>Ga0307476_10001236_pt1 | contig 15916 bp, 18 predicted proteins | sample atmos_gasesECM2C_2_FD_203314 | JGI IMG/M metagenome (GOLD analysis project Ga0307476, IMG submission 203314) | Hardwood forest soil microbial communities from Morgan-Monroe State Forest, Indiana, United States - atmos_gasesECM2C_05 | ecosystem: Environmental > Terrestrial > Soil > Temperate... | reverse complement strand
CACCTGATCCCCGGCTACGATACCGAGCTCCTTGGCCAGCCCCTCACCGATCTCGACGAACTGCTCGGGCTGCAGAATCGCGTTGAGCCGCACGTGCTTGGTCCAGTAGTGGAAGTGCTCGGTGAGGCGGTAGGTCGTGGCCGTGTGTGGGAACTGCTCGACCTTGCCGAAAGCGGCGCGGTCATCGGCAAACACACGGGCGGCGGGGTTGTTGAGCGCGCGAGCGTCTGCCGGGCTCAACGGGTTGTGGGCGAGCGGGGTCTCGAAGGGCTCGTAGTGCTCGGGGAACGGGCCCTCGGCCATGTTGCCGCGTGCGAAGAAGCGCGCGACCCCTTCGGGGTTCATGATGAAGGGCCCCATGCCGAGCGCGGGCTCCTCATCGACTTTGTAGTCGGGCACGTCGGCGCCGCCCCACGCGGTACCGTTCCAACCGATCAGCTTGCGATCGGGATTGAACGGCTTACCACTCGGATCGCAGGAGGCGCGGTTGTACAGCACGCGCCGGTTCGCAGGCCACGCCCAGCCCCAGCCCAACGTCTGGCCGATCCCGGTCGGGTCCGAGTTGTCCCGCCGCGCCATCAGATTGCCCGTCGGCCCCCACGCGCCGCAGAAGATCCAGCAGCCTGAGAGCGTGCTGCCATCGTCGCGCAGCTCGGCAAACCCTGCCAGCTGCTCGCCGGCCTTACGCGTGACCAGTGCGGGGTTCTTCGGATCGGCGAGATCCTTGAGCGCCCGGCCCGAATATTCCCGCGCCAGCTCCTCGGGTGAGGGGCTCGTCGGAACCGCGTAAGGCCAGGACAGATTCACGATCGGGTCGGGATAGACTCCACCCTCTTTGCGGTACATCGCGCGCAGGCGCACCAGCAGCTCGCCCATGATCTGCAGGTCACTGCGCGCGTCCCCCGGCGGCTCGGCCCCCTTCCAGTGCCACTGCAGCCAGCGCGAGGAATTCGTCAGCGCGCCGTACTCCTCGGCAAAGCAGCTGGTTGGAAGGCGGAAGACTTCGGTGTGGATCTTGCTCGGATCGACGTCGTTGTGCTCACCGAAGTTGCGCCAGAACTCGCTGGTCTCCGTGGCGAGCGGGTCCATGATGACGAGGAACTTGAGCTTGGCGAGGGCGTCATTCATCTTGGCCTTGTTCGGGGCCGCGGCCAGCGGATTGAAACCCTGGCAGATGTAGCCCGTCATCTTGCCCTGATACATGAGCTCGAAGGTCTGCAGCATGTCGTAGAGCTTGTCGAGCTTGGGCAGGTAGTCGTAGGCCCAGTGGTTGTCCGCCGTGGCGGCATCTCCCCACCAGGCCTTCATGAGGCTCACGTGGAACTTATTGTAGTTCTGCCAGTAGCTCAGCTGGTTGGGGCGCAGCGGCTTGAAGGCACGTGCGGCGATGTACTTGTCGTAGTCCTGCTCCTTCTCGTCCGGCAGCGTCAGATACCCCGGCAACAGATTTGACATGAGCCCGAGGTCGGTCAGCCCCTGGATGTTGGAGTGACCGCGCAGCGCATTCATGCCACCGCCTGCGACACCGATGTTGCCGAGCAGCAGCTGGATCATCGCGCCGGCACGAATGATCTGCGAGCCGACCGAGTGCTGAGTCCACCCGAGGGCGTACATGATGGTCATGGCGCGGGTCGTGGTGGCGGTCGAGCCGATCATCTCGCACACGTGCAGGAACTTGTCCTTGGGCGTGCCGCAGACGCGCTCCACCATCTCAGGGGTATAGCGCTCGTAGTGTTGCTTCATCAGCTGGTACACGCAGCGCGGATGCGCGAGGGTCGGGTCAGATTTCACGTAGCCGTCGGGTCCGAACTCATAGTCCCAAGTCGACTTGTCGTAGCTGTGCTTATCGGCGTCGTAGCCGGAGTAGATCCCGTCGGCGAAGGCGAAGTCCTCGCGCACGATGAAGCTCAGGTCGGTGTAGTTGCTGGCATACGCGTGCTGGATCTTGTCCTCGCTGATGAGGTAGCTGATCACCCCGCCGAGGAAGGCGATGTCCGTGCCGGTACGGATCGGCACGTACACGTCGGCCACTGAGGCGGAGCGTGTGAAGCGCGGATCGACGACGATCAGCCGCGCATTATTGTGCGCCTTGGCCTCGGTGACCCACTTGAAGCCGCAGGGATGCGCTTCGGCGGCGTTGCCGCCCATGATGAGAACCAGATCGGCATTCTTGATGTCGACCCAGTGATTTGTCATCGCTCCACGGCCAAACGTCGGGGACAGACCTGCCACCGTCGGGCCGTGTCACACACGCGCTTGGTTGTCGAAAGCCAGTACGCCGAGGCTGCGCATCACCTTGTGCGTGAGGTAGCCGACCTCGTTACTGCTGGCCGAAGCCGCCAGCATGCCGGTCGTCAGCCAGCGGTTGACGGTCATACCCTCGGGCGTCTTCGCTACAAAATTCGCATCCCGATCCTGCTTCATGAGCTTGCCGATACGATCGAGGGCATCGTCCCACGAGATCGGCTCCCAGTGATCAGACCCAGGGGCGCGGTACTCCGGTCGCATCAGGCGACTCTTGCTGTGGACGAAGTCGAGCAATCCGGCACCCTTCGGGCACAAGGTGCCGCGATTCACCGGGTGATCCGGATCGCCCTCGATGTGAAAGATGCTCGATTCAGCATTCTTGGCGCGATCGCCCAGGCTGTACATGAGCACGCCACAGGCGACGGCGCAGTACGGACAGGTGTTGCGCGTTTCCGTGGCGCGCGCCAGCTTGAATTCGCGCACCTCGGCAATCGCAGCGGTCGGTGAGAAGCCGAGGAGCGCGAGGCTCGACCCGGCCAGGGAGACGCCTGTTATCTTGAGGAACTCGCGCCGCGTCAAGTCAGCCATGGCAAACCCCTCTGGCATGTCTGCAGACGGTCCGAAGTTTATACCGTCCGGAACGCTCGTGGGTGCCTCCCGCAATGCCGGCGATCTAGTTGGTCCGAATGGGCCAATGCAGTGATCTTTTCGACACTTTTTCGTTACCCGGGATTGGCAGTAGGCTGTCTGCAGTGTGCGTCGACTATTCTTCACCTTCGCCCACGGCCCCCCGGGCATCGGACTCTTGCTCCTGCGATTGCTTGCGGGTACCGCCGTCGTGGCTCAGAGCGTCACGGCTACGCGGCGAGCCGCCCCTGGGGCTCGCGCTCTTTGCAATCCTGTTGATCGGCTTGGGACTCCTCCTCATCGCTGGCTTCTGGACCCCGGTCGTGGCTGCGTCGATTGCCGTCACCGCGCTGTGGGCCGCGTTCGCGCACGCCGTGGGTCGAGAATACTCCGTGACCGTTGCGATTCCAGGGATCGCTCTCGCGCTCCTCGGCCCAGGTGCGTGGTCGGTGGATGCGGGGCTCTTTGGATGGAAGCGCCTGGAAATTAGTGACCGGAAGAAACGTGACCCGTCACTCTGAGCAGCCTGCTCGAGTGGAAGTGGCGTCCGATCCGCTGACAGCCCTCATCCGATGGATCGGAAAAGTAGTTACTTTCTGGGGTCGTCGGCGCAGTGCTCGCCGTTCCAAGCTCGAGACCAGACGAGAGGACTGTTGGCCGCGAATGCGGTCCAATTTTTCACATGGCAGCACGAGCGAGTCCGAGCGCAAGCTGGCGGCATATGACAGATCGTGAGCAAGACTTCAATGAAGGGTTCGACGACGCCGCTCTGAATAACAGCGAAAGGAAAGCGAGCGTCGGTATGCGACCCCAAGGAGAGAAATCGAGTCCCCGCGCTATCCACCGTGTTGCTACGCGATCTCCACGATGTGCTCGGTGAAGTCGATCCGGTCCGTTGACGCGCAGGGATCGACAAGATCTTCCACGAAGTCTCCGGAGAAATTCGCGCAAGAACCGTAGACCAGGCCGATCTATTCACTAGATTTCGTGATTCCCGAAATCTCAGGAATGCCACGGCGTGCCTCGACCTTTGGATTCAGCAGTTTGCGCCTGGCCCAGGAGTTGCACTGTCCTCAGCAGCGAGGACTCATGCTGAAAATCCAACGCAGAGCCGGCGGTGATGTCGTTTTCTCGGTTAGCGGTCGACTCGAAGCCGAAAACCTGCGCGAGTTGTCCAGCTTGCTCGAGTTGGAACGTTCGGAGTGCGCCATCACGCTGGAGCTTCAGGGTCTCGTTCTCGTGGATGTCGACGCCGTGGGCTTCCTACGGGCATGCGAGACGAAGGGCATCGCGCTTCGCAACTGTCCGCCGTACATCCGGGCCTGGATGGCATCCCAGTGAGGCTAGGCGTGATGTGCGGGAACACCCAAAAGCACTGCGGCGCGCATTGCATCAGCAATCTCACGCGCAAGCAGTTCCTTGGGCGGTCGCCTTGGTGTTGGGCACAGAGCCTCTGGGAGTCGAGCCCGTCGCCTCGGCGGCCGCGGAGCTTGCGGGAGCCAGCCAATGAGAAATAGCGCGCATTACCACGCTGACGCGTTCGAGTCCCCTGCTGCCAATCGTCCGGGGCTGAACCCAACTGCCAGCACAATGGAATTGCCGGAAATACGGCTGGACGATCCGACGTCCAACGACTTGTCAATTATCGCCGCGCAGCTCGTCGAAGCCGCACACAAAGCTCGTATCGGTGACCGCGAAGCGGCAGGTGTGCACATCGCGCACGCGACCGCGCTTCTTCGCGGTAAGCAGAGCTTGGTGCCAACCGCCCCGCGGCTCGCCGCGGAAGCGCGACGAGACACACCTGGAGGCCTACTGGCCTGGCAGAGGCGCCGTCTGATCGCGCATGTCGACGCCAACCTTGCCAGAAGGATTCACGTTGGGGAGCTCGCTGCGCTGTTTGGCCTGAGCACGAGCCATTTTGCTCGCACATTCAAGCGCACGTTCGAGGTATCGCCCCGCACCTACTTGGGGCAGCGGCGCATCGAAGTTGCCCAAGGTCTGATGCTGACGACGTCCGCGCCGTTAAGTTCGATCGCACTAACCTGCGGCATGTACGATCAGTCGCACTTCACGCGTTCGTTCCACCGCCTGGTCGGCGAGACGCCGGATTCATGGCGCCGCGCTCGTCGGGAGTTCTCTCGCAGATCGACGTATCAGGATTGAGATCCGGGTGCGAGTTGGAGACGCACGCGATGACCGCCTTCTCGATAATGGCGATCCCCGAAACTTGCAGAGGATGACGTACCGGAAGTTGGGTGACTTGCCAGTGGACGCGACCACCTGCACCGAGAGCGAGGACACGAATCGCACCTCGGAGCCAACTGGTAAATCTCTAGGCCATAGCCCTGGACCAATAGTGCACGACGCCGAGGTGGCGGTTGTGATTCTCTGTGCTCTCCAAGATGTTGCGCGCTGGTGGCACAGCTTGGTGGTCCGCGATTGAGTCTGGAAGTGTCTTCCAGTATGGGCGTCTAGCGAGCTGCGCCTAGCCCTCCAGAAGACGGCGGAGACGTGGAAACAATCGGCGGCGATTTACGCCAAATGCAGCGAACCCCGCTGTCCTCGTCTCATGTGCAGGCGTTGCGCGAGGCGGGCAAGATAGCTACCTATCCTGCGGGTACCTTTCTTGCGCGCCCAGGCGAGCCGGTGGATCGTTTTGTCTATGTTGAAGACGGCGAGATTGAGTTAGTCAATCCCTATACCGACAAACGCCATGTGCCAGACACCTTAGGTCCGACACAGTTCATGGGCGAGATCGCCTTCTTGAACGGCGGTCCCTATACGCTGCTGACGCGCACGGTTCGAGACACACGAGTAATCGAGGTGCCGCGTGAAGCGATGCTGAGGCTGATGTCTCAAATCCCAGAGATGTCCGACATCGTCATCACGGTGTTTTCCGCGCGCCATCGACAACAGCTCGACGATCGTGACGGCGTCCTGCGATTGATTGGCGAAGATGAGGACCGCAACGTCCGCCGGATCGCGGAGTTTGCCGGCCGTAACCGCTTTCCCTACAGCTCGCTGCCACTGGGGAGCCCTGAAGTAGAAGCCACGGCCCGCAGCTGCTCGATCGATCCGACCGTGCCCGCGGTGATCTTCGGGCAGAACGCTGTCGTGACTGATCCCACGCCCGACAAGGTCGCGCGGCTGCTCGGCCTGCACCTCGACTTCCGGAACGACGAGACGTTCGACGTGCTGATCGTGGGTGGCGGACCCGCTGGCGTCGCTGCGGGAGTTTCCGCTGGGGCTGAAGGTCTGTGCGCGCTGGTCGTGGAAGACGTTGCGATTGGCGGTCAAGCCGGGACCTCGAGCCGCATCGAGAACTATATGGGCTTCCCGACCGGCATTTCTGGTGCGGATTTGGTGTGGCGCGGCGAAGTGCAGGCGATGAAGTTCGGGACGCGCTTTGCGATGCCCCGACGGGTGACTCTCCTCGAGAAGCTCCCGGATCAGAGCTTCCGCGCCACCGTCGACAACGGACAGCGTGTCAGTGCCAGAGCAGTGGTGGTCGCGACCGGCGTGCAATATCGCCGGCCGCTGCTCGACCGCCTAGCCGACTTTGAAGGCCTCGGCGTCTATTATGCCGCGACCGAAATCGAGGCGCGCTATTGCAAGGGAACGGAAGCTGTCGTCGTTGGCGGCGGCAACTCGGCGGGACAAGCAGCAATGTTTCTCAGCCGTTCGGCGAGTTGCGTGCGCATGCTGGTCCGTGGGCCTTCGCTTACAGCGTCGATGTCGAGCTACCTCTCCACCCGGCTCGACGCAGATCCCAGAATAACAATTGAATATGGCACCGAGGTAAGCGCCTTGCATGGCGGCGAGCATCTCGAGGCGCTGACGATTCGCGACGTGAAGACGGGCGCGGTCCGCCAGATCGACACGTGCGCGCTGTTCATTATGGTGGGGGCTGCGCCGAATACCGAATGGCTCTCTGGCCTAGTGAGGCTCGACGATGAAGGTTTCGTGATCACCGGGTCCGGCGAAGACACGGCATCGTCGCCTTTCGCCACCTCGCTGCCCGGCATCTTCGCGGTGGGCGATGTGCGCGCAGGCTCGGTCAAGCGCGTGGCCATCCTCGGTCGGCGAGGGATCGGTCGTGATCTCTAAAGTGTGGGAATTTGTCAACCGCAAAGCCTGACGATGACGCTCGGCAGGCGGAGGCTCGCACCTTGCTTCGACCAAAGAAAGGAAATCCACCATGAAATACGCCATCATTGGTTCCGGCCACATCGGCACCGCGCTCGCGCGCGTCTTCGCGCGCAAGAAGATCGAAGTCGGAATCGCAAACTCGCGGGGGCCCGAGAGTCTAGCGGCTCTTAGGAAAGAGCTCGGCTCTAGCGTCGTTCCCCAATCTGTTCAAGACGCCTACGAGGCAGAGACTATCTTCCTCGCCGTCCCCTTCCTGTTGCACAAGGACGTCGCGAAACAATTCAAGCACTGGAACGGCAAGCTCGTTGTCGATATGACGAACGCCTTTGGCGTTACTCCGGAACAGTTGGGAGGCCGCCTGTCTTCTGAAGTCGTGGCCGAGGCATTCGCCGGAGCGCGCGTCGTGAAGGCCTTCAATCACCTGCCGGCCGCACAGCTTGGAACGAATCCGCCCCTGCAGGGGCGTCGTCAGGCCATCTTCGTATCGAGCAATGACGCTGGCGCGAGCGCAGCGGTTGCGGCCGTGGCGACTGAGCTTGGATTCGCTCCGGTCGAAGTCGGAAAGCTCGACCAGGGCGGCGTGCCGCTTCACATTGTGGGCAAACCTGGCGGCCTTCTGCTTCAGAACCTGGAGAAGGTCGGCTAATTTTGGCTCTCAACCCTCGGCTTTCGCGGCGGTCTCAGCCGAGCAGCGCAAACGCGCCGCCCGGCCCCTCAGTTGTGACTATCGTGCGGCTTGCGGGCCGGAGTGTGCCGGAGCGTAGCGCGTAGTGAATCACTGCACAGAATTTGCACGGAATGACCAACGGAATCGCGCGGTTTTTTGGGATTTCGTCGGGTGCCGAACCGCTCCTGCGCTACGGGCTCTAGCTCTGATCTAACTGGACAGTCCTCGCAGACGGGGCGGCGAGGGCCAGCAAAGTCCTAGGAGTGTGGCGATCGTCTCTTGCGAACGGATCCCGCGGATCAGGGGAGGATCGAGAACTCCTTCATGGCAGGGAGGAAGTTCTCGTTGGAGTGGCCCGGGCGGGTTAGCTTGAAGAGCGCAAACCGTTGTAAAGGAGTCAGGCCCGCCCACTGCTCAATCGACGGCGGATCGACCCCCAAGCCGCGTGCCCACTCACGGATTCGCTCCGGCAGTGCTGCGGAATCGGCCCAGGGTGGGGACGGATCGAGCGAGGCGAACTCGACTGCGGTTCTCGTATGCGCCTCGATCAGCGACACCAGGTACCGTTTGTACGCCTCGACCTCCGCAGCGTCGCCACAGGGCCGTTCCACCAACCCTCTCCGGCCGTCCGACGGAATTCGGTTCCACTGCTTGAGCGATAACCTGATCCCGGTCTGATCAAGCTTCATGCGCACGCTCATCGGAATGCAGCGCAGAGTGCCCCCGAAGTCAACCTCGAAGCGGAAGAGACCGGGATAGCGTGACTCGTCGGGCTGATCAGCCAGTTGGGATTGGTGATTCATGGGCAGAAGACTATCAGATGAGTCTCCCGCCCGAGATCGCGATGATGCCGCGCTTCAGCGCGATCATGGCCGCATGGGTGCGGTCCTTGGCTCCCAGCTTCGACATGATGTTGCGGATCTGCCCCTTGATCGTGCGTTCGCTCATCGAAAGCTGTGCGGCGATCTCCTTGGAGTCACCCGCCGCGATCAGCCGCAAAACACGCATTTCGGCCGGCGTGAGGGTGTCATCAGTCGCATGCTCAGCGAGTTCGAAGGAAGCCTCGGGCGACAACGACTTCTTGCCGGCATGCACCGCACGGATAGTCTCCAGGAGCTCCTCGTACAGGCTGTTCTTCAGGAGGTAACCGCGCGCGCCGGTCTTGAGTGCGCGCAACACGTGCACGTCCCCGAGGTAGGTCGTCAGCACGACGATTCGGGCCTCTGGCGACTCAGCGCGAATGGCGATGATCGCATCCAAACCGTTCATTTCGGGCATCTGTAGGTCCATCAGCGTGATATCAGGCCGAAGAGTGCGAAACTGCTCCAAGGCTTCGCGCCCCGTCGCGGCTTCGCCCACCAATCTCAAGCCCGAGTCGACGGCGATGAGTGCCGCAATTCCCCGGCGAACGACGGGATGATCATCGACGACCAGAATGCGGAGGGGATTCGGTTCGCTGCTCATGGCCTGATTAGCGTACGCGCGGTAAACAGTTTTCGGACAAACCACAGACGCTGCATAGTAGGAACCGCCGCGTAAGCACGCGACGCCGGAACACTGAGTTCAACCTCCGTGCCCGAATCCAGTGCCGTCCACACGGTAAGGTTTCCGCCCATGAGCTCCGCGCGCTCGCGCATGCCTTGTATCCCGTAGTGTCCCGCTCCGCTCTCCTCCCGCAAGAACCGCGGATCGATACCCTTGCCGTCATCGCGTACCCGCAAGCGTAGTTACCGGTCGTCATAACAAAGATCGACTTCGATCCGCGTGGCTCGCGCGTGGCGAAAGGCATTGCGCAGCGACTCACCGGCGATGCGGTAGATCTCATCCCGCACGAGGGGATGCAGTGTTTGCGGCGTGCCGGCAACGTCCACACGCAGCAGCACGGAGTTCTGCCCGGCCCCTTGAGCCGCAAGATCCTCGCCGAGGGTCTTAATCGCCGCCGACAGATCGGCGCCCCCGACGGTGACTGTCCGCAACCCCTGAACCGCATCCCGTCCCCCGGTGACCGCCTCGAAGGCACTTTCGATCGCAACTCCCAGCGCCTGCTTCGCCTCGGGGGGACGCGAAGGCAGGAGCGTTTAGGCCGTCTGTAACTGCAACAGCAGTCCGTAAAAAGTCTGTAGCAGTGTGTCGTGCAGTTCGCGCGCGACGTAGGTCCTTTCCCTGACCCGTTCTTCGAGGCGCATGTCGTATCGTCGGGCCAGCTGCCATAGCCGAAGCTGATACAGCCCTGCAAGCATTGCCAAAAGTAGGATTAAGCACAGCGAACGGAACCAAAGGGTCTGATAGAAAGCCGGCAATATCATGAACTCTGTTGTCGCAATTTTGTCTGACCACACTCCGTTGGTATCTGAGGCCGAAACGTTAAAGTGATAAGAGCCCGCGGTGCGAACAACAGTACACTTTGGTCGAGGCGAGCTGATCGACAAACGGAGATCTGAAGGACTCGAATCGCGTTCCATCAAACCTGACCAATCCGTTGGAAGCACGTAGCCACAGGAAACCGTCATTGGTTTGTGCCAAACACCGGGCGTTCGCGGGAGCGCCATCTTTGAAGGTCCAGAACTCGGAATCTACCCGCGAGCTCGTTGATCGAAGTGGTTGCCCAAGAGAAGGGAGGTAACGATCGTCAAGAGAACAAGCCAGCATAGCCGCGAGTTGGTGACGCGAATAAATCCGGCGAAGACGTCGCAACTTCGAACTCGAACCACTTCTTGCCGTGTTTCCCGCGCAGAGTGGTCCGTGCTGGTCGAAATCGTATGCCGGTTACGCTCGTCATTCTCGATTGTTCGGCTCACGAGCCCTTCGCTGGTTGCGTGCGAAAGCGACTCTTGTTGATTTTCAACGCTCGAATCTTCGAGTCGAGCGTCGAGGGCGGGATCCCGAGTCGTGCAGCCGCACCTGAGGGCCCGAACACGCGTCCGGCGCTCGCACGCAGAGCATCCTCGACGATGGTCTTCTCGTGCGCAGCCAACGTGTTGGACAAGCCTAGCCGGCTTTCGACCGGGGGAGGCGCCGAAAGCCAGCTCTCATCAACAGTGAATTCATCAGGGTCGGACACGATCACCGACCGCTCGATGACGTTTTGCAGCTCGCGAACGTTCCCCGGCCACGGATAGGACTGCAGGCGATCGAGGATCCGCTTGCTGACGCGCCGAAATGTCTTTCCTGCCTTCCGCGCGTAGCGGCCGACGAAATACTCCACCAACACGGGAATGTCTTCCCTGCGTTCCCGCAGAGGGGGCATCTCGAGGGGAAACACGTTGAGCCGATAGAACAGGTCCTGACGGAATGTTCCGTCGGCCACCGCGACCCTCAAGTCACGGTTGGTCGCGGCAACGACGCGAACATCGACCCGAATCCGCTCTGACCCCCCCACCCGCTCGAATTCGCGCTCCTGGAGCACTCGCAGCAATGCGACCTGCACGTCGGACGACAGCTCGCCCACTTCGTCGAGGAACATTGTTCCGCCGTCGGCCAACTCGAACCGACCGAGTCGCCGTTGCATGGCTCCGCTGAACGCGCCCTTCTCGTGACCGAAGAGCTCCGAGGCAATTAAATCGCGCGGAATCGCCGCGCAGTTGACGGCCACGAATGCCCGCGAAGCACGCCGGGACCGACGATGAATGGCCCGTGCAACGAGTTCCTTGCCCGTTCCTGTCTCCCCCGTTACAAGGACAGTGGAATCACTTGGCGCGACCTTGGAGATGCGCGAGAGTACCGTTTGCAAAGCGGGAGAGCTTCCAACGATCTCCTCAAACATCGAGGCTTTGTCGATTTCCTCCCGGAGGGCGACGTTTTCCTGTTGTAGCCTTTCCTCAGCCTTCTTGCGGTCTTCGATATCGGTATTGGAGACGTACCAACGCAGGACTTGTCCGCTGCTGTCGCGCACCGTGTTGTAACGAGCCAGAAACCAACGATAAACTCCGTCACCTCTGCGTAATCGCAATTCCAGCTGGTCAGCAGAACCGTTAGACGGAGCCCGGGCCAAATAAACTAGCTCTCGTTCACGGTCGTCTGGATGAACGAACGCTGCCGGAGCTCGTGTCTGCCGCCACTCTTCGAGACTGAGGCCCAGATAATCAAGTGCAATTCGGTTGGCGTAGAGACGTTCACGATTGGGTCCGTATACCGCGATAAGTTGAGGCGCGAAGTCCAGCAATTGCCGCAGCTCTGTCTCTTGTTCGCGGATCTTGTCTTCCGCCTGCTTCCGATCTTCAATGTCGGTGAGGACACCGTACCATCTGACGATGTTGCCAGTCTCATCCCGCACCGGGATACCACGACACAATTGCCAACGATACTGCCCATCAGCGCGTAGGAAACGAACGTCGTTCTCGTGGGGCTCGCCGCTGGCAGCGGACGCGAGCCACTTAGCCTTGTGTCGCTCCAGATCATCGGGGTGAACTGCTGCCTGCCAACCTGATCCGGCGATCTGCTCTGCGGGCATCCCAACGTACTCCACGAATCGGCTGTTGGCGTAAGAATTCGAGCCGTCCGGTAGTGCACGCCACACTATCGCTGGAATGCTATCGACCACTTCGTGAAGCTCTGCTTCTTGCTTCCTGATCACCGCTTCTGCGTGGCGTTGCTCGGTAACATGAGCCTCTTTGCTCCGTCGATGTTCGACTTCGGTCAGCTTCCGTGTGGTGACATCCATTACCGCACCGATAACCTCTATGGTGCCGGTTTCACCCCTCTCCGATTTTCCAGCGACGTGTAAATATTTGATCCTCCCGTCTGGCATCAGTAGGCGAAACTCGAGGTCGATTCCTTCTGCCCTGTTAGCAGCGGCTATTGCCATGTTCACAGAACGCATATCCTGCGGATGCACGCGCTCCAAGATCATCTGCAATGACACTTTCGAAGAGCGGGCGAATTCAAAAATACGGAATGTCTCGTCGGACCAGAAGTGCTCGTCGCGGAAAACGTTCCACCCAAAGCTGCCTGTATGGCTGAGCTTTTCTGCTTCGGCCAGATATGCCTCTCGACGCCGTGGCCCTTGGATCAATTGCTCCTGCACAGCGGGCGCGACCGGCAAGGCTTGTGGGTCCTGGGCGTTCACATGCACATTTTGGCTCTCTCGGCGCGGCTGTGAAAGATCAAGCGCAAGTCGCCCATCTGGCCGACTGAATCGCGCTCTCATATTTCGCTTATCACCTGATCGCGATACGCCGGCTTTGGAAAGGTTCCGCCGAGAATAACGCGAGCGCGGCACGTTTTCCGGGCGGAAATCCTTTCATCCGCGCTAGTGCAGTAGGACGCGAACTCTCCATGGGCTCGTACTTGGGGCTGACTTATACGAGGGTAGACGCCCTACTGCTGCACCGCAGCAATAGTGCGCCAGCGAAGACCTTCTAAGAATGCCTCATGCAGAGGCACCACCTCCCCGATGCCACAGCGATCATATTCACTCGAGCGCAAAGTCGGCGTTGGCGCGGGAATCAGATCTCCTCGGGTCAAAACACTTGGCTCCGCTGGATACACGACGCTCACCATTCGCAATCGCCCTCTTGCAATCAGTGTGACGATTCCGTGCCTCGTGGTGCTTGTAGCCGCTGTCCGGGCCTTGGTTGCCATCGTTTCGACACGCAACGGTAACTGAATCGAGGGAGCTGTTAGGGAGCCTCGTAAGCATTAGTCGGTGCCCGATTACGGCGGCCATCGGCACAGCGTATGTGCTCCCCTCCGGCTGTGCGACTGCTCTTGAGCGCTCGGCAGCTGTGCGCGGCTGGTGCAATTCAGGCGGTTTGGTGACATCCCTTGCGTGGCCCGCGGTCTACGCTGAACGGCACCGATCCCAATTTGGTCCTTGCTTAACAGAGGAGATCTGGGCATGGCGTCGATCGCCATCGCGCTGGAAACCGCCATCCCCTCGCGGCCGCCCGAGTGCGCCAGGAGCGTGCGAGTCTGATGAAAGACGCCATTTACACAGTCGCAGCCTCACTCTGCGGCATCGGCTTCTACTTCACGATCATCGGCGTGTTCGCGCTACCCGCGGCGTGCCTGTCGCTCGTGCTCTTCAGCACGCTCGTTGTGGGTGCCCGGATCTTCCAGCCGGACTGCCCTACTAGACGGCTTCGATCTCGGCGTCGGCGCCTTGTTGCTGTTTCCGAGCGACGAGGCGATTCGGGACCGAATGGTGGACGCTATCGCACCCAGCTGGGATGGCAATGAGACATGGCTGGTATTAGCGGGCGTCTCGTTGGTTGGCGCCTTTCCGCTGGCCTACAGCGTGCCGCTGCTCGAATTCTACTTGCCCATCATTCTCATGCTGATGGCTCTCGGGTGCCGCGGTGTGTCCATAGAGTTTCGGTTTCAGACGGAGACCTGGCGCAGGTTCTGGGACAGGCTCTTTGGCGTCGGCTCGATCGTTGCGGCGTTGAGCCAGGGGCTCGTCCTCGGTGGCGCCATTCAGAGCGTAGCGGTCAGTGGTCACCAGTTTTCCGGCGGCGTGCTCGACTTCCTCGGGCCCTTTCCGTTCCTTGTGGGACTCACGGCGTTGCTGGGATACGTGTGTCTCGGGGCGGCGTGGCTTTACCTGAAAAGCCTGAATGAGCTGCAGAGCCTCGCCGCTACGACGCTGAGGATCGGAGCCGTGCTGTTTGCGGTCGCCGCCGTTTTGACTTTTGCCGGAGCTGTCGCCGTCCAACCCCAACTCCTCGAGGTCTGGTCAAGGCTCGATCCTTACTCGTGTTACTCGCCGTTGTCCTTTTTAGGCTTGCTTTCCGCGGCTGTGGTGCAAATTTGACGCAGAAGAAACGCACTGCCCTTTGTTTGTGTCTCGTTGCGATCCTGGTGCTCATCTTGGGGTTTGCCCTGAGCGTCTATCCAACCGTCGTACCCTTTCGAATCTCCTACTCCGAAGCGTCCTCCGCCAGCGCCAGCCAGGGTTTCATCGTTGTCGGAGCCGCAATCGTGATCCCGGTGATACTTGGCTACACGATCCTGAGCTACCGAATCTTCAAGGGTAAGGTGGAATCATGGAGCGCGTGAAGCGTCTTTGGGGCACACGATGGGCAAGTTTGGTAGCGCTTACCTCGTGAGCCTGGCGATGTTCGCCACGAGCGTCGCCATCGTGCGCCTACTCGTGGGGTTTCTCTTCTAAGACAACCTGGGCGTCGAGATTCGATTCATGTGGTGAGCTGGGGAGTCTCACTGCCCGAACTTCGCGTCCCGGCGGTGGTCGACATCGTTTCGACACGCAGTGTTGACTGAAGCGGGGATCTGCGTCGGCCGCGTCTGATTGCGGCCTCCCCTTATCACAGCGTGTGCGCACCCCGCCCGCGCCACTGCTTGTGAATCGTCGGTATATCGCGCCGGCGCGGCTGTGCAATTCCGGCTGATTGGTGACATCCCTTGCGTCGCCTGCGGGTCTACGCTGAAGGCATTGACCGCACATTGTCGTTCGATTCTCAGGGAAACGCTTCCCAACTCGTCCACGTTACATTCAACCTGATGGAGATGAATACATCATGCAATCCTTCACGAAAGTCGGGCTCGATGCTCTCCTGACGCCCCAAAATTGTGTTCTTGTTTTGATCGATCATCAGCCGTTCCAGTTGACCAATTTACACAGCCACGAGCCTACGATGGTGATCAACAACGTCACGGCTCTTGCCAAGGTGGCTAAGACGTACGGGGTCCCGACGATTCTGACCACAGTCGTCCCGAGCCAGGGTGGTGCGATCATCAAGGAACTCCAGGCAGTCTTTCCTGAACAGGAGCCTATCGCGCGCACGTTTATCAACACCTGGCAGGACAAACGCGTGGTCGAAGCAGTGAAGGCGACCGGTAGAAAGAAGCTCGTCATCGCCGCGCTCTGGTCGGAAATGTGTCTCGCGATGCCGTCTATCCAGGCGATGGGCGAAGGCTACGACGTGTATGTCGTCACCGACGCCTCGGGCGGCGTCTCTCCGGAGTCACACGACATGGCGATCCGCCGCCTCGTGGCCGCTGGAGCTCAACCGATCACCTGGCTCGGGATGTACGGAGAACTTCAGCGCGATTGGGCCCGCACGGAGAAACAAGCAGAGGTCGCCCAGATTCTCTTAGACCATGCGGGGGCTTCGGCGGCCGCACTCGCGTGGGAGGCCCAGCTGCAGGGTGCCCGATCGAGGATTTCGGCCTGATCGGCGGGCAACGACGGGGCTGGTCGCCGAACACGCATAAACACGAGGGACGATATCGATCCGGTATCGTCCCTCGAGGAGAGCGAGTAGCTCT
>Ga0307476_10001235_pt1 | contig 15938 bp, 12 predicted proteins | sample atmos_gasesECM2C_2_FD_203314 | JGI IMG/M metagenome (GOLD analysis project Ga0307476, IMG submission 203314) | Hardwood forest soil microbial communities from Morgan-Monroe State Forest, Indiana, United States - atmos_gasesECM2C_05 | ecosystem: Environmental > Terrestrial > Soil > Temperate... | reverse complement strand
ACGGACCGTCAAGCCGTGAGAGTGTTCAACCTCATGATGCAGCTTCATCAGTTCGAAATCATTTCGCTCGGGTTGAAAATCCTGATGGGTTTCATTGGCACGCTTACGCTCGGCATTGGCGGTGTCGGGCTGATGAATATAATGCTGGTCTCGGTTACGCAGCGGACCCGTGAGATTGGTGTGCAGAAAGCGCTCGGCGCGCAACGTTGGTACATTCTGATGCAGTTCCTTGCCGAAGCGCTGACCATTACGTTCATCGGCGGTGTGCTGGGCGTGATCCTGGCGTATGTGGTGGCGCTTTCGGTGGGGAGGCTTACCTTATACAGCGCGTTTGCGAAGAACGGAGAAGCGGGCGACATTCGGCTGATTATTGCCCCGGGAACGCTGGTCGCGTCCACTCTTATTCTCGCCGCGGTGGGACTGATCAGCGGGATGGTGCCGGCTTTGCGGGCGTCGCGAATGGATCCGATTGAAGCCTTGCGACACGAATAGCGGCTGCCATATTCGAAAACTCCTTTCCGTGAACTTCACAAGAATGAAATCCCGTCAGGATGCCCCATAAACGACTTTCTCCAATTGCTTCAGCATTTTCTATCCCCCAAATTTCCGCGGTTTTGAAGAAAGTGGACTCTTTCAACAGCCTCAGGCGATGGCACTGAAAACCCTCTTCAAAATAATGTGCACGTCCTTATCACTTCAGCAACATATTGTGCCGCACCGTGTTCCCACGCAAGTGTTTTATTGAGCTTTGACCTTTCCACGGCCACAGGAGCCAAACAGACAACACCTCACAACCAGCCGGTTTTTGGGACCGGCGAAGGCCTTGCGGCTAGCGGAGTCAACCACTGACAGTGTGTGGCCATGTCCCGGGCAACGTGCGATGTCTTCGTGCTGGGTATATGCAGCGCGCGCAACCAGGATCTTCTCCGCCGTCAGACCATCGTTTTGGAGTTTGCCCGTCTCCGTTTGCGCCCAAGCGCACGGCAACACGCTAAGCATCAACCAAGGGAGGCAAGTGGGAAATTAAACGATTTGTTGCTGCATAGCCGCGGATTAGCGGCAAGATCGAAAAAAGCATCTGCGCGTTTGTGACAGTTTCGCGAGTGTCACAATTCGAGCGGGCTGCGAATGAACTGTTCGTAATGGCGCAGTTCCGTCAGCGAAGATTCTGCTAGCAACGGGAACGGGATGACACGTTTAGTCCTCCGTAGATCGGTTGCGGTCACAGAGTCACAGATGACCGCCGCTGCTTGCTCTAATCCTCTTTGCCACCCTGGTCTCTTGGCGTCTCGAAAGATCAGAGCGTCGGATTCAAAACCTGCTGCGATGAGGAACGTGCGAGCCATCTGTAGGAACTTGTCCCATCTGGATGCTATCCCCACAAGGGCTCCGGATGGGGCGGGCAACCAGCCAGCCAGCATCGAGGGCACGGAACGCACTTGCAGAGTCAGCAACTCGGCACCCGATGGCAACGCTTGCCGCACAGCTGTCGCCTTGCTGGGAAGCGCCACTACAATTGCGCCTTGGGTTGCCTCTCTAAGATCGTCTTTCAGAACATTGCAACTTCTGATGGGCAGAGTCGCAGCTAATCGCATCTCCGTCGCCACGATTTTTCTTAGCTCTTGATCCGGCTCGATCAGCAAGAAATGATCCGGCGGCTGCAAATCCAGCCAGTGGCGGATACGCGAGCGTACCGCTGCCAAAGGAACCCCCAATTCACGCGCCGAACCAAAGAGATTCGTAACAATCTGATCGAGTGCGAGCGCAGGCGAAAGCACTACCTCCGGCTTGGTTTCACGCACGTACACTCCGCTTCCATGGCGGAACTCGACCCAACGCTCCCGCTCCAGTTGCCGATAGCCCGCGCTTACTGTATTGGGATGGAGATGAAACCGCCGCGCCAGTTCTCGCGTGCTCGGTAGGCGCTGCCCTGAAACTAAGTCGTCACTCAGTATGCCCAGGACGACTTGCGTTACCAGCTGTTCGCGGATGCTGACCTTCCCCCCACGGGCAAACCAGAGCTGCATGGTGCATTATCTTAAGCGCAGCTGTTGCTTTGGACTAGCTGGTTGTTTCTCTGGGCTAAGAATTCGCGCCCTTTTGCGATGGTTGGCGAAACAGTGCGCCGAGAAAGGCGCTGGACTTCGGAGATTGGTTTGCACTTATTGGCAATCGGGTCTCAAAATGTTGTTATCTCGCCTATTCAAAGGCTCACTTAGTCCGACGATCTCTGCCATATCTGTGCACCCAGCTGACCTTTTTCCCCGTCCAGCCGCTTCAGGTGGGGAAAGAACGGAGTCACTTCGAACGGCGCCTTCTCTGACGCCGACTCCAGGCGAACTGGTTTGCTCTTGAGCATCTCAATCCGGTCAGACCAGGGATCGACTACTATTCGCGAGCCTAGGGGCAGGGCAGGGATCTGATCCACCCGATCCATTTGCAGATGCTTGCCGGTGTTGGCCAGTGCTTGCATCCCCACCAGGTGGCTGCTCCCGAAATCGTTACTGAAGCGCCCATGCAACAAGTTCGGCAATTGCGGAGAGCGTGCTTCCAGAGCTTTCAGGAAGAGTCCGGCATTGCCGAGTTGATCTTTATATGGCGACTTCGAGAACAGTTCCAGGCCCTTCTTGTCGGCATCGGCCTCCTGCGCGGGATCGAAATGAAAGTTCAAGTTGGCAAAGATCTCCAGATCAGAAAACGGCAACGTCACTCCCGATAAATAACCGGCTCCGACGGAATGGCCGAGGACGATGTGGGCAAGTTCGTGCGCGAGCACCGCGGCGAGGGTCGCCTCATCGGGCAGCACATCGAGAAGCCCACGACTCAGAACGATGGTTCGGCCCACGACGAACGACTCCAGCGGCGTTGTGAGCAGCACGCGGCAACGAACCGCAGCCAGGTCGAGATCATTGGTCACCATCAGATTGTTGACCACAGTCTGTAGGATCCGGTCCACTTCGCCGTCGGGAGCCATCAGTCCGGCAACCTGCAACCGCTCCACCACATTGTCTTCCGGCGTGTAGGTTGTCTGCCCCAGGGTGTTAGCCGGATTCAAGTCCTGTGACGCTTCCTGCCGCTTAGGATCGACCCATACTGGCGTGTCCGTCAGAGGTTTGGCATACTCCCGGTGATCCCCGAAGTGTGCACGGTCGTAACCCCAGATCCGGGTTTGGGCCTTAAACCACAAACCGTGGCTCGAGGGATCGTGAGGATCAGACTCCTCGGTGTAAACGTAGGCAGGCGTCCACATTATGTTCAAGGTGTTCAGGCGCCAGCTGTCGAAGTGAAACGCACGCCTGGAGAACTCCTTCGAGACGTAAGTTCCGGTGAAACGCACAATGTTGAAGTCCTGATCTTCCACCCAGATCCGGCCTACAAAGCCTTGATTCACCGAATGCTCACGAGGCTTCACGTCCACGGCGGCGCAACGCACCTCGCCAAGAATCTCCCAGCGGACAAACTCAAAGCTGTAGTTCTGTCGATCGAAGTGATCCAGGTCCGGGAACAACGCTTGCGCAAAGCCGGCCGCCGCGAAAGGATCCTCGCTCTTGGGCTTGGGCAATTTCTTCTCCCAACCCCGCTTCATGGGCTCGTCGCCTGCAAATGCTGAAGTGCTGGCGGCATTGCCCGCCAGATCCAGACGGCTTAAGAAATAGTCGTCGCCTTTCGGGGAGGTCCCCAGGGCGGCGTCACGCTGTTGCTTCTGGATGTAGGTCTCAATGATTGGCTGGAAGTTACGCAGCAAGCCGGTCATGCGGCGCTCCTGCCGGATTGCCGAGTCGACAAAATCATCGAATGCAACGGGTTTGCGCGTAGAAACCGAGGGCGCCGACTGGGCCGGAGGCGGAGGCGAAGGAGTGGTGGTCTGACCTGCCACGAGCCCAACCGCAAACACCCTAAAGAGTGCCAGGCTGAGCCGGGAAATTGTCCTCAGCGCAAACATACTGGAACCATTCTAAGTCCTGCGGCAGGTTCGCAATCCGGAATTTGCACGGTAGTGTGAAAAAAACGCCTTATCAGTGCGCCGGTCTAAACCGGCGTGAAGCAAAGAATCAAACAATACAAAATCCTTACGAGAAAGGACTAGCGATCTACTGGGCTCCGAGTTTTGCGCTGGGCATAGACACCTCATGCACGAGAACCGAGTCTGCAGTAGAGTCCTGAGAATTAGGACACTCCCGTTCTCACCCCTTCTCTATTGTTGATCCTAAATAGAGCGGCGATTGTGGTACCATTTCCCCCCGATTCTCGTCGCAAAGGATTTTGACCCGATGAGCAGGCTTCGAGGGATCGATGCGCTAAGCGCCCTGCGGGAGGAACTTTTCCGATTTCGGTTTACTTCCCCGCTGGTTGTCGTACCCGAAGCTGGTCCCAAGAAGTCAATTCATTACTACTTGTATGGCAGGGAGTTATCTTGGGGCGCGATGAGGCTTGACTCGAACGGTGTTCCGCGTTTATGGCAGCGAACAACCGGACGCGTTTACAACCCAGCTTACATCGCCTCTTACGGACTCACAAATTTGGGTCATTACCTCCGGTTGGGCGATCGGATATTCCTTGATATTTTTCTGAGGCAGGTTGAGTGGCTCGAACAGCACGCAGTGGTGCGGCCTGATCGAGCAGTTGTGTGGCTTAATAATTACGACTACCGAGAGGGCTCAGTCCTACTCAAAGGGCCTTGGGTTTCTGCCAATGTACAAGGATTCGTCATCAGCGCGTTGGTTCGAGGTTGGCGGGTTACCCGTCGCCCGCACCTAATCGAGCTGCTCAAGAACTCGGCTAGTATTTTTGACCAAGACGTCAGCCAAAATGGGGTTAGGGTTGAAATGGAGGGGCGAGCTACCTACAGCGAAAAGCCTGGTCTTCCCGCTCCCGGGATTATGGACGGCTATATGCGGTCTCTTCTGGGACTGTACGACCTCTTTGTGGAGACGGAGGATGTTGCAGTCAAGAGACTTTTTGACGAGGGGATTGAGGGCTTGAAGCATACACTCTCGTGGTGGGATTACAGAAGGAAATGGAGTTGGTACGGTAATCACAATTACCTTTCGCCTCCTCCATATCATTGTTTGAATCATTTGCTGCTGACAGTATTGGCGCGGCTAACAGGTGAGGCGACTCTATCTGAGTGCGCCAAGGCGTGGAATCCCCATAATCTCTCGCAGTCAGAACGCGTGGAAATCTATTTCGGATGCCTAATCACGAAGAACGCGTGCCGGTTGAAGCATCGAACCTGGAAGGACAGCATATCGGATTCCTCAACCGGAGTAGCTGACACATTACCTACTTCTTCGGAATTGGCGATCGGGGAATGGACCGAGGAACGGCGGGTTCAGGTATTGACCCTGGCTAAATTGGGTTGGTCGAACAAGCGCATTACACGTGCGACCAGTGTTCCACTCAAGCTCGTACGCGCGCACCTGACTTCGTGCAGCAAAGTTCATTTGAATCGCGACGTGCGCCACCCTCGCTGAGGACGTAGTGCGCGCTATGTGCCATCCGAATTTGCCAAGAATAATGGCAGAGAAGGCACACCGACAGAACGGCATTCATTCCTGGCACTGCTTGCGCGAACTCTGGTTCATGGCGTATCGAGACGCCCTGGAGCGGCCTGGCCAACCCCCCGGCGGAACCGGCCGTAGTCCATCGTGCAGAGCGCCGGTCCTGCGAGCCGTACCGCACACATCTGCCCCTCGGGGGGGAAGTCCCGATCGGATCTATCGTATGATTACTAATCCTCTTTGAGCTGCCGAATTCGTTCCTTGATGAGTGATTGCCGGGTAATCATACAGCGAAGTCCTTGTCAGCCACGTCCCTCGATTGACAAGGGCTTAGTGGGCTGTTCCCCACATCTATCGTTACTAGCTCAAGGCCGAACCCCAATGAATATCCATTTTCACCGTATATCATGGATGTACCCGATCACCGAAGTCGTTTCATTACTCTCAGATGTACGGGGAAAAGGCGTGGATCTTCCATGGTAATGCCAAGCCTGAAGACTGGCCCTGATGCCGCTCGCCGCCGATTCTGGTTGGCGATGTCGGGATTTGTCATGGCGCTCGTGCTGCTGCCCTTTTCCTACAAAGTCGAACGTCGCCTGGAGACCGCTGTTCACATCAAGGGCGGAGAATCGGAAAAAGTTGATCTGGAGCTGGCGCAGCGTTTCCAGTCTCCGTACGCCCACCGCCTGGTTTTGGTCATCAGCGGAATTCCCGATCCGGATTCAGCAAAAGGCGCTGATGCATTGGGCTTCTTAACCAGTTCATTGCGTAGTGTGCCAGGAGTATCTGGAGCCGTCTCGAGTCTGGATTGGCCAGATCGTCTGTTCACTGGGAACAATGGCGGGGCCTTGATCATCGTCGGGTTGGACCCGCACGATGAAACTGTCGAGGCGTTGGTTCCCAAACTGAGGGCAAGAGCCGACTGGATGGAAGGTCAGCTCAGGTCGCAATATCCCGATTTCAAACTGGAGATTACGGGTGAGACTCCGCTGAACTTCGATCTTCGCAAGGTCAGCGCAGATGACGTCAACTACGCCGAGGAACGAGCGATGCCGGTAACTCTCTTGCTGCTGTTGCTGGCTTTCGGCAGTCTTGTGGCCGCGCTATTGCCGCTGGGAGTTGGAGTACTTTCAATCTCGATGGCGATGGGTGCGGCTGCGCTACTCACGCATTATCTGCAGCTGTCGATTCTGGTGCAGAATCTGGCGACGATGCTCGGCCTTGGCCTGGGGATCGACTACGCATTGCTGATGGTGAGCCGGTTTCGCGAAGCATTGGCCGAGGGATATGATCCCGGCCAGGCTGCCGATATTGCGGCCGGGCAAGCAGGGCGTACGCTGATAATCTCGGCCACGACAGTTGCCATCGGATTTTCAGCGCTGCTGACTGTGCCCATCAGCGAACTACGCTCCATCGGGATAGCTGGGCTGCTGGTAACCGTTTTGAGTGTCATGCTTTGTACATGCATTCTGCCGTGGGTGCTTGGTCTGCTAGGGCATCGCATCAACGCCGCCAGAGTGCGTCTTCCAGCCAGACGATTCAAAACGCGGGACAGCCTATGCGCGGCGAGTGAGCGGTGGGTGCGGTGGGGCAGCATCATAACCCGCCGGCCCTGGACAGCTCTGCTGGTCGCCGGGATTCCGCTACTGATCCTTGCATTCCAGGCACGGAGAATTTCTCCCGGGGTTCCTGACCATAACTCGCTCCCGGCCGCAGCCGAGTCGGTGCAAGCACTGCACACGCTTCAAGGCATGGGGCGGTCGGGTATTGTGCAGTCCCTCCGAGTGATCCTGGAGTTGCCGCCGCAGTCTCCGCCGCTCTCGCCGGCTGGCTGGCTTGCCGTCAGTCGCTTGACGAAGCGCTTCCAGAGCGATCCTAGAGCGGAAGAGGTCTTATCTCTTCCAACCCTCACGGGAATGTCCGACACTGCGGATGGGGTCGACGATGTGCCGGAGTCAATCCGCAAGAGTTTTCTTCGCAGCGATGGCCAAGCTACCTTGATTGAGTTGCTGCCCACCGCCAGTCTTCCGCCCAACGAACAGATACGATGGGTACGAGAGGTGCGTTCCTCCGATGTCGCGGCGATAACCGGCGTGCCCGGCGCTGTGCTACGCGTCGGCGGCGTTCCCGCACTCGAAACAGATTATGACTCGGTCGTAAAACAGCGGTTGCCGAGGGTGGTCCTTGGCGTCATATTGGGGAGCTTGCTGGCGCTCCTGATCGGGTTACGTTCTCTATTTGCGGCTATCAAGGCAATTCTGCTCAACCTGCTCTCCGTCGGCGCTTCATTCGGTGCGCTAGTGGTCGTTTTTCAGGAAGGCCACGGTGGCAAACTCTTTGGGCTCGACGGACCGACCGGCACCGTGTACCCGATCGTGCCGATTCTCTCGTTTGCCATCGTCTTCGGATTGAGCATGGACTATGAGGTCTTCCTGGTCGCCCGAGTCCTCGAAGAACGGCGGCGCGGTCTATCCGAGAGATCAGCGGTGATCGAGGGCCTGGCGCGGACGGCCGGGCTCATCACGAGCGCCGCGGCAATTATGATCGCCGTCTTCACCGCATTCACCGTGGGAAGCTTTCTGGTCGTCCAAATGCTGGGCTTTACGCTCGCCGTAGCGGTGTTCATCGATGCTACAGCGGTGCGGATGATTGTCGGGCCGGCACTATTGCAACTTGCCGGCGACTGGAATTGGTGGCCCTTTGGCTTGTATGGGGCCCCGGCCACGTCTGAAAAGGAGCTTATCCCGTGACGGCGAACGCCGTGGATCCTCCAGTGACAGCGCAGGTCCTCGCAACCGCCGAATCAGTCATCTGACTTATTTCACTTTCTCTGCTGAGCACTGGACGGGCTGATATCGAAGTCCTTGCGTCCAAGATTTGCCTTGCCTGAGCCCGCTTCGATTACAAGAATCGAGGAGCCGGGCTTGCCCTGCAGTTTTGCCTCCACTTGCGTCGCAGACCAAACGCCGCCGATCTTCCGCAGCCCATAGTAAATGAATTCCTTCTGCTGTCCCGTCCCGCGAAGCGTTTTCACCACATGCACAGGGTACAAAATGCCGCTATCGATCCACGACGTTACCGAATCATAGTAAGTCCGGTCCTGGGAGCCGGATATGCTCTTAAGGACAAAGCAATCCCGTGCGCCGTATTTTTCCGGTGCCAGGAGGGTCTGATTCTTCCAGAAGAACTGGCTTTCTACCATGTCTTCATAGGAGAAGTCTGCTCCCACGATTGGGTCGTTCCAACGTTCGAATGGCAACACGCTAGCGGCCTCCTCGCCAGGAAGTACTGCCTCGATGGTCACGTGCCCACTCACGGTCATATGCAGAAGAAGGCTCGTCTTCTCTGAGCCAGGCCCCGAGATCTCGGATAGCAGACGCAGACCATCGGGAAACCAGTGAGCCTTGGCGACAAACTTGTAGCTCGTGCGCTTGCCATTGCCTTCCACCCGTGTGAGTCTCCCGGTCACGCGGTAGTCCAATTTCTCAATACGCTGGCGCGAGCCAGTCAGCACCGTATCCAGGTCAGGATTCACCGCCAAGGCCCGCGATGGATGCAGCAGCGAAAGCAGCACGAGCAAAGCGATGGACCTTTGAATCGTCCCAGAGGCGCAATTCACCCATCTGGCCCCCGGATAACGGCCAAACTTACGGCTGCGAGAGAGCATTACGTTGCGGCGCAGGAAGGTCATAGCTATGTATACAGCCAAAGTCCGTATAGCGCACCATCCCCGGCGACGGGGTTGTGATTCTCGATCCGCGGTATGCAGCCCATTTCAGAACCTGCACTTTAAGTGACGGGCTGCCGAACTCTTTCGCCGTCTTGTTTCATTGGGGCACCACCATGTTGTGCAAGCCTTCTGGGACGGCGAGTGCGGATTCTATTGCTTGCTGAGTTAAAAACGGGTCACTCGATGCGAGCAGTCATTGAGAACGAGCAGACTTTACCTGCGGGCTGGAAGTTCATGAATGCGGGTTGGCGGCGGTCTCAAACACCGATCTAAGCATTCGTTCGACGTGGTAGGTGCACGCTCCACCAGGCGCTTCAGATCGCGGCAGCGGCAAGCAGCCAATTCACCAACTTGCCTTCGACGTCAGCGCTCGACTCGCTCGGCGTAGGCCCGTTCAGAGAAACCTTCGCGCCCGGTACTACGGAGCGGCCTCCATTGGCGTCCGTGGAGAATACCATCCCTGCACAGCGCCCGTTTTGGGTCCTGTATCTCCGGCCAAGGCGCAGGCAACAGCCCGATCGCGATCACCAAGACTTGCACGGATCTTTGTCATCTCAGCTTCGTCGGTCGGTTCGAGCTCGTACTGCTGGACTTCTTGCGCATATAAACAACGGCGCCACTAGGATCGAAGTGAACTTCATCCATTAACGATTTCATCAGATAGATTCCACGGCCATGGCTTGATTCAATCGTTTCTGGGGACGTTGGGTCCGGTACGGCGTTGGGGTCAAAGCCTTGTCCTTCGTCCTGCACGACGATCGAAACATCCTCGTCGGCTTTGCAGCGGCAGCGAACGTGAACATGCTTCCGCGGGTCTTCATGATTTCCGTGAATGGCGGCGTTCGCGAGGGCTTCACGCAACGCAATTTCAATGTCCATCTCGTGTCCGGGAGCGCACTGGCACTTCTTGATCAGGAGCATGAGCCTGTCTACAAAGTGTGAGATAGCAGCCACTTTACTCGGCAAGGACCGCGCTATTTCGATGCACTGCCCGTCGTGCTGACGATGGCTTTGCGGCTTTCGAGTCATCGCCAGATACTAAGCAAAACGCATGCCAAACTTTTGCCGCGATAAGTCATTGACTTTGGGAGGTGCTTCGGGAGAGTGCGCTGCAACCGTCCCCGGTGATGGAGCTGTCGAAGGCTCGGCGACAGTTGTTACGGAACTTCATCTCTAACTTGCGGAGTCAGTCCGGTGGGCTAGCAAAGGCGGGGGAAGGTGGTTCGCTGCCTGTGGGAGTGCTGTCTGCCAGTGCCCGGGTCGAGCAACCGCCAAAGTGAGAATAGACAGATTTCAAGATCGCTTGCGACGCCCGCAGCTGTTAGCGGTGAACGTACGCCCAACCGTGCCTCGGTCACCTGTAGCGTCAGGACGGTGGGGACTCTGCAACAATCGTCGCAGCTGGAAGTAACTGGAGACAAACTATTCAGTGCATTCTTTTGCAACAGTCCTGATTGTAGTAACCGTCAGAGTAACCGACGAAGGAGCGCGCCCCTCCAAGGAGTCAGAACTTGTCCGCAACGAAGGTGATGTTGTCCCGGTCACTTGCACTTGTTGTCCCAGGTAGGGGCTGAGCTTTGTTTTGCCAGTGGCGTGAAGTTCATACGTCATCGCTGGGTCCGGCTTCACGAGAGTGTAGTCGCCATTAGACCTGCTGACACAGCCCTCAACGGTTATCTGTCCTTTGGACGGTTTCGAACTGTCCAGAGTTGCGCCCTTGGGCAGATGGTTGTCCTGGGCCGCGATTATGCTGGCCGAAACTAGCAAGACAAGCAGCATGGTTTGCCTCATAACGATTCTCTCCTTCTACTCAATCACCTCAGTGTGATCACTTTCTTGACGGACTGCGGAACCCCGCGGATTAGAGTCGCTCCAAGGGCGGACGCCAGTCCGTCTGACCGCCTCCCCGGCACTTGAAATCTTTGCCAGCTCCACCCGCGCTTCCGCCGCGATCTGGCCACACGCAATTCAGAATGCCCGATATCACCTCTGACCTCACCCCGATTGCAGCTGACCTCATGGCCGGCATATCAACCTCCATGGCGACAAGGAACCATCAGTTGCCTGCATTTCGCATTCCAAACATTAGGAGGAGAGATTTTCGTGGGTTTAGTTCAGAGAAAACAGCGTGGTTCAAATTAACGCGTCGGAATTGTCCTCCCCAGCATCTGAGGGGCATATGGCAATACGCCAAGAGCGAAAGTCGCCTTCGCAGTCCCGCCCCCTAGATGTTTCATTCCGCTGCGAAGGCGGCTCGTGTCTGAATTCTCTTACCGATCTCCTGACAATCTGTCGAGAGTTTTTTCAATCAGGTGAACTAGCGCAGTTGCGACCATCGCTTGGGCTCCTGATGCCGAACCCTGTGTGATTCGACCTTTGCGCAAGATTGACTATGGCGTACTGCGAAACCCGACTCAGACAGCATTTGTGGTGCAACCGAGCGGAATCGAATATGTTCTGTTTGCCCGCGGGTACTCATGCGCCACGAGCCAAGTGTCGAAGTGTCTTAAGTCGAAGATGACAGCACGGTATTCGACACCCCCCGGCAAAATCGAGACAGTGACTACTTCGTTGAGCGGATTGACCAATCAATATTGACCGATCAACCCGGAGTGGCTGATGGCAACTCGCGTGCTCATGAAGAGTCAGGCAAGGAGAACGAGTACCGTGTCCCAACCATCAGCGCGCACCGAAAAGACCGGTATCGAAGCCGAACTGGATCGCCTTACTTATTCGACGTACCTGCTCACGCTTGATCGGAGCCTGGCGCTTTCGGTGGTGCTCACCGCGCTTGATTGGTCTTTGGAGAAGCCCATCGCGAAGGCCGACCTGCAGCGACGCACCGTCGAACTTTCACTGCGCCAGCTACAGCATCAATCCGGCATGGATGGTGATAGTGAATGCCCATCGCGGGAGACGGTGCTCTATGACGATTCTGGAGTGCCCAATTCAAAGCGATTCAGCTCGCCGGAAGAGGATTCAAGCAGCAACCCAATTCTCTCGCTCGACGCTGGTTCCCGTATCGCATTTGTCCTGCATCACGTTCTCGGATACGACATCGAAGAATCGGCCTTGCTCGCGGATTTGGATGAGAAGGGATTTCGTGCACAACTGCGTAGCGCCTACGTGCAATTGGCATCGTGCCAGTTATGGGGAGGTGATGCACATCCTAATGAAGTTCTCGGGCAGTCGGCGTTGGTGTAGGAGGCGACATGAGGTGGCTGAAGTGGACTCTGGCTTACTTGTTCGACTGCATCCATCGCCATACCACGTGGCCGCATCGTGACCGCCGCGGATTGGACTACATCTGCTGCCTTGATTGCGGAAAGGAGTTACCGTATTCGATGCGAAGGATGCGCATCGTCAGCAAAGAAGAGCAGCTGGAGGATCGGAGCCGGCAAGGTGGGGAGGAAATGAGCCCGGTCGGATGCCGGGCGGTTGCACGGCGAGAAAGACTTCGGAACTGGTTAACGCAACTAAACCATTGACGCCAAACTATTTACGAGAGCATTGGTGAATGTGCGCTTCGATTGCCAAACTCGAGTGGACAGCGAGTGAGTGTCGTTAGGCTCGCAGCCTGACCCGCTCGCCATGGCCTTCCCAGATATTGCGAAAAATCAATGGACTCATAAAACCCCACTCTCTTTATCCAATATTCATTTGCAACGGTTCTCAATCGGCAGCATCGAAAAAACAGGCCAAGTAAAATGGCGACGTTTCCTATCACCTGGTCTGAAACGTTGGCGAAGCGCTACGAGGCACTGCTGCACGTGTTTCGTTCGCTGTCGTCGCGCACCCCTGACGAAATGGCGCACGCGCTCGCAGACGAACTTCGTCTCGTGCTCGATTTTGATTTCCTAGATGCGATCGTCTATAAGGAGCGTACGAACGAAGTGGAGTGGAGCGTCGGGACATGCCCGGTGTCCCGGAGCAGCGTTCCCGTCGAAGAAACGGCGGCGTGGTGGATATATCAGAACCAGCAGACTCTATCCATAGCTGACTGGAGCCGTGATGCACGATTTCCTGCGGTCAGAGAGGCGCTGAAGTCACTTGCCTCTGACACTCCTTCATTCCTGGGGGTGCCCCTTACTTCACCGCACCGCAACTTGGGCGTGTTGGCCATTGCCAGTTCTCAGCCCCATGCCTATTCCGAAGAGGAAATTTCGTTTCTTTCGTCAGTGTCCGATGGCCTGGCTATGGCCATTGACGCTTCGCTCAATTTTGAAACGTCACGTCGGGCGCAAGCGGAACTGGAACGCCAGAATTCGCGTCTGAAACTGCTCCTCGACCTGACAAATCGGGTGACTTCCAGCCTGGAGCTTCACGAGCTTCTCCGTTCCACCGCAGCAAGCATTCGCGAGCTGATGGATTGTGACTATGTTCCTATCGGCTTGAGGGATGCGAACAGCGAGAAGTTTCAGATCTATGCTCACGACTTTCCAAGCAGCAGAGGATTCTTCAAGGAACAAATATGGGTTTCCCCCGTCGGACAGATTAGAAATGCTCTCGAAACCCTAAAGCCTATCTTGTTGACAGAGATCAAACCGGCAAACCACAGTCCCGAAGTGTACGAACGGTTAGTCGGCGAGGGGATCAGGTCTATATGGCTCATTCCGTTGGTCAGCCGAGGATGTTTGCTCGGTTTCTACGGTCTAGGCCGAAGAGGAGAAGAGTCCTTCAGCGACGATGATTCTGAATTTCTGGTGCGGATCGGTAGCCAAATCGCCATTGCTGTGGAAAATGCACTAGCTTTTCGGGAAATCTCTGAGCTGAAGAACAAACTCGCGCAAGAAAAGCTCTACCTTGAAGAAGAAATCCGCAGCGAGATGGACTTCGAGCAGATCGTTGGTCGAAGTCCAGCCTTGCGCCGCGTTTTGGAACTCGTCGAAACGGTTGCGCAAACCGATTCCACGGTGCTGTTATTGGGCGAGACAGGCACCGGGAAAGAGTTGATCGCCCGTGCTGTTCACGATCACAGCCGGCGCAAGAGCAGCACTTTCGTGAAGCTGAATTGCGCCGCGATCCCTACCGGTCTACTCGAGAGCGAATTGTTTGGGCACGAAAAAGGAGCATTTACCGGAGCCATCGCCCAAAAGGTCGGACGAATGGAACTCGCGGACCAGGGCACTCTATTTCTCGACGAAGTTGGCGATATTCCCATTGAGATCCAACCGAAGCTCCTGCGCGCTCTGCAGGAACGAGAGTTCGAGCGCCTAGGCAGCAATCATACGAGGAAGGCGAATGTGAGGCTGGTGGCTGCTACCAATCGCGATTTGGAAAATATGATTGCGAGCCAACAATTTCGCAGTGATCTGTTCTATCGTCTGAACGTTTTTCCCATTCGTATTCCACCCCTTCGCGAGCGAAAGGAAGATATCCCTCTCCTGGTGAGCTACTTCGTCCAGAAGTATTCACGCCAAATGCAAAAAGACATCGATACAGTTCCGGGTACGGCCTTGAAAACCCTGAGCAGCTGGCACTGGCCAGGCAACATCCGGGAACTGGAAAATTTCATTGAGCGGGCGGTGATCCTGACGCGCGGAAAATCTCTGGAAGCACCCCTTGGTGAATTGAAAGCGTCAGCCCCTTCGTCGCCGGCTGTCGATAGGCGAGGCTCTGAAGGGAGGGACTATGTTGCTCGGGTTGTGAGAGAAACCATTGAAGGGTTGAGTAAGGTAGACCCGAATAGGAATCGCGAAGAAGAGTCCGAGAATCAGCGTTCTGAAATTATGCGTGTGCTCCGCGAAACCGAGGGGCGAGTTGGCGGCATAGAAGGGGCTGCGGCCCGCATGAGCATCAAGCGTACAACTCTGATTTCACGCATGAAAAAGCTGGGCATACATGCGAACGAACTTGAATAAAAGCATCGAGTCTCGGACGCTTCAGTCGCGGAGCGACTTGGATCAACGACCTTCCGCTTCCGGCTTCACTTTTCTGACCTCAACAAGCAGCGCGGACCCCCAATTCGACTGTTGATAACAGCTTCGACAATTTCGACACCCCCGCTCCGTCCCCTTTCTGACTCTTGATTTCAACTACTTAACGCGTCCGCACTTTGGCATCTGTATTGCTGTTTCTCCGAGGTCGGGTGTCTGTTAATGATGAAGATTTCCGTCGTCGAGGGCCAAAGTCGGTTGAGGCTCGTGATTGAAGGCAAGTTGGTTGCGCCATGGACCGCGGAGCTCCGGAGAACGTGGAATTCAGCCCATTCCCAACTTCGTGGCCGAGCGCTGGTAATCGATCTTCGAAATGTGACCCACATCAGCCGGGAGGGTGAGAGCGCTCTACTGGACTTGATGACTGAGGGCGCTAGATTCACTTGCAAAGGCGTATTTACGAGGCGAGTTCTCGAGCAACTGGCGCGCCAATGTCGTTCTAAGTCAGATCCCACGGTCATCACCCTATCGAACGATTCCGATGATGAAAACTAGAGGGACCAAAGTTGAACATGCCGCGAACGGATTCAAACTCGACTGCGAAGCCACAGATTTACGCTACGAGCACTGATTTCGCCAGAGTATTTCGAGAAGATATGGGGAGCCTCCATTTGCTCTCGTTCTTGCTAACGGCTGATCACGAGAAAGCCGAGAAGTGTTTTGTCTCCGGCTTGGACGACTGCGTCGAAGGAAACAACGTATTTCGCGAGTGGGCGCGCTCCTGGGCCCGACGCGCGATCATTCAGAATGCGATTCGCATGCTGGCACCTC
>Ga0307476_10001234_pt1 | contig 15973 bp, 8 predicted proteins | sample atmos_gasesECM2C_2_FD_203314 | JGI IMG/M metagenome (GOLD analysis project Ga0307476, IMG submission 203314) | Hardwood forest soil microbial communities from Morgan-Monroe State Forest, Indiana, United States - atmos_gasesECM2C_05 | ecosystem: Environmental > Terrestrial > Soil > Temperate... | reverse complement strand
GAGAATCCCGGCGGCGTCAGCATCACCCTCGTTAATCCAACGAAGCCCGACGAACATCAGGTTCGTGTCAAAATTACAGCTTCACCTGATGCAAGCCTGGGCGAGCACGAAGTTCGTCTGATCGGCCCCACGGGCGTCACGAGGCCGCTACGTGTCTTTGTCACGGCCTATCCAGTCGTCAATGAAACCGATCAGTCAAACTCGGATGCACAGAATGTTGCCTTGCCGGCCACGCTGGTTGGGCGGATCGCCGCAGCCGGACAAGTCCGGCGGCTCCGCTTCGAGGCCGTCAAGGATCAGCGTATGATTTTCGACGTTCACGCGGCCCGCATCGCTTCGGCGCTGGCGCCGGTTCTGACGATCCACAACGCCGACGGCCGCGAGCTGCGATCGACCATGGAACATCATGGCGGCGACCCCGTACTGGTCTTCGACCCGCCGGAAGACGGCCTCTACGTGCTTCAGTTGCGCGACCTGCAATATCGCGGCGGCGACACCTACGACTACTGGATCGACGCCGGCCACATTCCCTACCTCGAAGGCGTGCTCCCAAGCAGCGGCGAGCCGGGAAAAGTCGTCGAGGCCAGGGCCATCGGCTATAACCTTGAAGGCGGCCAGACCATCACCATCGATTTGGGCATGGTCGCGCCTGGAATCATTGACGTGCGCTCGCACACGCCGCTGGGAGAGTCCAACGCCGTCCCGTTCGAAGTAACCGAGTTGCCCCAGGTGGTCGAATCGGAACCTAACGACACGCCGCAGCAGGCCAACTCCGTCTCCATTCCCGCTGAGATCAGCGGCCACGTCGATCGCGCCGGCGACGAGGACTTCTTCAAATTCCACCTGGCCTACAAACAGGCGATCAACCTGGAAGTCCTGGCCGCCCGGTTTGGTTCGCCTGTCGCGCCGCTCTTGCAATTGCGCAACGCCAAAGGCGACGTGATGGAAAGCAATGACGGCACGCCGGACGCGGATGCCCGCATCGTCCGCGATCTGGACGCCGGTGATTACGTCGTTTCGGTACGCGATCTCACTTACGCCGGCGGACCGGGCTATTGGTATCGTCTTAAGATCGAGCCGGCCCTTCGCGTGCCGCAGGATTTTGCCGTGCTATTGATCCCCGACACACTGCGACTTCATCGCGGCGGAAACGTGGCGATCTGGTGCGATGTCAAACGCCTGAACGGATTTCATGGCGATGTGACTGTTACCCCCGAGGACCTGCCGCCCGGAGTCTCTGCGCAGCCCGTAACGCTCTCCGAGACTTCAAGCGGCTGGTTCACGCTCGCCGCCGTTCCCGACGCGCGCCTGGGAAGCATGCCAATTCGATTTCGCGCGGCTGCCACCGTCGGCACGGTACCGGTTGCGCACGAAGCCCACGCCGAGACCGACGGGCGTGACGCGGGCCAGGGGTACCTGACGGTTCTCGAGCCGGCGCCATTCACCGTCGAGGCTGTGGCCATGATGACGCCGCAGCGAGTCGAACAGATGAACGGCGAGATTCGGTCGCTGGCATCCAGACTCGATACTTCCGATCCCGAATTCGATGCATCACTGGCGAAATGGGAGCAGAAGGTATCTCACCGGCCGGTCTGGACGATCCTCAACCCCTCGGCCGTCGCTTCGGCCAAGAGTACCTCGCTTCAGCGCCAGCCGGACGGATCGATCCTCGCCACTGGAAGCTACCCGGCCCAGGACGATTACACTGTAACCGCGCGCACCGAACTCAAGGGAATCACCGCAATCCGACTGGAAGTCCTGGCCGACGAGCGGCTCCCCAATCATGGTCCCGGCGCGGCGCCCAATGGGAATTTCGTCCTCAGCGAATTCAAAGTGCTGGCATCCGGCAAAAGCCATGACCCGCAGCCCGTCGCCCTGCACAACGCGTGGGCTGATTTTTCCCAGGCCAACTTCGCGGTCAGCGCCGCGATCGACGGGAATCCGGAAACGGGATGGGCGATCGACCCACAGCAGGGCCGCAGCCACGTCGCAGTCTTTCAAACCACGACGCCCATCGGCTCCGAGGACGAAACAACGCTCATGTTCGTGCTGGAGCACCAGTCCATGTTTCCGCAGCACAACATCGGTCGGTTCCGAATCTCCGTCACGAACGCCGGTCCGGCGGAGCTCGACAGTGAGCGTGAATTGACGCCGGAGATCCTGGCTATCGTTGCGGTTCCCAAGCAAGTGCGAACCGGCCGACAGGTCAGCGCGCTGGCAGACTATTTCCGCACGATCGATCCGCAATCTCGCAGCGAGAGGCGGCGGCTTGAGGCGATGCGCGGCTTCATCGGTCCTTACGCCGAGATGCAACGGTTGCAGCGGGCGATGCGCGCCGGCACCCCGCAGCTCGAAGCTGAGCAGGAGCAGTGGGAGAAATCACTGGCCGCGGGAAGCGGTTGGTCGGTGCTCGATATCAACGAGGCGGAGTCATCCAGCGGCGCGCGCCTCGAGCGTCAGCCCGATGGCTCGCTCCTGGCGGATGGCCCCAATCCACCTAGCGACGCCTACCGACTGACCGCCGCAACGTCTTTGAAGGGGATCACGGCGCTGCGATTGGAAGTGCTTCCCGACCCGAGGCTGCCCGGCAATGGCCCCGGCCGGGCCGAGGACGGCAACTTTGTTCTTACGCGACTTAGAGTAATTGCCGCCGCCAAAGGAACACCGGCTCGCGAAATCAGTTTTCGTTCCGCCGCTGCGAGCATCGAACAGAAGGACTTTGCCGTCGCCGGCGCCCTCGATGACAAACACGGCGGCGGCTGGGGAATTGCGCCCGCCTCGGGCCAGCCGGCGGAAGCTACGTTCTATGCCTCCGCACCGATCACAGGCGACGGGCCGCTGGCCCTGACTATCGCGATTGAGCAACTGTCAAAACTTCCGCAGCACACACTAGGCCGATTCCGAATCTGGGTAACGACCAACCCGCAGCCAGACGCCGCCTTCAGGCCCCCGCAGAACATCGCCGCCATTGTCAAAACACCCTCGGAAGCGCGTTCCCCCGACCAAAAGCGGGAACTAGCGATCTATTTCCGCTCGATCGCGCCCTCGCTGGCGCCGCTTCGGCAGCGTCTGGCGGATCTTCAGTCGATGGTCCCCGCATTGCCATTGCGGGCTCAGCGAAATCGGCCAGGCGCGATTCCGGTCCCGATCAACCGGCGCGGCGATTTCAATGGCGATGTGAAGGTTACCCTCGAGGGATTCGTCACCGGCCGCGAGGGGAACAATCCCGCCCCGATTACGCGTGAGCTGAAGTTGACCCCGATGACGCTGGGTAGCGGAAATGTCTTCGGCACTCTCACCTTCGAGCCCGCCGGCGCCGAGACGGGAACGCGCATGGTGGTCTTAAAAGCCGAAGCGACCGTCGGAAATGAAACCATCGTTGAATATAGTCCGGCATTTCCATTGACAATCGAAAATCAGCCGCAAAGACGGTGAGTCAGCCATGACGTTTCCACGCACCTCGATGTCCGTCGTGTTCCCCCTCCTTGCCGCCATGGCCTGGCCCCTTGCGGCCCGCGCCCAGGACAAGTCCGTCAGCTTCTATCACGACATCCGTCCGGTCCTCAACTCCAACTGCAACGCCTGTCACAAGCCCGAGAAAAACAAGGGGGAGCTGGACATGACCAGCTATGCGGCGCTGATGAAGGGCGGCAAGCATGGCGTCGAAGTCGTCCCCGGAAAGCCGGGGAAAAGCAACCTGATCGAGATGATCAGCGGAACCGAACCCGACATGCCCAAGGAAGGCGATCCGCTCAAGAAGGAGCAGATTTCGCTCATCGAGCAGTGGATCAAACAGGGAGCCAACGACGACACGCCCGCGCCGGGCACCGCGCACGTCCGGACGCCAATCTATACGGTGCCGCCGGTAATCACGGCAATGGCCTTTTCACCGGATGGATCAAAGCTGGCGGTCAATGGCTATCACGAGATTCTGCTGCACAAGTCCGATGGCTCGGGCCTGATCGCCCGCCTGATCGGCGAAAGCCCGCGGATCGAAAGTATTGTCTTCTCCAAAGACGGCACGGAATTGGCGGCGTGCGGCGGCTCACCCGCGGAATTCGGACAGGTGCAGATTTGGGACCCGGTCGGCCACAAGCCGCTCAAGACGTTCAACATCAGCACCGACGAACTGTACGGCATTAGCCTCGCTCCTGATGGGAAGAGCGTCGCCTTTGGCGGGGCCGACAAGATCGTTCACCGCCTCAATTTGACCGACGGCAAAGAGCTGCTGGATTTCAAGGCCCACGCCGACTGGGTACTGGGAACCGAGTTCACCCATGATGGAAAGCAACTCGTCTCGGCCAGCCGTGACCAGGCGATGAAGCTGATCGACCTGGATACCAATCGGTTTGTCGATGACATCAACAACCCGCTGGAGGCTTGCATCTCTCTGGCGATCCATCCCAAGGAAGAAAGGATCCTGTACGGCGGGGATCTGGGCGCGGCTCGGCTGTACCGGATTTCCGACAATCAGGGGCGGACTTCGGGGCGAATCGACACCAATCTGCTCCAGGCGTTTGAACGACAGCGCGGGCCTGTCAGTGCGGTTGCTTTCAGCCCGGATGGAAGCAGAGTAGCGCTGGGGAGCGTCGGTGAAATAAAGGTTTATGCGGCTGACGCCGGACGTCGCGCAATTCTCATTCTCTCCGGATTCCAGGGACCGATCTACGCTATTGCGTACAAACCCGATGGTTCGGCGATCGCGGCCGGAGGAGCCGATGGCATGGTGCGGCTATTCGACGCCAAAAGCGGCAACTTGTTGAAAGCTTTCGTTCCCGTCCCACTGACATCGGCCACGACCCAACCATCGTCGGCGTCGTCTTCTGCCCGATAGTCCAAGCTTGCCGCAAAACAGGGCGACAACTTGCCATAGTGATAGGGTCGGTTGGACTTTTCAACAGGGTGATCTCATCGACGCCGATTGATAACTCTCGCTCGCCACGCCGCCCTGATTCAACCTAAAGACTCGCTAATCCACAGCTTCTGTCGAGTTTGCTTGACCGGTGGCGCACCGCCGCCCTTCATTGGCTTCGTATTTGCACCCCTGCTGGCAGACCGCGAACGACGAAATTATCGGATCGCGGCAAAACTGTGAATGTGCCTGAGAACTTACGCTCCGGCCAGTGGGTTTAGGTAAAATGTCCTGTCAACGCGATCCCGTTGTGGCGCATGGGTGAGCCGGCTTTGCCGGTAGTTTAAGAAGTTTTGGCGCAGAGGCATCGACGCTTGTTGGCCTGATATCTGGTAAGCACCAGTTATAACGCGCCCTGGGTTGAAGGAGGATCCAATGACTCGAATCCGGATGTTGATCGGGTCGCTGGGTTTTTGGAGTTTCTCGGTTTCTTTAGGAGCATTGCCATTGTTCGCCAAGCCGGCTCATGCCGGCATCTCTCAAATGACCCCCGGGCCAAGTGAACAAGACTACGGCGAACTGCTCCACTTGAGTTCACCGGACCGATGGAACGTCGGTAAGGTCTCGCCGGCATACAACTTAAGGGAATCGATACTCGGGCTCCCTCCATTTGCTACGGACGATCGGTCGCATGAAGTACCTTCCCATGCCGCTACAAGGCCACAACCGCCAGTTCTACCCGAGATTGTCGCAGTGGCTCCGGATGGGCTTGCCGGCCCGGCGGTGGCAAAATCGCCTCAACCAAAGCTCGTCGGTCCTGTCGGCGGTGACGGAAAGGGCAACGCCATTCCCCTTCCCCCGGCCCTGTTGAGCGGCGCTACCGGATTGGCCGGCCTTGCTCTTGCCGGAGCGCTTCGTCGCGTCCGGCGATTTCTCTGAGCGGCGGAGCGGTGCGTTCATTTCAATCGCAATTCGCCCTGGTCCGGCAGGCGCATGACCAATTGCCGGTCGTCTGGCGTTCCCGCCACTTGTCGCGGCGTGAACGATGAATCGAAGGTCAGGCGGATATCCATGCGATCATTAAGCGGCAGTTCCATAGAACCAAGATCGAGTTGCAAGTGATAACGCGTACCTTCATAAGCAAGGCCTGCGGGCACGCGAATCTCGTTTCCGTTGACGGTCAGGATAGCCGTTACATGGGGCGGTCGTGGAAGTGATGTCGCCGAGTTGGGACCCCACAGGTCGATGACCGGCCTATGCCGCAACACACCGGCGATCCCCGTGATGGTCGCACCGGTGCGTGCAACCCAACCGTCCGGTTCCCCGTTTACACGAACTGCCGGTCGCAAAAAGACTGTCACATCATAATTGAACGGCGGCCCCAGGCGCTCATGGTCCACCTCGATCAGGTTCTGGCGACACCACGAATACAGCTCGGGATGAAGTTGCCGCATCGAACGGTCGAAGGGGTAGGCCAAGGTCCCCTCGGGGAATTGCTCGGTCAGCAACACAAAGTCGGCCAGGTGCAGCCGGTTGATCTCCTCGTCCGGACCGCGCGCAAGAACGGAATCTGCCAGGACCTCGCGGCCGTCGAACGATTCGCCGAGCCGCTCGAACGCCATCACCTCGAACACCTTGAAGTTGATCGAATCCGAGATGCGATCGACGGCGAAGTTGGGCGTCTTCCATCCCATCGCGTCGGCCGCACGCGCGATCCGGTCTTCGAGATTCAGGAGCTTCTCTATCTGCGCCCGATCTCCGCTGGCGGAGGCATGGGTTGCGAAGTGATCCGCCTGGTAGCGCAGGCCATCAGATACCAGCACAATTGCCAATGTGGAAAGCCCCCATCGCATTAACGGGCTGCGACGCGAGGTGCGGCCAATGCCCGCGATTCCGATTGCCGACGCCAACGTGATCCAAATCAAGGGCCCCACCATCACATCTGCGACGACCGGGGATTTGGCGCGATCTGCCATCAGAGCTGCCAATGGCACAAACAGACAGGCCATGACAAAGACCCATAGCGCCGGATTTCGTGTTCCTCGATTAATCCCCGATATGCGCATATTCGGCCCCGCGAAGCCCCGGGCCGCGGCACCCAGCAAAAGCACGCCGATCCAGGTCATCATGTGGGTCCCTACATGATCGCCAAGCAAGGAGCGGGGATAGAACGACAGCCAGGACCAAGTGGTCGTGATTCCCTGTTCGCCGGCTCGAATCTCCTTCTCGCCGCCGGTGATATGACCCGCGACATAATAATCGTTGATGGCCGGCCACCGTTGAACCAAGATTGGAACCGCGACGATCCCGATGATCCCGGCGGCAATGCCAAGATTCATCAGTCGCTTGCGGGCAAGGCCATCGCCAAACCGCCGCGCTCTGTAACCGAGAAAAACGGCCAAAGCCGCAAGGACACCCGGTAGATAAACAATCGTGACGAAGCGGAACGTGAACAGGAGCGCGCCAACGCACCCTGCTGCGGCGGACCAGTTTCTGTCGGCGAAGACCCGCGAGCGGACGACCATACAGACGAATGTGCCGAAGAGACAAAAGCTGATGAAATCCGTACGAAAATCTGCAATTCCCCCCTGAAAGTAGAATGGAGTGGACGCACACAACAAAAGTCCAAGCCCGATCAGGGCCACGCTCCATTTGCCGCTGAACCTGCGCAGCGTTGCGACCAGCGCGATTTGAAACCCTGCAAAGTAGATGAAATTCAGCGACAGCGCCGTCATCCGCCCTGGCCCCGCCAGGCAATATGCCAATGTCGCCTGCAACGGCAGCATCAACCCCACCGCCGCCCCCCGAAGATCGGGATTCTTTCCACCCCGCGGCCGCAACGGCAATTCCACCTTCCAGGGCGGCAGCCGCGGCTCCCGCGACCGATGGAAGAATATCTCATCCCCAAGTCCCTTCCGCGGCCCAAGATTCAAAATCTGCGAGTATCCCTCGTAGCTGCGCTGCAAAAAGTTCGCCTGGTCGTGGTGCGGCGGATAACTCCACGCCACTTCGCGAAGGACAAACTGGCGAAACATCCCCCACTGCGCTAACACCAGCGCGACGATCAACCCCCATCCCAGCCGGTTCATCCGCCGGCGCGTCTCACGAAGCGATGAAAGATTTGATGGCCCCAACCCGCGGAATTCTATCGGCCGGTCCTGTCTCCGCAATGAAACACTGTTGTCCAGAAGCGACCTAATCTAAGCCATGGTGGCCCGTCGGGAAGCTTGAAGTCCCCCGTTCGCACGGCGATAGTGACCTCTGCTTGATCCTGGGCATCTACCAATACCGCGGGTTCATCTGGCAGCGGGCGGTGGCGGACCTGCGGCACCGGTACGCAGGGACGTCGCTGGGGGTAGTGTGGAACGTGGTCAACCCGCTGGCGATGATCGGGCTCTACTCGCTGATTTTTTCGCGTCTGATCCCGGCCCAGATGCCGGGCGTGCCGGAGCGGTTCGGTTACGTGCTCTATTTGTGCGCGGGCTTCCTTCCCTGGCTGGCGTTCAGCGAGTGCGTCACCCGCGGGACCAATGCCTTTTTGGAGAACGGTCCGTACTTGCGAAAGCTGCCGATGCCGGAGCAGGTTTTCGTGGCCCAGACCGCGGCTGCCGCGACGCTGGGGCTGGCCATCAGCTTTTCGCTGCTACTGGTCATCTCCCTGACGCTGCACCACCAGCCGACCGTCTATTGGCTGCTGCTGCCGCTTCCGCTGGTTCTGCTGCAAACCACGGGATTTGGGATCGGCTTGCTGTTGGGTACCGTCAACGTGTTCTTCCGGGACGTTGGACAGCTACTTCAGATCGGGTTGCAGATCGTGTTCTGGACGGTGCCGATCGTTTGGAGCCCCATGAGCATGCCGCCGTGGGTCAACTCGTTGCTGCGGTGGCATCCCCTGTCTCCGATGCTCGCCGGAATTCGCGAGCTGTTTTTGCGCGGCGCCGTACCGGCGCCTGGCGAATGGGCGCTGATGATCGGATGGCCGGCTTTTTTCCTGGCGATCGCGTACGCGGTTTTTATCGCGCTTCGAAGAGAAATCCGGGACCTGCTGTAACTCCACCGGGGCAGGACACTCGGGTCACTCTTTATAGAGCATCGCGGCGCCCGCCACATAATTGTGGTGTGGCGCCGTCGTGCGGTGCCAGGCAAGGAATGGTTCAATCGCGTCAAGGTTCCACCGCGGCCGGGCGGTGTTGCCGAAGGCGGGACATAGCCAGATCAGGTCTTCAAATTCCTTCAGCGTGAGCGCGCAACCGTTCCACTGCGGGAAGGTCATTCCCATCTGCAGCTCACAGACGTCGAATGAAATGGCCAGGAGCCCGCCGGGCTTGAGGACGCGCGCGACCTCCGCGATCGCGGCACGTTTATCAGGCTGATGTTCGATCACGGAGAAGCTCGTGACGATATCGGCCGTCCCCGACGGAAGCCCGATGCGTTCCGAGTTGACGATCTGCCACGTCGCGTCCACGCGAAGCTTGGCGCGAAGCTTCTCCCAGCGCTCGACCCATTGCGGATCGGTCTCGATGAGCGTCACTTTGGCGCCCCGTGTCGCCAGATACCAGGGCATCGGTGAAATCTCGCTGCCGAGATCGATGACGTGCTTGCCCGCCCACTCGACGCGGCTGAGGCCCGCATGCCACAGCCATGGGTATTCCCAGATCTTCGACCAGTCGGTGAACTGGCGCAGGTCCAGCAGGGCCGCGAACGAATTGATCGTGTCCATGAATGCCTGGAAGGCGGGGCTGTTCATCGCTTCGACACTGGCCAGCTCGACGCGGCTACGGCTGTAATTAGCGGGGCGCAGGTCTCCGGGAGGCTCGCCCTCCTTTCCGCTCACGAAGAAGAAGGGGTTGCGATCGGATGAATCGATTCGCTCGAATAACTGTCGGCATGCGTCGCTGGCCGTGGTGCTCAGATGATTCAGGAGCCCGCTATCCATTGGCCGAGCCCTGTCGATGCAGTTGCGGATCGCGGCCGCATCGTTGAATGCCGGCAGGGTCGCAAATTGAATCTGCTGCGTCAGTCCGCGAACTTTCTCCCCTCTGGCGATTGACACCACTCGCGCTCCCGCCCAGGCGCCGACCACGGCGGCATGATAGCGGCTGGAAACAAGCCACCGGGGAGAACCCCAGCAGGCGATGAGCGCATCGAGCGTCCCGTCCGCGTAAGGCGGAAACCGTACATCCAGCCTTTGGCGGCAGTCCTGTGGCAGCCGATCGATCATGTCCAGTTCCGAGCCGGCGAGTCTGCGAACCTCCTGCACCAGCCAACGATGCTGGAAGCCGTCGCGCCCAAAGAGCATGTCCGTCAACGCCTGCGGATCGAATTGCCGCGAGTCCTCGAAGTTCAGCGCGTAAGCCAAAACGTCGTCCTCGATGGCCGGCCAGGCCTGCCTGCCCAGCCAGATGTGAGCGAGGTCGGCGGCGGCGGACACTTTTCCCGCGGCGCCGGCATCGGACAGAAGCTCGGCCGATCGCTCGTCGCGGGCCCATATGTGTGATGCATAGTCCACGACGGCCCGGGCTCGCGGGTCGGCCAGCGCCGCGGGCTCGTTCACGCCCACCCCAAGAAAGAACATCGGCTTGCGATAGGTGCGGCACAGTTCCAGTTCCCGGACAAGATGATCGAGAAACCAGGGCCCGACGACGATTTGAAACGGCGTATCGCCCACGCCAACCCAGGCATCGCAGGACTGGATCGCATCTCGCCGGGCTGAATCCTCGTACGCCAGCCATTGGACCTGTGGGAACCGCCGCTCCTGCGAGGCGGCATCAAATGCCGACGCGCAAGTCAGCCGCATCCGCCGACCGCTGTCAGACGCCGCCGCGAGGAACCCCGCGAGCATCAGATCGTCACCCACGTTACCGGCGCCAAAGAAATGATGGCCGATGTGCAAGTGACGAGGACGTGCCGACGAACTCAGTTCCATCTCATCGCATCCTTCATTCAACTTCTGCGGCGAGGGAGTCTAGCTGACCGCGCCCGGCGCATCGCTCCAGGACCGCCACTTGAAAGAGCCTCCATTGCTGATCGAAGCTCAAGGTCCCCCACTTGTCCGCGATGGTCGGAAAGACTTCACGAAGGCACGGCGAATCACCCGCCAGCTTTCGACCGGCTGGGCTCACCCACGCGAAGCGGCCCGGCTCCGTCTCCCAAAATCCGCGCTTGCGAGTGTTCCACCGAACCCGCTCGGGAAGCTGGGGCATCATGTCGCGAAACGGGTACTTGAGATAGCCATCGTGTATCAGCCACCCCGGATCGATTCGAGACGCGACTTCAACGAGCGGCCGATCGACCAGCGGCACGCGGCATTCGAGGCCGAACCACATGCCCAGGCGGTCTTCCTGACGAAGAAGGTACTGCAACTCGGCTCGGAGATACTCGCGGCGTCGGAAAGCCCGCAACTGGCCGCCGCCCCCAAGATACCATTGCACCGGCCGCAGGCCCAACAGGCGGTCCCGAGACCAGCCGAGAAACTCACCCTGCCAGACGAACGATCGCACCCAGGCCTCCGGGTCGTGGAACATCTCATTGAATGAGGCGGCCGTTTGCGCCTCCAATGGCAGACGCTGGCGAAGCTGCTCCTGCAACGTCGCAACATCGCGGCCACGCTCGGTCAGTTCCTGCAAAAGCACTGGGATGAACCAGGGATATCCGCTGAGAAGTTCGTCGCCGCCCTGACCGTCGAGCACGACGGTGATTCCCGCGGCGGCAATCTCGCGAAGCAGGAAAAACTGATTGATCGGGCCGATCACGTGATTGGGAACTTCGTAAGCGACGGTCATCTCCAGCACGTCGCGCGGCGCGATGTCCGGCGGTTCAACCAGCGCATGCCGCAGGCCCGCCTGCCGCGCCACCAGTGATGCCAGCTCCAGTTCGCTGTCTTGCTGGCCGGCCGTACAGATCGTGAAGGTCTGAAAATCATGACGGGATTCGCCCAGTGCGGCTGCGACAAGCGTGGCAATCGTGCTGGAATCCAGTCCGCCGCTCAGACAAGTGGCGATCTTCCGGCGCGAGCGAAGATGCAGCCGGACACTCTCTTCAGTGGCAGCACGAAGCGCGGCTGTCGCATCCTGATCCGTCAGATCGCCTATCGGTTCCGGCAGCGAGCTATGAGCCCTGATCTCAATTCCATTGTCGGAGGCCTCAAGCAAGTGGCCGGGAGGTAGCTCATCGATTCCTTCATAAAACGTCTGGCCTTCGCCAAAAGCGTTAACTCCCATGGCGGTGCTGGCTACTACCGCGGTCGGACAAAGCTTTCGCGGAACCGAGGCGGCATGAAGGGCGCGAATCTCGGAAGCAAATTGAAAGCTCCGGGCGGCACGATGGTAATAGAAGGGCTTGATGCCGAACGGATCGCGGGCGGCCCACAGGACGCGCCGCCGCGCGTCGAAGACGGCAAATGCGAACATGCCGCGGAGGTCAGAGAGACAATCGGGGCCGCGAAGCTTCCACAGTTGAAGCAGGACCTCCGTGTCGCCCTGCGAACGGAAGTGGACGCCCTGTTTTTGCAAATCCGCTCGCAGTTCCACGAAATTGTAAATCTCGCCGTTGAAGACCAGGGCAAGGTTGCCGTCAATCATCGGCTGGCGGGAGGCGTCGCTCGTATCCTGGATGGCAAGCAGGTTATGACCCAGGACACATTCGGCGTGAGAATCGAAAGGCGTGGACGAAAGCAGGTTTGGCGTGAGGGCAAACTCCGTCTGCCAAGGATTCTCGCGGCAGCGAAGGGCAATGCCTGCGCTATCGGGCCCGCGGTGGTTCTGGGCGATAAGCATCCGAATAACGCGGGCCGGCGCGTCCGGGTCTGCCGGGCCGAAGTATCCCGCGATGCCGCACATCCTACCGTTTCCTCAGCACGAACACGGGCCAGCCGAACACGCGGACATCCTGAGCAAGGATACGGAACCCGCCCTCGTGAAACAGCCGTTCGATCAGCGTTCGGCTGAACAGATAGAGATGATAGAGCTTCCAGAGCATCCCGACCGTGTAAGCGTATGGCTCGTTCGGCTTGTCATGGACGGGCGTGTGGACGAGCATCACGCCCCCAGGTTTGAGAACGCGGGCGTGAGCGCGCAGGAATTCAAGCGGCTCGTGCATGTGCTCGAGGACGTCGATCGAGATAAGGGCGTCAAGCGATTCATGCTCGAGTCGTTCGATGCCGCCTTGAAGAATTGGAATATCGGTCAGCTTTACGACTCGGGCAATGATCTCGGAAGAAAACTCGAGGCCGGTCACGCGGAAACCTTTCAGCCGGAGCTCGTGCAGTAGCCGGCCGTGGCCGCAACCCACCTCCGCCAGCGCCGCTGCCGGCGCAAGGTGCGGCAGAATCGCACCAAGGTAGTGCGGAATTCGGTCGCGCATGTCGGTTTCAAAGCGGACTTCCAGCGGAGGACAGTTGACCAGCTCCTGCGTGGTTGTCCAATAGGTCCGGCCGTACACCGCGGCAAGACTGTTGCGCGTGGGGCGATTGGAGTTTACCCACGTCCCGCATTGGGAACAGATTCCCCAACCCCAAAGCGGGCCGGGCGAAAGCGCTGTACCGCACAGGCATTGCTCGACGGTCTCGAATTGTATCCGCGGATCGCTGTTCGGATCGGTCATTCGACTGATATCTCCATCGGCAGTTGTGCGATCCCATAGAATCGCGGCATCTGACCGTCGGCCGCGTGGACCGCGATCGGACCGATCCCTTCGTACTGGTCCTGGACAACGCCGACATCGCCGCCGCTTTCAGGAACTTGGGCGCAACCGAGGCTCAGGGTGTATTCGCCGGGCTGGACGCATAGAGTCAATCGAAACGTCACCGTTCGCTCTTCGCCGGGACGCATCGGAGGGAACTCGCGGCGGTGCTGCGCCGTGCCGGCGGCAAACACCAGGTTGCCGAGCCGGTCGAACAGGTGCAGACCAGCGGACGGCCGCGAAACATGCGCTTGCGCCCGCACTCGAACATGGATGGTAATCGACTGCATCTGCCGGACGGAGAGCGTGTGAGCGCCGCTCTCGTCCTGAAGCGTGGCCCCGGCCAGTTCCAGGTCTCGCGGACCGTGGCGGGACCGGGCGCCGGCGAGAATATCGGAAGGCAGCCCGTTCGCGGGGCCCTGCGGAAGTGACGTGACGTCGGCCCGGCGGTGTGGCGTTGGCGGGCGCGCGTCGGGCGCCGCGGAACGTGAGTAATAGCGCGTAACGCACTCGTCGGGGGGACCGTCGAAATCGATTCGGCCGTGCGACAGGAGAATCGTGCGGTCGCAGAGCCGCCGCACGAGCTGCATATCGTGCGAGACAAACAGCATCGTCACGCCCGATTCGAGCATCTGCTCGATCCGCCGCACGCACTTCTGCTGGAAGAATATGTCGCCGACGCTCAGCGCTTCGTCGATCACGAAGATTTCCGGATCGAAGCAGGCAAACATGCTGAATGACAGCCGCACCAGCATCCCGCTGCTATAGAGGCGCACGGGGCGGTCGAAAAACTCGGCAAGCTCCGCGAATTGCTCGATCTGGCCCATTCGCGTCGTGGCGTAGGCGGGCGGAAATGCCAGCAGGCGAGCGCTGTTGATCACGTTATGGCGGCCGGAAAGCTCCGGATTCAAGCCGGTGCCCAGCTCGAGAAGACTCAGCACGCGGCCGCGGACTTCAACTTTACCCGTCGTGGCGTACATGGCGCCGCTGAGAATCTTCAGGAGTGTGCTCTTGCCCGAGCCATTGACGCCGATGATCCCCAGCGACCGGCCGCGCTGGAGATCAAAGGTGACGTCCTGTAGCGCCCAGAAATCGTCATGACGGCGCGCACGGCCGAAGCTCAACCATTCGACCGACCGCCCCCACGGGTTGCCGTACAGCTTGAATCGCTTGCCGAGTCCTTCGACGTGGATGATCGGTTGCCGGACCGGCGGATGTGAGACTTCCCGCGGCGACCGATCGAGAGCCGCCGCGATCGAATTGGGTGACAAAGCCTGTTCCACAACAGTCCGTTGGCGCCCCCATTTCACACGAATCGTACTGCCCGAACGGGCGGGTCACAACCTGACGATCGGGCGGCTCACCGCTGGATTAAATACGGCTCATCATGCGATGCGATGTCGGCCGGCAACGGCGGAAACGGTTGATAGGTCTTCTCAAACCGCCTCAGCTCATTCGGATCGATCAGCATATATTCGGTGCCGCGCGCCGCGCCGGGCCCGCCCCAGGCTTCGATCACCCCGCGCCCCTCGCTGGTATCGGCATCAAAGATCGTGCGATATCGCAGGAGCGACATAGGACGTTGATACAAAAATGCCTTGGCATCGCCCACGAGTACGAATGTTCCGCCGGAAGGCACTGAATTCGCCGCCGTCGGGGTCAACCAGGCCAAGTTCTCGCTGCCCAGCGCCTCGGAAATGATCTGGCGACGATCCGGCGTGAAGAAGTGTACGTTGAGCGACACCAGGGCAATTGCAGCCTGAATGATGACCACGGCGAGTCCCGGCCATGACAGCCGCGCGACCAGCAGAGCGCAGACCGGAACCGCCAGGATGAAAAAGCGGCTCTGGAGGTGCGTAAAGAAAAGCCAGAACAGCGCAAGCAGAAACAGCATGGCGCCGCCAAACCACACATCGGGACTTCGTTGATTGACGACGATCGAGACGAGGGCCGCCGGGATCAGGAAAAAGCCGAACTGCCAGCTATTCAGAATCTCCAGCTCACTGGCGCGGAGCCGCGCGCGGATCGATCGCTGATCGGGACGGGGCGAATGCGCGCGATGCCATCGCTCGACTTGCACATCACTGAAATGGCCTCGGCCGAACAAAGAAGGCAGCTCCGGAAAGACCGGGTTGCCTGACCATGCCCAGGTCCGCAGCAGCCACGGCCCAAAGCACACGATTCCCGCCAAGCCAAAGGCCGAAATTCCCGCGACGCCTGGCAAAAGCGGCGCCCTTTGACCCGACGGTATAACGAGCAGCAGCGCGATTGAGACGACCGCAATCCCGACGAGAACTTCCGGCACGGCCGTCAGCTTCGATCCGCAGGCAAATCCCGCCATCGCTCCGGACAGGGCGAATCGTCTCAATCGACTCGCGGGGTTGCGCAGCGCCAGCATGGCCCATCCGATCGCAAGGACGCCAAAGAGACAGAATCCTCCTT
>Ga0307476_10001233_pt1 | contig 15990 bp, 11 predicted proteins | sample atmos_gasesECM2C_2_FD_203314 | JGI IMG/M metagenome (GOLD analysis project Ga0307476, IMG submission 203314) | Hardwood forest soil microbial communities from Morgan-Monroe State Forest, Indiana, United States - atmos_gasesECM2C_05 | ecosystem: Environmental > Terrestrial > Soil > Temperate... | reverse complement strand
GGCCGCGGCGAACGGCCGGCCGACGTTCGAGCCGGAATGGTTATGGTGGCCGAGGGCGTCTACACGGCCCGCAGCGTCCATCAGCGGGCGCTGCAACTGGGGATCGACGTGCCGATTACCGCGGAGGTGTACCGCGTCCTTTTCGAGGGCAAAGACCCGCGAACGGCGGTGAGCGACCTGATGCTGCGATCGCCGAAGGGGGAGGAGGGGCTGCCATGAGCGGACTGAGGCATGCGTTCAAGGAATGGGCCGTCGTCTGCAAGGCGCTCGCGGATGGGCGGCAGAGCATCGTCTTGCGCAAAGGCGGAATCGCGGAAAAGACCGCTGAATTCCAGGTGGAACACAAGCGATTCTGGCTGTACCCCACCTATGTGCACCAGCAGGGGGACGGCGTGAGCGCCGACGCGCTGCCCCTTTTGGAGCAGGCCGAGGCGGAGCGGCCGCCAATCGGCGTCGTCCGTTTGACGCACTTCGCGGAGGCGGCTTGGGGCGTGTATCGGCTGCATAATCTGCCGGCGGCGCTGCTGCTCGGCGGGATGCACTGCCTGTCGGCCGCAACGGTGCAAGCGCGGTTCGAGTATCGGCGGCCAGGGCTCTACGTCGTGCCGGTTCGTGTCTACCGGGCGCTCCAAGCGGTCGATCTGGCCGAGACGGCGTACTGCGCCGGCTGCCGCAGCTGGGTGGAGCTAGAGCGCGAGCTGCAGACGGACGGAGCGGCGCCGGTCCTGTCGGAAGAGGCGTTTCGCGAGATGCGAGATCGCCTGGAGCGACTTTTGCAGCCAACTGCGACGGCGTAGGGATGCGCCGCACGGGCGCCGCTCACTTGTTGTCATACTTCATCAGGATTTCCGCCTGCGGCACGCCCGCGATCACTTCGAAGCCGCCGGACAAGATCACGTCCGCTAGCTTGCCTGCGTCCCGGAAGTAGCGGTCGCTCGGGCGCTCGCCGGTGAGCTTCCGCCGCAGGTCTTGGCACATGACGTCGGCCGACGCTACGGCTGCTTCGTTCTTTTGCCGGTGGCCCCAAAGCGCCGTCACGAGCATCGTTGTCGCATCCTGGATGCGTTGAGAGAGTTCCGCGATCCGGCACTGGCGATCGGCCAGTTTCAGCTGGTGCTTCTCCATAGCCGCCGTCGTCTCAGTCCGCAGCTGGGCGAACAGGGCTGCCGCGAAATGCAGATGCTCCGCCAGCCGCTTGTCCATGTGCGGCACGCTCTGACGGTCGCGCGGCGCGAACCACTGGCCGATTTTCCAGCGCGCATAGGGCGCCAGCACCTGGCGCAGCTTCCAGGCGTGGACCGGGTTGAATGGATTCGGCTTCGCCAAATTGTGCTGCTGCGCGGCTTTGGCGATTGGCTCGAAGAACCGCTTGCCGTGCTCCTTCACCAGCGATTTGAAAAAGGCCATGCCGAGAACTTCGCCTTCGCCCTCGTAAATGCAAGGCGCCAGGAAATCGTAGACGTTATCGCCAAAGAGATGGCCCTTGAGGAACGATCGGCCGCCGTGCGTCTTCATGAACAGCTCGACGGCAGCCTCCTTCATCGCTTCGCTGCCGAAGATTTTGGCGATAATGCACTCCATCTCGCCGCGGTAGCCCTCGTCGATCAGCCACGATCCCCAGGCCACCAGGGCGTCGGCGCCGGCGATCAGTCCGGCCAGGCGGCCGATGCGCCGCTTGACCAGCTCGCGTCGAGCGATCGGCTGGCCATAGGTGCGGCGAAACTCGGCCCAGGGCAGCATATTGGCGAGCATGACGCGCATGCTGCCGGCCGCCCCGGCGCACAACGAGAGCCTTCCCAGATTCAAACCGTGATAAGCGATCGTCAGTCCGTCGCCGACCGGCGGCTTGAGCAAATTGCCCGTGGGCACACGGAAGTCCCGGAAAATCAGCCCGTTGTTGTACGCCTGGCGCAACGCATACAAACCATAGGTCTTAACTCTGAAATGTTCGTTTTCTTCCGGCGGCAGATCGACCACCAGCACGGCCGGTTTGCCGTCAATCAGCACCACGACGCCGGCCGTGCGGCCAGGAATCACGTTGGTGATGAATAGCTTCTCGCCGTTGAGGACGTAGTCGTCGCCGTCGAGGACCGCCGTGGTGCGCAGGGCCGTCAGATCGGAGCCCGCCGCCGGCTCGGTCAAGGCGAAGCCGGACAATGCTTGGCCGTTCGCTAATTTGGGAAGAAAGCGCTCCTTTTGCTCCGGCGTACCAAATGTGCGCACGGGGTCCACCGCGCCGATGCACCCATGGATCGAAGCCATCCCGGCGACCATCGCGTCCAATGTGGCCATCCGCGTCAAGAAATGGGTGAAGCGCGCGAACGGGGCGCCCTGGCCGCCGTACTTTGGGTCGATGAGCAAGCCCCAGTAGCCGGCACCGCCCAGCTCGCGCAGCACCGAAGCGGCGATCTTGCCCTTCTCGTCCAGCAGCGTGCCCGCCTCCCGATGCCGCCGCACCACGGCCAGCGACGCTGCCATGGTCTGATCGGACGGGTGCATCGCCGCCAGCGGCGGAGGCGAAAACAGATTCAGCGGAACATTGGCGTCCCAGAAGGCCTTGTGAACCGGGCTGTTCGCGGTTTGGTACTTTTCCTTGAAAAGGCTTTCGACCTGTTCGTCCGCCCGGTCCAAGGCGCCGGTGCGTCGCGCTTCTTCCTCCGTCTTGCCGCCCAGCCGCAGGGCGGTTTCGGCGAAGCTCTGCTGATCGCGCTCGGTCGCGGGGGGCGTACTCATAGCCGAATTCTCCTGCAAAGGGATGAGGCGCCGCACTGGCTTCGTGCCAATGCGGCGGCCTCTATGGGAATTGTACGCCCTGTGCGCGATTAGGGCGGCCGTTGTTTGCCGCCGCTGCATTTCATCGCTGCGTCGAACAGGGCTTCGCGCTGGAATCGTTGGCGTTGCGCCTTTTCATAATCTACAATCGCTGTGAGGGCCTTTGTCGTCCGCGGGAGGGGCCTGGACGGCGGGCCTGGCGTGGGGGGGGATGCATGGAAAAGGCGACCGAAACCTGGGTGACGGCCCCGGATCGGCTGGTTTCATCGACCCGCGACGCCTGCGTCGTTCACATTTATCCCACCGGTCCTGGCATGGGGGCGCGTTACGGCCTTACCGATACGCCGATGGTAATCGGCCGCGGCAACGACTGCGATATCCGCATCAACGACCACTCCGTCTCGCGCCGCCATGCTCGCATTCAGCCCGGCGCCGACGGTTACTACGCCGTGGATTTGCAAAGCACCAACGGCACTTTTGTCAACGACGTACCGGCTTCCATCTGCAAACTCAAAGACGGCGATTACCTGCGCGTGGGCAACTGCATCTACCGATTCCTAGCCGGCGGCAACGTGGAAGCGGAGTACCACGAAGAGATTTACCGCCTCACCATTATCGACGCCCTCACCGACATCCACAACAAGCGCTATCTGCTCGAGTTCCTGGACCGCGAGCTGTCGCGCTCGGCACGTTACGGCCGGCCGTTGGCCCTCATCATGATCGACCTGGATCACTTCAAGTCGATCAATGAAGACCTGGGGCACCTCGGCGGCGATTTCACGCTGCGCGAGGTCGCCAGCTGCATCCGCGGCAATGTCCGCAAGGAAGAGCTGTTCGCTCGCTACGGCGGCGAGGAGTTCGCCGTCGTGCTGCCGGAAACCAACTTGGAAGGGGCCGTCGTCGTCGCCGAGCGCATCCGCGGCCAAGTGGAGCAGCGCGTCTTCCAGTACGAAGGCAAGACCTATCCCGTGACCATCAGCGTCGGCGTCGCCGCCACCAACGGCGAAAACGCCCTCACGCCGAACGACCTGATCGGCAAGGCCGACGACCAGCTTTTCCGGGCCAAGCACGACGGCCGCAACCGCGTGATATCGTGATCGCCGTCGCTCAGCTGGTCCGCAGCATGAGAATCCGGCCGTCCGTGGCAGCGACGTACGCTAGATCGCCCAAAGCAGCCAGCGCCAGATCCGTCGGAGCGCCGTCCATTAGCCATTCACCGCGCAGGTTTCCCTGCGCATCCCGCAGCTGCAAGCGCTGATTCAGATCCGCTGTCAGGAAGAGGTCGCCGTCGTAGGAGGCCGCAGCCAGGCGGCAGGGCCCCGGCCCCTCAATTCGGCGTCGCTTGGGGCCATCCAAGGAATAGCAGCACAAGCCGTCGCTGAAACAGGCCAATGCGATCACGGCGCCGTCGCCGCTGACCGCCAACGAAGCCGTGTGTGCAACCGGCGTGTCGCGCCACAACAGGTCGCCGCCGATGCCATAGCAGACAACCAGGCCGAAATCGGCCGCCGCAATCAGGGCAGGACGCTCGGGGACGAAGGCCAGATGGTGCAGCGGTCGGGCGTTGGCGGCGCGCCATCGCTCCCGCCCGGTGCGGTCGTAAAGGACCAACCCGCCCCCCGCATCGGCCGCCGCCAGGAATTGGCCGAATGGATCCAGGGCCGCGGCGGTCCCGCGCTGCGGCAGGGTCCGCTCCCAGCGCGGCGACAGATCGGGCGCCAGCATCCACACCAAACCCTGCGCCCCAACCGCGGCGAAGCCGACCCCGTCGTCCGCGCAGCATGCCGCGACGACGGCGTCGGCGGCCTGAAAGCGAGCTTGGGTTTCGCCGGTGCGATTGAAGAGGTGAAGAACGTGGTCGGAGTCCCAGACCAGCAGCCAGCCCCGTTCCCGGGCCAGCACCAGGCCGCGCGGCGGTGCGGCGACTTTGCGGGACCAAACGACCTGCACGGCGAAAGGCCTTTAGGGCAATGAGCGCCAAAGAGGCGCTCAATTCATCTTCATGCCGTTCATTGCACCATTGCGGAGCAGCTGCACGACGGCGTCCAGTCCAGCGTCCCTCACGGCTGCGCCTTCCTGATTGACCAGGATGTCGGGCGTCACGCCGCGGTCGGTGTAGGGCTGGTGCTTGCCCGGCGAGAACAGCTTGGCGATGGTGATGCGGATGCCGCCAGGCATGTTTTCCAGCGGCTTCTTGTCCAGCGGAATGACGCCCTGGATGGAGCCCTTGCCAAACGTCGTCTGGCCGACGATGCGGGTGTTTATCGACCGATGTTCTTGCAGAGCGCCGGCCACAACCTCGGCGGCGCTGGCCGTGTCGCGGTCCACTAGCACCACGATAGGCAGCGTCACGGGGTTGCGGGACTCCACTTTGTAAGGCCGATTGTAGTCGGCCAGCGGGCTTTCCGAGTAGACGATGACGCCTTCGTCCAGGAACAACTCGGCTACCTGCAAGCCCGCCTTGAACGAGCCGCCGGGATTGCCGCGGAGGTCCAGGATCAGCGCCTGGACGCCGGCCGTCTGGAGCCGGGCCAGCGCTTCCTTCACGTCCTGCACCGTGGAATCCTGGAAGTGGTTGATCTGGATATAACCGACCGAAAGGACCGCTCCCATTTCCGTCGTGACGTTATAAACTAGCGGCTCCATCACGCTCGGTACAAAGACGGGCTGCCGCATGAGCTTGACGGTCCGCGGCAGAATCGGCTGCCCCGGCATTGTCATCGGCGATTGCACGACGATCTCCACCATCGATCCCGCTTCGCCGCGCAGCTTATCGGCCGCCTGGTCGGGCGTCAGATCGCCTTGGTGGTTGACCGCGAGGATACGGTCCCCCGGCATCAGACGGGCGTCCTCGGCCGGACTTTTCGGGTAAACGCGGAGGACCTCGACTTGGCCGTCAGCGGTCGATCCGAGATCGACCCCGATGCTGACGAACTTGCCCTGCGCCATCGCCTGAACGTCGGTGTAATAGCCAGGCGTCAAGAACAGGGTATACTCGTCCAGCGCGTTGCAGGCCCCGGCGGAAAGTTCCAGGCGGATCGCCACTTGCAACGCGGGCTTCACGTCGAGCCCACATCGCCGGGCAGTCGCGTCCATTTCCAGCACTTCGGCCCGGACGTCCTTTTCGTCCTTGACCGTGTGGGTGCGCCAATCGGCCAGCGCTTTCTTGAACTTGTCTATCTGCGCCGGTTTGGCGCCGGCAAAATACTCCTGGACGAATACGTCCTCTTCGAAATCGAATTGCAGCTCTTGAACGCCTTGCTGAAGCAGCGAATTGAGATCGGTGCGCGAGGAATCGACATAGGCCGCCCGAACGGCGGCCAGCACTTGCAGGTACACGTCCAACGCCTGTTCGGGCTTCAGCTTGGCGACGGCTTCCCGATAGACATGGTCCTCGCCGCGACGAACGAGGTAGAGGCGGCGCAGACAGCGTTGATAAGCGTCGCGAACGTCAGGCTGGTTGCGGTCCTTGCGGAGTTCCTTGTCATACCATCGGCAGGCTTCGAGCCAGTCGCGGCGCTTCTCGGCGGCTGCGGCCTTGTCTTTGAACTCGTCCGCATGAGCCGTCGCGGGAAAAACGCCTTGCAGACAGGCCGCACAGAGCAGTGCGACCATCGGCAGCCGCCAAAAGCGCAAGGTAAATGGCACGGGGAAACCTCCCCACCGTGTTGCTGGGTTCGATCCCGGCCCGGCATCGTTGCGGGCTTCGCTTGGCTTCCTAACCTCTCTGCCGCTCCGAGAATGCGCAAACCAAGAACGAGTATAAGAAACGGTTCGCCCCAGGTCAAACGATCCTTGGGCAAATGTTACAAAGATCGCGCATTCCGCGCCGTCGGATCGTGCGTACTTGCTCCGCCCGGTTTCACATCCATATCCTATGTCTGCCGCAATGGATTTGTGGAAGGAAATTCCCCGAGGACGTCAAGTTTGCGAACGATTTCGATTAGCCCGCGGCGCGGCGAGCCACAGCAAGACCGCCGTCGCGCCGGCCACGGCGGCTGTAAGCCCCAGGTACCATTGCTCTCCGGCGGTGCTCCTCCCGAAGCCAAGGAACATACCGACGACGTCGGTGCTGTTCGCGTAGAGGGCGACCGTTGCTGCAATGGTGACGAACAGCAACGCAATCAGCACGCTCAATGCTTGCCTGCGGGGCCGGGCCAGATAGAGCGCGAATCCGTTGCCAATAAGGGCCGCCAGCCACCACGATCCGAGTGCGGGTGCGGCTTCCTCCCAGTCCACATTGGAAGTCCGGAGGTGAAACAAGAACAGGCCGGCCGCCGCCGCGCTGAGGAGGAGAGCGACGACGCCTAAAGCAGCACGCCGGCCGAGTGTCGCATCCTGCGGTTTAGCAGTCCGAAGTCGTCCGAGGAGCCATACCCAAAGCAACCCCGCTGCCGCAGCCGCTGTGCCCGACCCGCCGAATTGCCACATGCGAACGACATGACCGTAGTGCAGAGGCGCGAGGGCGATATTGTTCTCGCAAGCCGCAGCCTGCCAGCGCTCATAGGCGGCCGCGCCCATCAGTGCAACGCCCACAATGACCAATGCCCATGGGCCGCAGCGATTGATCCGGGACCCCAGGCGGTAAATGGACGAGTGCGGCGCCACCGTCATGAGGGTTTTCTCAGAAGCGGAGCTGCAGGCAGATGGAGATTCTTTGACCGGCCGATGGCCGGATGCGGCGCATCTTCAACGCGAGCCGAGTTCGCCATCCTGCCATAATGCGCGCCAGGCAGCCAGACCCCGCACATCCAGCCGCGTGGCGTCGACTGTAAGCCACGCACCGGAGTCGTGATAGTGGTTGTCGCTTCCTTGCCAAGACGTCGACCGCTTCCACCCGTCGCGGCTGGCATAGCCGGCGCAGCTCAGGAGGGCCTGGCGAAAAGCAATGTCGTTGCCATGCACAGTGAATAGCACTGGACCGCACAACGCCGTCAAGGCCGTGGCACGGGCCGCGGTGATCGTATCGCCAGTCAACTCCACCTCGACCGTCGTGGGCTGCTGTGCAGTGGGCGCCCACACCGCCAGCCCTGCCGCCGATGCGTCTTGGGCCTCGAGCGCGGTGTTCATGATGCGGATTTTGCAATCCGCCTGACCGCCGACCTCCACGGAAACCGCCGTGCCGCTGGTTTCGATGCGACATCCTTGCAGCATTAGCTCGCCGCCGTTGCGCTGGACGATGCCCGCGCCGGCTGGCGCCGACAGTCGGCAATCGGTCAGCCGAAGTACGGCCCGTTCGCTGCAAATCAAGCGGCCGGCCGCGCTAGCTGGCAAATGGAGTTCCAGCCTTTCAAGGAATAAGTCGCGGTCCGTTGCGAGTATCGCCTGCCAGGGATCAGCCGCCGTCGCGGCCATTTCCAGGCAGGGCCGTTCACCAGGCGCGCCCCGCAGCGTTATGGATCGGCCGCGCAGCGACAGGGGCGGAGTTGCATAGGGGCCGGCGCCGTGTATCGTCACCACAGCGCCGTCCTCGGCGGCCGCCAGCGCCGCGCTCAGAGTGGCGAAGCCGCCGGGCCGACCCTCCACGACAAACGGAAGCGTCGAGGAAATCGAAGGAGCCGGGACGACGGCGGGGGCGGAGTAATACCAGCGAGCCATGCCGCCCATCAGCAGGCCCACGGCGACGGCGAGCAGGGCCGAACCGCGAATTCGCAAAGCCGCACGATCGGGGGCCGGGCGCGGCAGCAGCGCTGGAGCAGGTCGCCCCGCATGGCTTGAGCTGCACAATTCCAAGGCTGCCGCGACATCAGCTGCGCTGGCGAACCGATGCGCTGGATCGCGTGCGGTCAGGCGCTCCACCACGGCGACGACGACGTCCGGCGCGTCCGGCCGCAGTTCGCGGACCGACGGCGGCGAGTCGATCCGGTGGCGCAGCACCTTGGCCGAGCCGTCGCCGCCCGGGAAGGGCGGTTGACCCGTCAACAAATGGTAAAAGGTGCAACCAAGACTGTAGAGATCGCTGCGGCCGTCGATGGGGTCGCCGCCGCCTCGCTCGGGCGCCATGTAATCCGGCGTGCCGTCCAGATCGTCCGCTAGCGAGGGCGTGGATGAGTCGATGCGCCGGGCCAGCCCCATGTCGAGTAGCTTCACGGTCAACGGCCGGCCGTCGGTGAACTGCATTACGGCGTTGGAGTCCCAATGGGCGCGCGGCGCATGGACGAGCAGCAGGTTCGACGGCTTCACGTCGCAATGAAGAAGGCCATGTTCGTGAGCGTATTGCAACGCATGGGCCGTCTGGCGGACTGCCTCGCAGGCAAAGGGAATGGGCAGCGGCCCCGCCATCGCCGTCAGCCGGCCGAGATCGATTCCTTCCACGTATTCCATGACAAGGATGAGCGAGCCGCGGGCGCGGATGGCGTCGTAAGCCGCGACAATGTGGGGATGCGAGAGACGGGCCGCCGCCTCGACCTCGCGCCGGAACCGCGCTGCAGCCGGGGCCGGCGATTGCGGTCCCGGGCCGGGAGCGCCGCCTAGCACCTTGAGCGCCACGACGCGCTTCATGAGCCGGTGCTCGGCTTTGTAAACGCTGCCCATGCCGCCGGCGCCGATCCAGTCGAGCAGCAGGTAATGCCCCACGCGAAGGCGGTCGGCTTCCCCGGCCAGCACCTGTTCGACCTGCCATGCCGTCAGCAGACCCGTCGCCGCCAGTTCTTGCGCTCGCAGGCGGGTTCCTTCGACCGGATCGTCCGGCTCATCAGGGCGGGATTCGGACCAGGCGACGGCGAGTCGACGGAGCTGCTTTGGAGCTAAAAGACGGGCGGAGCGCAGGGCGTCGAGCAATTCGTTCGCGTCGGTCGGCGGGTTGGCTCGACGGAGGCGGGTTCTCATCGTGAGTTCCCTTGTGGTCGTGTGCCGCGGCGCGGCGTCCCAGCCGCGCATTCTGGGGTGCGAGCTTCAAGGTAACATGGCGACGCGGCCGAGAGCAAGTTGGGGTGGCCTAGCGGCCCGGCGGCGCGTCCCATTTCAGGATCTGTTTGTTCTCAAGAAGCCGCTCGCGCAGTTTGGGGTAATCCACCTTCTGCACGCTTGTCTTGCCGTCCGCCGCCAGCGCCGCCGCCGTCCCGGCGGACTGGCCGAGGATCATGAACACCGGCTCCATGCGGATTGAGCCGTAGGCGATGTGCGACGCCGACACGCACACCGGAACAAGCAGATTGCTGCATTCCTCCTCCCTGGGAACGAGGCTGCGATAGCTGACCGGGTAGGGTCGGCGCACCGGAATCTGCACGTCGCCTTCATTGCGCACCGCCCCGTCCTCCACGTTGCGCTCGCAGTTGTGCGAATCCATTCCGTAACTGGCCAGACCGACAGAATCGTCAACCGTCGCCTCGCCGCTGCAGTTTTTCTCCGTCATCACATAAACGCCGATCATTCGCCGCCCCTCCCGCACATACAGCTCATGCGGCCAGCCGCCGGTTTCCGGGAATTCATCCTTGGGCAGGCCGAATGCGCGGACCTTGGACCGCAGCTCATCGGGCACGTCTGGATCGTTGGCCATGAACCACATCAGTCCCTGCTGATAGTTGACGTGATCCTGAAAGATTTTTTCCCGAGCGGCGCAGTCCGCTTCCGGCCAGGCGTCGCTGCCGCCGATGCAGTCCGTGGAAAAACCGCCGTTATTGTTGCAGTCGCCGCGGTCGAGCTGAAACGGCATCGCGGGTTTGGGCTGCTTCTTCAGGTAGCGAAGCAGCAAGGCGTACCGGTCGCGGTCGTAGCCCGCGGGTTTGGGGAATGGCAGCCGATCGGCGGCGTCGGTCAGCCACATGCGGAAGTTATAGGCCTGCACCCTCTTGTCGCCGCGACCCACTTCGCCTGGCGGGTCCGGCGAGATACCCCACAGCAGACCGCTTTCCTTCTTGCCTTCCTCCTTATAGGGATCGACTTTGACGCTGAATGTGTGGCCGGGACCGAAATAGGCGCCATTGTGGCTTTCGCCGTACTTGTCGTTGCCCTCGCGACCGACGGTGAAGGAAACTCCGGCCGCCGCCAGCAGATCGCCCTCATAGGTCGCATCCACGAACACCGTCGCTTTGAACGCATCGCCGTTCTCCGCTCGCAGCGTCGTGATGCAAGCCCCGTCCTTGACGACATCCTTGAGGCGACGCTCAAAAAACACTGTTACGCCAGCGTCCTTGAGCATGTCGAGAAAGGTCTTCTCAGCTTCCGACGGCCGGAAGCCGCGCTGCTTGCCGACGCGGCGATAGAATTCCGCAGCCAAGCCGCCGATCGAGGCGGCGTTGCCGACGTCGGTCGCGGTGAGGCCGCCGGAGGTCATGCCGCCGACATGGCGGCGAAAGACGACCAGAACAGTCTTCTTTCCCATGCGGCCGGCCTGCACAGCGGCCATGACGCCGCCTGGAGTGCCGCCGTAAACGCACACGTCGGCCTCGACGGCCAGGGGGTCCTTCGCCGCCGGCACGGGATAGTAGTAGTGCAAACCCGGCCCTGGTTCGGCAGGGCCTGCGATGGATGGCGTCGGCACGGCCGCTGCGGCGACCAGAAGGAGGAGTGCAGGACCGCCAAGAAAGCACAGGGGATGTCGGTTCATCAGCGTCGTGGCTCGCGGGAGCATGGTTTGGTTCGGCGATCATTTTACGGCGCGGCCGCGCTACAGCGGCCGTTTTGCTAATTCCCCAGGCCGCGACGGCCGATTTATTGGTCTGTCGCCTGCCGGCCCCACCCCTTGCCGGTGGGCGTCTCCGTCGCCGACCGCGGCGGAGTTGCCAGGCTGGCGCCGCGCCCCGGCCCGAGCCGACGCCCGACAGGCCGGCTCCCCAAATCCGCCGGGGACGACCCTCACCCCCTGTCGTGCGGCGCCAGCCTTCGGCCCTGCGCCGGCATGTCCGCGTAATCCGTTCCCGTTTCCCCGCCGCCCGCTTGCCGCCATGTGCGTCGCCGCCCACAATGACGGGCGCCGTTGGAGCGGGGCCGCAGGGCCTTTCACATCCGTTCCGATTTCCTTCCGGAGTCGATTATGCAACGCCTGGCGATGGCGGGGTTGGCAGTCCTAGCGCTGGCCGCCGCGGTGCGCGGCGCGCCGGACGACAATGAGCCCATGGTCAACGGCAAGCCGCTGAGCGCCTGGGTCGCTCAGCTGAAGGACAAGGAAGCGGAGAAACGGCGCGAGGCTGCCGCGTCGATAGCACAGCTTGGTCCCCTGGGCCGATCGGCGATCAAGGCGCTGCTGCCGCTGCTCGGCGACCCGGATAGTGGCGTTCGGGAGCAGACTGCCAACGCCCTGGCCGTCGTTGGGCCCGATGCGGTGGGTCCGCTTAAGGACGCCCTCAAGGACAAGGACGCCAACGTCCGCGGGTTTGCCGCCACGGCGCTCAGGAACATTGGACCGAACGCTCGCGACGCCGCTGATGCCTTGGTTACGGCGCTCAAGGACGATAAGGAAGCCTCCGTCCGGCGAACCGCCGCGCAGGCGCTCGGTCAACTCGGTCCCGACGTCAAGTCCGTGATCCCGGCGCTGGCCGGCGCTGTGAAGGATGCGGACCCAGACGTGCGGGCGGCCGCGGTTAGCGCTCTGGCCGGCCACGGCGCCGACGGCGTTCCGCCGCTGCTGCAACTCCTGAAGGACAAGGATCCGACCATTCGGGCCCTTGCCGCGACTTCCCTTGGCTACTCGGACGCGTCCAAGGATGTGGTCCCCGCCTTGATCGACGCTTTGAAGGATGCGGACGCAGGCGTTCGGGCCGCCGCGGCCGGCAGTCTGGGGAGCTACAGCCCCGACGCCAAGGCTGCTGTCAAGCCGCTGACGGCGGCGATGAAGGACGATGACGCCAACGTACGGGCCGCGGCCGTAGGCGCCTTGGGCCGATTTGGCGTCGAGGTGAAAGAAGCGACGGCGGCGGTCGTCGCCGCGCTCCAGGACAAAGATGCCAACGTCCGCGTGGCGGCCGTTCAGGCGTTGGGGGCGCTGGGGCAGGACGCCAAGGAAGCGGTAAAGCCGCTGATCGCCGCCCTGCAAGACAAGGACGCTCAGGTCCGCAGCGCCGCCGCTGACGCGCTGGCGGAACATGCCCCGGAAGCCAAGGAGGCGATCCCGCCGCTGATCCAGGCGCTGAAGGATTCAGAAGCGGTGGTGCGCGGCGAGGCGGCCGGCGCCCTTAGTCGGTTCGGCCCCGACGGAAAGGCGGCGGTCGAGCCGCTGATCGCGCTGCTGAAGGATTCAGACGCTGGCGTCGCCATCGCCGCCGCCAACGCCCTGGGCGGCATCGGACGGGACGCCAAGGCGGCGGTCGAGCCGCTAATCGCGGTAGTGAAGGATGAAAAATCGATGATTCGCCCGGCCGCGGTCTTCGCGCTCGGCATGATCGGGGAGGACGCCAAGGCGGCCGTGCCAGTGCTGGCGGCGGCCTTGAAGGACAAGGACGAAAATGTGCGCGCCCAGGTCCCGTACGCGCTGACCGGCCTCGGCAAGCCGGGGTTTGATGTGCTGAAAACGGCACTGAAAGACGACGACCCCCAACTGCGTTGCGCGGCGGCGGACGTGATGAGTCGCTTTGGTGCGGACAGCGTGGAACTGCTGGCGGGGGCCCTAAAGGACAAGGACTTGCAGGTACGCAAGACGGCGGCCGGTGCGTTGGCTCAGGTGGGCCCCGGCGCCGGTGCGGCGATCCCCGCGCTCGTGGAACTGCTGCACGACAAGAACCTCGATGCTCGCGAGGCGGCCGCGTTTGCTCTTGGGGGGATCGGCGAGAAGGCGCTGCCGGCGCTTGAGACGGCGTTGGCGGACCCGGACGCCGATGTACGTCTTGCGGCCGCCGGAGCGGTCGGTCAGCTTGGCCCTACCGCGAAGGATGCGACAATTGCGCTGGCCGGCTTGCTGAAAGACAAGCGAGCGGAGGTCCGTCTGGCGGCCGCCCAGTCGCTGGGATTCATTGGGCCCGACGCCAAGGCGGCGACGGATGCGCTGAAAGCGGCGACCAAGGACGAAGACAAGGCGGTGGCGGACGCCGCCGCGCTCGCGTTGCAAATGATCGAGGGCAAACCGCCGGCGGACAAATGAAGGAGAAATGCGAGCCGCCGGGTTGATCCCGGCGGATTTGGATACCATAAAGTCGAAAACGGCGGGGACAAGCCCCGCCGCTCGCCTGGCAGCGACGCGTTATCGGCTCCAATAACTCGGCGGCGGAGCGCCGTAACCGGCCGGTTGCAGCGGCGCCGGCTGGAAATTTCCCGGCGCAGGGGCGCCGTAAGCAGCGCTCGGCGGCAGAGTCAGCGGCGCCGGCCAGTAGGGATAGCCGGTCGGGGCCGGCGTCTGGAAATGGGCTTCCATCGGCCAGTACAGATACCACGGGCCATATTGGCCGACGCCGCCTCCGCCGCCGGGACAGCAACCGCTGGGGCAGCCGCCGCCGCAGCCGGCGTGGAGCGAGTAGCACCAGTTTATTCCGAGACCAAAAGTTCCGCCGAATCCGCCGCTGCCGCAGCATTGGGCGCGGGAGGACACGGCGAACACCGGCAGCGCCAGAAGGGCTGCGAAAACGATCTTTCTCATGGGGGAAATCGCCTCTGTTTGCGGAGGAACCGGATCGGTTTGCCGCGCCGAACCCCGGCGCGATGGGACCGCCAAAACATTCCCTCAAGGCCCGCCCCGGTCCAAAAAAAACCGGCTGTCGCCCCGGTTTTCCTGTGCAGCTGCGCGCCCGCAACGGCGAATCCCGTCCAGTCGTCCCGTCATCAACGAAACCGACGCCCCCGGCGTCCGCAAACGCCGTGGGCGTCTAGCGGAACAAGCCGGCGATGGACCAGTCGTCCCACCCGCTTGGGACGACGTGCCGCCGCCTGCTTCCGCTCTCAGCGACCGTACCAATAAGACGGAACTTGATAGCCGTAGGCGCCCGGATAATACGCCGCATTCTGCACGCCGGCAGGCGCCATCGCCGGCGCAACCGTCGGCGCCGCCGGGGTCATTGGATAAGCGGCCGCATAACCGCCGCAATCGCCGGTCGGGCAGCCGTAGCCATAGCCGTAACCATAGGCGGGATAGGCCGGACCCGCGCAGCCCCAGCTCGGGCAGCACGGTTGCGGACAGCACGGCGCACAAGAGCCGCCGCAGAGGCTCCAGCTCCAGTTGACGCCCAGGCCGACGTTGAAGCCGAAGCCGCCGCATCCGCCGCATCCGTCGCCCCACGCCGCCGCTTTGTCCTGCGCCGCCAGCGCCAGGGCCGCCGCCAGCAGGCCGGCGATCGCCATTCTCTTCATGTTCCTCACCTCGTTCCGCTCGTCCTGACGACCCCGCCTCGCCGAGAGAACGGCGGCCGCGACGGACAGAGAAGCATTCCCCCTGGCAAGCTGCGCGGCCAGGGAAAACAGCGCCGACGGGAGCGCGAATGACGGCCATTCGGCGTTTCCCGCCGCAACGGCAACAAACCGTGAACAATGCGAAACAAACGAATAAAGTACATAGATGGGGCGCGTGCCGCGCTCGTTTGTCGCGTCCGTACTGCATAGCGGATTAGCTTGATTCCTGTTATTCGTGCTTTCCTGCTTGCATGGCGGCGCGCGTCGCCATACACTGCAAACCATTGGAGCGCCTACCGCCAGGCAACCCGCACACATACCCCAATTCCCACCAAGGAGAGACTTCATGACTCGAAGAACGACTCGCCGCCGTTTCATGCAGGAGTCGGCCCTTGCCGGCCTCGGCTTCTGGGCGGCCGGCGGACTGGCCTTCGCGCGCGACGGCAAATCGGCCAACGATCAGATCCAAATCGCCTCCATCGGCGTCAGCGGCAAGGGCAGCAGCGACGTGGACGGGGCTTCCCATGTCGGCAAGATCGTCGCCCTGTGCGACGTGGACGACGACTTCCTCAGCAACAAAGCCACCAAGTTCCCCGAGGCCGCCAAGTTCAACGACTACCGCGAAATGCTCGACAAGATGGGCGACAAGATCGACGCCGTCACCGTCAGCACGCCGGACCACACGCACGCCCCGGCCAGCATCACGGCCATGAAGAAGGGCAAGCACGTCTACTGCCAGAAGCCCCTGACGCACACCGTCGCGGAAGCCCGTGAGATGCGGGAGACGGCGGCCAAGATGAAGGTCGCCACGCAGATGGGCAATCAAGGATCGGCCGAGCACGGGCTGCGCGAGGCCGTGGAAGTGATCCAGTCCGGCGCCATTGGGCCGGTCAGAGAGGTCCACGTATGGACCAACCGGCCGGTGTGGCCGCAGGCACCCAAGTACACGGCCCGGCCGCCGGAAGT
>Ga0307476_10001232_pt1 | contig 16002 bp, 14 predicted proteins | sample atmos_gasesECM2C_2_FD_203314 | JGI IMG/M metagenome (GOLD analysis project Ga0307476, IMG submission 203314) | Hardwood forest soil microbial communities from Morgan-Monroe State Forest, Indiana, United States - atmos_gasesECM2C_05 | ecosystem: Environmental > Terrestrial > Soil > Temperate... | reverse complement strand
GTTTGCGGATCGTTTCGGCCAGATAAGCTCGAGCCGAGTTCAGTTCGAGCGCCATCTCGGCCACAAGGAACTGGACGCGCGGAATCGATGCGAGCGCAGCGTCGCCCGCGTGTTCATATTTTCTGGCCCCGACACGCGCTACAATCGTCTGAAACGCCGCCGTAGCGATGCCCACCGAAACGGATGCAACACCGATCTGAAAGTGCGGAAGAACAACTTCGAGCATGGATTGAAATCCGCTGCCCTCGGGGCCTAGGCGCGTTTCCTCATCGATGGAGACATCGGTGAGCGTCATCGGAGCACTGGCGTTCCCTGCCAGGCCGAGACCTTCGAAACGCCCCTGGGCAGCCAGACCGCTGGCACTTTTGGAAATGAGGTAGAGATTGGATTCCGTAGGACCCGCCGCGCCCGTTTTGCGAGCCGAGACGACGTAGCTGTCGGCCTCACCCGCGCTCGTCACGAAGCTCTTGCTTGCACTCAGCCGTTTTTGCCGCACCTCACTCACGGGGGCGTAGAAGTGTCCTCCGGAGCCAGCCTCACTAAAGGCGAGCGTACTGAGATGCCCGGCACGCGTAAAAGAGGGCAACAGTTCCTGCTTCAGCCTGTCACCGCCTTTCGCGGCTATCACGGCTGTGGCGCAAAAGTGCATGAGCGTAACCATCGCCGTAGAGGCGCAGGCCTGGGATTGCGTATCTAACACGCGCGACATTTCTCCAAGGCTCGCGCCGGCACCGCCAAATTGAGCAGGAACAAGCAGCCCGAGCACGCCGGCCTTGCCCAGAGCAGCAACGTTTTCGCGCGGGAAACGGCGCGACTGGTCGATCTGGTCAGCGCCAGGGCGAAGTACTTCCTGAGACAGTTTTTCGTTTTCCACTAACAGAGACTGAACGTCCGCCATATGTCCTCCACTGCTCACGCCGCAGGTCGATAGCGAAGTTTGCCCGGATTGCCGCTGTCCTATCCGGATTCGGTTCCTAGATTGTGGCGGTGGATTCCAGGCGGCCGCCCGGCGCCGTTAGGCAGGTATTCAAGTAAAGCCTTGCGGGGTGCGAAGGCGGAAGACACGATTCGGTTGGCGGTACTTAAGACGACCATTCACAGTCCACCTGCGCGCCACCCTGCTCAGTTAGGCCCCGAGTTCTGCAGCAGACCGAGAGTATAGGCGCGAGTGCGTGGTGTTGCCAAGGATGTGCCGGACTCCAGTTGAAATAAGTTCTTTGGACTAGTCCTTGATCGTCAGGAACCTTACCTTTACTGGATCAGGGATGAGTTGCCCGTCGGCACTAGCGTTATACGGAAAATGACCGCAAAGAGTGTGGAATGACTCCTCGTCCTTTCGGCCTCGGCGCGTGTTGATGAAGTAAGCGCGAAGGTCAAGTCCCTAGCGAATAAACATGCCCCGCCCGCGGCATCGACATTTTCTTGTATGCGTTGGTGAAGCGAACTCGAATCAGCCAGAATATCAGCAGTGCCAGTGGCAGAACGGCCGGCACCAAGAGCACGGGTGATCCGCGCAAGAGGGCGGGAAATACCTGTTGCTGCCCCAAGAAAAACGAGCCTGTGGCAATAAACCACCCAAAGCACATGCGCCAAAGATGCCGCGCAATCCGTCGTTTGCCCGAAATTCCGCGCACCAGCATTCGCAGGTCACCGATACCGGCCAGCAGAATCACCGAACCCATGAAAATGTCCATGAAGCCTGGACTCCCATCGAATGGCACCCGCCCGGTGGCTTTTTGGAACCCGTGGATCACACTCAGGACTCCGATGGTGAGTGCAAACAGACACCCAAGCCAATCCAGAATGCCAGTTTCTCCATCTCTGCGCCGGGCCGTCGCCCATGCCGTCGTCACCAGATAGATCGTCAGAATGCCGCCGAACACATTGTTGGGTTGGTGCTTCATGTACGCCAGGCACGAGGCAGCCGCCGCCATGCACAGCATCGCTGCGACAAAGAGGTTTCCCGCCCTGCCGTGCCAGCGGGAACCTTTGCGGAACGACACAGCGGCGGCACCCGCGAACATCGCTAACCCACCAGCACCGATGTGAAAAACTAATAACGGCAATCGCATCGTCCGTCCTCCTGTTGGTTTAGTCATGCATCCAGACCAAACTAGCCAGCTCTTGGCAAGGTCGAGGGCCGTTTTTCAGCTGTGTTTAAACTCGTTTTTTCCATGACCGATCTGCGGGATCGTTCGTCGAACGTTACTCAGATACGCGGATCGAGCCCAAAAGTTCCCGCATGTTTTGGACGATTTGCGACCCGAGGCATGCAGTGAACAATCGGCGGAGACGGCAAATTTCACTTATAAACTAGATGGCCGGCATTACCCATGCCCAGCGCCTTCAAATCCTGGGTGTCGGCAAACTTTCCCTTACAAGATTAGGGAAGAGTCGCCCGTCTGCGTGACTAAGGAGGAAATCGATCAGACGATGCGTCCCATCGCACACAGCCGACGCAGTGGGAGCGGCGAGGCGACCACCCGCAATTTTCACCGCCAGCGCGGTGAGCGCACGGCGTCTTTCAGTCCACCGTTCTCACGTCATCCGGCAGCATGAGCACGAACGAGCAGTTGCCGCTGGCTGTCGAGCAGGAAAGAATTCCGCGGCGGAGGATTTTCACCGGAGTGTCGTCCGGGAAATTGACGGGGTACGCTGCGGTGCGAAGGGCGTCGGTGAAGCGCTTGAGCTTCTCATCGCCGCTGGCGAACTTCACGCCTTCAACGGTTGCGGCTGAACTGGCGCCGCGGCTGAGCAACAGGAAGAACTCAGCGCTCGCATCTTCTTTAGCAACTTTCCCCAGGTCGATGGTTCGTGTCCGCTGCAGGTCCGCTTTGTATTTCGCCACGGCGGCATCGGCCTTGGCGTCGCCGCCGCTCAGCGAGGCCAGCCGTCCGCGCGTCTCAGGGTCAGGACGCAGCGCGTTCAGGGAAAGCGCGTAGGTGCGCAGGGCCAGATCTTTATCGCCGCGCTTCTCATAAATCTGTCCGAGGTGATCACCGACCTCACCATGGCCTCCCAGTCCCCAGGCGGCCGCTACGTATTTTTCTGCCTTGTCGAGATTGCCTTTGCGGAAATAAACCCAGCCCAGCGTATCCCAGTAGGCAACCAGGGAGGGCACCAGAGGCAGCTCCTGCGGCGTGAGGCGGTCGAGGGATAAGTTGCGCAATGCCGCTGTGGTGGCCGAGACCGCCGACTCCGCATACTGTTGCGCACGGTCCAGATGAGATTTCTTCAGCGAGAGTTGGTAGGCGATGTTGTTCCAAACCAACGGCGTGGCGGAAAGTTCGACCGCGTGGTCGAAGGTGGCCAACGCTTTATCGTCCTGGCCAAGGTTGAGATAAGCGTCCCCGAGGCTGACCTGCAGCTCTGGATTGTCGGGGGTTAAAGAGGTGGCTTTCTCTAACTCGCCAGCAGCCAGGTCGTATTTGTGCCACTCGGAATACATGGATCCGAGCCCGGCGTGGGCAAACTTGTCGAGGGGATTGATCTCGATCTGCTTGTCGAAGGCGGTGACGGCGTCATCGTATTTGCGTTCCTGCCAGAAGGCTCGGCCCAGAGCATTGTAGGCGTATTCATCGTAAGGATTGATTTCGATCTGCTTTTTCAGAGCGGCGATGGCGTCGTCATTCTGGCGCATGCCCATGTAAGCGAGGGCCAGGGCGTACCACGCGTATTTGTTTTTGGAATCCACTTCCGTGGCGCGTTTGAGAAGCTCAACCGCCATCGGCAGATTGTTGCTGGCGATGGCCGCTCGACCGCTTTCCACGAGGTCGTCCGCTTTCATATCGGCGGGCGCGTTGGGAGTCCCCGCCACGGTATTCTCGACCGAAAGAAACTGACCTAAGTCAGAACTGACTGCCCGGCGGAAGGCTTCATAATCCTCCGCGCGCGGAGCCGGCAGCTCGTCCTGACGCATGGTGAGCGAGCGGCCAGCGGTGAAGGTGGTCCCTTCCAGTTTGTAGGTGGCTTGATATTCCGCGTAATCGCGCTTCAGGGAAAATGGGAGAGGCGCACGGGCAGCGTATTTCGCTGGGATCTCGAGCTTTATTTTATAAACGTATTCCGCCTTGGGACCGAGCTTCAGGGGCTCAGCATCGGCCTCCTTGTCCTCATCACTGAGATCCGGCAGGTTGAACTGGCAGAGCGGCAATACTAGATCCGATTTTTTCTTTGACCAATCGAGGAAATTCGGCCTCGCGACATCGTATGACATGGTGAATGCTTCGCGCGTGGCGGCTGGATCGCTGATTTTCAGGTTCGTGACATCGCCCCCCATTCCGGAATTCACATTCTCGACGACCCGCTGCCATTGCGCCTCGGGCACGCGGCGGAAGATCGAGCGCAGCAGCAATTCTTCGTCGCCCCGAAATGTGTAGTGCACATGCGCTTCGAGTTTTCCAATCGCATTGATTTTTCCATCGACCTCGGAAATCTCGCTGTCGGGCATGGGAGTGTCGGCCGGCGTTTGCTCAAGGTGCGGCGTGCCTCGGGCAGGGATCACCAAAGCCTGCTTCTTGCGCAGACTGTAGGCCAGCAGGCGGAATGGAGCCACTTCGCTGGTGGTGTCCATCCAAACCTCTTCCTGGGGCGTCGTCATGGGCAGCAAAGTAATGACATGATCGAACTGCGATGGTGAAGGCACGTCGGGATCGAGCTTGCGGCTGGAGTTGATCAGCACGGACGACGCATGCATACCTTCCGCTTCGAGCAGCGAGGCCAGCAAGGTATGCTTGTCCTTGCAGTCGCCATACTGGTTGTGCAGCACATCGCCGGAGGCGTGCGGCTGATAGCGGCCTAGTCCCAGGGACAGGCTGACGTAACGGAAATTTTTCGCGACGAAATCGTAGAGGGCCTGGACCTTATCCAAATCGTTGTCGAGGCCTTTAGTAAGTTCTTCCGCCTTGGCGCGAACCTCCGGCGAAGGCGCACGCCGGTCTTTCTCCAGACCCGCATACCAGAGGCCTATCTGCTCCCAACTCACAAAAGAGGTCAACTGAATGTCCGGCCGCTCCTCTTCGGGATGCTTCTGTTTCTTTTTGTCTTTAGCAGCTTTTTCTTTGTCTTTCTGATCGTCTTCGCGCTCCAGGTGGGAACTGGTCCAGTGGTAGTGGCGGCGTCCCTGCTCTTCCGAGATCTTCGGATCCATGCCAGGTTTGTTCTTCAACTTGATGGGCCGGGCGGAAGGAACATCCACATCAACTTCTTCGTCGAGGGTGATGTTGTTCTTGTCGAATTCGTAATCCGCCCAGAACTGCCCCGGTGCCAAGGCGGTATGAATCACGGTTACGATGTGGTACTCCAGCACCTCGCCGGGGCGCAGGCCAGGTACCGTGATGTGCTTCTGGCGATAGTCGGTATAAACCGGGGCTTGCTGCTCCAGGGGAGCACTCAAATCCTGCACGGCATCTTCCCCCGCCTTTACTACGTTGCCGTCGGCCTTGATTACGCGGACATAGTCCATTTCAACGCGTTCATTGGCGGAGTTGTAGCCGACCTGTATCTGCCCCCACTGCTGGACCCCGGCCTCACTTTGAACCCGTACGCGCGCGACGGTTTCCTTGCGGCCTGTGCCATCGTTTTCGAAACGGTAGATTGACCGGTATTGCTCGACGACAAACGCTTCCGTGGAATAATCGTGCCGTGCTACCTCAGGTTTGGAAGGTGGAGTCTCAGAAGGCGTGGACTCGGTGGCCTTTGCGCCTTTTTTCGCTTTTGCTGGCAGGGTCGAGTTACTCGGCGCCTGATCCGATTGAGCAGAGCCAGCGAAAGGAGCGGCCAAAACACAAAGAACAAGAACCGGCAGAAAGAAACTACGCATTTGGTAATACTAAGGCCTTCGGCGTGTGAATCCCAAGGCCACGCTCGGGGAGGCCCAATCATAGGTCTCACGTCAACCGGCTCAAAGGGGAACTTTGGGCTGCTCTGTGGACTGCGGTCGGTCATATTGAGAACAAATTTCCCCACATTGCTCTCGATGAGATTTTCATCGTTTCGCCGGCAACAAACTTTGCTCGCCAGCAACCAAACCGTAGTAAAATTCTGCCCATGTATTCTTGTCCGGCCTCGTCGCCGGGCAGGCGTGACGCATAATGTACTTGCGCCACGATCTTTCCGTTCGGAGGTTCCTGGTATGGAAGATCGGGCCCCAGCAGTTTCTTCCTCTGTCCAACAATCCACCGCCAGCAGGCATCGTGAAGGCCGCGGCGCTTGGGTTCTCACCGCTTACGGCATTTCTGGATTGGCTCTTTTCGGAATCCTGGCATATTTCTTTTCAGACTTCATCGCCCATTAGAGACATGTCCGGCAGTGACGAGCGGGCGTGCGCGTCCGCGGAACAAGCGGGAAGTGTATTCGCAGTTATTGGCTTTCCATCCTGGGGCTTTCCGGACAAGGAATCTCTTTCGAACGTGCTACAATGAGCGGCCTTAGAAGCTAAGGCTTCGCGAGCAATCCAGCGTTTCCCCACAACCGAAGTAAAACGAGACTGAGAAAAGAAACTCATCAGGAACCCGTGGCTAAGAAACCCACGTCCGCAGGAACCCCAATCACCTACGCCGATGCGGGTGTGAGCATCGATCGCGCCAATCGCACCAAACAACGCATCAAGTATCTGGCTCACAAGACTTTTACGCGGGGCGTGCTCAGCGAGATTGGCGGCTTTGGCGGACTTTTCGCGATCGACAAAACCAAATATCTAGATCCCATACTCGTCTCGAGCGTGGATGGAGTGGGAACAAAACTAAAGATCGCCTTCGAAATGGGTCTCCATTCCACGGTCGGCGCGGACCTGGTGAACCACTGCGTCAACGACATCGCGGTGCAGGGCGCGGCGCCAATGTTTTTCATGGACTATCTGGCGACAGGAACCCTGGATCCCTCGGTCGCCGAGCAGGTGGTGGAAGGCATCGCCGACGCCTGCAAGCACAATGGTTGCGCTCTGATCGGCGGCGAGACCGCCGAGATGCCCGGCTTTTATCCCGACGGTGAGTATGACCTTGCGGGATTCATCGTAGGCGTGGTCGAGCGAGACCGGATTATTACAGGCAAGGATGTGCAGATCGGCGACGTGGTTCTTGGTCTGGCCTCCAACGGTCTGCACACTAACGGATATTCGCTGGCTCGCAAGCTCCTGTTCGAGGTCGGCCATTATTCGCCAGACGACTACGTGAACGAAATCAAGAACAAAGTAGGCAATGAGTTGATGCGCACGCACAAGAGCTATTGGCCCGCATTGAGGAAGCTGATTGACGGCCAATGCGTTTCGGCGCTGTCGCATGTCACGGGGGGCGGCATCACAGAAAACCTGCCGCGCGTCCTTCCTCGCGGCACGGCGGCCCTGATTGAGCTTGGTTCCTGGCCCGTGCTGCCCTTATTCGAGCACCTGCAGCAGTTGGGAAACGTTCCGCAGGAAGAGATGTTACGCACCTTCAATATGGGTTTGGGCATGCTAATGGTGGTTCCCTTGGCAAAATTCAAGAAGGCGCAGACCGTGCTCGAACGGGTGGGGGAAAAAGCATACACCGTAGGCCGCATCATAAAGGGCGAGCGCAAAGTAATCTACAGCTGAGAGCGCCGACGTCATGCACAACCTTGGTATTCTCCTCTCAGGGCGTGGCTCGAATTTTGTTGCCATCGCCGACAGCATCGATGGCGGTCGCATTAGGGACACGCGAATAGCCGTTGTCATCTCTAACAAAGCGGACGTTCCTGGCATTACCACAGCGCAGCGGCGCGGCTTTGACTCGCTCGTCATCCCCTCGAAGGGGAAGCCCCGCGAAGAACACGACCGTGAGATGGTCGCGGCCTTAAAGCAACACAAGGTAGATTTCGTCTGCCTTGCTGGTTACATGCGGTTGCTTTCGCCGTGGTTTGTCCAACAGTTCCCGCGTAGGATTCTGAACATTCATCCGTCATTGCTGCCCGCGTTCCCTGGACTCGAAGCGCAGGAACAGGCCTTCGCCTATGGGGTGAAAGTCTCCGGCTGCACGGTGCATTTCGTGGACGAGGAACTGGATCACGGCGCCATCGTCGTGCAGAAAGCCGTCGCGGTAGTTGAGGGAGATGATGAGCGCTCGCTCGCTGCCCGCATTCTGGAGCAGGAGTACATTGCGTACACCGAAGCGATCAATATTGTGCTAGGCGGAAACTTTGAAGTCGTGGGACGGCGCCTGAAAAGAAAAAACGCAAGTCCCTGAGTCTCCGTCGACCGGCGCACAAACTCAATGTGGGGACAAGACTCTCTTTTCCATTTTCACAATCGGCAGCAGTTCTCCGTTGCCCAGCGGAACCTCCTGATTTTCGACGGCTGCATATCCCTTCGCCTTATAAAAGGCCACTCCGCTCAGAGTTGCTCCCATCTCCAAGCGCGTGAAGCCCGCTTCCAGGGCAGCGTTCTCACAGGCCTCGAGAATCAAGCTGCCAATCCCGCGGCGCGCCCACTTCGGATGTACGAAGAACGCTCGAATCTTTGCCGCATGTTGCGAAGGGTCAAGGAGCGAGTCTTCTCGTCCCGCATATTGATCGCCACCATACAAGGTTTTGCGCTTGCTCCAGCCGCCACAGCCGACGATCTCAGGTTTGCCCTGCGAGTCGATGGCCTCGGCCACCAGATAGGCCCCATCCGCGATCAGCTGGCTGTCTACGCCATACACCGACTGCAGCGCACCCTCAATCTGCGCTGGTGAATAATCGCCTGCCTGCAGGCCCCGGACCGAGTCTTCAATCACTTCCCGCAATCGAGGAATATCGGCAGCAATCGCCTTTCGTATCCGTATTTTTGTTTTTGTCGAGGTCACAAGCGTCATTCACTTCGCTTCAATTCTAACTTCCGCATTCTGATTTCTGCCTTTCTTTATAATGACATTTCCCATGTCAAGCTTCGCATCGGTCGACGAACAACTGACGTATCTCAAGAAGGGCTCCGCGGAAATCATTCGCGAGGCCGACCTGCGCACCAAGTTGGAGAAGTCGCGTGCTACCGGCAAGCCGCTGCGTGTGAAACTTGGCATGGATCCCACCGCTCCTGACTTGCACTTAGGGCACACGGTTGTTCTGCGCAAGCTCAAACACTTTCAGGATCTGGGCCACACCGCGATTTTTCTGATCGGCGACTTCACTGGGATGATCGGAGACCCCACGGGACGCTCGGTCACTCGGCCGCCCCTCACCCGCGAACAGATTGAAGAGAACGCGGAAACCTACAAAGCGCAGGTTTTCAAGATTCTCGATCCACAGAAAACCGTAATCGATTTCAATCGACGCTGGATGGGCGCGTTCGCCTCCGACGATTTCGTCCGTTTGATGGCGAAGTACACCGTCTCGCAACTGCTCGAACGCGAAGAGTTCCGTAAGCGGTTTCAGGATGAGAAACCGATCTCCTTGCACGAATTGCTCTATCCGCTTGTGCAAGGCTACGACTCGGTCGCGCTCGAAGCCGACGTGGAACTCGGCGGCACGGACCAGAAGTTCAATCTGCTGGTGGGCCGCGAGTTGCAGCGTGCTTATGGCCAGGAATCGCAAGTGGTACTGACCACGCCAATTCTCGAAGGCCTCGACGGCGTGCAGAAAATGTCGAAGTCACTGGGCAATGCAATTGGCATTCATGAGCCGCCGCTGGAGATGTACGGCAAGATCATGAGCATCTCCGACGAAATGATGTGGAGGTACTACGAGCTGCTGACCGATGTTCAGCTCGCCGACATCGAGAAGATAAAGCGCGAGTCGCATCCGATGCAGGCGAAGAAGGATCTGGCGCGCAGGATTGTGGCGGACTTCCATTCAGCGGAGGCTGCGGGAAAGGCAGGGGAGGATTGGGCGAGGCAGTTTCAGAAGGATCAGGCTCCCGATTTAATAGAAATCATAGCCATCCGGCTGGGCGACGTCGGAGAACTCAGTCCGCTGCCGGGATCTTCCATCAAGGTGGACAAGCTTCTCTTCAAAACTGGTTTTGCTTCTTCAGTTACTGAAGCAGGTAACAAAAGAAAAGCAGGCTCGGTAAGGTTCAACACCGAAATCGTGAAAGATCCAGTGTATCGGGCCGGGGTCCCGCCTTTGACAATTGATGTTCGCGTAGGCCACCGGATAAAGAGGGTGCAGATCCTGCCCTGAGGTATACCGGTTTCTTTTCGGCGCGTTTTCCTCCCTGCCTCTGTGCCTCGGTGGTGGATTCTGCTACTCTCGACCGCCACATGCGGGCTGCTGCCATCTTCGGGCTGGGATGTTCTCCGAAAAACCTCAAGGCGTTCCAGACTGATGAAAGCATCGACTGGCGAATCGGCCTGCCCTCTGCTACCGATCAGGTGAATATCATCCTGCTGTTCGGCGGCGATGGAACCATCCATCGCCAACTGAGCCAGCTGGTGAAATTGAAATTGCCGGTGCTGATCGTGCCGGTCGGCAGCGGGAACGACTTTGCTAGCGCGCTTGGCATTCGCGGAATGCGTGATTCGCTCGCGGCCTGGCGGCGGTTCTGCAGCAGACAAAACAATGTGCGCGCCATCGATCTGGGAGTTATTACTCCAGTTTCATTGGCAGACGCGGGTGTGTCGTCCGCGCCAGATGAGCCTCCGCAATATTTCTGCAGCGTGGCGGGCATCGGCCTGGACGCCGAGGTCTCCCGTCTCGCCAACAAATTACCGCGCTGGCTGCGTGGGCACGGCGGGTACGCTCTAACTCTGGCCCCAACGATCTTTCGCTTTGCGTCGTTCCCCTCGAAAATTATGCTTGCGGGCGACGGAGGCATTTGGGAAATGCGCAGCAATCAGCCCACCATCCTGGCGGCTTTTGCTAATACTTCCACTTACGGCGGCGGGATGAAGATTGCTCCTCACGCGCAAATGGACGATGGCCATCTCGACGTGTGTGTGATCGGCCGTATTGATCCTTTCAAACTGGCCTGCATGTTTCCCACAGTCTATTTTGGCGGCCACCTGCGCATCCGCGAAGTGGATTATTTCCGAGCCACGCGCCTCCGCGTGGAAACCGAAGCCCCGCTCGAAATCTACGCCGATGGCGAGTACGTGTGCCGCACGCCGGCTGAAATCGGAGTTTATGGTGGAGCACTAAAAATGCTTACACTCTAGTCCGGTGCTAAACTTTCCTCATGGCTGAACGACGTTCCCGCACCTTGCTCTGGATCCTGGTTGGTGGAGGAGCATTTTTCCTCTTCGTGCTGGCCGTATTTTCGCTGGTTTACCTGACTCTGCACGCGGGCGGCAGCGAAAGCTCTTTGGGGGGCTTCGGCGACCGCATTGGCGTGGTGGATCTTGAGGGCGTCATTCTCTCGCCGCAACCGGTGGTCGGCCAACTTAAGAAGTTTGGCGACGATTCCTCCATCAAGGCCATCATCCTCCATGTGAACTCGCCTGGGGGCGGTGTGGCTGCGTCGGAGGAGATTTACCGCGAGGTCAAACGGATCCGCGAGGAAAAGAAAAAAAAGATTGTGGTTTCGATTGAAACCGTGGGAGCGAGCGGTGCTTACTACATCGCTTCCGCCTCGAACAAGATTTATGCCGACAATGGCAGCATCGTAGGTTCGATCGGCGTCATCGCGGAGTGGGTGAATTATGGCGATCTGCTGAAGTGGGCGAAGCTGAAAAATATTGTGCTGAAGACTGGCGAATTTAAAGACACGGGCAATCCCGCCCGGGATCTCACCCCCGCCGAGCAGGCCTACATGCAGTCGCTGATCGACAATATGTTCGGGCAGTTCGTGCAGGCGGTGGCCGATGGCCGCGGCATGAAGTTTGAAGACGTGAAATCCATCGCCAATGGCAAGGTGTGGACCGGCGAGCAGGCGCTGTCCATGAAGCTGATCGACAACGTTGGCGACTTTGAAGCCGTGGTCAAGGAGACGGCGAAATCGGTGAACATTTCCGGCGAACCCACGCTGGTGCATCCGGAGAAAGATCGTAAAACCTTGCTCGACCTACTGCTAGGCGACGTTTCGCAATATATCCCCAACACCGAGAAAATGCTGGAGCAGCATGTCGGATTTTATTATTTGTGGAAGTAGGCTGGCATGGCGCGAGAGCGGAGAGAATTCGGTTCCGAGGCTGTGACTTGCATACAACCCCTGAAATTTGAGAAGGTTATGCAGGTTGCCCGGCCTGAACCCGAGATTCACGCCAGCGATTGGCGGCATGTCGGCCACCCTCACTGCTAGGAGCGAAGAATCACTATGACGAAAGCCGACCTGATCGATGAAGTTTCGCGTTTAGCGGAACTCACGCGCAAAGACAGCGAAGTGATCGTGGAAACGATCTTTGACAGCGTGGTGCGTTCGCTGCGCGCGGGTGACAAAATCGAAATACGCGGCTTCGGCAGTTTCCGCACCCGGCAGCGCAAACCGCGCGTGGGACGCAATCCGAAGACCGGGGAAAAAGTCGAGGTACCGGCCAAGAAGATCCCCTTCTTCAAGCCTAGTAAGGAGTTAAAGGATTTAGTGAACGAAGGAGTCGGCGAGGCTGCGGCGCTTCCTACACCACCTACCGCGCCGCCCATGACGTAGGTCAGAACCCAACCTGCAGAACATGCGGACCTATTCTTACATTCTGACTTCCGCCTTTTGATGCTTACGGTCGGGCGCGCATTCCCACCACTGCCATCATGCGCCCGGTTCTGCCTTTTTCAGCACGATACGAGAACAGCAAATCGGTCCGGCAGTACGTGCATAAGGGGGAAACTTCGATACTTTTCGCGGGCAAGCCAACAGCCAACAGTTGTTGGCGATTCGCTTCTACCAGGTCGAGAACAATCTTCTTCGGCAAATCGCTATGTCCGGGCGCGCGTGCCGTGAGAAACAGCATAGGATATTTTTCGCGCACCGGATCGGCTTCCTCTATCTCGCGGAACAATTTCGCGGCATAGGCGAACTGGGAGGCGAACTGGTCTCGAACCTCCTGCCCTACCTCGTAACAGCAACTGTGAATGCCGGGACCAATCGCGGCTTTAAGATCGCGCGCCCGGCTGCCGAAGTAGCGGCACATCTCGCCTACTCCCTTCTCGACGATCCTCTTGAGCGTCCCCCGCCAGCCTGCGTGAAATACGCCGACGGCACGCTGCTTCGGGTCGATAAGGATGATAGGGAGACAATCGGCCGTCTGGATAGCCAACAACAGACCAGGGGTGGCGGTAATAAGCCCATCGCCTGCATGCTGCGCTTCTGCGGGAGAATCGACCAACCGGATTATGTCGGAGTGAACCTGGCGCAGCGTCACGAACGGCCAAGGGTCGGACCCTGTTCCGGGCTCGCCCCTACCACCGAGTATCGCGAGGAACGCCGCACGGTTACGCTCGACCGCAGCCTCGGAATCGTCTTTGGTGAATCCCAGATTGAGCGCGTTCTTCCCATATACGCGCGAAAATCCGCCTACGCGAGTGGAAAATCCGTGGACGAGCCAGGGAAGTTGGCTCAGATGCGCGGCGTGAAGAAGGTTGAGTTTGCTTTGCGCGAGATTCCGATTCAGCACCCATCTATGTTACCCGAGGCTAGGATAATGGGCCGACCGGGCTCTCCTGAATCGCGTTCTCGGACTCCAGCTGGGAATTTCTTTTTCTCGCGCAGGATCGAGCCCACGAGCGTCTGATTGCCGGTTCTCGGGCATGCGGCTTCCGGCAAGCCGCCGTCAGTACCGGAGCTAACCAACCCAAGTTGGGCAGAAACCCGGCCCTCCAGAGCCAACTACATTTTTTGCGAGGACTGTCGATTTGGGCCCCCGCCGTTCGACCATACAGTAGTGAGTAGGTCTGAACCAAAGAAGGTCATGCTTTGGGCGGACGGACCATCAAGAACGACGAACTCAAAAGAATAAGAATAAAGGAGAAGCAAAACTATGCAAACAGGACCGACGCACGAACAAGCTCAACTCCATCTGCAGATTTACGAACAGCGCCGGGAGGCACGTCTGCGCCAAGCACGCGACTGGTTCTTTAAGAGTTATTTGGTAGAGAATTTTGACGACGCCATGCGAATCGCGGCTCCCGGAACCGAAGGCGGAGCATTCGCGATGATGGTGTTCACTTACTGGGACCAGGCCTGCGCGTTGCTCAACTACGGCCTGCTTCACGAGGATCTGTTCTTTGAAACCACAGGGGAGTTTTTTGGCGTATGGGAAGCGACGAAATCAATGGTCCCGCAGGCCCGCGAGAAATTCCAGAACAAGCTGTTTCTTGCCCACTTGGAAAAGGCCGCACAGCGGTATGAAGCCTGGATCGAGAAGCGATCCCCCGGCCATGTCGCCGCTATGCGTGGATTTATGAAGCAGATGCGCAGCCAGCCCGCCGCCAAGGCAGCTTAGAAACCGCGGGGAGAGCCTGCGTCGACTTTCACGACGGTGCTACGACGCAGGCTCGCATTCCGATCTTAGGGAGACGAAGAGTTTGGGACGCTGTAAGATTCACTGCGCAGTGGAATGAAGGAGGAAGAAGGAATGAGCAGCGTACGAGTTCTGGTAGGGACACGCAAGGGTGCGTTCGTTCTGACCTCGGACGGCAAGCGCGATAAATGGGACGTCAGCGGTCCGCATTTTGCCGGCTGGGAGATGTATCACGTCAAGGGATCGCCCGCGGATCCTAACCGGCTGTATGCGTCGCAGTCCAGCAGCTGGTTTGGGCAGATCATTCAGCGCTCCGATGACGGGGGCAAAACATGGCATCAGCCTGGAACACCAGCGGGTGAAGCGCCCGCCCCCGGTCCCCCGAAGCCAGCCAGCAACAAGTTCGTCTACGACGCGTCGGATGAAAGCGGCAAGCCGCTCACCACTCATCAGTGGTATGACGGGACGCAGCATCCGTGGGAGTTCAAGCGCGTGTGGCATTTGGAGCCATCGCTCCAGGACCCCGATACGGTTTACGCAGGTGTGGAAGACGCCGCCCTCTTCCGCTCGACCGATGGCGGACAGAACTGGACGGAACTCCCCGGACTGCGCGGCCATGGCACCGGCCCAAAGTGGCAACCTGGCGCCGGCGGTATGTGTTTGCACACCATCATTCTCGATCCCAGCAATCCTCAGCGCATCTACATTGCGATTTCTGCAGCGGGAGCATTTCGTACCGACGACGGTGGCAAAAGCTGGAAGCCGATCAACCGTGGTCTGTATTCCAAGTACATTCCTAACCCGACGGCTGAGGTCGGGCACTGTGTTCACCACGTCGCCATGAACCCATCGCGTCCGGGCATACTTTTTATGCAGAAACACTGGGATGTGATGCGGAGCAATGACGCTGGCGATTCCTGGCAGAAGATCAGCGGGAACCTTCCCACAGATTTCGGTTTCGTGATCGACGTTCACGCACACGAGCCTGAGACGATTTACGTCGTGCCCATCAAGAGCGACTCGGAACACTTTGTTCCCGATGGGAAGCTGCGCGTCTTCCGCAGCCGCGCAGGAGGAAACGAGTGGGAGGCGCTCACCAAAGGTTTGCCGCAAAGCAACTGCTACGTGAACGTGCTGCGCGACGCCATGGCCATCGATTCGCTCGATGAGTGCGGCGTGTATTTCGGCACCAGCGGTGGACAGGTCTACGCTTCCGCCGATGCTGGAGATAATTGGACCCCCATCGTTCGTGACCTTCCGGCCGTGCTGTCGGTGGAGGTTCAGACGCTGCCGTAATTTCTCGAGAGGCGTGTAAACTCTTCTGTGAAAGCGCAGGAGGTCTATGCCCTTCATCGATACTCGCACGCTGGATGTGATTGAACGCCTGCCCGGCTGGTACGGACGTTATTTCCACTCGCCGAGCATGACATTCGCGCACTATGACTTCATACGCGGCTCGTCCATTCACGAGCACTTCCATCCTCAAGAAGAAGTTTATGAAGTAACCGAAGGCGAGCTCGAGGTAACCATTGACGGCGTGGCGCAGATCGCTCGAGCGGGTATAGTCGCGATTGTGCCAGGCAACGTTCCTCACTCGGTCAAGGCCCTCACGGACGGGAGGGCGATCATCATCGATTATCCCCTGAGGCCAAATTTCGCATAAGCATATTATGCGCAAATAGTT
>Ga0307476_10001231_pt1 | contig 16007 bp, 10 predicted proteins | sample atmos_gasesECM2C_2_FD_203314 | JGI IMG/M metagenome (GOLD analysis project Ga0307476, IMG submission 203314) | Hardwood forest soil microbial communities from Morgan-Monroe State Forest, Indiana, United States - atmos_gasesECM2C_05 | ecosystem: Environmental > Terrestrial > Soil > Temperate... | reverse complement strand
ATCAAACAGCGAGGCGATCTGCTCGTCCAACCGCTGCACCGCCGTAATCGTGCCGTGGGCCTTTTGAAACAGCGACACCAGTTTTGTCGAATCGCGGGAAACGGTATGAGTGCCCATGTGCGTGTTCCTTCCACCGCCAATCGCGGCCGCGCCGACTCCATCCGACGGCTGGCGTGCGGTCCCGCTCCGTGAGACCCTCTAAATTGCAGCGACGCTGTGCTCGGTTCCACAGATTATTCCAGACTCCGCTTACCACGCAAGCAAGGCAACGCCATGCCCGCGGCATTGCTTCTCATCCTTCTCGCGCTGGCCGCTGCGTTGACAATCCAGAGGCGGCATTCGGGGTCAACATCTGGCGTGTTAGAATCCCGCCATGGCCGAGCATGTGACGATCCTGGGGGACGGGGCGATGGCGACCGTCTGCTCGATCATTCTGACGCAGGGGGGACACGCCGTGACGATGTGGGGGGCGTTTGAGGAATCGATCGAGCAGTTGATGCAGGACCGGGAGCAGCGGCGGCTGCTGCCGGGCGTGCGCGTTCCGCCCGGGGTGCGGCTGACCGCCAATGACGCCCAGTGCTTCGGCGGCGCGACCCTCGTGCTCTGTGCCGTGCCGACGCAGTTCATGCGCGCGGTTTGGGAGCGGCTGGCGCCGCACCTGCCCGAGAACGTCCCGATCGTCTCGGTCGCCAAGGGGATCGAGAACCGGACCCTGCTGCGGCCGACCCAGATCATCGCCGACGTATTGCAGGCGAAACGATCGCTCGCCCGAGGGCCGTGGGAGCTTGCGGCGATGTCGGGCCCCAACATCGCCGCGGAGTTGGCGCGGTATCTTCCCGCCACGGCAGTGGCCGCGGCAGAGAATCCGGACCTCGCCCATCGCGTGCAGCGCGTATTTTCCACCGACTGGTTCCGCGTCTATACCAATCCGGACGTGATCGGCGTCGAACTGGCGGGGGCCATGAAGAACGTGATCGCGATCGCGGCGGGGATCGTTGACGGGCTGGGGGCGGGCAACAACGCCAAGGCGGCACTGGTCACCCGCGGGTTGGTGGAGATCACCCGGCTGGGAGTCGCGATGGGCGCCAGCCCCGAGACGTTCGGCGGGCTGGCGGGGATTGGGGACCTCATCACCACCTGCGTCAGTCCCGAAGGGCGCAACCGCACGGTCGGCGAGCGCATCGGCAAAGGCCGAAAGCTAAAGGAGATTCTGGCCGCAATGGACAGCGTCGCCGAGGGCGTCCCTACTACACGATCAGTCATGGCGCTGGCTCGCCAATACCGCGTCGAGATGCCGATTACCGAGGCGGTGCATGCCACCCTTTTTGAGGACAAGGACGTGCTGCGGGCCCTCAGTGAATTGATGACTCGCCAACCCCGACCCGAGCTGGCAGGCTGAAGCTATAAGCATTTCGCCCGGCCTGCTGCCATGCTGTAAATGACTGAGAAATAAATATTTACGCCTCAATTTGCGCTTCATCTGTCCCCGCCTTGGAACTTTTGGGATAGACAGGGCAAATCAGGCGTTTTAAGCTTATCGGACCATACGGGTAGTGGGTAGGCCGTTCGCATCGCCTTGCAATTGTTCATTGCAACCATCATCAGGAGAACTCGTGGTTCGTCGTTTTAAATCCCATCGCCCCCTTGCGCAAGCGCTTCGCCCGGTGGTCGAGCAACTGGAAGCCCGTCGCTTACTCGCGACCGATCCGCTGGCGTACGCCAACCAGGTTCAGACGCTTCCCTTTGCCCTTGACTTCACCAAGCAGGTGCCGGGCCTGCTGGATGCAACCGGCCAGTCGATCGGGCTTACCCGGGTGCAGGTGAACCGGCTCGGCACGCAATATCAGCCGCAGTTGATCAACCTCAAGACCGCCTCCGGCGAGCTGGACCTGACCACCCAGGGCACCGCCACCAGCGGAAGCAGCTATGGAACCGACAACACGCTGGTCAATGCGCTCGAGACCGAGTTCAACGCCGACAGCAACGGATTCACAGTCACCGCCCGGCTCAAGGGGCCTTTGTCGCAGATCTCGGCGGCGTACGATTCGGGCGCCGTCTACTTTGGCCCGGACGACGACAACTACGTGAAGCTCGACGCCGAGTTCGATGCCACCCTCGGCCAGACCCTCCAGTTCACCGACGAGCAAACCGCGACGACGCACACGGTCAATGCCTATGCCAACATCGGAAGCTTCTCCTCGATCACGACGCTGGACCTGCGATTGACCGGCAACGCGATGGCCGGCACGATCACGGCATCGTACTCCCTCAACGGCGCGGCATACGTCGCCATTCCAGGCACGGTGACGCTCAGCGGCGCGGAGGAGACGCTGTTTTTCAACGGCGCCGCCCGCGCCGGCATTTTCGCCTCGACCCGAAACAGCCTGCCGCCCATCACGGTTCCGTTCGGGCATTTTGAGATCGATCCCGGGACGGCAGTGACGAGCGGCGTGCAGCCGACTGTCGCCGTACCCCATCCCGCGGATGGCGCCGTCAACGTCTCGCGCGATTCATTTGTCTCCATCGATTTCCAGCTTCCCAACGGCGGGATCGACCAGACCACGCTTTACGGCACCAACAACGTCCAGCTTCTGCGCACCAGCGACCACACGGTCATCCCGTCGAACGTCACGACGACTGGCGGCGGCGACGCCATCATCCTGACGCCCAAGGTTCTTCTCGACCCCAACACCAGCTACACCTTCCTCATCACCGGCGGCCTGAAGGACGTGACCGGCGTCCCCTTCGTGCCCTTTACCGAGACCTTCACGACCGGCACTTCCGGCGGCACCACCGACTCGACGCTGGCGTTTCAAAAGACCGTGCAGACGACCGCGCCGACCGCGCTATACACCTGTGTCCGCGTCGGACCGGATGGCGACCTTTGGGCCAGCAGCGAGGATGGCCGCATCTTCCGCTTTGCCATTAACTCGGACGGCAGCCTCGGCGCCCCTCAGATCTTTACTACGCTCCAGACTTATGAAGGGGCGCAGCGCCTGGTAACCGGATTCGCCTTTGATCCCGCCTCGACCGCGGCTAACCCAATCCTTTGGGTTTCCAACTCGTTCTACTCCGGCGGCAACGCCTATTACGCCGACAACGCGCCTGATTTTTCCGGCAAGATCACCGTCATGAGCGGCCCCACGCTTTCCACCGTGTGGGACGCCGTGATCAATTTACCGCGCAGTATTCGCGACCATGGAACCGAACAGCCGACCTTCGGGCCGGACGGCGCCCTGTACTTCGGGCAGGGAAGCAATACTTCCTACGGCGCGCCCGATGTGATCTGGGGCATGCGGCCGGAGCACCTGCTCACCGCCGCGATTCTTCGCCTCGATACGACAAAGGTCAGTCCCGGCAATCCGCTCAACGTCCAGACGGTTGACGCGGGCGGGACATACAACCCGTTCGCTCCGGGCGCACCGTTGACGATCTACGCCAGCGGCGTCCGCAACGCCTTCGAGCTGCTGTGGACGTCCGGCGGGATGCTCTATGCGCCGACAAACGGGTCATCGGCCGGCGGCAATACGCCGGCCTATCCCAACTCGGTGGTCGGAACCCGCATCGACCAAGCCCAGAACGGGCCATATACCGGTCCCGACGTTCCGGCGATTACCGACGTCGCGGAAGCCGAAGACGACTGGCTTTTCAACATCCAGCAAGGCGGGTACTACGGCCATCCCGATCCGACTCGCGACGAATATGTCCTCAACGGCGGGCGGCCGACCGCGACAATTACCGATCCGTCCCAGGTCCCGGACTACCCCGTCGGGGTCTTGCCTGACCGAAACTGGCTCGGGTCCACCGCCACGCTCGATGCCTACGGGAATCCGACGACGTTTGATTTCGGCCAGCATCGCTCCCCTGACGGTATCATTCAGTACCAGGGCACCGCCTTTAACGGCGCGCTCAACGGCAAGCTGCTGATCGCCGAATACAGCGGCGGCGCCGACATCGCGATCGTGACCCTCGACGCCGCGGGAAACGTCGCCTCGATCGAGCGCGGAGTCTCGGGGCTTACCGGCTTCGTCAACCCGATCAATCTCGCTGAGAACCCGGCGACGGGATACATCTATGTCGCCGACATCGGCGCCCAGACCATCACGCTTCTCAAGCCCATTCCGCCGGGCGCGAAGATCAACGTCAGCACTGCCCCGCTGACATTCAACAGCGTGGCGCCGGGCTACAGCGGCGCGGGCACGCCCAGCCACACCGACACGCTGACGATTTCCAATACCGGCACGGTGGCGCTGGCATTCCCGTCCGATGGCTTCACGATCATTCCCGATCCGAGCATTTCCGCCAACGACTCCAGCGCCTTTGCCATAACCAACCGGACGACGTTGCCGACCAGCGTGCCGCCGGGGCAATCGTTCCAGGTACAGCTCGATTACGTCGCCACCGCGGTCGGGCCCCAGTCGGCGCTTCTTCAGATCAAGAGCAACGACCCGACCAATCCGATCCTCACGATCCAGTTACACGGAATCGGTACGCCCGGACAGTTCGGCTATAACGAGCCGTCGCTCGTCCAGGTCCTTCGGGCCAACGATATTCCAACGATCGTCGGCTCCGGGCCCAACGACTCAAACGGAAGCAACAGCTACTACCCGGAGGTTCCCGACCCGTCCAGCCAGGAAGTGCCCATGCAGCGGCTGGTCAAGGCCGGGGCCGGGCCGGTCACCATTACGCCCCTGGCCAGCTTCGATACATCCGTGCAGCCGGTGCTTCGCTTCGGCTATTACACGCCCGGCGATCCGACCGACCGCACCGAGCTGTTCACGATCAATCAAAGTGACGCACAGACGATGAATCCGACCGCGATCGGCGCGACCAGCTTCGATCCGGGCGCCAGCACGTTCGGGTTGTACGCCATTTTCCCCGGCGTCACGACCTCCAACGGACAGCCCGACATTCATTACAGCGAAGACGCCTTCAATACGCTGGACCCGACGTACCATCGCAAGTTCCGCTTCTTCCCGTTGGAGAATGCCGACGGCTCGGTCGTGGCAAACGCCTATGTGGTTGCGGCGGAGGATTACAATTCGCCGACTTACAACAGCTTCGTCAATTTCGTGGGGATCATCCGCAACGTGAAGGCCGCGCCCGGCGCGCCCAACGGGCCGGTCCTCGGCCTGCAAAACCTCGACGGACAGCCCTTCACCGATCGCTTGATCTTCAACCGCATCCAGGTCCCCAACACCGATCAGTACGTGCAGGGCGACGTCGTTCACGACACTGATACGCTTCAGATCATCAACTCGGGCAATCAGCCGCTGACCGTCAACAGCCTGACGTTGTCGGATACGACCAACTGGCAGCTTGTCAGCCCGCCGGCGACGCCCTTCACCGTCGCCGCCAACGGCGGCACGCAGAACGTCACCATCAAGTTCATCGCTCAGACCTCTCCCAAGCCGCCGTACAACGAGACCAACGATTACTCCAACCAGGAGTTCCTGCCGGAAACTTCCGTGGGCGGCGTGTACAACGCCACGCTCACCATCAGCAGCAACGACCCGGCTAACCCCTCGCGCAGCGTCCAACTGGCCGGTTACTGGCAGCATCACTCCGAATTCGAGGAGGAACCCAGCCTCCAGACCCTGACGAACCTGATCGAAGGTTTTCAGACCGACATTTCCAACACGATTCAACCCGAGTATCCCAATAACGGCGCCACGCCGGTTTATTACGGCGAGGAAGTCAATGCTCCCTACTGGAACGTCGCCGACCCGACGTTGCCGGTGTCAGTGCGGATGCTCGACGCATATCACAACCAGGAATTCACTAATACCTCCGGCGTGACGGCTCTCACCACCGCGACGGTCGGCTGGTATCTGCAATCGAGCAGCACCGAGCACGCGGTCTTCAGTCAACAACCTCGCGAAAGCCAGTCCGTGCTGCCGACGATCCAGGGTTCGTACACGACGCAGGCGTTCGGAACGTTCACGCCGACCGGAACATTCGGCATGTATGTCGACGGCGAGAAGAGCGACAACACGCTGAACACCACCGACCTCAGCCTGGGCCGATCGGGCCACGCCATCCGCTTCTATCCTCTCCGCGATCGCTCGGGGAACCTGGTCCCCAACACGTGGCTGCTGACGATGGACTACCAGAACGGCACGTTCGACAACAGCGACTTCCAAGACGTGGTGTATCTGGTAACCAACATGCGGCCGGCTCCGCAGCCGCCCGCGCCCAACGACTTATTTGCCGTGGCGCCGACCACCGGCGGCGTCTCGCTACAGTGGGCCGAGCTTGCCTATGCGAACGCGACGACTTTCAACGTGCTGCGTTCGACGTCCGCCAACGGAACATTCACGCAGCTCAACGGCAGTCCGCTGACGCAAACCAGCTACTTTGACGCGACGGCGCAGCCGGGCGTCACCTACTACTATCACGTCGTCGCGATCAACTCGATGACCGCCGTGGCATCCGAAGCGACTGACGCGAGGGCCGTGGCGGCGGCCGGCGTCGTCACCGGCCCGGCAACGCCCGCCAACCTCACCGCAACGCCCTCGGCAAGCGGCATCGCATTGGCCTGGTCGGCCAATACCGAAAGCAACTTGGCCGGTTATAACGTGCTGCGCGCCTCGTCGGCCTCCGGGCCTTTCACCCAGCTCAACCCCACGCTGCTGACGACACCCTCGTTCAACGATACGACCGCGCCGCAGGGCGTCGTGTCGTATTATGAGGTCGTCGCGGTTGATACATCCAACAATGCTTCGGCGCCGGCGACGATCAGCGCGACGCGGCCGTCGAGCACCATCGCCACCAGCATCTTCAGCCCGACCTCGGCGCCCGCGTCGGGTCAGCAAAACGTCAGCGACAGCGGCATCTCCACGGCGGGCGGCGTGACGCTCGGTCTCAAGTTCCGCAGCGATATCGCCGGCCTTGTTACCGGCGTGCGGTTTTATAAAGGTTCGCTGGCAACCGGCACACAGGCCGGCGAGCTGTGGAGCAGTTCGGGACAGTTGCTCGCAACCGCGACGTTCACCAGTGAAACCGCCAGCGGCTGGCAACAGGTCAGTTTCTCCAATGCCGTGGCGATCGCGGCCAATACCACCTACATCATCGCTTATCGCACGACTAGCCCCGACATCGCCTACACCTCGAATTACTTTGCCACCGTCGGCGTGGATAACTCGCCGCTTCATGCCTTGGCAAACGGCGTGGACGGAAACAACGGCGTCTATCACTACGACACGACGCCGGGCGTCTCCGTCTTCCCCAACCTTTACAACAATCAGGCCCCCAATTATTGGGTGGATGCCGTCTTCAGTGCCGTTCCGGCAGCGCCGACAGGCCTGACCGCAACGGCCAACTCCGCGACACAGGTTGCCCTGAGCTGGACCGCGTCGGCCACTGCCGCCAGTTACCGGGTCCTTCGGCAGGGCCCCAGCGATCCCTCTTTCGTTCAAATCGGAACCGCCACGGCGACCACGTTCACCGACACCCAGGCCCAGTCGAACACGTCCTATTCCTATGAGGTCATCGCGGTCAACACGTATGGAAATTCATCGCCGAGCCAGCCCGCCTCGGCGACCACGCCGCAGCAGCAGGCGGGGTCGCTCACCAGCCTGGACATCAACGCCTCGCTGCCGGGCAGCACGACCGTCATTCAAAACGGAACGGACTACGACGTCGTCGCCGGTGGACCGGCCATCTACAACACCGCCGACGGCTTCCGATTCGTCTACGAACCGTTCAGCGGCGATTTCGACATGAAGGTGCGGCTCAATTCGATCAGCGTCAGCACGACCGGCGTCATCGACCAGGCGGGCCTCATGGCCCGCGCCACCCTCGACCCCTCGAGCCCCAATGTATTTGTCAGCGCCTCGCCCGCCAGCGGGTACCGCTTCAAATACCGCACGACGCAGGCAGGCGCCACCAGCGGCGTGACCTCGAGCGTCGCGACCACCTATCCCAACGTTTGGGTGAGACTCACGCGATCCGCAAATGTCTTCACCAGTTACTACAGCAGCGACGGCGTCAATTGGACGCAAATCGGCTCGATCACGGTGGCAATGACCGACCCGATTTACATCGGCCTTGCTGCGGCGGCCAACACCACCACCGCCACTATCACGGCGCAGTTCCGCTCGTTCGAGGCCACTGCCCTGCCCGATCCGGTGACTTCGCTCTCGGCCGCGGCGCCCGATTCCGGCCACGTCTCGCTTTTATGGTCCGCCGCGCCAGGGGCAACCAGTTACACAATCCAGCGACAGGGCCCCGGCGATACGAGCTTCGTGAACCTGGCCCAAAATCTAACGGGCACGACGTATTCCGATTCAACCGTGCAATCCGGCGTCTCGTATTCGTACCGCGTGATCGCGGTCAACACCACCGGCCCATCGGCCGCCTTCACGCCAACCGCCTCGGCGGCCGTCCCGATCCCCGGCGACGCCGATCGCGACGGCACCGTCAACTTTGCCGACCTCGTGCTGGTGTCCCAGAACTACGGTAAAACCAACGCCACCTGGGACATGGGCGACTTCAACGGCGACGGCACCGTCGACTTCGCCGATCTGGTCATCCTGGGGCAGAATTACGGAAAGGCGTAGACGGAAAAAAACGCCCGCCGCAACGCCCGCGTGTGGGCGAGCTACCGCTCGTTCTGTGCGACCGGCTCGGACTGGATCATGTAAATCGGCTCGGTCGGGGTGATGTCGCCGACGATCTGGAGCAGGCGCGTGCGGGCCACGCCGCGGGATTTCTCGGCGGCCTGCTGGATGGCAGGAACAACATTTGGCCCCATCTTTTCCAAGGCCCGCACCGCCGGGCCGGCTTGGGCGTCATTCAGCGCGGTCTGCACCGAGTCGATCAGGCGATCCACGCGCTCGGGGGTGGCCTGTTGATCGACCGCCCGGGCGGCGGCAATCCTGGCTTTCAATCCATCGAGCAGTTCGGGCTTGACGTTCTCCGCGGGCTCGAGGTGAACGACCCACATAGCCTGCGGCACCTCGGGCCGGCGGACGCCGATGGGAACGACGTACTTGAACGACGACATGGACCGCAGCAGCAGCAGAAATTCCTTGCCGACGCTTTTCGGCACCAGGTGCTGGGCGCAGCCGAGCGGCGGGTTCTTCGTCTGCGAAAACAGGCGAATGACCGGGACCTTGTCGCCGGGCCTGGCGGCGCCGTCGAGGGTGCTGGTCACGCTGAACTCATAGACCCGGTAAAAATACGTGGTGACCGCGGTGCCGAGAGCGCCGATCGGCCCACGCCGCTCGGTCGTCTCGCCAAGCTCGATCTCGGGTCCGATCGAGGTCAGGCGCGCCTCGACGATCGCGCTCGACCATTGCACCGCTCGATCATCCAGTTCCGGCCTCATGCACGCGCCGGCGGGCAGGGAGGCGACGACCCAAACGATTATGCCCGGAACGATGACCCTCATCATGCGGCCTCCGCGGGAACAAGCAGCTCCTCCACGCTATGGTATCCAATTCCGCGGCAAATTATTCCGCAACGCATCGCCTTTTGGAGCGTCTATCTTATTATCGTCAGGTAGAACGACGGGGACTGCGGTCATGCCCGATTCGCAACAAGTTGCCCAAAAGCAGGCCACAAGCAAGCCGAAGCGACGGCCGCGATCCACGCCGGGACCGCGGCGGCTTCCCCCCTATCACGTCGTCCTGCTCGACGATAACGAGCATACCTACGACTACGTCATCGACATGCTTCGCGTGCTCTTTGGCCATCCCCGATCCCAGGCGTACCTCCTGGCCCGGCAGGTCGATCGGAGCGGCCGGGCGATCGTCTGCACCACTCACCGGGAGCGGGCGGAATTGAAGCGCGAGCAGATCGTCTCGTACGGGTGCGACGTGCGCATCGCTTCCAGCCGGGGCTCGATGCGGGCGGTCATTGAGCCGGCTGCGGGATAACCGTGTAGAATCCGTGCATGGCCCACAGCCCGCACGTGCACGTCCGGATCGACCTGGGGCGGGTCCGGGCGAACGCGGCGGAGATTCGGCGGCTTACCGGCGTGGCGGTGATTCCTGTCATCAAAGCGGATGCGTATGGGCTGGGGGCCGCTCGTATCGCCGGGGCGATCGCAGGCCTTGCCGACAGCTTCTGCTTGTTCAGTCCTCACGAACCCGAGCAAATCCGGTTATGGGAGATGACCGGGAAGGAATCGTTTTGCATCGGCCCGCCGATCTGGTCCGATGCGGATGCGTATCTGGCGCACCACGTGCGGCCGGGGGTTTCGACGCCGCAGCAGGCCTACGCGCTGCGGAAGGCCCGGCCGGTGCTGTGTGTCGACACGGGCCAGCAGCGATTTGCCTGCCCCATCGAGCAGGTGCCGGCGGCGCTGCGCGAGGGGGGCTGCGACGAAGCTTTCACGCATGCGACGACACTGAAGCAGGTCCGGATGTTCCGCGAGGCGGTCGAAGGAAAGGTGAAACGCATGCACGCCGCGGGAACTTCATTGCTGCACGAGCCGGAGGCCCGGCTCGATGCCGTGCGGCCCGGACTTGCCCTGTACACCGCCGCGGTTCGCGTATCGACAAAGCTGGTCGAAACCCACAAAAGCTGGGGGCCCGCCGGTTACAGCGGATTCGTCGCCCCATGGCACGGCGTGATCGTCTGCGGATACTCCAACGGCCTGCGACCCGGCCCATGCCTGGTCAACGGCCGGTCCTCCCAGGTTTTGGAGGTCGGGATGCAGACCGCGTTCGTCCAGACCGATCCGTCCGATGCGCCTGGAGACGAGGTCGTTCTGCTGGGCGATGGCTTGTCCCCACAGAAGATCGTCGAAGCATGGGGCGTCAGTCCGCAGGAATGTCTTTTCCGGCTCGCCACCGCCGGTGTACGGGAATACGTCGAATAGCGCGAATTACTCGAACCGCAGGGCTTCGATCGGATCGAGCCGCGACGCCTTCCAGGCCGGGTAATAGCCGAAGAGCACGCCGACCGTCGCGGAAACGAAAACCGCGGCGATGATGGCGGGAATGGACATTTCCGTGGGCCAATGAAGGAACGCCTTGACCAGCAGCGAGCTGCCGCGGCCGAAGATGATGCCAGCGGCGCCGCCGAGCATGCAGAGCAGGATCGCCTCGACGAGGAACTGGCGGAGGATGTCGCGGGCCCGCGCCCCCACCGCCATGCGCAAGCCGATCTCGCGGGTGCGCTCGGTCACGCTGACCAGCATGATGTTCATGATGCCCACGCCCCCCACCACCAGCGAGATCAGGGCCACGCACAGCAGCAGGTTGGTCATCAGCGTGGTGGTGGACGACAGGGCCTTGGTGAATTCGGTCATGTCGCGGATTTCAAAGTCGTCGTCCTCCACGGCCCGCAGCCGATGGCGTTCGCGCAGGACCGAAGTGATCTGGCGGATGGCCGCGGGGATTTCTTCGGCCGAACGGGCCGAGACGTAGATGCGATCGACGTTGGGAAAGCGAACCGCCTGCGGCGCGTCCGCGGCCTGAATGGCGGACGGCGTCGGGTACAGACTGAGGCTCGCGCTGGGGTACAAGCCGTTCAACGTATTGATTGCAGTGAGCGAATCAGCCGCGGCGACTGCGCTCTGGTTGACGTTGCCCAGCATGGTGTTGGACAAGCGGTACTTGATGGCGGTCCAGGGTGCCATGATAACGTCGTCCTGGTCCGATCCGGTCATGCTGGCGCCTTTGGCTGCGAGCACGCCGACGACTTTCATATCGACGTTCTTGACCCGCAGCTCCTTGCCGACCGGATCGTCGCCGTCAAACAGCTCGCGCGCCAGGGTCTGGCCGATCAGGCAGACCAGGTTGGCCTCCTGCACGTCGTGATCGGAAAAATTCTGTCCCGCGGCCAACTGCCAGTTGGCGATGTCCAGGTACGCGGGCGTCGTGCCGTACATCTGGTTGGGATCCCAGTTTTTGTTGCCGTAAACGATCTGGAGCCGTGACCAGACGTTGGGAGCGGCTTCCTTGACGGCCGGGCATTCGTCGATGATCGCCTTGCAATCTCCGGGCGTCAGGGTCACGCGGGTGCCGTTCCCGAAGCTCACGCCGCTGGCCTGCGCCTGGCCCGGGACGATCATGAGCATGTTGGCGCCCATCTTGGAGATGGTGCTCTGGATGGCGGACGACGACCCCTGGCCGATCTCCATCATCGCGATGACGGCGGCGACGCCGATGATGATCCCCAGGCAGGTCAGGACGGACCGCATAACGTTTCGCCGCAGCGCGTGCAGGGCGGTTCGGATGATTCGATAGACGGCGTGCATAGGTTTCCGGTGCGGCGGCTCGACAGGAGCCTCGCCCACAAATTGATTACCCGGCCATCACGGCCACTTGCGCGATCTCCGGATCGGTAATCCGCGCGTTGTCGTCGTCGATCACGCCGTCGCGAATCCGGATCACCCGGTTCGCGTGGCGCGCCACCTCAGCGTCGTGGGTGACCAGAATGATGGTCAATCCCTCCTCTGCGTTGAGCTGCTGGAACATGCGCAGCACCTCCTCGCTGGTATGCGAGTCGAGGTTGCCGGTGGGCTCGTCGGCAAATAGCAGCGCCGGATGATTGACCAGCGATCGCGCGATCGCGACCCGTTGCTGCTGTCCGCCGGAAAGCTGCGAAGGTTCATGGTCCATGCGGTCGCCCAGTCCGACGCGATGGAGCAAACCTTCCGCCCGCGTGCGCATCTCGCGCTCGGACAGGTGTTTGGCCGCATAGATCAGCGGCATCATGACGTTTTCCAGCGCACTGGTCCTGGGAAGCAGGTTGAAGCTCTGGAACACGAAGCCGATCTTGCGGTTGCGGGCCATGGCCCGCTGGTCGGACGAGAGCCCGGAAACTTCCTCACCGTCAAGCCAGTAAGAGCCCGACGACGGATGATCCAGGCAACCCAAAAGGTTCATCAGCGTGCTCTTGCCTGAGCCGCTGGCGCCCATCAAAGCGACGAGCTCGCCGCGCTTGATGCTCAGCGAAACGCCCTTGAGCACCGGAACGTCCACCTCGCCCAGGTGATAGGTCTTGTAAATGTTTTCCAGACGAATGAGATCCATGATGGTTACCTTCCCCTGCCACCACCGCCGCCGCCCCGGCGATTGCGGAACATCTGTGGCGCAAACGGATTGGTGGTCTGGTTCGTGTCGTCGGGGTGAACTTCGCCGACGATGACCGAGGCGCCTTCCTTGAGATCGGCAGAGGCGACTTCGGTGTCGCTTCCGTCGTTGGGACCGACGGTCACCGAAATGGGTCGCACCCACTGGCCGTCCTTCACCCATATCGTTCCCGCCTTCTCGGCCTCGGCTTGTTTCTTGTGGCGCCTTGGCTGAGCCGGCTCGGTGGCCGGCGCCGCGGCTGGCGCGGGCGGGCCGGCGCCGGACTTGTCGTCAGCGCCCATTACCTGGGCCCGCACGTCCGGCGCCACTTCCTGCACCTGCGGATACCATCGCAGCGCCGCATTGGGCACCAGCAACACGTCCTCGTCCTTCTTGACTTCAAAGTGCACGTTGGCCGTCAGGTAGGGTTTGAGCTTCCCGCTGGAATTGTCCGTGTTCACTTCGACCGTATACGTCACCACGTTTTGTGTCATGGTGGCGTTGAGCCTGACCTTGTTCACCTTTCCCTGGAATGTTTCGCCGGGGGCGGCATCGACTGTGAAGGTGACGTTCTGCCCCGAATGAATGCTTCCGATATCAGCCTCGTTGACTGCCACCCAGATCTGCATCTTGCTCAGGTCCTTGGCGATGAGAAACAAGCTTGGTGCGCTCAGACCCGAAACGACGGTCTGCCCGATGTTGACGCGGCGGTCGATGACCACGCCGTTCACCGGGGCGTAGATCTGGCAGTAATTGACGTTGGCCTGAGCGCGGTGAAGCGCCGCCAAGGCGGAAGCGACGCCGGCCTTGGATTGCTCCACGGCCGCCTCGCCCACCTTCAGGTTTGATTGCGCCGTGGCGAAGTTAGCCTTATAGGTGTCGTAATCGTTCTGCGACAGAGCATCGGAAGGCCCCAGTTTCTCCGCACGCGCCCACTCGCCTTTGGCCTGATCGAGCAGTGCGCGAAGACGGTTGAGGTCGGCCTGGTCGTGGAGGAGCGTGGCGTTGGCCTGAAGCACTTGCGCATTGGCGGTTTCGAGGTCGGCCGTGTAGAGCGACTCGTCGATGTGAGCCATCAGCTTGCCCGCCTCGACGCGGGAGTTGTAGTCCACCGACTTGCCGTCGGCGTCGATACCAAATTTGTCGATTTTCCCGCCGACCTGCGCGCCCACGTCGATAGATTCTTCCGGCTCGATGGTGCCGGTGGCGCTGATGGTGGCGAGAAGCTCGCCGCGGCGGACATCGGCCGTCCGGAAGGTGACGGCCGGCTTGGAGGCTTTCTCCCAGTACCACGCGCCCGCGCCCGCGGTCAGGGCAAGCAGAGCGAGGACCAGCAGCAACGGTTTCATGGGTTGATCTCCGAATCGCCGCCCATATCGGCGGCGCAGTTGGTTCGTTGAAGCAGTCGTTCCAGGTGCCCCGAAAGCCGCTCGAGCAGGCGGTGCAATTCGTCCTGATCCGGTGCGCTCAAGCCGGCCAGGACACGGTCAATTTCTTCGCCGTGGACGACCAGGGTCTGTTCGATCAGCCGCCGGCCTCGGGGCGTGAGGCGGATCTGCTTGGCACGGTGATCCAGCGGCGCCGCGACACGCACGACCAGCCCGCCGCGCTCCAGGCGGTCGATCACGCCGCTGACGCTGGGCGGACGAACCAGCAGCCGCTCGCCCAGGTCGGTTAGACGAAGGTCTCCCCGCCCGTGCAGCTCGGCCCGGTGCAGCACCCGCAGCGCCGCCCATTGCGAGGCGCTGATGCCGAAGCGCGCAAAGTGCGGCTGCATCACACGATCCAGCAGCCCGATGGTCCGCATGATGGATCGGAACGCCCGCTCCTGAGCTCGGTCGGCCGGCCGATCCGGCGCGGTCGCTCTTCGCGGCCTGAAAATGTGCGGAGCCGATACGGTCATTTATTTAGCTTCCTAACTAATACGACGGCCCGGCCCAAATGTTGAAATTCCGCAATAATCCCACCAGCAAAGGCCGTCCCGGGCACCACCTCGAAACCGAGGCGGCGATTGCTATTGCCTGTGATGCAAAGACTAAAAGTCGAAGTACAATTTGACCCGTCCGACACGGCGTCTTTCCAGATATGAAATCGCAAATCTCAAATCTCGCACGTCAGATCCTCGTTTTCCCTTGCCTGCTTCTGTCAGGCTGCATCATGGGCCGGCAAAACCCGGCGGCCACGCAACCGGCTACCGCCGTCGATCCGAAGACCGCCCAGATCGCCTACTGGCTTGACAAACCAACGATCGCGCACGTGAGCTGGCGCGATTTCGATCGGCTCTGGAACGCCTCCCGCGACTCGATGCAGGATGATGGCTTTGCCATCGACCGGCGGGATTATCGTGAGGGCGTCCTGACTTCACTTCCGCTTGTCTCCAAGGCCGCCTATGAGATCTGGCGAAATGACGTGCAGACCGCGCACGACCTCGATCAGAGCACCGTCGGCACCGTGCGCCGGACAATTCGCTTCGACATCCGGCGGCTGGCTGATGGATCGTTTCAGGCGTCTCCCCGTGTGCTTGTCGAGCGATATTGCATGATCGAGCGGCGAGTCACTTCCGTCTCGCAATACCAGGACATCTTTTCCATCCGCCTGCTGGACGTGAATCGCGAAAACGAAGAGGCCGGCATGGCGATCCCCGCCGAGTACTGGTACCCGATCGCCCGCGACTACACGCTGGAACACCAGTTGGCCAAATCGGTCGAACGCCACTTGTCAAAGTGACTGGGCGCGCCTGGCTCGGATACGTGCCGCGATGAGCTTGATTGTCCCCTCTTCGTCTTCCGTGAATCGGACCGAGACCAACGGTCCTTATCCGCCTCGCTTCTGGTGGCTCAAACGGCTTGCGGCTTTGGGGGTGATCCTAGTGTAGTGTCTCATAATTAACCTATCTTATTTCTGATTGGCGTGTCTTGTCTTCTGACAGGAGGATAAGACCTTGCGTATCGCACCGACAATCACCTTGAACGAAGCAGA
>Ga0307476_10001230_pt1 | contig 16007 bp, 13 predicted proteins | sample atmos_gasesECM2C_2_FD_203314 | JGI IMG/M metagenome (GOLD analysis project Ga0307476, IMG submission 203314) | Hardwood forest soil microbial communities from Morgan-Monroe State Forest, Indiana, United States - atmos_gasesECM2C_05 | ecosystem: Environmental > Terrestrial > Soil > Temperate... | reverse complement strand
GGCGCCGCGCGAGATCGGCTCGCTGGTCCGGCTGGCGCAGCGCTATCGAATTGCGATGCGCTCATTGCGCGTCATCGGCGCGCATCTCGCATGAAGGCCCTGGTAACGGGGGCGACCGGATTCGTCGGCGCTGCCGTCGCCCGAGCGTTGCTCGGCGGCCAATGGCAGGTTCGGGTGCTGGTGCGCCGCGGCTCGGACCGGCGCAATTTGAAAAGCCTCGATGTGGAGGTGTTCGAAGGCGATCTTACCGACTCAAGTTCGCTCGAGCGCGCGACGCAGGGCTGCGACGGATTGTTCCATGTCGCCGCAGACTATCGATTGGGCGCACGCGATTCAAAGGAGTTGTATCGGGTCAATGTTGAAGGTACGCGCAATGTGTTGAATGCGGCGCAGCGCTCCGGCGTGCGGCGTATCGTCTATACCAGCAGCGTCGCGACCATCGGCATTCCCGCCGACGGCACGCCGGGCGATGAACAGAGCGCGACTTCGCTCGCGAACATGATCGGCCACTACAAGCGCTCGAAGTACCTGGCCGAAGAAGTTGTGCGGGAAGCGGCGCAGGGCGGCATATCCGTGGTCATCGTCAGTCCCTCCACTCCGGTGGGTCCCGGCGACCTGAAGCCCACGCCGACCGGGCAACTGGTGCTCGACGCCGCCGCAGGCCGAATGCCCGCGTACGTCGATACCGGATTGAATATCGTCCATGTTGATGATGTCGCCGCCGGCCACCTTTTGGCATATGAGCGCGGCAAGGCCGGCGAGCGCTACATCCTAGGCGGCCAGGACATGAGTCTGCGGGAGATCCTGCAGATGATCGCGCGCCTCGAGGGGCGAAGTCCGCCGCGCGTGCGGCTGCCCTACGCCGTGGTTCTCCCCATCGCCTATGTGGCCGAGGGCTTCGCCTGGCTCTCGGGCCGCAGCGGGCGCATCACACTGGAAGGTGTGCGCATGTCGCGTAAGAAGATGTTCTTTTCGAGTGCGAAAGCGGCGCGAGAATTGGGATATCGATCGCGCCCGCCTCGCCAAGCGTTCGAGGACGCCATTCGCTGGTATCGCGACAATGGATTGCTGAAGTAGAGGCGCTGGCGTCTCCTTCGGGAGCCGCTATGATTCCCGTATGAGTAATACTGCCGTTGATTCCGAAGCACTGATTTTGGTCGACGAGTCCGACCGCAGCTTAGGGGTCATGAGCAAGACCTTATGTCACGAGGGCCGCGGCGTCCTGCATCGCGCCTTTTCCTTGCTGATTTTTAATGAGCGCGGGGAGCTGCTGATACAGCAGCGCGCCGCGGGCAAACGGCTGTGGCCGATGTACTGGTCCAACAGCTGCTGCAGCCACCCTCGCGGCGATGAATCGTTGGAGACGGCCACGCAGCGGCGCCTGTATGAGGAGCTCGGGATCCGGTGTCCCTTGCAATTTTTGTTCAAATTCCGATACCAGGCGCAATACGACGCCACGGGAGCGGAAAACGAATTGTGCTCCGTGTATATAGGACGATGCCGCGAACCGATTAAGGTCAATTCCGACGAAATCGTCGATTGGCGTTGGATCAGCCCGGAGGCCCTGCAAAGAGAAATCGCCGCTCAGGGCGGCCGGACCTTCACTCCCTGGTTCATGCTGGAATGGGCGCGCATCTGGCGCGACCACCGGCAGGCGGTGCTGGTAATATAGCGTTATGGCTATCCCACTCCTGCAAATGTACAAGGTTGCCCGCTATATTGCCGGGCGTAAGTTGCGCGGCGACAAGCGCTATCCGCTGGTTCTCATGCTGGAACCCCTGTTCCAATGCAATTTGGCCTGTGCCGGCTGCGGTAAGATCGACTATCCCAAGGAGATCCTGCAGAAGCGGGTCGGCGTCGAGGACGCGTTGCGTGCGGTCGATGAATGCGGCGCGCCGATCGTGTCGATACCGGGCGGCGAGCCGCTGATTCACAAGGAAATGCCGCAGATCGTCGCCGGCATCGTGGCACGGCGCAAATTCGTCTATTTGTGCACCAACGCCATCCTGTTGTCCAAACACATCGACGAATATCAACCCTCGACTTATTTGACCTTTTCGATCCATCTCGACGGCAACAAAGAGCGTCATGATGAATCGGTGTGCCAGGAGGGCGTGTTCGAGAAGGCCGTTGCCGCCATCAAATTGGCGCGCAGCAAGGGTTTTCGGGTCACTGTGAACTGCACCTTGTTCAACGGCGAGGATCCGGACGATGTGGCCGAGTTTTTCGATACCGCCATGGAGCTGGGCGTCGAAGGCATCACCGTCTCTCCGGGATATAGCTATCACCACGCGCCGCGACAGGATGTGTTTCTGGGCCGCAACGCCAGCAAACAACTGTTCCGCAACATCTTCAGCCGCAGCCGTCGCCCATCGGGGAAACCGGCTTGGTCCTTCAATCACTCGGCGTTGTTCCTGGATTTTCTGGCGGGCAATCAAACCTATCAGTGCACGCCCTGGAGCAACCCCACATATAACGTTTTCGGTTGGCAGAAACCGTGTTATCTGTTGTCCGACGAGGGCTATGCCCCGACTTACAAGGCCCTCATCGAGGACACCGAGTGGGAGAAGTATGGCGTCGGTAAAAATCCGCGATGCGACAACTGCATGGCGCACTGCGGATTTGAGGGAACCGCCGTCAATGACGCGTTCAGCAATCCTCTCAAGGCGCTGTTGACCTCGTTGCGCGGACCGCGTGTGGCGGGTCCGATGGCGCCCGAGCTGCCGTTTGAATACGCCGATGGCGGCGCACGCTACGCCGCCGTGACCGCGATTCCGCTCAGCGACATCAAGCGCGTGAGCCGAGGGCCGTGAGCGACTCGGCTGATCGGCGCATTCTCAAAGAGGATGCGGACGATTTCGGCACCCAATTGGAAACGTGGCGCCTGCGCATGGAAGCCGCCCTGGCGGCTCGCCTTCCTGAAGCCGAAGTGGTGCCGTCTCGATTGCACGAGGCGATGCGCTACAGTGTTCTCGGCGGCGGCAAGCGCATACGGCCGGCGTTGGTGTTTGCCACCGCTCGGGCGGTCGGACTCACGGAAGACGACGTCGAGGCCGCGGCCTGCGCCATAGAATTGGTGCACGTGTATTCGCTGGTGCATGATGATTTGCCCGCCATGGATAACGACGATTTGCGCCGCGGCCGGCCGACCTGCCACAGAGCCTATGATGAAGCGACGGCGCTCTTGGTGGGCGATGCTCTGCAGCCGCTGGCGTTTCAGCTGCTGGCGCGGGATCCGAAGTTGCCGGCATCACCGGCAATCCGCCTGCGTCTGGTCGAGATGCTGGCGCAAGCCATTGGTACTTTGGGAATGGCCGGCGGCCAGGCAATCGACCTGGCGGTGCAGGGGCGGCGGCTCGACATCACCCAGGTCGAAGACATGCATGCGCGCAAGACCGGCGCCGTCATCCGAGCGAGCGTATTGATGGCGGCGGAATGCGCGCCGCCGCTCGATCCAATCCTCTACGGCGCGCTGTCGCGGTTTGCGAATGCCGTCGGCCTCGCATTTCAGATCCAAGATGATTTGCTGGATGTCACGGGCGATGCCTCGACGCTGGGCAAGGCCACGGGCGCCGATAGCGAGCGCGCAAAACCTACCCATCCGGCGATCATCGGCATATCCGCATCGCAGCAGCGCGTCAGACTTTTGCACAATCAAGCCATCCACGCACTCGCGCCATTTGCCGAGCGCGCCGAGGATCTGCGTTCCTTAGCCCACTGGCTCCTGTCGCGACGGTACTGACTGCCCGTATCCCGTGCGCGCTCCTCTAGCAGCCGGCCTGTTAATCTGGCTCGGAATCTTAAGTTCCGGCCAAAGCTTTGCCGCCGACACCGCGCTCAGAATTCGGGCGCTTGCCCCCGCGGATGTGCCGCCGACGCCGCAGGCAGTTGCGAGCGGTTCGCTCGATGAGCAGCTGCAGCCGTTCTCGAAAGCGCCGGGGCACGCCAACTGGCGCGACTATTGGCTGAAGCTCATTCCGCATGAGCCTGAAAGCATCGACGGCACGCCGGTGCTCATCATGAACGTTACCCGCGGCTTGCAAGCGCAGCTTTTCGCGTATCGGGACAGCGAAGCCGTACCGCTGATCCTCGCGGGAAGCCTGCCGGCGTTCCTGGGCGCGCGCGACATGGTGTTCATCGTGCCGGAGGGCGTGCCGCCGACTCAGCCGTTGTATGCGCACCTCACCTCCGGCAGCGGCGAGCCGCAATATCTCAGCGTTTCCCAGGGGGCACTGCAAGGCACGCTGGCACTCGGCGCCGAACGAACCCGCATGATTGCGCTGACCTTTGGCGCCCTCATGGCCGTATCGCTCGCTGCGCTCTTGATCTGGTTCGTGCTCAAGGACCCGCTGTTCATTTTATATGCGACGATGTTTTCTCTGCAGGCGCTGTACGTGGCCTATCTTTCGGGCCAGGGTTTCGACTGGCCGTGGCTCTCCTTCGCCATACCGCTCGACTCTTTCGCGTGGAATGTCCCGGTGGGTTTGAGCGGCGCAGTCGCCTGTCTTTTCACGCGGGAGATCGCCGACCTCAAGCATTTCTCGCCGCGCGTCTATTCGATTTTCGGCTGGCTTGCCGTGGCCTTTGTCATCATCACGGCCGCCAACGTCGCCAAGTTCATTGGCCTGCTGTCGGTCGTCAACATTATCGGCAATCTCATGTTCGTCGTCGCGGCCGTGTTTACCGTCATCGTCTGCGTGCTGGCGTGGCGGCGCGGCAATCGCGCGGCGGGCTGGTTTTTGATCGCGTGGGCGCTGCTCGAGGGATTTACGATTGCAGCCGCGCTGCGATTCCTGATGACCTCTTCGGCGGGTTCTGACTCGCTCGACTATTACGGGCTGCCCTTGTCGATGGTGGCGGCGTCCATCTTGATCGCCCTCGGCGTGGCGGATCGTTTGCGTGCGCAGCGAGCGGCGCTGTCGGAGGCGGAGCGTCGTGCGCAGACCGACCCCCTGACCGGCGTGCTCAACCGTCGATCCCTGATCGAGCGTCTCGAAGCCGCCTGCGCTCGAGCCAAGGCGCGCGCCCTGCCGATCGCGCTGCTGTTCATCGATCTTGATCACTTCAAACAGATCAACGATACCTTCGGGCACCAAGCCGGCGATGCATGCCTGCGCGCCATCATCGAGCCGATTCATGCGGAACTGCGCCAATCCGATGTCATTGGCCGCTATGGCGGCGAGGAGTTTGTCGTAATTTTGAGCAGCGCCGATGCCGCGGCGGCGACTCCCATTGCGCAGCGCATCGTCGAGCGCGTCGCCGACGTGCGCGTGACCGGATTCGGCGAACCGATCAGCGTGACCTGCAGCATCGGCATTGCCGCCAGCGACACGCTCGGCATCTGGGGCGAGCCGCTGCTCGCGCAGGCGGACGCCGCCGTCTATGTTGCAAAACGCTCCGGACGCAATCAGATTCATCTTGCTCCGCCCGTGCCGGCGTAGTTGTCCTACAAAAATGTTTCCCGCGTCGCGCAATGGCGACGCTTATCATCGAACGTGATTGCGCCTAAGCTTGCGGTTAGACATATTCACAGCGATCCGGCCGGCATCGCGGGGGAAGTTACTGGTGCAACGCAGCGCGTTCAGTTACGCGAAACTCATGCGCGAATCCACCCATCGCATCGAAAGCGCGTTGCGCAGCGACGATGCCAGGGAGCACCTCGTCGCGCAGCGTATCCTCGCAACGCCAGGATCTTGGAGTGCCTGGGAGCTCGAGCACTCGGGGTTGATGCGGCAAGTTGCGGACTTTGTCGTATTGCGCAATCAAGCGGTGGCCTTAAGGCACGCCGCACTGCGGCTGATTCATGGCAAGGCCCTGTTTGAATACCTGAAGAAGCACAATGTTCGTGGGATTGCGCGCGCCAAGATATTGGCGCACTTTCATCGCACGCTGCTGTACGAGCACGCCGTGGTCGCCGAGCACAGCGTCTATGTGCGCAAATCCGCGAGCTTCCTGTGCGCCAGCCACCTGGGCACCGATCTGGTCCACGATCCTGCGTTTTTGGATCCGATGACGCAATATGAGACGTTATTCTCGGAGTATTTCGAGTTGTATTGCGCGGCGCTGATGCCGAGCGAAAACCCGGATCGCGAAGCGGAGCCGGCATTGTTGCCGCTGCTCAAGCATCAGCTCAATGAGTGGCGTTGGGTAATCTTGAACCCCAAGCAGGCCCTGCCGCATTTGCAGCGCGAGAGCGAACTGCGCCGCCCGGCGGGCGACACGCAGAAACTGCGGCTGCTCAAGTTTCCCAAGTCCGGCAAGTAAGCGCCGGGATCCGATCCCTCAGTACTTGCGGCCGCAATTCCGCCCCGAGCGCGGCGATTTACCATTATCATGCGTGCGTTCCGGTCCAACTTAAGCTCCCTGCAACAATAAACTTGAATCCGGCCGTGCTTGCAATCCGAATAAGCTCAGTAGGCAACTAATGAGTGTGTCCGTGCTACAGCGTATTGCCAGCGGCGATTCGGCCGCCGTGCGGGAATGCATCGACCAATACGGTCCCCTCGTGTGGAGCATTGCACGGCGGCTTTCGCGTACGCCCGCGGACGCAGAGGACGCGACCCAGGAAATCTTTCTGGACATCTGGCGCAGTGCGGGCCGCTTCGATGCAGCGCAGGGATCCGACAAGGTTTTCATCGCGATGATTGCGCGCCGGCGGCTGATCGATCGGCTGCGCAAGAGCAGCGCCGAACCGCCTATGGATCCTGTCGAGGCCCTGGAGACGATCGTGTGGGCGGATCCTGGCACGGCCTCCGAAACATCCATCGAGGCTGAGCAAGCCGCGCGCGCGCTGGCGGAACTGCGGCCGGAGCAGAGGCAGGTATTGGAGCTGGGTTTGTTGCATGGTCTGAGCCAGTCGGAAATCGCGGCTCGGCTCGGTATGCCGCTGGGCACGGTGAAGTCGTTTATGCGCAGGGGCTTGATCAGGGTGCGTGAATTCATGAACGTAGACGCCGAAGGCGTCTTAAGCGAGGGTTGATGTCGGACACACGTCCTCAAGGTCAGCCCGACGAAGCCATGGTGGATTTGCTCATCAAGCAAGTCACCGAGGGTTTGTCGCCGGCTGAGCAACGAGCGCTCGATGTGATGGACAGCGAACTGGCGAGCGCCTACCTGCGGGATCTGGAGCGCGCGGCCGCGGCGGTCACGCTGGCCGGCAGCAAGGGCGGCGAGTCATTGCCTGCCGCGCTTTCGGCGCGGATCGCACAGCAGGCCGCGGAGCACTTCGCACATGCCGGCAAAGTTGCCGACTTGGCGGCGGCACGCAACGCGGCGACCGAGCGCGCGCGCGATCGGCAAGCACCCGCGCCGGGACGCGCCAAGCGGTTCGACTACGGTTGGTTGGCGGCCGCTGCGTGCTTGGTACTGGCAATTTTCGGCTGGCAGCGATCGCCGCCGCCGCTGCCGCCGGTTGCCGCGGTGCCGCCTGCCCCCGTGACGGTGCCGCCGCCCGTTGAGAAACCGGCGCCGCCGACGGCTGCGGAGGAGCGCGCGGCGCTGCTGGCGAAAACTGATTCGCTCAAGATTCCTTTGGGAGCCACCAAGGATCCCGCAGCCGCCGGCGTCACCGGGGATGTGGTATGGGACCCGGTCACGCAACGCGGCTTCCTGCATTTCGCGGGCTTAGCCGCGAACGACCCGGCGATGCATCAATACCAAATTTGGATATTCGATGCCGGGCGCGACAAGCGCTATCCGGTGGATGGCGGCGTGTTCGATGTGCCGGCGAACGCCGGCGAGGTCGTCATTCCGATTCGCGCATCGCTCATGGTGCTCAAGCCCGCGGCTTTTGCAGTGACGCTCGAGAAGCCGGGCGGTGTCGTCGTATCGGGCCGCGAACATGTGGTCGCGTTAGGCGCGACGAGTTAACACTCGGCCCAGTGATTTTGACCAATAGCGTTCGGGCTCGAGCCGGTCAATACCACTGGCTCGACCATGGTAGTCGCACGAAACTCCATCCAGCGCTGTGAGCTTGACCGTCGAGCCTGAAAGGCCTACGGGGATGGGAAGTTTCGAGGCACTGCTGTCTTCCGTGCCTCGAAACTTGCCGTCCTCGTAGCCCATACGGACCCGGTCAAAATCACAGCGCGGCCTTGCGGTCCTTCACCGGCAGCGGAATCCACTGATAGTTCCACGTTTCCGTGAGCGGTCTGCCGTCGATTCGCAGATACAGGCGCAGATCGACGGCGTCGTTGCTCTCGTCCGGCGGCCTGACATCGAACAACACCCGGTAGCCTTTGAACTCCTCGACATAGTGCGCGGTCAGGTGCTCCGTCGTGCTGCCGCGCGAGGCGGTGAGCACCGCTTCGACATTGGCGTCCTTGGGCAGCGCGCCGAGTTCGCCGCCCGAGAAGTCGACCGCGAAATGCCAGGAGTAATATTGGCGCCTCTGCCCGACCGTGCCGCCGATGCCGGTGCGCGTGGCGAGGGTTTGCGCCAGCGGCGATGAGTAAGGCAAGTGCGTGCCCCAGAACAGGCGGTAGCTGAAGAGCATCTCCTGGCCGGCCTTGGTTTTTTCGGCGGGGTTCCAAAACGCCACGATGTTGTCCGAAGTTTCATCGACGGTCGGAATTTCGAACAACTGCACGGCGCCCTTGCCCCAGCCGCCATGACTGCCGGGTTTGGGCTCGACCCACAGGCTCGGCCGCCGGTCGTAGTAGACGCCATCGTCCTGGTAGTGATCCCAATTGCGGTCTCGTTGCAGCAAGCCGAAGCCGCGGGGATTTTCGTCGAAGTAGGAATTCAAATGAGCTTGCGCGGGGTTGCTCAAGGGCCGCCAAATCCACTCGCCGGCGCCGGTCCACATCGACAGCCCGTCGGAGTCGTGAATCTGCGGCCGCCAATCGTTCGCCGCGCGCCGGTCGTTTTCGCCGTAGAAAAACATGCTGGTCAGCGGCGCAACGCCCAGTCTGTCAATGGCCTTGCGCGGATACAAGGCCGAATCGATATCCATGATCAGCGTGCCGCCGGGCGCGATGAGAAAGCGCAGCGCACCCGCAATGCTGGGCGAGTCCATCAGCGCATACATGGTCAGGGTTCCGGAGCCCTTCGCCGGCCGCTCGAACCAAAAGGCTGTGAAGCGCGGGAATTCCTCGGGCCGAGGGTAGGCGGTGTCCACCGCGAGAGCGCGCGCCGACAGTCCATACTGCCGCGTGTCGCCGCCGACGGCGCGAAAATATGCGGCTCCCAGGAATGCGGCGACGTCGTCCTTCCAGTCCGTCACGAACTGCACGCGAAATCCGGCAAAGCCGGCGTGATCGCGCATCACCGCAGGGTCCAAGCCCGCCTTGTCGAACTCAAACATCGAGGGGTCGTAGAGTATCTCGCGCGCCTGGCCCTCATTCACTTCATAGAGGTGCACCGCCTGGGCGAAGCCGCGCCCAACGTGGAAGAATTGCAGGCGGAAGGGCAGGCCGCCGTCACCCCAAAGCGCGTGATCGCTGCGAAATCGCAGCGACTGATACTGATCGTAGCTCAAGGCCGCCATGCTGGCAGGCAGCACGTCCTTGGAGGTCTGATAGGGGTTGCCGGCGAGAAAGCGCGCCTGGCCCTTGAGCCACGCATAGTCAAAGGGCTTTGCCGGCCCTGAGCCGGTGGCAGCCGCGGATTGGGGAGCCGGGGACTGCGGCGCCGGGGATTGTGGCGCCGGGGGCTGTGGCGTCTTGGCCTCAGCCGGCGCGGCCGCATCGAGATCGGCGCCGGCCAGTTGCGCGGCGGCCAACACCATCGCAGTTTTTAAGATTTCGCGTCGACGAACCATGAGTTTGCAATCCTAGATCGAGAACGTGGGTTGAACGGAATCGGGGAGCAGGGCCAGTTGATTGAGGAAGCGTGCGTCGGCGGCAACTTCGACCCGTTCGACCGGCGTCAGCCATTGCAAAGCCTCATCCAATGACCGTGCATCCCTCAATTTCTGTTCCGCGGTAAAGGCGTGCGGATCCGGTTGGCCGCGCGGATCAGCGGGGCGCGGCAGATTGCCGTTGATATGCGAGAGGCGCGCTTCGCGGTGCCGGGCCAAGAACCGCAATCCATCCGTGGGCGGTGCGTCGCCGGCTCGCGCCAACTCTTCGCGGCGCAGAACCAAAGCGGGCGTGTCCACTTCCTCCGGCGTGCGCAGCAGCGCGAGTCTCGATAGGAATCTGCCCAAAGTCTCGCTGCCGCTGATCTGCGATAGCGGCACCGCGAGAAACAGGCCGAGAAGAGCCGGTGAGACCCAGGCCAGCAGGGGCGGCGAGATGAAGTACACGATCACCGCGGTGACGCAGCTCAAGAGCATGTGCCGCCGATGAAAACGCCAGGCGTCGCCCCACGTGGTGTGGCCGGCGTCGCGGCGCTGCGGCGTCCAGCCCGAATCGCGTCCCATGAATACTTCGAAAACATGGCGGCACTGCACGACCATCAGGATGGGCGCGTACAGCGCCGAAAGAATGGCCTCGAGCAGGAAGCTCGCGGTTACGCCGATGACGCCGCCGGCGCCGCGGCGAATGCGGCGCGATAACAAGGCGCGAATCAACCCGAGCATTTTTGGAATCAACAGCACCACCATGCTGAACCAGAACAGGGCCATCATGAGTGCGACATCGAACCGCGGCCAGGTCGGGAACAGCTGGAAATCGTGGCTGAAATACTCCGGTCGGATGAAGCGCGACTGAATCGCGAGCGCGAAGCCGATGCCGATCATCACCAGCCACATGGGCGAGGCCAGGTAGCTCATGATGCCCACGCCCAGGTGCATGCGGCTGATGAATCTCAAGCCCGCGCTGCCGATGATTTTCATGTGCTGCAAGTTGCCTTGCGCCCAGCGACGATCGCGAATCGCGATATCGATCAGGGTCGGCGGCGACTCTTCCCAGGAGCCGCCGCAATCGGTGGCCATGCGCACCTTCCAGCCGCCGCGGCGCATGAGGGCGGCCTCGACGAAATCATGGGAAAGCACGAAACCGCCAAAGGGCTTGCGGCCCGTGAGTTTGGGCAGGCCGCAATATTGGGCGAACGCCGGGACGCGAATGATGGCGTTGTGGCCCCAGTAATTGCCGCTGTCGCCCGACCAGGCGGATAACCCGCGCGTGATGACCGGGCCGTAGACGCAAGCGGCGAATTGCTGCAAGCGGGCAAACAAGGTGCGCGCGCCGATCAGCTGCGGCGCCGTCTGCAGAATGCCCAGCTTGGGATCCGCTTGCATGACCTGCACCAGCCGCTTGAGCGTCGGCGCATCGATGAGGCTGTCGGCGTCGAGCACGATCATATGATCGTAGCGTCCGCCCCAACGGGTCACGAAGTCTTCGATATTCCCTGACTTGCGCGCAACGTTCCGCCATCGCCGCCGATACCAAACCGGCATGATCGGCTGCAACGCAGCGCGCAGCTTGGCGACCTTCAGGGTCTCGCGAATCCATGCATCGGCGTCGGTGGAGTCGGAGAGCATCACGATCTCGAAGCCGCGATGCGCGTCGATGCGCTGCAGTGCCTCCGCCATCGCCTGCAGCGCGGCGGCCGTGCGGGTCGGATCTTCGTTGTAGATGGGCATCACCAGCGCCGTCAGGGCGCCGCCCGCGGGCGCCGGCTCGAGGGGGACCGGATCGCGCCGTTTCGAGGCGCCCGCCAACACCGACCCGGCTGAAAATGCGATCCAGCCCAAGGAGACGGCGAAGAAAAATATCATCGTGCCCTGCAATAGCGTCATGCTTGCGAAGCGCACGACCTGCAGCATCTGATAGACGCCGTAAGTGGTGACGCCCAAGGTCACGACAATCAGGATGAAGCGCGCATACAGCACCTCGGGAGAAATGAGATGCCGCACGGTTCGCCAGGATTTGTAGCGCAAATCCTGCGGCGGCATGCTCACGGGCGCCTCCGGGGGCATGCCGCCAGGCGAGTCAGCTTCGAATGCGGCGCTGGTATCTAGCTGGAGGTCCATCGGTACAACCAAGTTTCGGAAACCGGCGTGTCGCCGCGCATCACCCGCAGACGCATCTCGATCACATCGGCATCCTTTGGATCGATCTCAAAGCTGGCGCGCAGGCCGTGCAGCTCGCCGTTCGATACCAGCGCCGAATTGGAAATCGCCCCGGCGGAAGCGCTCAGATCCAGCCGCAAGCCATCGAGCTTTTCGCCCGCGCCCACGATATCCAGCAGGAACACACGCCGCTTGCGGTCGATGCTGGCGCCGGAGCGCGTCGCGATCACCTTGCCCAAGCCTTTGGGCAAGGGCGGTTCGGCGCACCAACTGATCGTATAGGCAAATTGCGCGGGATGCCCCGGCAACAGCGGCGCCGCCGGGCGCCAGAATGCGACGATGTTGTCATTGGTTTCGCGGCCCGAGGGAATCTCGACCAGCTCGACGGCCCCCGAACCCCAATCGCCCTTGGGTGTAATCCAAGCGCTGGGACGACGCTCATACTGAGCGTCGAAGTCTTCGAAATCACTTTGCTGCCGCGATCTTTGCACCAGCCCGAAACCCTGCGGCACTTGCGTCGTGAAGCTCGAGACCTGCAGTTTGAGCGGGTTCGCCAGCGGCCGAAACAATTGCTCTCCGGACTTCGTTGCAATCTGCAGCCCGTCCGAATCGTGCACCTCGGGCCGGTAGTCATCGAGATGGCCGCGATTGGTTTCGTCGAATAGGAACATCGATGTCAGCGGCGCGATGCCCAGCACGTGCATTTCAGCGCGCGGAAACAACGTGAATTCCACGTCGGTCAAGGTCTCCACCCCCGGTTGCGCCGTGATCTTGTAAGCGCCGGTGGTCGACTTGCTCTCCAATAACGCGTAGATGACGATGGCGTTCGCACGCGGACCCGGCCGCTCGATCCAAAAGTGCGTGAACACGGGAAACTCTTCGCCCGACGGCTCGCCGGTGTCGATCGCAAGCCCGCGCGCCGACAGCCCGTACAAAAGATTTTTGGCCACGGCGCGGAAATAACTGGCGCCCTGGAATACCAAGAATTCATCCCAGACCTTGTTCGAATTGATGCGGCTGCGAATCCGGAATCCCGACAGGGGCAGTGAAACTCTGCCAAGTTGGGCCGGCGTGGTCCCTGTCATCTGGAACATCGCCGGCGAGGCCACCACATCTTTGGCAAGGCCGTCCTCGACGGTCGAAATCGTAACCGTAGGCAGATTGGGGGCCGCGCGCAGCAACTCGAGCCGAAAGGGCAGCTTTTCCACGCGCCAGATACCGGCATCGGGATTGAAATGCATGCTGCGGTACTGTTCCGGGCTCAATTTATCCAGTGCCGAAGGCGCGCTGTTGCGCGGCGGCGCGTAAGGCGCCGCGGCCCTGCGCTTGGCATCCTCGAGCAAGGCATCAAAGCTGAAGGGGTAGGTCGCCGCGGGCCTTGCAGGGGGTTTCGCCGGCGGTTTCGCGGGCGCGGCCGCGGGCGCGTTCGCGGCGTGAGCCTGCGCGGCGATCACGAACGTCAACACCCCAATATGTTTGGCAATCGATACCCGCAAAGCATCCCCCTGAAAATAGCTAGTATAGTGCCTGCCCTATGTCGGCAGATCAGCCTGGCCAGGAACCGCAAAGCGCCGGGGCCGTGCTTATGGTGCGGCCTGCGAGATTCGGCTGCAATCCGCAAACCGCTCCCAGCAATGCATTCCAGGCGAAGCCCGGAGCCCGGGTTGGACAGGACCTACAGGGCGTTGCGCTGCGCGAATTCCACGGACTGGCGGAGGGCCTGGAGCGCGCGGGCGTGGAGGTGCTCATCGCGCCCGACAGCGAGCAACCGCCCAAGCCGGATGCCCTATTCCCCAACAACTGGGTCAGCTTTCATCACGACGGCACCGTGACGCTGTATCCCATGTTGGCGCCGAACCGACGTCTCGAACGCCGCGACGAAGTGCTGGAGCAGGTCGTGCGTAGCGGCGGATTCCGCGTTTCGCGCACCGTGGATCTCACGCATCGCGAGTCGGAGGACAAGTATCTCGAAGGCACGGGCAGCGTCGTTCTCGACCGCGTTCACAGGATCGCGTACGCCTGTTCCTCGCCGCGTACCGACCTGGATGTGCTGGGCGAGTTTGCGCAGCAACTCGATTATGATCTGATGACGTTCGATGCCGCGGATGCCGGCGGCACGGCCGTTTACCATACCAACGTTTTGATGGCCATCGGCACCGGCTTCGCCGTTGTTTGCAGCGAGTCGATTGTCAGCGATGCGCACCGCGCGGCCGTGTTGTCCAAGCTGCGTTCGACCGGCCATACAATCGTCGAGATTACCCTGGCGCAAATGGCGCAATTCGCCGCCAATGTTCTGGAGCTCGCTGCGCCCGGCGGCAAACTCATCGCCCTGTCGACGACCGCCCTTCGCAGCTTAGGCTCGGGGCAGCGCCGCGCCTTGGAATCCTTGGCGCTGTTGGTTCCCGCGGAGATTCCCACCATCGAGCGCGTCGGCGGCGGCGGTGTGCGCTGCATGCTGGCGGAAATTCACTTGCCGAAGCGCGATACGGCGAGCGCCGGAACACTTAAGAAGGCTCCTGCGTCATAATCTCCCGATGTTGGAGCTCGGCGTCAAAATTCTCATTGCCTACCTGCTCGGGACGCTGCTGGGCAGCTTGATCCTGGGCCGAATACGCGGCGTCGATATACGCAGCATGGGCAGCGGCAATGCCGGTGCGACGAATGCTCTGCGCACCCAGGGCAAGCTGTTCGGATTTCTGGTGCTGCTGATCGATGTCGCCAAGGGCGTGATCGTGGTGTGGTGGCTGCCTTCCGCCGCGCTGCCCGGCGTCGACATCGATGGCGGCGTATCTCGTGAGTGGCTCACCATGGCCTGCGGATTTGCGGTAATCGTGGGGCATGTGTATCCGGTTTGGTTCGATTTCCGCGGCGGCAAGGGCGCGGCGACCGTGATCGGCGTCATCGCCGCGATGGAATTGCGATTGCTGGTGCCGCTGCTCCTGAGTTGGATCATCGCGCTGTTGCTGTTCGGCTACGTGGGTCTCGCCACCATGCTGTCGACGATCGCCCTCACGGCGGCCGTCCTGGTGCTCGAGCCGAACAATATTCCGCTCTGCACATTCTGTGCCGCTGTCGCCGCTTTTGTAATCTTTACCCATCGCAGCAACATCGCGCGCATGCGCGCCGGAAAAGAAAATCGTGTGCGGCGCCTATGGCTGTTTCGCTCGCGAGCGGCTTAGTGAATATTCCGCGTGGAGCCCCGCTCCTGACACACCCGCCGCTGCTTAAGTTGCTGGCGGACGGCGAGGTGCACTCCGGCGAGTCGCTGGCGGCTGAATTGCGCCAAACCCGCGCGGCGGTGTGGAAAGGCGTTGAGCGCCTGCGCGCATTGGGCATTGAGGTGCATGCCCTGGCGCGCCGCGGCTATCGTCTGACAAGGCCGATTGAATTGCTCGACAACGCCCGCATCCGCGCCGAACTGGCCGATGATCGCAAGCCGCACCTGCACAGCCTGGAGCTGCTGTTTGAGGTCGGATCGACCAACACCCGCCTGCTGGCGAGCGCGCCGCCGCCGCCGAGCACGGCTGATGTCTGCATTGCCGAGCTGCAGCACGCCGGGCGCGGGCGCCTGGGCAGGCGCTGGATTGCAGGCTTTGGCGGGGGCGTCGCCATGTCGCTGGGCTGGACCTGCAGCGATGTGGTGCGTACCTTGCCGGCATTGAGTTTGGGCGTCGGTGTTGCGGTGTCCAGGGGCTTGACGCGCGCCGGCGCCAGAAGGGTAAAGCTCAAGTGGCCGAACGATATTTGGTTCGAAGACCGCAAGCTGGGCGGTGTGCTGATCGAGTTACGCGCCGAGGCGGGCGGACCGGCGCACGTCGTGATCGGCGTCGGCGTCAACGTGTCGTTGCCGGCGCAGACACGCCGTGAAATCGAAGCAAGCGGCACGGCGGCAGCCGCCGTTGCGGACGCCTGCAAGGAACCCGCTTCGCGCAATACGGTGGCGGGGGCCATATTGGACGAACTTTTGAGTATGCTGGTGCAGTACGAGCAATTTGGATTTGCCGCGTTTCGCGACGCCTGGACCGCCCTCGATGGCTTGTACGGCCGCGCC
>Ga0307476_10001229_pt1 | contig 16018 bp, 13 predicted proteins | sample atmos_gasesECM2C_2_FD_203314 | JGI IMG/M metagenome (GOLD analysis project Ga0307476, IMG submission 203314) | Hardwood forest soil microbial communities from Morgan-Monroe State Forest, Indiana, United States - atmos_gasesECM2C_05 | ecosystem: Environmental > Terrestrial > Soil > Temperate... | reverse complement strand
CGTCACGCCATGGCTCGCGAGGAACCAACCTAATTCCGGCAACTCGGAGACAGACGCGCGCATGAGATCTAACCCAGCGCCACCATGAATATGGATATCCAGAAATCCGGGCGCCAGGACCGAATTGCCGAAGTCCACGAGTCGGGTATTCGATCCAACTTCCTTTTGAGCGCGAGACGAAATGTCGCAAATCCGCCCGTCTTCGGTGAAGAGCAGCGGATGGTCGATCTCCTCGATAGGAGTGTAGAGGCGGGATGCGGTGAAGACGGTCTCCATGAATGCCAAACCTGCAAGCGACGTTTTATCGTAATCGCCGCGCGTCATAGGCACAACTGGAGGAACGGTAGGAGATCTTACAAGTCCGATCGAGACTCACGTTCGGAGCAACAGGGACCTAGCCGCAAAGAGATTGCAGGCGATGCCAGTCGCGGCAGCAATTCGGGGTCGGGCATCAGTTCAGAATGATATAATTTCGGTGCGATCAGGCAGTTTCCTGCTTGCAATTGCGCGACACTCCGTCGCGCCGGTCGCACCGTCGGGGAGTGGCTCAGCCTGGTAGAGCACCTGGTTCGGGACCAGGGGGTCGGAGGTTCAAATCCTCTCTCCCCGACCAATCTTTCCCGTAACTTACATCGTGGTTGTTTATCGTTCGAGGGTGCGTTGTGTCGTAGTTTGTGTCGTAACCGGCTCGCTTGCCCTCCAAACCGCTTCTATTGGTCGAGAGCGCATCCAATGCTTTTCGCTTGAGATCAAGACGAACATGGGAGTAGTGCTCCAGCATCTGCCGGGACACGTGACCGGCGATCGCCATGATGGTCGCGTCACTGGCTTGGGACTCAGCCAATTCGGTGATTGCGTGATGCCTGAGGTCGTGAAAGCGCAACGTGGCGATCCCTGCGACCTTCCGTAGGCTTCTCCATGCCGAACGCCAGCTCTTCTGTGGAGTCTTGGGATCGAAGCGCCCGTTCTCACACGCGGGGAAGACGTAGTCATCCGGTTGCGCACCTCCTATCGCGGAAGCCCGACGATATAGCTCCCGCATAGCGCTTAAGGCGTCTTCGTTGAGCGGAATTACGCGCTGTCCTGCCTCAGTCTTGCTCTTCCGAATCGTGACCGTGCCGGCGAGGAAATCTACGTCATACCAGTTCAGCGCCTTGATCTCACACGCTCGCATGGTGGTATTGAGGGCAAGCACCATCGCCAATCGTGCGTTCTGCCATTCCGGCTTCATCGCGGCAGTTTTGGCCAGACGGAGTTTTTCATCCAGTGTCATTGCCCGGCCAATCTGGGTGTGAACCGGCAGCGGCTTAATTTCATCCGAGAAATGATGCCAGAGCTTTGCGCGTTTCATAACACCTCGCAAGACTCCGAGTTCCAAGTTAACCGTCTTGTTGGCAACGTTAGCGGCTTTCCGATCCGCCACGTATGCCCGGACTATTTCGACTGTGATGCGGTGCACCTTGACTGGTCCAAACACGGAACAAAGCGGCTTCAGCCGTTCGCGCTCAGTCTGAACGCTTCGCGGAGCCAGGTGGGCGATGCGCTCTGCCAGGTTTTTTTCTGCTGCTTCTTTAAAAGACAGTTTTGAAAACGGTTGGGACGAAGGCGCAAGTTTTCCTTGAGACGCCTGCGCGATTAGCGTTTTTTCCTTCTGCTGCGCCTCGCGCCAGTCGCTAGTCTCAAGCGATTGCCGGAATCGCTGGCCGTCCACGAAAAAGTGCGTGTGCCAAGTCTTACCGCGTTTTACGAGCGCCATTCCTTCCTCCCTTTCTTCCACCTTTTGACAGTTTCGACTTCTTCGTTGCTCTCCATCTCGCAACACGATGAGCTTCACGATGAGCAATTGAACAATAGTTCTGGTTTAAGCGCTTCTGTTCGAAGAACTCCCCACACTTCGGACAAACCCCCCAACGTCCCCCCCCCGCGACTCTCATAAGCAGAGCTGCATAGAGAGCTAACTTGACTTCGGGACAGTACAGTGCGGGTTTGAATTCACGGCCCGTCCACCAAAGCACGACCTGAACAGGACGAAGCGCTTCGGAGATCAATTGCGAAAGGAGCCATTTTTCGTCCTTCTCCGCTTTTGGCCCGTGCCCGTACCCGTACCATCTAGCTAGTGCCTCTTCCTCTTGACCCGGTCTCAGACCGAATACGGAAATCAAATAGCGCTCGAACTCCGAGTCACGTGCCGGTACTGCACCACTCTTTGCGTCTGCTCGCCGCTTGAGTTCCATTGCGTGTCGTAGGCGTTCGCGGGCGCCCGTAACCGCGAGACGATCTCTTGATTGCAATTCTTTCAACAGTGCAGTGACCGCGATCATCTGTTCTCTTTCGTAATTCCGCATCTCGTTCACCGCTTCTTGATGCTTCTGTGCCGTGGGCCGTAGATCGGCGGCTGTAACAGCACGAACAGGTTGCGCATCTCCAAACTCAGGGAGGAAGGTCGCAAGGCCCTGCTTTTCGGATTCCTTGCATGGAATTAACACTGTTACGGTATTGTTACGATCACGTTTCACTAGAAATAGCGTAAGCACTAGGATTAGGGGTGTCAAGGAGAAACTCTGAACATGATCAAAGAGAAGGAATTCAGCGCAGTTGAAGCTGCTCGCAGGTTGGGCGTAGGTCTGGACTACCTCTACTCACTATTGTGGACGGGGAAGTTGCTGGGGAGAAAGGTCGGCAGGCAGTGGCGCATTCCTGCGAATGCAATCGAAGCGCGACTCAAGCAGAGGGGCGCGTAAATGCCAGAGACAGTTCCACAATTGCTCACACTTCTGGATGTCGCAAAGGCGCTCTGCGTCTCGACCCACACGGTCAGAGCCTGGGTGCGGCAAAGTAGGCTTCGCCCAGTTCGGATATGCAGACGATTACTGTTTGATCCCACCGAACTGAACCGATTCCTGTCGGAAGTCCGGTCCCGATCAGCATCAGCACGGTAGTCCATCGCTTGCCCCGCGGCCCGTCCGTGCAAACCTGTGCTGCTTGGCGCCGCGCCACACCGCAAATCGTGCCGAGGTTCCAAAACTTTGTGGATGAGGAAGAGTGAACACCCGCCCAGCAAGGACAGCAATGTCGGGGCAAGGCATGAGCTTCGCGGACGACATCGAAAAGTTCGTCTACGGCTCGGATCCCATCACCGTAGAGACACTCGAACGCTTTGTTCGAGAACACTATCGTTCGCTGCCTGATGATGTTGTGGCTGAAGTCACTTCGAGATTCGATTTGAATTTGACAAGGTTTGCTTTTCCCCCCATCATCGGCGCCCAAAAGGCTGCCGCGCACGTTGCCCGAAAGGCATTGCGTTATGCAAGGCGGCGACATGTTTGCTACGACGTCGCTCATCCGCATCATGGTGTATGCCAAGATCCTGCTCGCTGCACGGTGCGCGGGCACGCGCGGGCCGGTCGCTGGGCAGGCCAGCCGTATGTCCCAGGATGGCTGAGGGCCATTGCCGAGAGGATCGAGCGCCACCATGCGCGGTCGGGGGTCGAGCCGCAGTGTCAGATCATCGTATTGACCACCGGACCGACAGATGCAGAGGACGGGAGCTCAACCAGAGACATGATCGCTGCCGCGAAGTCATTCACAAGAGTGGCGGGCTTCCGTTGGGACCATTTGCTGTCCTCGACGAATCCACGCCGCAAAGCCGACCGGCGGATCATCAGGTACTCCGGAGCCGATTTTCTGTTGGAAGCGAGAGTCGAACTTGTACCATCGGGTGTGGCTCCCAGTACGTTGGCATACCAAAGTAGCATGGATAGCGTAACTATCCCCGACTCTTCGGTATGCCAAACAATCACACCGCTTTGGACTGTCAGGTGGCTGTTCGCCTACTATGGCCCGCCTTTGGATCAGGATGCCGTTTCGCGTTTAGAAAAGCGATGGCGGAAACATCCGCGCAACCGGGGCCGGGCTCATGTAAGCTGCAGTTTTCAGTCAATGTTGAGTTCACATGCTGCTCTAAACCGGATCCAACTTTACCGCCTGGCAGGCCTTGACTTGCCAGGGCCGGAACGGGCAATGCTGGATTATCTCCGAGCTGACAGCGGCATCAGACGTGTGTTCCGCTTAGGCGCCGGTCGAAGGCAGCTTGCATTCGCGAAGAAGTTATGGAAGGACGCCTTGGCAATCACCGACCGGCAGATGCTCGCTGCAGCGGTCGCGAACGAACCATGGGCCAAGGCCATAGTAGGTGCGAGAGACTGGCGAGAAGCTATGCGCAAGCTGAAAGACAAACATGACCGGGAGCTGGCTCACAGATACCGTTGGAAGCACCGGCGCGAGACCGTGTACCCAGGTCTGCTGCGCCAAGGGCTCTAGTTCGCGAGGCGACCCTTTTGCGGAAAAATCGTTCGCGACACCTCGTGTTTGTCCAATGGCATACCACGAGATAAGGAAGAATACACAAAGATCTGTTCATGCTCCTTCGGTATGCCAGACACGGCCCGACTCGGCAGACGCGGTTAGTAAGTCGAGTCACGATGGATTCTGCCAACAATGCGCCCCAGAGGCCGCGCCGGAGGCGTCTTCACCGTGATCACCCCTGGAGTGAATAAGTCGTCGATGCTGATTCCTAGAGCAGTCGCCAACCGCGCCGCTGCATAGGCTGTAATTGGGCGCTTTCTATTGAAGATCAAGGATAGTAACGAAACGCTCAAGCCAGCCGCGGACGCAATATCGCTGAGACTGTGTGCGCTCGATCTGCCAACCACCTGCACCTGGAATCGAACTCCTCGCGGCATAATTCAAATGTCACTCACGCCATGTGGATTGTCAATACGTCGAGATTTCAATTGGGGATGTCAGAGCGGGAAAAAGGACGCTCTCCCTCGTCCCCAACCCTGGGGGTAATTTCCACAGCGGCTCAACCCCCTTCGATGCGCAGGCGATTAAATTGGAGCAATGTGGAACAGTCCAGTATTGATTCGCAACGCTAGCCCTCCACTCCTTACGGCTCTGTGGATCTCAAGTCGGTGCCACCCGAACATCGCGACCGGCGCCTGGCTGGAATTGATAATATTGCGCAAAACGGCTGACTTCCATAGAGCTGGCCAGCGATGCGAATCTACATAGATGAAGCCGGAGCCTTTAAACCACCGGACCCACCGCGATCTTTGTTCTCGCTCGTCCTCGCGCTGATCATTCCAAGCGCAATTGAGCGAGACCTGTTCTACGAATTCTTGCGCCTTCGAGACACGTGGCCGAACCAGAACATCGAGATTAAGGGCAGCAGTCTGGACGAATCGAAGGCTTCCCAAGTTATCAATCTCGTCCTGCAATACGACACTCTCGTTCAATTCATCGCGCTAGATGCCAACACGCATCCCGACCCTGTGGTTGAAGCCTTCAAGAACGGACAGGCGGATGCGGTGACTGCGAGCATCACCCGCGAACATCACCCCGGACCGATCCCGCATCTGCACCAACTCGGCGAAGCGATTCGCGCGATGCCGAATCAATTATTTCTCCAAGCCTTTGCGACCTGGGAATTGATCATCAACACGATTCGCGAAGGAACCCTCTACTTCGTCCAACGCCAGCCTCAGGAGTTGGGCGATATCGCTTGGGTTATAGATCGCAAGGACCGAACGATCACCAATATGGAGGAGACGTGGAGCACGTTGATCCTTCCACTCAGCGAAAGTGCCTTCGCCAAAGAACCTCTGGCTTACATCATGGAAGAGGATTATTCGCGCTTTGATGGTCGATATGGCTTCCCGGAAGCGACGACGGACGCCGAGATGCTGCGGCACGTTCAGTGGCTAAATTCAGTCTGGGGAAAGCCGCGCGGGGCGAAGAATTCTGTAGGTATTAATGCGAATCGGCTTTTGACCGAACAGCGAACATTCGAAGACTCGCGCGGTTCGCTCGGCCTCCAACTCTGTGACATGCTGGCAGCCATTCTCCGGCGCGCCCTCAATGATCGGCTCCGGTTCGACGGTTGGAAGGATTTCGGTGGCTTGCTTGTTCGCCATGAGCAGCCTGGAGAAGGGTTCATCCAGCTCGGACCAGGGAGAGGCGATGTCCCCATGCTCGGTCACGCTAGAAGAGTCTGCCAAGAGCTCGATGCGAGGGCGAAAGGCATGCTAGTGGAACGACGCGGCTCTCAGGCAAACCGAGCTTCCGATTGCTGATCCGCCGTGTCTCTTGACTACTGTTTCTGACGTGCGTTAGCAGACGATTGAGCGCCACGCCCAATCGCCCGGACCTACCCACACACGTGCTCTACCCTTACACCAAGCATCCGAAGCTAAGTCTTTAGCGCCTGACGGAACTGCCGGCACGTGTGACACTAGGAGATTGTTGGAAACTGTCTTCCGTAATTGGGCATCGCGTCGATACATGAGTAAAGAAACCGACCGCCGGTGGGAACAAGGAGAAGAATTGAGAGTTCTCGAACTCAAGTCCTTCGGGTACCAGCAGTCAAATTCCATGCCCCGTTTTGCCCGCCTAGCACTGATTTCCACAGGACACGCGCAAAGTTAGTTCCGCGCGGTAGATTTATTATGGCGAACAAAAGACGAAACATATAGAATTCGCGCCAGCAATGGCACGGCGTCCAGATGAGCGTGAGAAAGAGATGCTGAGCGAGGAGAACCTCAAGGAACTCCGCTATAACCTGGCACATCTCAGCGTTCCAGCAGTGCGCGAATTCTACGAAAAGGCTTATCAAGATTGCCGACTGATCTACAGCCGGGTTCCGAGCCCAAAGCAGATGCAGACGCTCGTTCAGGTGTGGAAACAGCTATGGAAATGGCGTTGATTGCACGAACAAAATTGACAGGTACAATTCCTATCCTATATGGGCGAACTCCGCGGCTATACATTTGGCGGCATTATGCAATTCAAGGACAAAGCATCACTTGAGGCTTACGTACAACATCCAGCTCATCAAGCGCTGCTTGCATGGTTGATGCCGCTAATCGATGCGATAGAATTGGATGTTCACGCGTGAGTGCAATACCTCTTGCTCTGCTGATGCGAAAGGCAGCGGTTAGCGCTCTCTTTTAGGCTGACCTCTTCACCGTCGCCCACCTCGCCCGCTGCGCTGCCGCGATCCGCTTGCTGCCCGCCGCTGAGATAGTGCGCTTCGGCGTGGCAGTCCGCTGCTTCGCCCAGTGAGCTTTCTGCCCCAAGCTGATCCTGCGCCTAGCGGCTACCGAGATCTTGCGTGACGTTCCATTCGAGCTGACACTTCCCAGCGCCGCCAGTGCCTCGTCAATGCGCTGGACCTGTTTCTGTGCGCGTTCCCGTTCCTTTTTCAACTGTTGGAGTACTCCTGCCATGTGTTTCATTTGGACCCCCGGGTGATCTTACGGCCGTGACAAAAGAAGGCTCAAACAGGGAGGGGGGAGAACAGGAACGGAGGGAATATGCACCCCCGTGGGGAGAACCGGAAGGAGAGCGGTCTCAGAGTGAAAAATGCCTACTGATCGTGCTGATCGTCCGAAGCCACAGACAGGTAATCAAGCAAGAAGTCTGCCCATTTTTCTTTTTGAACAAACTCTGGAGGAAACGGCAAATTGCCTGATCTTGCCTTTTCTACGTCGTACCCGTCGCCGTCTGGATCGCATTTGAAATCGAGCGGCGAGGATGGGAAGTAAATGCTTATCGCTGAATAGCTGCTGCTGTACTGCGTCCCTGAAGGGGACGAAACAAACGCATTCGTCGTGAGAGACTTCACGCTGCTGAGGAGTTCAGATGCTTGTTGTTTAATGTCAGCTTTCTGTGTTGCTTCGACGTAGAGACTCAGAAATTGTCCAAGATCAACGCCGTGGAACATCATAACGTCTTGAGAAGAGCAACTGAACCATGCCTGTGACGACCAATCGCCAAGGGTTTGAGCCTTGTGTCTCGCGGTGGCGATGGCTTCGGCCTCAGAAGGAAGCGCATGCTGAAGCGCTTGAGCGAACTGCGACAGGGAGCCAGCAAAGGCCGCGATCTTCCGCAGATCTAAGCTCATGAGAGTACTAGTTTCGACATTGCTTCCCGAGTATGCAGATCTATAGCTGTCTACAAGTATCTTGTTGAGCGCTGCGGCGTCCATGTTGGGGGAATTTGCAACCTGATTCATCCAATCACCGTACTGCCATCCACTATCGGGTGACAACTCTTCGCTTGCCACCATAAATGTTGCGAGATTTCGGACTGCATAGGCTGTTTCGATCATACCCATCAGACAAGCGTCGAACCCAATGATGTCGAAGTGCCTACCTTGCAACCTGTCCTCAATATCCCGGTTATACATAAGGCGGCCATAGTCATCGTCGATGGATACCGAACGGAATCCACCCTTGATGTCGTCGGGGACCCGGCTCACTGGTACAGCTTCGTCCAAGGCCACCAGCCTTAGGCCAGCTCCACGGAACCTTTGGACTCGATTTTGAGAGAGCTGAAGACGCCACCCCTGTCCGTGGCTCCAGATCAACAGCATGTACTTCTTGGCCGGGTATTGACCTTCTGCCCAGTCGACAAAATTAGCCAGCGTGGATGCGTCACCCATATTCGCGTGCAGCACATTAGGATCGTTTGGATTGATAGCGTTTGCGATCAGAGGCGGAACACCCTTAGTTACTCGAAAACGCAACACTCCACGCCAATTCCCATCCCCCGTATTGTAGGGATGTTTCTCAGGCCGTCCAAGTTCCGCGATAAGATTGACGGAATCGGTGCTGCCGACCTTCGCCATGGACTTAAAATCATCGAGAGCCGCAGATTCTAAGGTGTTCTTTCCGTCCATGTAAATCATTATTGTCCACTCTGCCGTAACTGCAGGTGGAGTTGAGGCCCCTTGGAGTGAAGCCCCCGAGGCCATACATGTGGCGTTGAACACCAATGCTGATAATAGAACCCGAAGATAGCGTTATTTCCTGGACATTGTCTTCATCATTGCGCGGGGGCTGCTGGAGGGTTAGCGGCGCCCGGTTTTGCTGGCGCTTGTTGTGTCGAACTGGTCTTGCTCTTTGAGTTACTGTTCTTAAGGGAAACGAATTGCGTTACCGGAATGTCGATCCCGATGAGGAGTTTGTATTGTCGGTGTGATTTTAAGTCCGAGGCCAGCTGCGCCGCTGTCGCGGACTCCCGTACTGTAAGGGTCTGCGGAGAAAATACTTTGTTAAAAACGACTCCACCAAACGGGTTGATCCGAAATGGGAGAGGTTTCTTTATTCCGAATGCGAGGCCAGCGAAAGGCTTGTTCAAGGTTTGACCGGAGAGGGGCAATCCACCCACCACGCTTGGAATCCAAGGGTAGTCACCTTTCAGATCGACAGGGTAAAAATAGCAGTGGAACATCCCATACGCGTACGCCTTAGAAGAAAGTTTTGAACTAACAATTCCATTCGAAACACTGTAGTCGGTTTCTTTTACGCCAATCAATGGTACAGCTACTGCGGCATCCCAATGCGAAAAACCCTCATCGTCGTACGTCTTTGTGAAGGTCGCAGCTGTTCCGGCGTTTTTGTTCGAAGCTCCCGGTGTTTGTTTCGCACCGATCTGCCCTGTTACCGTGACATCGCTAGGCAGCGATGCGATATTGTCAATAAACCTCGCCCCTACAAGATAACTAGTTAGGTCTGTTCGAGAGGCCTTGATGCCACCTGCGATTAGGTTAATCAGGCTTGTAAAGTCGGACATTTGTTGAGATTGCTTCTGTTTTGCAGTTATTGAGTAAGATACGTTACTCGCTGCCAGGTTAGTTACATTTGAATGAATTACAAGAAGGCCAACAAGTTTGGTGCCATAGATCCTAGTGGTAGAGTCCGCAGAAAGAGGCGCGGTCAAGGACCCTAACCGATGGTTTTGAGAATGAATCAGTATCCATCTGCTCGTTGGGGCCTGGGGTTTCTGCCAATCTACAAGATTTACAATTATGTAGGCGGGACAATTTCCCAAACAGCCCTGTCTGCACAATGGTCCAGAGAGCTTTCCAAACGTGTCAATCAGATCGCCGGTGGTAGCCATTGCCGGCACTTCGGTCGGTTTGGATAAGGTCAAGGTAATCGCGCCGTCATCTCCGGTGCTTTTGGGCGGTTTTGACAAGCCACTGTCCTTTGTTTTACCTCCACAGATTACAGTGCACATGCAAAACAGCAATGCGCCAAGAATTGCACTCGCAAAGTTAAGAGATGTGGTACGTCGCAATGTTTGTCTCCCCCTAGCAGAAGTTAACTGACTGATGGTATTTGCAGCACGCGAAGCCCGAATCTTCGCCGCTTCTTTCGTTGCTTTGTATGTGTGGAAGGCCCGGAAAAGCTAACCTTGGGAGTGAGGCGACAGACTAAAGCTTTATTACCTCGTCCAGACAACAACCTTTTCTTGTCCGGTTTTTGTAACAAGAGAGGTATCGTTTACCTCATTATGACGAGATTTGGAGACCGATTCCAATATTCGGACCCCATCGCCACAGTGCAGAGGTTTACAGATTCAGGAATTTCGCTCAGAAGCAGGAATCGTCGCTTTAATCGACATCTGCGGAATGGCAGCCTTCAGCAACCTCAGTGATCTCGGGTGAACCGGCTGTCCTCGCCGTACCCGTAAATCGTATGTCAGCTCAATGCAGTTTCGAGCTCTAGAAAGGCCAGAGGTATTTCAAGCAACCGTTTTCTGAATTGCCCATCGGCAACGCCGGTTTCAAAACCATAACTAACCATTGACGGTATGAGCGTGCTGATGACGTCGCTCTGTTCCCACCTCGTTCAGTCTCTTTGCCGATCAAATGAAACCCGGCAGCAATCACGGAGTATCGCATGAGTAACCCTGCGCTGTCGGCCTCGCAGGGTGTGTCATCCGGGACGAAGGTCTTGGATCCGCGGTGCCGATGAAGCGTTCTCGTCGAGAGAGATCCACCTTCGAGATTTTCACAATTGACACCTCTTCTGGTATGGGACAAAATCATAAGCGATTTTGAGGATACTCTTTCAGATGCCTAGCTTATCTATAAAGCGATCGTCCGGTCTCAAAAACGTTGTGCTCCGCAAACTCAATCAACGTCCATACCGTCCAGTGGAACTGCTTCAGGAACTCCAATCTGCCCGCATAAGCGAGTCGGCACTGAAAGATGCTCTCGCTGCGCTCCTTGATGCTCGCGTTATAGAACTATCTCCTGATCGACGTATTACGTTACGTAAGCGGGAGGTAAGTAACGGCATTCGCAAGGCGGGATGAGCGACCTTTACAGGGACGTTAGACAATCGCGGAACCGTCGGCTACATAGCCCTCGATTAGCACCAGAGGGAGACTACAGACGCCCTGCCCAGCGCGATCGGGACCGCATCATCTACACTTCTGCATTCCGGCGGTTAGCTCAGGTTAGCCAGGTAGCATCGCCGGCGGATGCTCACGTCTTTCATAACCGACTAACACATTCTTTGCAGGTGGCTCAGGTTGGCCGTTCATTAGCTGAACGACTCCGCCAAGACGAATCGGCCTGTCAACTGGTTGGCGGCATCGACCCAGAGACGGTCGAGGCTGCTTGTCTGGCCCACGACTTAGGGCATCCTCCGTTTGGTCATACCGGCGAAGAGCAGTTGAATCGGCTCGTTGGCAGCATGCCCGGGGGGTTCGAGGGCAACGCACAATCATTTCGGATCGTTACTAAGCTGGCGTTCAAATCTCCTAAGCATGCCGGTCTTGACCTGACAGCTGCAACGCTAGCGGCAATCCTGAAGTATCCTTGGGTAAAGGGCACGAATCCAAAACAGAAGAAAAAATGGGGAGCATACTCGTCAGAGCGGGTTGACTTTACGTTTGCACGAAAGATCTGCGGGTCGGGAAAGTTCAATCCGAGCCCGGAAGCCGCACTAATGGACTGGGCGGACGATGTGACTTATTCCGTGCATGATGTCGAGGACTTTTTCCGGGCAGGAAAGATTCCAGTTCACTTGCTCGCTAGAGCAAACGAAAACGCGGAGCGTCGGCGATTTTTCGACGATGTGTATCGCCGTCGAGCCAAATCCAAAGACTTTCCCACCCGGCCAGTTTTGGAAGAAGCGTTTGAGAACACGCTAGGGATGTATTGGAGGATATACGAACCGTACTCCGGCACGAAAGATCATCGATCTCGTCTGAGATTCTTCACATCGAAGCTAATTCATCGTTACATAAATGCTGTAACATTAGATACGCGAAAGAAAACGATTAACATCGACGACGAATATGCGAAGGAAGTAAAGATTTTAAAGGAACTAACCTGGACTTATGTGATCGAGTCTCCCAGCCTTGCTCTGCAACGACAGGGACACCGCGAGGTTATTTCTCGGTTGTTTGAGGTCTACGCCGATGCAGCTGATTCGGAGTCTGAACGTAGCATTTTTCCGCCCTATTACCGTGAAGAGATCGAGAAAGCAAACAGTACCACCAAACGAACCAGACTCGTATGCGATCTAATTGCAGGAATGACTGAGCCAGAGGCAGTCGAACAGTATCGTCAAATCATGAGCGGTGGTCCTCCGTTGTCGCTTCAGGAGATTGTTCGATAACATATCGCAACCCCCAATGTGGCAGACTCTGCCCTCCGAGCGGGTCGCGAAAGTTGATTTAAGCGAAAACGTCACCCCGCTAACTTCACTAGCGTAGAGAGTGCCTCCCAATGTCTCGGATGTGGTCGATACTCTTGTCGAATCTTGCTCGCATACCATTTTGAGACCCCGAGTGCCAATCGAATGGCGGAAATCGGAACGCTAGTGAGCAAGGGCTGAATTCTACGTGAGAACAGTTCGAGTGTTAACCAAGCTGGCTAATCGGGTTCCTTCCACGAATGTTGTGCTAATGCGTTCTTCCGAGCCCCGGAATGTCGAACGGTTGAGTTGTCAAATGCGTGGAGAAGGCGCGCGCAGGGCGCGGGCGAGAGAGGCTAGGCGCGGGGTGTGTCCGCTGACCCTCGGCTTCAAAGCCTCATACCTTCAAGTTAGGCGCGGATTTTCCTGATCATCGTGCTGTAGCGTGGGTGCCTGCGGATGTTGACTCTGCCCTCCGCATCTAGATCCAAAGTCAGCTGCTGTGGTAGCGTGTCGAGGCGTAATTTGCCATTCGGGCTGAAATCCACCCTTATGTTGTCATCAATTTTGAAGTAGTCGGCATCTAGAACCTGCGCAATTGTCCGCAGGTCGCCGAAGTCAGGTGCCCACTTGCCGCTTTCGTAATACTTGAGAGTGGTCAGGCTCAATTTCAATCCCGCAAGCTGAAGGGCCTCTTGCAACTTTTCTTGGGTCATTCCCTTCTTAGCTCTCGCCCTGCGGATCTCTTCCCCGAGTTTTTCTTTCCATACCATAGCTATAATTGTGGCTACCATTTTACCAAAATTGGGTATTTTGTGTTGACTTTTAACAAAAAGTCAACTATTGTGGCTATACGCGGATGATCCTTACCATGCCCCAAGTCACTGAAAAAATGACGATTGATGTCGTTGATGAGAAGGACGTTCCGATTGGCGTGATCGAGAGAGACGAGGTCTTCAAGCAACGAGCAAACTTTCGCGTTGCTCACAATCTAATTTTCAACTCCCGTGGAGAGCTTCTTACTCAACGGCTTGCGAGCAGCCGTATCCGACATCCTGGTTATTGGGGTTCATCTGTCGCTGCGTATATTTTTGCAGGAGAATCATACGCCAGCGCCGCAGAACGGCGCCTGGGCCAGGAATTGGACCTCCACGGAGTACCACTCAATTATGTCGGCACGACATCGATGAAAGACGAAGGTAGTCATAAGTTCATCGGCGTATTTGTGGCAAATCACAATGGGCCATTCAGTTTTGACCCTCATCACATCGACTCATTGGAATTCCTGGCGCTCCCTGTCATTCGTGAACTCCATGCTGCCGGATCACGACGATTCACGCCAACCTTTTTGCGGGTTCTCAGCTTTTACGAGAGTAGAATGTAGTTCCCACGGCAGGTAGCCTTCGTGCCGGAACACTCGAACAACCGCTTACTCGACCTCTACAAAATCGCCATTGAAGAGTACCGCTTTCAAGTCAAACTAAACTGGGATCGCACAGCCTATCACCTCACACTAAACAGCGGGCTCCTGGCGATCGCTGTCGGTCTGCTGAAGCTTGGCAGCGCGCCGCTGGTGAATCTCTTTGTCGCAGGAGTCTTCGTAATTGGTTTGCTGGCCTCTGTGATCGGAATACAGACTATCCACAAGGGCCACCGATATTATCGACACACAGTTGTGAAGAAGACGCTGATGGAGGATCAGCTTGGTCTAACCAAACCAGTGGAGGGCTATGAGGCGTCTTTAACGCAAGCTATCAGCACAACGACCGGGCAGAATGAGCAATTTCAAATTCTCCACAACACCGAACAATGGTTGAAACGCTCACTTCGAGGAAGTATCACGTGGTGGATTATTCTTGTCTTGATCTTGTTTTCCATAGCTAACGCGGTGGGAATTGCTGCTTCACTCTGGCTCTACTACCACCCGGCTTCGACGCCATTGTCCCTGCCAGGTCAACGTTTCTTCCCCTGGTAGCTCTTTGCCAATTGAGTTTTGGCGTTCGCATTGGCAGTCTTCCAAAATCTCCAACCACTTCATTAGGTTGATCGCCCGCACGGGCGCACGCCCGCAGATCTTCTCCAGCGTGTGCTGATTGACACCTCGGCGCGTGAATTCCCGCTTGGGAACTTTTTGCGATTCGCGCTGATTGCCGTTCGCTCGCAACGACGTTTCCTTTTTCGCTTGTATTCGATTCGCTTTGAAATCCAACAGGCTAAAGTCTTCGCCTGGTTCCCATCAGCAAAACATTTCTTTCCCAACATAGGGTGCCGATTCGCGAAACATGGCGCTCGGCCGGGCTTCGATTTTAAGGGTGCGAGAAAAGATGGGGCAAGCAGTGGGGGGAGAACAGGACGGGAGGGAATATGAACCTCCGGACCTCGTTGGCCGGTCCTCTTTGTTTACAGGATTCCTTCAATCGATTTGATAAGTGACCAACGACCGAAATAATTTCCGAAATAATTTCTCTTGACATCCACAGGACGGTGAGCCTAACGTTTCTCGCACAAATCGGCGACCGGGTCACGCCTCAGGGCAACGGATACTCAGTTCCGTGCTGGTTCGACTCGCCGCTTCCCCAGAAGTAACAAAATGTGTTGCGTGATCGCAAAACGTGATCACGGTGCGGAAACACTTGTTCTGTAGCACGGGTGGCAAGACGCTGCCCCAATCGTTTTGTGCTTAGGAGGAGGCCGTCCGATGACTCACCTTGGGTCTTTAGCCTTCAATTGCCTTTCTCTTGTTCGGCCCGCTCACAGCTTCGCCGTGAATAGCGGCCTCCCTCCAGATGTCGTGAATAGTAGCCTCCCTGAATGTGTGCGCTATCGGATTCGAACTTCCGTTGAGAAAAACTGTCTTTACATACTAATCTGCGTGATTCTGATGGTGAACTGTTGTTGGTCGCAGGACACTACGACAGGGATCATTCCGTTTTCCACGCGTAAGTTCGGTATCGATCTCGCGAGCAGCAGCATCACGCAGATAATACCGACTCGCAGCAAAGGCGGAAAGATTCCAGCCTCCTACGTATTTTCTGGCAACTTCGCTGTTTATGCTGGCTCGCCTAACCTGGCTGTTGTGACCGGATTCACGGGCCAGTTTTCCAACCTGCTCTTTGGCGCATCGGTGACCTACACGCACGTGACGCCGCATCAGGCGGGCTGCAATGGAGGTTACGTCGATTACTACAGCGGTTACTATCTCTACGATGGGCTTGGCACGCCACACTCATTAGGAGGCGTGATCACGGACACTGGCGGTTGCCACGCAATCCCGGCATCTATTACCACTCAGGATGGGTCTGCGTTTACGGTTATTCCAAGTCAGACCTCCTACACAAAAATAGTGCCGAGTGCCATCTATGACAGTTCGGGGAATTCATACAACAACAGCACAGGATTGGCCGATCCGGACGGTGCGACTATAACCTCAAGTGGTTTTCCGACTGCAACCTTTACCGACAGCCTCGGGCAGCCATTCGTCTCAGAGCATTTCCAAAGTTCCTCGCCTTACCTGCTTACGG
>Ga0307476_10001228_pt1 | contig 16028 bp, 13 predicted proteins | sample atmos_gasesECM2C_2_FD_203314 | JGI IMG/M metagenome (GOLD analysis project Ga0307476, IMG submission 203314) | Hardwood forest soil microbial communities from Morgan-Monroe State Forest, Indiana, United States - atmos_gasesECM2C_05 | ecosystem: Environmental > Terrestrial > Soil > Temperate... | reverse complement strand
TTACCGGGGCCGATGCCCGGAGTGCCTGCCAATCCGCGGGACGCGTTGCCCGTGGTCTTGAGTCCCAGCTTTTTCGCGGTGTAAGTATTCAGCAGATAGGAACTCAACAAGCCTCTCTCAATGACGACAGTTCGACGTGTAGGCACGCCCTCGCCATCGAATGGACTGGTGCCGAAACCGCCGGGGATGGTGCCGTCATCGATGATGGTGACGTTGTCGCCGGCGACTTTCTGGCCCAGTTTGCCAGCGAGAAATGAAGCGCCGCGGTAGACCGAATCGCCATTGATTCCCTCGAAAATATGTTCGAGGATCGACGTCGCCACCATGGGATCGAAGATGATCGGAACCTGTGCGGTCTTCGCCTTGCGCGCGCCCAGGCGGCGCAAAGTGCGCTCGGCAGCAACCTTGCCGACCTGCTCGGGTGATTCGAGCTTTGACAGCGTGCGTGCCACCGAAAACCAATAATCGCGCTGCATCGCGCCATCGTCGGTCTGTGCAATGGGGACCGCGGCCACTGAACAATAAGATCGGCGATATTCGCCGACGAATCCATGCGAGTTGGCCAGAACTTTGTGGCCAGTCGCGGCGTCAAATGATCCCCCTTCAGAATTCTTGATGCGTGGGTCGAAATCGAGAGCGGCCTTTTCTGCGCGGCGAGCATAGTCGATGCGGTCCGCGCCGGGCAGCGAATACACGTCCTCGTGATAAAGATCGAGATCGCCGGTGAGCGAGCCGAGTTGTGACGCTTCAGGGATACCACCGAACGGGTCTTCCGACGTGATCTTCGACAACTCCAGCGCGGACTTCACCATGCGGTCGAGGCTGGCGGGGGAGAAATCGCTGGAATACGTGCTGGCGGCGCGCTGGCCGTTAAAGACGCGCACGCCGATGGACCGGGATCCGGATTCCTTGAGCGTTTCGACCTGGCCGAGGCGCACCAAAGTGGAAAACTCATCGCCTTCGCGCACTACGCACTCGGCCGCAGTTGCGCCGCCGCTCATGGCGCGACGGACGATGTCCTGCGCGATTTCCCGAAGGTCAGTTTCCAGTTTCGGGTTTCCAGTTTCTAGTTCGGTCGAGGGCATAAGAAAATCTTCAACACAGAGGGCACAGGGGAACACGGTTAAACCAAAACCTGGAACTACGAATTTCTCTGTGACTCCGTGGTGAGTTCGATCTTACTGCATGAAGCCGCCTGGATCTTTCTTCGCGGTGCCGCCGACGGTGAGGCGGTCGATCTTAATGGTCGGAATACCCACTCCAACGGGAACAGCCTGACCATCTTTGCCACAAGTCCCGACGCCTTCATCGAGTTTCAAGTCGTTGCCCACCATCGAGACCCGCGTCAGAACATCCGGCCCGTTGCCGATTAAGGTAGCGCCTTTGATGGGCGCAGTGATCTGACCGTCTTCGATCAAGTACGCCTCGGATGCTCCGAACACGAACTTGCCATTGGTGATATCAACCTGGCCTCCGCCGAAGTTGACAGCATAGATGCCGCGCTTCACCGAGCGAATAATGTCTTCCGGATTATCCTGGCCAGCCAACATGTAGGTGTTCGTCATACGCGGCATGGGGATGTGTTCGTAGCTTTCGCGCCGTCCGTTACCCGTGTCGGCGATGCCCATTAGCCGCGCGGAAAGCTTGTCGCTCAAGTAACCCTTCAGAATTCCTTTTTCGATCAACACGGTCTCCTGCGTGGGTTCACCTTCGTCATCCACGTTCAAGGAGCCGCGGCGCCAGGGCATGGTTCCGTTATCGATGACGGTACAGCCTTCACTGGCGACGCGCTTGCCGATCAGGCCGGCGAAAGCAGAAGTTTTCTTGCGATTGAAATCGGCTTCCAGGCCGTGACCAACCGCTTCGTGCAGCAGAACTCCAGGCCATCCCGGGCCGAGAACCACTTCCATCTCGCCTGCTGGGGCTTCGCGCGCATCGAGTTGAAGAACCGCCTGACGCGCCGCCTCTTTAGCGAAGAACTCTGGATTTTTGTCGCCGAAAAAGAAATCGAGAGCAACCCGTCCGCCGCCCCCGGAGCCGCCGCGAGCGGAATTGTTTTCGGTCTTAGCGATGCATGACACGTTCATGCGGGCCAGTGGCTGGGAATCTTCGGCGAAAGTTCCGTCGGAACCGACGACAAGAATGTTCCTCAGTTCGTCGCCGTAGCTGGCGCGAACTTCCTGGATGCGCGGATCGTAGGCGCGCGCAGCCTTGTCGGCGCGCATCACCAGCTCAACCTTGGCGGTGATCTCGGCATCGACCGAGGGCAAGGTCACGGGATACAGGCTGCGCGCTGCGGTTTGCCGGAAGCCGGCTACCGGGGTCTTAGCCGGAGCGCTGGCAATCAGTGCCGCGGTACGCGCAGCGTGAAGTATGCGGCTGGTCGAAAGATCGTCCGTGTAGGCGTAGCCGGTGCGCTCGCCTGAGACCACGCGTACGCCGCACCCCGCCGAAATGCCCTGCGATGCCGACTTCACCATCGACTCATCCACCATCAGCGAAGTGGAGGAGAGATATTCAAAATAAAGGTCGGCATAATCCCCGCCGGCAGAGAGCGCGGCGGCAAGGTAGCGTTCCAGGTCATTTTCCGTGACGCCGTATTGGTCAAAGAAGAAGCGCTGTTTATCGACGAAAGACTGTCTATCCAAACTAATCACCTGCACCAATTAGATGCCGCCGGGCTGGAGGCAGACTCAGTTGAGCGGATATTCAATTATCCCACATGGCATGCGGCTGGGTGTACGAAACATCCACAGCGGCTGCGGTGACGATGGTCACATGTCACAGACGGCGCGACCGCGATGGTTGGACAATCCGGAGCGGAGACGCCCAATGCCGACAGTGACGCCGCAGGCCCTTACTCGTACTGTGCAGGATTTCCTCAGCCAGGCTGCTGGAGCTGTTGTGCTGGAAAACGGCGCGGTCGCATTTGATCTGGCGCAATCCAAGTACTCAATTTCTGGCGAGTATAACCGTTGCTTGCTGCACCTGTGGTCGGCCGAGCGCAATGCGGTGCGACGTGTTTTGGATGCGGAAATCAAGAATGGCACACTACGGTTGGCAGTGCAGCGGCTGGGACAGGCGCGTCCGTCGAAGCTGGAAATTTGCCGCGAGCGGGATCGCCGTTCTCCCACGGCTCGCCGAGTCGTGCGGGCCGCTTACGAACAAAAGCTGCGAAGAACTCTTGAGCGGTACTTTGCCGAATTCAAGATCACGAAACTGACAGGTGCTATGGATCTGGAGAAATCTTTCGGGCCGGTTTACACGCGCGGGGTCATGCGGCAGGGGCGCTCGGTGTTTGCAGTGCTGGGAGTGAACGCGCAGGAAACGCAGGCATCGATCGACGCGGCGCTGACTTTCGGCATTCTCTGGCTTGATGTCTGCCGCCGGGCGCAGACCGCGAACGTGCTGGTCGAAGGGCTGAAGTTATTTGTTCCGAATGGAACGTCTGCTCTCGTCCGCGAGCGCATGGCGAACCTGAACCGTGATGCCGCCAAGTGGTCATTGTTCGAACTGGACGAACGTCACGACGCGCTGGTAGAGATTGATTGCGCGGACCGCGGAAATGTCGCGACGCGGCTGGTGCATGCCACTGATGACGAGGCGGCGCGAGAGCGATTTAAAGATTCCATTACGCAGGTGCAGGCGGTTCTGCCGAATTGTGAAGTTGCCGTGCTGTCGGCGGCGGAGATTGTCTTTCGCTGGCGCGGGCTGGAGTTCGCGCGAGCGCGCCTGGGAGGTATTCCGGGATCGTTTCGCAGCACTGAGGAAATCGTGTTTGGCGTGGGCGCCGAGGAGCGGGTTCTGGAACTACGGAACGACGACGAATTCCAGCAACTGGCGCACTGCTTGCGCGATACTCGCCATCCTTATGGACGGCGTCAGCACCCGTTGTGGCGGCTGCGTCCGGAGAGATGGCTGGAGTCGCTGGTGGCCGGTGACGTGAGTGTGATCGACGATCGCCTGGTCCCGTCGTGCCGGTATTCCCAAGTTCCGGCGTTCTCCGCCGCTGACCGCGCCATGATCGATGTTCTTACGACGACGCATTCGGGACGGCTTGCAGTAGTCGAACTGAAAGCCGATGAAGATATTCACCTGCCGCTGCAGGGGCTGGACTATTGGGTACGCGTCGAGTGGCATCATGCCCGCGAAGAATTTCCCCGCTTCGGATATTTCGAAGGCCGCGAACTGTCGTCAGAGAAGCCGCTCTTGTTTCTTGTAGCGCCAGCGCTGCGTGTGCATCCGTCGACCGATACGTTGCTGCGCTATCTCTCGCCGGAGATTGAATGGGAATTCGTGGGGATTGACGAGCGCTGGCGCGAGGGAGTAAAAGTCGTGTTCCGGAAGCGGCCCGAGCCGAGCACGAGAAGTGAACAAGAACTACTCAGCCGTGACGCCAGTTAAAAGTTACTTTATCTTTCGACGCCAACGCTGCATTACGATTTCTTCCACACTCCCAGCAGGCGGCGCACGTCGATTAGCTGAGCCACGTGGTACGCGTTGTGGTCGGCCAGCAGCAGAGCCTCGCGCAGAATAGTCTGCCCATCGCCCCATGGGATGCGGGCGTACAGATCTCTCCTTGGATTTGCAACCAGATCCTGCATGGCTTTCAGGTCTTTGGGGAATTGCTGAACACTTTTGTTCCATGCGACCGCGTTTGGAGGAGCCTCTGTCCTGGGCCAATAGCCCTCGGGCCATTTCGGCGATTCGTATTTAGGGTTCCGGCTGAATTCCAGAATGTCCCGCTCCGCGAGGCGAAGGTGTTCCAGCAGCATCCAGGCGGAATGCGGGAGCCCGTTGGGTTTCACGCCGCGCAAATTCTCCGGCATATCTTTCACAGCATCGCTGAACCTGGCGTGGGCACCCCCGCCGTCCAGAAGATAGATCACATGCTCGCGAAGTTGTTTGCTGTGAGGATCGTTACTCGCCATATCGTTCGACCTTCTTGTGCGTCGAATCTCTTCCCGTCATCAGCATGCTTGTCGTCAACAGCCTGTCGTCCCTCGCTGCCGCTCGCGATGACAATCACGAAGACGACAGCGGAACTGAACCATCACTTCTTTGAATCTCTAAAGCGGCATCATCGTCGCGCTTCTCGCCTCTTAAGACGCGGCCGATGCCACGCACGATGCGGCGCATGGGAAAAATATTTTTGTCGTCGGCAAGAAATATTTCGCCGACGCGGCTGCCGCGGTAGTACCAGCGCTTGAGCAAGGCAAGATGCTCCATGGTTTCCAGGGAGGGCAATGCTTTCGCGGGCGGGAATGAATCGAGAATCGCCGACACACGCGATTCCATGGACTGCGATTTCGTGTGTTCGGCGGATTGGATGCAAAACACTGCGGGACCTGTGATCGTTCCGTTCTGCACATGAAAAAAGGCAACCGAGTCCGGCTGCTGGCACGGTTGAACGATCAGCGCCGTAAGGCGGTCGAGCCGGCGAACGATCTCGGGGAGTTGGCCGAGTAGGGGCTTCAATTTTTCCACGCGAACGTGAAGGGCGGCTGCGTCTTCAAATGCGAGACTGGTCGACGCCGCGTCGCGCTTCGCCGAGAACTCGCGGGATAAAGATTCTCCGCCGGAATCGAAGTAGGCTTGCACACGGCCGACTTCAGTGGAGTACTCCTCGTCGGTGCAGCCTTTGAAGCAGGGCGCAAGGCACATCTTCATCTCAGAATAGATGCAGCCGGGGAATTTGGGATCGGGATGAAGGTCGTCGACGCAGCGGCGCATCTTGAAAAAATCAAGCGAGTCATTCATGAACTTCTCGGCAGCAATGCGGGATTGGAATGGGCCGTAATAGAGTGCCCGTGAGTTCCGTCGCCCTAAACGCGTGGTCACAGAGGCGCGCGCGTATTCGTTTTCGAGATGCAGCTTGACCAGGGGCGCGAAGCGAAAGCGCAAACGGTTGGCGTAAGTCCTGGGAAATGTCGCGCGCAGGGCCTTGTAGAGCACGAACCCGGATTCGAAGTCGGAACCGGTGGGGCTGTATTCGATCCAGCGAACGCGATCGCGCAAGTTCAGTTTCTTCGTGCGCTCGTCGACGGGACCCAGCAGGCGCTGCAAGCGGCGCCGTAAATTCGCAGTCTTGCCGACGTAGGGCTCGGCTTGTGCATCGCCGCCGCGAAGCAGGAACACAGCTGGAGCCGCGGGGACGGCGGCGAAGGTTTCGGCGTCGTGCTCGGGCGTGAAATCCATGCGCTCGGTCGGCACGAAATCATTCTAGTGCGGATTCACCACAGAGTCACAGAGACACGGAGAAAACGAAAAATAAAAGGATCATGCTGCCGGTCTCTGTACTTCAGTACGAAAGACTATCGAAAACTGGCGCTGCGGAATGTCTGGCGGAAGTCGGCACCCTCCATCTTGATGATGCGGCACATTTCATGCAGACGCGAGAGCATTCGATCACCAACGCGGTCGCCAAGGGTATATTTACGGGCTGCGCTCTTTGTCCTGAACTGATCGATGTTCTCGTCTCGGCCAATGGCGGGGGCAGCGGGAAGATCCGGGAAATTTGTAGTGATAATAACTGGCTTTTGGTCGTTGTATCGAGTGTTGATGATGAGGCTGACGGTGTCCCAGACCCATTCGCTCGTTGTCTGTCCTCCCAACTCGTCTATCACAAGCACTTCTGCATTGAAGACTGCGCGTAGAATTCCGAACTCGGTTGCCTGTACAGAAGGGTTATAGGAATTCTGGATTTCCTTCAAGAGTTCGCGGTAATCGTAAAACAGGCAGCTGATTCCCTTCATGCGGATGAGCTCTTTGATGATTCCAACAGCTAGGTGCGTCTTGCCGGTGCCGATCTCACCTATCATTAAGAGCCCCGTGTAATCTCGGGGGTCATATTCTTGAGCGAACCTAGAGGCCTTGAGGTGGGCCAACGCCAGCGAGGGGTGGGCTCCGGGAAAATCGGTGGTGTAGCTGGCGAGTTCGCAATGTTCGTAGCGCCTGGGAATTCGCGCTGCGGCCAGCAAGGCCCCAGACCGCGCCCGCAGTTGGCAATCGCACCGCGTGACCTGCCGGTCCTTGGGAGCGTTGGAGCGGGCGGGTAGTGTTTTCCATCCTGTGCCGTCGCATAGCGGGCAAACCGCTGCCTGTGTCTTGGTCGAGGTCAATTTCTTATTCAGTCCTTGCTTGAATTGTATTCTCTGACTTTGCACCCGGACGCTGTCTTCCCGCAAGTAGGAAACTCCCTGTGCCTGTGTACAACCTGTGCAGCGCTGTGCGGGGCTGTGGAGAGCTGAGGAAAACCGCGTCCCGCTTGGGTCTTGAAGTGCGAGACGAGGTCGCTTGCCCGGTTGCGGAACCGCAGCCAGCGCCAAAACCCGCCCCGCCAGCCCCATTCCGGGAGCGGGTAGTGCAAAACAGGCTTCCGGCGCGGATTTTCACAGTTGACATTCTCCGTAGAGAGAGGAAAATACGAGCCGTCGGGTTTCCCACTCAGTCACAAGCTCCTATTTTCCTGGTTTGTTACTGGGTATGAAAAGAGACCTGCGAGGAGAGAAAATATGAATAAGGCTGATCTGGTTGACAAGATCGCTGGCGCATGCGAAATCAGCAAGGCGCAGGCTGCGACTGCGATTGACACCACCGTAAGCAGCATTACTGGTGCGTTGCGAAAAGGAGATCGGGTGGCTTTGATAGGTTTCGGCACTTTCTCGGTATCGCAGAGAAAGGCGCGGAACGGGCGCAATCCGCAAACCGGCGCCACTATCAAAATCGCTGCCCGCAAGGTTGCGAAGTTTACCCCTGGGGCCGAACTGAAGAAAACCGTTAACAAGAAGTAATAAGCGAGTCTTGAATTCCACGAGGCGGCAGGGGGTCGGCCCTGCCGTTTTCGCTTTTTCAAGTACCCAGTACCTATTAGCTAGTACCGAGTACCGCGCGTCTTAAATCCAGTCCCGGGGGCGCGTGCGGAGTGACTCGGTACTTGATACTAGTTACTGATATTCTCGACTAGCATGATTGCCCATCTGCGCGGAACCCTGCTCACCAAGCATCCGAATCAAGTGGTGGTTGAGACGGCCGGAGTGGGGTATGAAGTGAATATCAGCATCCCGACATTTTCGGAACTGCCCGCCAACGGCGCCGAAGTTGCGCTGCACATTCACACCCATGTGCGCGAAGATGTGATTGCCCTTTACGGATTTCTGCGCCCTGCCGAGAAAGCGTTGTTCGAGAAGCTGATGACCGTGAGCGGCATCGGGGCGAAGCTGGCCATCACAATCCTGAGTGGGATGGCGGCGGATGACATGGCAGCGGCGATTCGCGGCAATGACTTGGCGCGGCTAACTAAGATTCCGGGCATCGGAAAGAAAACTGCGGAACGAATGGTGTTGGAGCTGCGCGACAAGTTGCCGCCGGTCTCGGGAACCGCAAGACTCGCGGCGTCTCCCATCAGCGCCGTGGAAGAAGATGTTCTCTCGGCGCTGGTCAATCTGGGCTACCAGCGGGCCGCGGCTGAAAAGTCATTGGCGAGCGTGCTGAAAAACGGCAAGAGCGGATCGTTCGACGCAATGTTCCGGGAAGCCTTAGCGGTGCTCTCGAAATAGCAATTGCGCCAGTAGTTTAGCTTTCACTTCCCAATGCAGAACGTGCTGAAGATCAAGTTCAGGATGTCATCGGTAGTGGTGGCGCCCGTGATAGCGTCGAGAGGGCGAAGCGCGCCGTAGAGATCAAGCAGCAGCATTTCGTGCGGGACTTTGGCGTTCACCGCGTCTGCGGCTGCATCGAGCGCGGCGAGCGAGTTCTGCACCAGACCTTGATGGCGGACGTTGGTAAGAAATCCCGCTTCGGCCTGCACTCCGGTCTCGCCGCCGATGTGCCGCAAAATCTCAGTCCGCAATTCGGCAATGCCCTCGCCGGTTAAGGCAGAGGCGCGAATCGGTGAAGTCTGGCCACTGGCCACTGACCACTGACCACTGCTCCCTAAATCACATTTATTCCCAACAACAATCACCGGACGGCTCTCCACGAGCGCCAGCAACTGATCGTCTTCCGCGGTCTTGGGCTGCGACACGTTGATCACAACCAGGACCAAATCAGCGTCCGCCAGCGCTTCCATGGATTTGCGGATGCCGATGGATTCCGCTTCATCGAGCGCTTGCCGAATTCCAGCCGTGTCGACCAGCTGAATTGGTATGCCCCCGATGGCGACGGTTTCGCTGACCAGGTCGCGTGTGGTGCCGGGCGTCGCAGTGACGATGGCGCGCTCGCGTTCGACGAGGCGATTGAACAAGCTCGACTTACCTACGTTCGGACGGCCGACAATGGCGAGCGTCAGTCCTTCATGCACGATCTTGCCGTAAGCGAACGTCGCGGCAAGTTGTTCGAGCGGCTGGCGGACGGCGGCGATGCGTTCGAGAATGGTTGCGTCCGTCAGAACCGACACGTCGTCCTCGGCGAAATCGATGCCGGCCTCAAGCACTGCGATCAACTCGACCAGCTTCTGTTTGACTGGCTGCAAGCGCCTGGAGAGAGCGCCTTCGAGCTGCTGGGCTGCGATCTTCGCCTGATAAAGCGTTTGCGAGTCGATGAGATCGCGCACCGCCTCTGCCTGAGTGAGATCGATGCGGCCATTGAGAAAGGCGCGCATGGTGAACTCGCCGGGCTCGGCCAGGCGGGCGCTGGCGGCTACGCAGAGTTCGACAATGTGGCGAAGGACGACCGGGGAGCCATGAGCAGAAATCTCAATGATGTCATCGGTGGTGTAGGAATGAGGTTTGGCGAAGTAGGTGACGACGACTTCATCGATGCGAGTTGAGTTTCCCGTTTCTTGTTTCGAGTTTCCAGCAGTTGTATTAGAAACCGGAAACTGGACACTGGAAACTTCTGTTCCACACGGTTCGATGAGTTCCCCAAATACAGCTCGCCCGGGCTCCAGTTCATGCTTCAGCCGGAGCATGGGCGAAGCAATCTCGCGCGCTCGCGACCCGGCAATGCGGACCACGCCAATCCCGCCGCGTCCTGCCGGCGTTGCGATGGCGACAATTGTGTCGTCGAGATCCACGGGCCGATTGTAGCGGTTAAACTGGAGGAACAACCAGAGCCGAAGTATTTGGGCGCAACGCGCTCACGGCCCGGCGATTCAAAAATGGGGGACAGGAATTGTCAGTCGCAGACGAACTACTGAAAGCCAACGAAGAGTTTGTACGAAACTTTAACCTAGGAGACCTTGCGGTTCGCCCGAGGCGGCATCTGGCCGTCCTGGCCTGCATGGATTCCAGAATCCTGTTTGAACGCTGTCTGGGATTGCATCCCGGAGACGCGCACATGATCCGCAACGCAGGCGGAATTGCAACTGAAGACGCGATGCGATCGTTGATCGTTTCGCATCACTTGCTGGACACGCAGGAATTCATCATCATCAACCACACCGATTGCGGCCTGCTGAAAGTGCGCGAAGACGAGCTCAAGAACAGGCTGACGGAAAAGATGGGGACGCCTGCCGGAGCGCCGGCACATTTCCATGCTTTTGATGATCTGGAGAAAAACGTGCGCGAGCAGGTTCAGAGGGTGAAGTCGCATCCGTGGATTCCGAAGCATATTCCGGTGCGGGGATTTGTTTACGATGTGAAAACGGGGGCGCTGCGGGAAGTGCGCGACGTTTAGGATGCCGGGAGCGTGAGCGGCTGGAGATATCTCGCCCCACTGGAGAAAAACGCGGGGCCTCGAGATGACGCCCGTGAAATGAGATCGGAAGCGACCAGCTTTCTTTAGAAGAGTTACCGCGCCACCACTTTCTCAATCTCGCCCTTCAACTGCTCGTACGGCACCGCCCCCGGATGATACCAGGCGACCTTCCCTGCGCGATCGAGAAGCACGAGCGTCGGCGTGGTCGAAGCTCCATACGCGTCGAAGTTATGACTGCTGATCGGAACGGGCATATCGAGTAGTCCGGCGTAGAAGCGGTGGCGCACAGCATCGATGTAGGCGAGTTCATCGCTGGGTGCGGCGTGTTCGACTTGCGCGGTGTAGCCGTAGAGCTTGGTCGGACCAACGACCGCCAATCCCTTCGGCGCAAACTCCGACCGCAGTTGCGTGATGATGGGCGCTTCGGCTTTACAGTCCGCACACCAGTGAGCCCAGAAAAAAAGCAGCACAGGCGACCCCTTAAGTTGAGCGAGCACAGGCGGCTTCGATCCTAGAAACTGCTCCGCCCGAAGTGCGGGAGCTGGGTGTCCTTCGAAAGAAAGCAGATTCAGGTTTTTCTGCAGGCGAGCTCGAATTGATGTAGTGCCGTACGTGCGCAGCGCGGCCTGCAGGACCGCAACTGCCTGGGTTCGCTCGCCCTGAGCCGCCAGCGCTTGCGACTCGACTTCGATAGCTGCGCCCAAAGCGATGGGCAGGCGCGGTTCGGCATCGAGCGGACGCCGCTTCAGTTGCGCGAGGGCGAGCGCTTTCGTCTGTTTGGCGTAAGCCGCAGCCTGATCGTATTGACCGGCTTGAAGGGCAGCGCGCCCCATCCACGAGTAGGCTTCGATATATTCCGGTGTGATGCCGCTCTTCGCGCGGTAGGAATTAAGGTCCGAATCAGCGGCCTTGAAATCATTCTGAACCAAGGCGGTGCGGACATCTTCGACAACGCCCGCCCAGGCAGGACTAACGAGCAAAAAAAAGATGAAGTAGTTACGAAAACCCATGTCTGAGATCATGTATCTTTTGACGACGGAATGGCAACTCGGTACTCTGATGGCAATAGTCGGTCAGCACCCGGAAGCGACTAAAAACAAGGCACTTAAGTTGGCCAAAAGAAAAATATTGTAGCAATTGTGAGGCAGTTATTTTACAATTTTCGTGCGTTTGACTTTAGAGTTCTTTCGCAGTACCCAGCAATCTCCGCCAACCAGCGCGTGACCTGCCTGCAGAAGAAACCTTCCAAAGTTTCAGCGCTACATCAAGAAAAAAGGAATTTGCATCACCATGGAAACAGGAACAGTGAAGTGGTTTAACGACGCCAAAGGCTATGGTTTCATCAGCCGCCAGAACGGTGAAGACGTATTTGTGCACTTCTCGGCCATTCAGGCGAGCGGCTTCCGCAGCCTCCAGGAAGGTCAGCAGGTGCAGTTTGACGTGGTCAAAGGCCCCAAGGGCTGGCAGGCCGAGAACGTGAAGGGTGCATAAACCACTTCGCAGCTTACAATCCGCAAAAGAGGGGCGGCCAGCAATGGCCGCCTTTTATTTTTTGTACTAGATCTCTGAGGCAGCTGACGGAGTGCTACTGCCTCGTGTCGCGAATCAGAACCACGTCGGCGTCTGTATGTCCACGGACCATCGCCAACTGTTTTCCATCAAACGACCAATGGAAGTCGTAAATATTTTCGGAAGTAAAATCAGTAACCTGTTTGCCCTTCGACCCATCCAGTGGCTGCGCCCAGAGATTGTCTACCCCATTCTGGCGGGTGGGATAAACCACAGCCTTGCCGTCGCGTGCGAACCGCACCAACCCAAATCGCGGACGCTCGAACTCCACAAGCTTGGCTTGCCCCGAGTCGGTGGCTATCAGCGCTAACTTTTCCCTGTGCTCACCCGAGTGCTCCAAAGTGGCGAACACTGCGAGCTTGCCATCAGGGGAGAGGTCGAAAGTGCCATCCATGGAAATGGGTAATGCCGATACGGTTTGCGAGGCACCGCCGTCAATCGACGCCCGCACCAGCTTTCCTTCGTCTTTCTGTTCCATGTAATACACCCACTGGTTGTCCGGAGAACACAAGGCATGATGGTCGCGCTTGCCAGTGGTAAGTTGCTTCAAATTGCTGCCTGCCGTATCAATACGCCAGATGTTCTGATCGCCCGTGTTTCCGTGAAAGCTGAGATCGAACACTACGTAGCGGCCATCAGAACAGGCAGAAGGATTGCCACTCGGTTTCCCGTCCTCGGTGGTGATGACGCTCTTGCCACCGGTAGCCGGGTCGATGCGATTCAAGTTGTTTGCTTGATCACCGATAAGTTGATCATCGCGCGTCCAGGTGAAATTTGTGAATGCTTTCGACGACGTGATGGCGCGGCCTTGGGAGCTTGCTCCGGAGGCTGGCATTACGAAAAGGTTCCATCGCTCAGAGCTCATTACCGTCACCAGCGATTTCCCGTTCGCCGCGACCCCTAGATTCGAATAGGAATTGGTGTCCCGGGTGATCGGCAACATCCGGCCTTCTGGGTAGGAAACCAAGGCGATCTGGAATTGATTGAAATTCAAGCTCTGTCCGCTCCATCGTCCCAACAACGCACGGCCGTCTGGCATCCACGTGGGCGATTCGAATAAAGTGTTGCCGCCAAAGAAAATTTTCTGCTGGCCGCTGGCGACATCCACCGCCGTAAGACTTTCGATCGATCCCCCTACATTCACTACATCGCACACGATGGTTTTGCCATCTGGAGACCACGCGGGTTGATACAGACCCTGGCTGTTCGAACCGCCGGCCAGGACTTTCTCCCCTTCCTCGCCTCCTTCAACTGGACGAACGATCAGCCGATATTTCCCCGGCTCTGGATTGTCATAACGCATGAAGGCGAAGCTTTTTCCGTCCGGCGAAAAGGTAATGTTCGAATCGACGTCAGAGGCCAGTTTCTGCGGCGTTCCCCCCAGCAGCGGGGCGCGATAGAGAAACTTCAACTCTGAATTTCCCTGGTCGCTCCTTAGAAAATAAAAATAGTTTCCGTCCGGAGAGAAGCGCAGCCCCCCGTAATCGAGGTCAGCTGCGGGTTCTACCTGGGCGTTACTGTTGGTGGGCACATTTCTCAACCAAAGGCTTGAGAGTCCCTTGTTTCTCGTTACGCTAAGGATGTACTTGCCATCGGGCGACATGGCGACCTGCAGCGCGTCGCCGGTATCCGTTATCTTGGTGACGGAAATTTCCTCGAACGGAGTTGTCCGGCTGCGGCTCAGAAAAGCGTAAATTCCATAGCCTCCAGCGGCCACCAACGCAATCACGATCGCCGCGATTACTCCGGCGCTGACTTTATTTTGCCGTGCCGCGGCAACAACGGCGGAGCTTCCGGATGTACGCTGAGCCGAAGTGTCAGATCCAGCGACTGCAGAAGTCGCCGCTGCAACTGGGACTTGCGAGCCGCTGGTTGGGGGGGCCACATGGCCCGTCTTGCGCCCCGACTCTGTGTCGCGCTTCAGCCTCCGCAGATCACCACGGAGGTCGGCTGCAGACTGGTACCGCAGATCCGGTTCTTTTTCCAGAGCCTTTCCGATAATTTCTTCAAGTTTGGGCGGAAGAGCCGCATTCATTTGGAGGGCTGGAACCGGATCCAGTTCGAGAATGGCATGGAAAATGACCGCAGAGGTTGCGCCCGGAAAAGGCAATCGGCCAGTAGCCATCTGATAGAGCACGACTCCGAGAGAAAACAGATCGGTGCGAGCGTCGAGCTTTTCGCCGCGGGCTTGCTCCGGCGACATGTAAGCGATGGTGCCCACCGTTGCGCCCGGACTGGTGAGGTGGGCGGGACTGGGATCGTCCTGCGTCGCTCCGATGGTTTCCATCGCCATCTCCGGATGCACCAGCTTGGCCAGGCCAAAGTCGAGCACCTTCACCTGCCCGCGCTGAGTAACGAAAATATTTGCCGGCTTGATATCGCGGTGGATAATTCCTTTGGCGTGGGCGGCATCGAGTGCATCCGCCAGCTGAATGCCCCAGTCCAGCAGACGTTCGAGGGGTAAGGGCGAGCCCACGCGACGTTCCAAAGTCTCACCGTCCAGCAATTCCATGGCGATAAAAGATTGCTGCTCTCCGCCCTCAAGCTGCACCTTCTCGACAGCGTAGATCGTGCAAATGTTGGGATGGTTCAGCGCCGAAGCGGAACGCGCCTCCAACAGAAAACGGTCCAGCGCGTTCTGATCGCGCGCGAGCTGCGGCGGCAAAAACTTCAGAGCGACTTTGCGGCCCAGGTCGAGGTCCTGCGCTTCATAGACAACACCCATGCCACCCCTGCCGAGTTCGCCGGTGATGCGGTAATGCGAGATGGTCTGGCCAATCATGGATAAAATTCTTAGGGAAATTCATCTTAGGAGGGATGCGGAACGCAGTCAAAGGATTTACCGAGGCCGGCTCTTACTCGACCGCTTCTTCGGCAGCATTGACGGAATCGAAAAATCGAAAAAACTGATCAACCCGCGTGACCTTCAGAGCGTTATGGATGCGGTCACTCACCGAAACCAACGCAAGGGTGCGACCGCCCTTCTGCCGGGTAACGTAGGCTCCCACCAGCGCGCCGATGCCGGCGGAATCAACGTAAGGAACCTTGGCAAAATCGATGATCAACGCGCGAGAACTGTCGGCACGCACTATCGCCTGAAATCCAAATATCGTGGTCATTACGAGTGCGCCTTCCAGGCGCAGAACGCGCTGCCCTGGCTGCGTTCCGGGCTGATCGTCGATATGCAGAGATTCTTGTGGCATTCGGAGATAGTAACGTGCGCGTAATATTTGATTGTTAATGCGGGGTTAATTTCGGTGTGCGGTTAGAGAGCTGCCGCCTGCTCCGTTACGGATTGATTTGAATTTTTAGGGAAGTTCATCTTGGGATGCGGAATGCAGTCAAACCCCAACAGGCGAGGGATCACCATATTCTTTCTTGGGTTCATTGGTATTAGGAATTGGCAAGTACGTCCGTAACCTACTCGCAGATGCCACATCGAAGTATCCTCTTGCCAAATCATCCGCTCGTGGAGAGCTCATGCAGCCAGTTGCTCTAAAAGGTTTGTGCATTGTTCTGCTGATTGGCAGCACGTGTTACGGGCAGTCGTTAGCCGATGCGGCGCGTGCAAATCGCAAGCAGAAAGGCGCCGCCCCTGCAAAGGTCCTCACCAGCGATGACCTCGTCGCAACACCAGAAACAATTCAACTGATTCCCGGTTCAAGTTCCTCAGGACAAGGAACCCTGGTCGCGCCCGGGAGAGGAAAACATAGTTACCGGGTCGTTATGTTGGATGCAAGCCGGTTTGTGAACGGAGGCACAATTCATATCGCGATTACCGTAGGGAACGGGGAATCCGAGGGATCTTTCGATTTGTACCC
>Ga0307476_10001227_pt1 | contig 16057 bp, 13 predicted proteins | sample atmos_gasesECM2C_2_FD_203314 | JGI IMG/M metagenome (GOLD analysis project Ga0307476, IMG submission 203314) | Hardwood forest soil microbial communities from Morgan-Monroe State Forest, Indiana, United States - atmos_gasesECM2C_05 | ecosystem: Environmental > Terrestrial > Soil > Temperate... | reverse complement strand
GGCGGCAAGCCGCCGCCCTGAGGCAAACGTTGCACGCGCAGGTAGCCCTCCGGCGTGATTTCGCTGACGACAAATCCAGGCTCATCCATCGGCGTGACGATGAGTCGATGCGGCGCACCACTGCCCATGGTGACAATCACGTCTCCGAGATTGTCCGTAGCGGGATGAAATCTCTTCAGCCCTGCGCGAATTTTGTCCGCGAGCTGATTCTCGTATCCAGAAACAGCAGGCGTCGCCACAAGCTGCTCCAGCTCAACTGGGGGCGCACTCTGCGCTCCGGGAGGTGTCTGCGATTGCGCAGCGGCGGGCGAAAAGTCAAAAGCGAAAATGGAAAAGAGAAGACAGAAAATAGAAAGGATGCCGCGCCTCATGGTGCCTCGAAGGAAATAGTCCGTTGAATTTGCGACCGTCGAATGTACGCTCGTGCTCGAACGCACGCAACGTGGAAAAACGTGCCCAGGGTTGCAGAGTTTTACCACTTGAGAATCGCACTGCATCAATCTTAGGCCTTACACAGTTCGGTGATCATCGCTTCGCGGCGTTTCAGAACGATCGCATCCATTCGATCCAGTACGAGGAAATAGGCCACCATCGCGCCGGCTGCGAGCATTACGAATACAACAGCCGCTACCCAGATGTGGTGGTAGGCGCGCGCGGCTAGGAGCGCGACCGAACACAACCCGACGACGGCGGCCTGAATACCCAGACTTGCGAACGCCGTGGTGTTGGACGCGCGCTGGCGTCCAAAGGTGCCAAAATCAATTTTCTTCGGCGTGAACACCGAAAGAAAATTCCCAGCTATCAGATTCACCAGCAGCACGAAGAAAACTCCGGTCACCGTCGCAAGCACGACGTCCCATGGAGGCGGACGGTACATCAGACACGTTCCCAGCCAGACCAGGGCGACTTCCGCCGCCAGTACGAACGCGGCCGCCAAATTTTTCCCCAGCAGAATTTCGCGAAAGCGCACCGGGGAAGCGAAGAAAAACTGAATGCCGGCCGCGTCGGGGCCGAAGCTGTTGTAAACGAGGTTGGTCAGCATCAATAGCGCGTACGCGGCTCCCACCGGAAACGCGAGATCGGCAGAGTGCGCGAAAATGCCTCCCGGACGATCCGATTTCCCCGGCGTAAACCGGAAAATCAGAAGAATCACCAGAGGCATCACCAGCGTAAACAGCATAGGACCGCTGCGGGAAAGATAGCGAAGCTCCTTTTCCACCACAGCTGACACCGAGCCCGGCACGCCTTCGATGTTCCATCCGAGCTGTACCTTTTGTTTGCCGGCGGGTTTTGCCCTTCGCGCGACCGCTTCGCTGAGGTTCTCGCCGAGATATTGCGCGCGCAAACGCAAGTTCAGCAGCCAGAGCACCGCCAGCGCATAAGCACACTCCAGAGCGAAAGCGCCCAGAGCGAGCGGGTATTGACCGTGTAGCGCGCGGGCCAGCGAAGCGGCCGCCAAGCCGGGCGGAAGCAGCCGTTCGAACGGAAGCGTCTGGGCGGTGACGCGAGACAGGACCGGCGCCGCAGTGGGTCCATAACGGCGCACAAGCGGAGAGACGAATTGAAAGCTGATCATCACCAGGAGAAATACGACTCCGAGGATTTCTCGACTGCGCCGGCGCGCCAGCCAGCGCTCCACCCAGGTGTAAATCATCTGGCTCAGCAAGATATTGAACACTGCAAACAACAATAGAATTGGGAGAGCCAACACTAAATATGCGGGACTGGCGAGACCGATCCCGATGGCCATACCCAGCAACCAGAGACTTGCAACCGCGGTGGCGGGGTCGAGCGAGCCGTAAGCGATTCGAATCAGGAAATAAGACGGAAACGTCAGCGGGAAGCGCAGCAGGTTTGACGAATCCACATTTTCCGTGAATGCGCTGGCCATCACCGGAAAAAGCTGCCAGAACAAAAGCACGGGCCAGAGCAGCACCGCCAGCATTTCGACTCGATCGTGCGCAACAAAATACCAGGCTCCGGCGCCCATTGCGAACGAGCCGCCCAGCCCCAGCGTGCCGAATCCCATGAACATGAATCCGCGCGACACAAGTTCCAGACGCCCGCGAATGGTGCGCAGGGAGTTTACAAAAAGCCGCCAGCGAACCAAGGCGATCGCGGCGAATTGGCCGCGGGCTTGCGGTGAAAAAATCAGCCCAGCCATGAAAGTTCCTGATCGGCGCGGCGAGTGCCGCCTACGACGCGAAGAAAGATTTCTTCAAGCGTGAGCTTCTCGCCGGGACTGGTTACTGGCACGCCGGGCGCGCCTGAAGCAGTAAGTGCGGCGGCGGCCGCTTGCGCTTGTACCCCCGCGCGAAGCTCTTCGAGCGAACCCTGAGCGACAAGCTGACCACGATGGATGATGGCCACGTGGCTGCAGAGCCGCTCGACGATTTCCAGCACATGCGAAGTGAGAAATATCGTCGCGCCGCGCGCGATCATGCTCTGCAGCATGGCTTTCAATGTGTTGGACGCGATAGCGTCAACGCCCTCGAACGGCTCGTCGAGAAATAAAATTTTGGGGCCATGAATCACGGCAGCGGCGAGCGCAAGTTTCTTCTGCATACCGTGCGAATAATCGGTGACGAGCGTTTTCGGCTGATCCACAAGCTGCATGAAATCGAGCAATTCGCCGGTGCGTTTCGCGGCGGTAACTCGATCGAGCCCATACATGCGGCCGACAAAATTTAGATATTCGGCGCCGGTGAGGCGGCCAAACAGCGCCATGCCTTCCGGCACCACGCCAATCTGACGCTTGACTTCGACGGAATTTTGCCCGAGATCAACGCCAAGAATTTCCATTCGCCCCGAAGTAGCAGCCAGCAGACCGGTGAGCATCTTGATGGTGGTGGATTTTCCCGCGCCATTCGGTCCCAGAAAGCCGAAAAACTGGCCGGGCGCGACGCGCAGGTTGACGTCCTGGACGGCGACTAGATCGCCGAAACGGCGCGTCAGGTGTTCGGTGGCAATTGCAGGAGCCGTAGCGATTGCGGCGGTTTCCATGGAATTTCCGACTCTAGCATATCAGCCGGAAGCGCCGAAGAACGGCGTTGAGCGACAGCAATTGGCGGATGCTGCGGTGGAACGCACGGCATCTCGCATCTTCTATCGCGAGTTTACCGTCGGCGCAGCGGGCGTCGAAGACAACTGCGGGAAAACGGCGAGCACCGCGGGCAACTCCAAGCGAAACGTACAGCCGCCTTCCGGCCGATTGAACCCGCTGATCCGACCGCCGTGTTCCTGCATTACGCCGTAGCAAATGCTGAGCCCGAGCCCTGTACCTTTGCCGACTTCCTTGGTGGTATAGAACGGATCGAAGACCTTGTCCGGGTCCTTCATGCCCGGGCCGGTATCCGAGAATTCAATTACGACGTTGCCACGTTCACGCAGCGTGCGAATCAGAAGCACACCGCCACCGATGGCCACCATCGCGTCGACGGCATTGCTAATGAGGTGGTAGAAAACCTGCAGCAATTGGTTGGGGTCGCCGCGCACGGCCGGTAGGACGCTGCGATTCTCAAGCTCGATGCGGATATTCTTTTCGCGCAGATCGAGATTGCGGAGCTGCACTGCCCCGGTGAGGACCGTATTCAGATCAAGCAGCTGTTTCTCGGCGGGAACTTGCCGCGCGAAACTGAGCAGGTTGTTGACAAGATCCTTCGTGCGTCGAGCCTGTTCCCGGATTTTTTCGCCGAGCGAATGCGCGCGTGTCTCAGCGCCATTTTCAATCGTCAGCAAATCGGAATAACCCAGAATTGCGGTCAGTGGATTGTTAATTTCGTGCGCGGCGCCCGCGGCGAGCTGGCCGAGCGACGCGAGTTTCTCGGACTGCACGAAATGCGTTTGCAGCCGCTTGATATTTTCGAGCGACTCCCACAAATCGTGCACCAGGCCGGTGCGCTCCTGATAGACCAGGTATTGCCGGAAGAAAACCAATCCGGCCCCGACAAAAATCACACCGAGAGTGGCGATCAGGCGAAATCGCTTCACGGGTTCGGGCGCCGTGCTGACAAATTCATCCCAAGCAGCCAAAACTGGCGCTGCCAGGACGCCCCACATCGCGATGCGCGCCGGCCACTGCGTGTCTCGCCGCAGCGACTTGGGAGGAGGCTCAGGCTCGAATGTCAGGCCGTGCGCCACGACTCCGGCGGTTCCCAACCAAACGAAGGCCGCGAGCATCGGCAATCGCAAGAGGCTTCCTGTAAGCAGCAATCCGCCACGAAGCGCAAGGTCGGCCAGGAACATCCCGGCGACGTATACTGAGAATGCGCCGAACAGATGGCCGTAGACCCTCCGCCAAGAACCGCGCGTCCGAAAAGAAAGAACGCCAAAGCCAATCGCCACGACCAGATTCTCAATGACGTAACTGGTGAGATCACGCGAGTGAAAGAGCTGGCGATCCGGCGAGACCAGTTTCCAAGGCATCGCCGCGAAGATATAAACGTAGAGCCACAGGACGGCCAGCAACAGAAGATCGATCAGACCAAAACGGAGAGTTTCGCGCATTTTGCGGGCGTGGGGCATCAGAGCGAGCGAGGCCATGAACGGAACGGTGTGCAGGAAAAACAGCAGATCAGCGGTAAACGTCGATTGCGTCAGGTTGCCGGCTTCGAATTCGTTGTAAACCATGACTAATATGCCGGCCAGCCAAAACGTGCAGCCCAATGCCAGCAGCATCCAGAATCCGTTCTGCCGCCGATAGGGAGAAGCGGCATTCCAGAGCAGGCAGGTGTTGGTGAAGAGCGGAACCAGGCAAGCGAAAAAATAGCTGAAGGCGGCCAAAGCCGATTCACGGGGAGCGAGCAGAGAAATCGCCGCATATCCCCCGACAAAAAACACCCAGGCGCTCACAATGACGATGGTTGACCGAGTGGATTTCATCGAGAGGGCACCTAGACAAATTTTACCGTAGGCTAACTGGAATTGGCCGCCAACTTCCGAAACCCATTCTAAAACGTAACCTTAGCGTTGCTAGCCCCGTCGATCCGAGAGGAAGGCCTAAGGATGGCATTCTACAAAACCAGATTCAATAAAACGACGAAACCAAGCACATCCCTGCGTCGGATATTTGCACAAGATTAAAGCTCCGAACAAGCCCAGAAACTCATCTAAAAGGCTGAAGCGCTGGGGCCCTTGTCGTTTAGCCATATAGCTCCACGGGTTATATCTATTTTACTTAAGGATGGAGGCACAGGGTATGAAGAACAAATCCACAAAGGAAACAAGCACAGAGCGACCGGCCGCAGAGGCCGGCGAATTCAAAATTGGTGGAGATCTTCGCGTGATCCGTCTCGGATTTGGTGCTATGAGGATTACCGGCAAGGGTATTTGGGGTGAACCTGAAGACCGGAACGAGGCCATAGGGGTACTTCGTCGCGCGGTTGATCTGGGGATCAATTTTATCGATACGGCGGATTCATACGGGCCGTATGTCAGTGAACAACTGATCGCAGAAGCCCTGTACCCATACCCGTCTGACCTGGTAATCGCGACAAAGGCGGGATTCGACCGTACGGGGCCGGATCAGTGGGTCACGAACGGGCGCCCGGAACATCTTCGCGCTGCTTGTGAGGGAAGCCTGCGGCGCTTGCGTCTCGAACGAATTGACTTGTTCCAACTTCATCGCATCGATTCGGAAGTGTCTGTTAACGATCAACTCGGCACGCTCAAAGACCTCCAATCCGAGGGGAAAATTAAGCACATCGGTCTTTCGGAAGTCAGCGTCGCACAGATCGAGAATGCGCGTAAGGTAGCTCCCATCGTCACCGTTCAGAATCGATACAGCGTCGTCGATCGAGCGGCGGAAGATGTTCTCGAATATTGCGAGAAGGCAAATATCGGGTTTATCCCGTGGTTCCCACTCGCAGCCGGAAAAGTGTCCGCTGCGGGAAGCGCGCTTGCGGCTGCGGCCGCGCGGTTGAAGATCACGCCTTCGCAATTGGCAATTGCGTGGCTGCTGTGGCGGTCGCCAGTGATGCTTCCGATTCCGGGTACATCGCGGGTGAAACATCTCGAAGAAAATGTAGCCGCTGCACAACTCCACGTGGACGCCGAGACGCTGCAAGGACTCACGAAATTGGCGAGGACGAAGAGCGCTTAATGCACCTGGCGGAGGATCCAGTCTGCGTCCCGCCATCCGCATACCCGCGAGCGACAGCGTGGAGCGCGACATCGCGGAGTTGCCGACGCGGCCGGTAGGAAGACCGAGCCACAAGCCTGTGGTCTGGTACAAAGGCTTTCTCTACCAAGCCCGCGAGTTGGAAGACAGCACGTCGGGTGGTGGTGAAAATGGAGTTCCATGTTGGGAGCTGTTCCCCCGAATCGGAAAGCGAATCGAAAACTGGTCGCTGGTGAAGACGGGCGGACGGCTGGTGAAACATGCTCGCTATTACTGGTTGCTCTGGGAACAGAGCCATCTGACGAGGCGGCTGTTAGGGAGTATGGTGCGACGGATCGCGCTGTTGCCGATAGCCACGGATAGAGCTATTGGATCAAGTCAGCAGCGGCATCCGGTCGACAACAGGTTGGGGTGAGGAGTTTTGCAAACAGGGGCTGGAATTGGGGGTTATTTCGGGCTGTGCTGGTACGACTGGCAGACCGTCAGGAGTACTCTCGACAAAAATCGTTCCGCAGTGTCTCGAACCGGCGAGCCAGGTGTACGATGATTCCGTTTTCAAGGCAAAAAGGAAATTCCAGATGAAACGCGGCATTCGAGCGATTCTGACTTCTCTTCCGAGCCTGAACCTGCACACTGTCATGCTGGCGATCGTCCAGCCTTCCGGGTTGGTACCCTACGTTTCCGGATGCCTTAGAAAGTACGACGAGCTTGCAGGTAACGGACTACCCTCGGCTATGCCACCTATGGAGTTGCGGACGGATGCAACGATAACGATTCCAGCCATTGACGCTGGAGGCGGTATGAGCTATCGCGAATTGGTGATCCTTGCGCGAATTACTATGGCCATCAGTGGTGGCTCAATATTCGAAATTGGAACATACAACGGACTGACAACGTCAGTTTTCGTTCTCAATTCAATGCCTGGCAGCGCGATTCTTACTCTTGACCTTCCCGAACATTTTGACGAGGTCGTGAATTTCGTAGAGAGCGATCGGGGACTTGTATCCAGTCGCCGGCTCGGGTTGGTTCCATCTCTGCTCGGGTTGGAGAATCGTTATACGCAACTTCGGTGCGATTCCATGGTATTCGATCCGGCAAATTACATTGACTCAGTAGGTCTAGGCCTTATCGACGGTGCCCACGATCTCGCTCATGTCCAAAGGGACACGATGACGATGGCCAGGATGATTACGGCAGACGGAATTGTTCTATGGCACGATTACGGCGGTAAAGGCACATTCAGACCTCTGACGGAATACCTGAATACACTAGGCAGACGCGCTGCACTCTATAGAATCCCAGATACTCTACTCGCGTGGGCACAAGGCAACGAGCTGAAGAAAGCTGTCGGCCTGACACAATGAGCACAAACAAGACTTTCCACGGCTACCCTTTAGCCTCAGCGATCACCCAAAACCGGCCACTCGGTATCACCTGAAAACCGGATAATACGTACTGAAATAGGTCCAGAACAGAAAACCCACCCGATGGCATGTAACTTAACCCTCCTCAGGTATTCGAAATGCCCCGGGCTGCATTCGTCCAGGCCACCAATACATCCAATACGGGTGTTTTGAAATTAGACGTATTCGCATTCGCAAACGTTCCGCGTGATGGCGCTGCACGGGCTTGGCTAACTTGACTACATGGTGCTACAGGAATCCCTGTATTGTTGCCGGGAGCTTTTATGCCTCGGGAGCGACGATATCAAGTCGAATCATTGCCGCCTTACGCGAAACTACCTTTCGCGAAAAATCCAGGCGCTCTGATATCGCCGGCTTTCGCCGAGACCTTTGCGAAGGGGCTTAAGGACTGCAGAGTGGCGCACCTTAGCTCTGGCATTCAGTACTTGCAGAGGATCATCCTGATGTTATCGGCGCCACTGCCGATGAGTGGCTAATCGACTTGGGAATTGGTTCTAGCCCGAAACACAAGGCAGCATCATAGGCATTCCCTCTGATGCTTCGACCAGCGTCAGCTTTTCCTGCCCGTGCTGATCGGCATGGCTTGGTGTCCTTTAGCCATTGCATAAGCTCCGCCGGACGTACGACAAGCGTCACACGCCAAATGCTAATTTCCGCTCCATCAGGCCGACGATGTCGCCCACAGTCCTTAGGTGCTCAAGCTCTTCCAGAGTAAAACGAACGCCAAACTCTTGTTCGATTGCAGAAACTAGATTGACGTGCGCGAGAGAGTCCCAACCTTCTAGATTCGACGCGTTGGTCTCCCGGCTAAGACGCAAACCCGGATTGTCTAGGACGTCGCGAAAAACAGGTTCCAGTCTTGTAAGAAGATCAGTCATGTACGAGCTCTCGGATATGTTTGTTTCTCGGAACGTACTGGCCGTTCAATTCTAGTTTCCACACCGATCTACCGTCTCCCTCTTGCGCAACTCGCCTGAACCCCAAGTTTGCATAGAGATCCGAAACCATGCTGTTTCGTGGAGACGGTAGATAATATCCGTATATTTCCGACACTTCCCTTTGGTCGCATACCGCAACCAGAGCATCCAGCATAGCAAACTCCATGTCGCGTTTCACAACCCTACAACTCATGAGCCAGAGGTCGAGGTGCACGGTTCGATGTTCTTGTCGACCGATAATCACTGAGATCAAACCGTTGTCGCCAAACTTGTCGGACAACTTACCGTAAAGTGTTACGTATCGAGGGTCTAAGGCGATTCGTTCAATTTCTGCTTGCCCGTAGCGCCGCGTTGTAAGGTTAAACTGATTGGTTTTATTCGTCAGTTGCGCGATTCGCTCTAAGTACACCGGTCGAAAGGCACCGATTTCCGCACTCATCTCCAGGGAATCGAGATAGTCCTCATAACTTGCGAACTGACTTTGCTGCAACGCACGATGAGAATTCGTCTCATATTGTTTCGCTCGCGTGAGGTCTTCACCAGTCAGTGCGATCGGTTCGAAGTAGCGGGCTCCGTCCAAAATACTGATGAAATTTGCGATATCGCCGCCGACGTTAGGCACCGCCACCATGGGCAGTTGGGCAGAAACGAGTTCGCGCTCTGCGGGACTGTCGTCCACAAAGACCAGGCTTTCCAGTCCGATGTTCAACTCTTCTGCAATCGCCCTGATATTTTCGTGTTTGGGATTCCAATTCGCTTTGAAGCACGAAAAATGGCTCAGTTTTAGCACAGAGTCCGGATGCGCGAATCCTTCTCTTGCAGTTTGTTCCGAGTTTTTCGAGCAAGCCGCCAGCAGGACTCCTCGGGATCTCAGCCGCAAACAATACTCCTGGAATGCTGTGTAGGCATGCCCCTCGGGAGTTTCCCTGCCAATTCGGATCTTGTCCGCGCCGTCGTCTCCGACGCTGCCTCCCCAAAGAGTGTTATCCAGATCCAGGACTAAACACTTTCGGGAACGACCATAAATGCTGCAAACGATAGCTGCGATTGACTTCGCGATTTCCAGACTGCCTTCTGGACTGGTGATCAACTTATAAGCGAACCACCTCCGTAGGTCATGGAAACGCGTAAGACCAAGCGACGCCGCGATTGCGTGGATGTCATTTATAACCAATCTGCCGTTTGAATTGACTTCCCGCGCAAACTCCGCGTTAAGGCAATTCACCATGCGCGTATGCCCACCGGGAACAATGCCGTCCAAATTGCCGAGGATTCGTGCGGCAGGAGGCTCGAAGTTGTTCTGGATCACCATACAGCCGGTGTGATTCGCTAGTGATTGCCAGATCTCAGCGAACCGCCTCAACTCAGAACCCACGCATTCATTCAATTGCGATTCTGTCGCCTGTATTGGCGGGAAGCCTTGTATGTTCGTTGAAGATGTGTGAACGTACGCGATGTCCGGAGTGAATTCGTTGAGCCGCGACGGCTCGACCACAGCTTCCTCAAAATACCTGTTGAATCCCGATTGGTAAAGAATCGGCTGAATCCCCCTGTCCAGAAGAAGCAGCTCGATGAAATCAGCAACTTCGCTCGTGGTTGACCCACCCAATATTGCGATGCGAACCTCCGTCGAATTTGGTTCTACACGAAGCTCCCGCAGCAAAGTCTTTCTCTTGCGCAGTAGCATCTCGGCGGACGCGGAACCTAGCTTCATGGTATGCACTTCTGAGCGAATATCGGCTTACCCCGTTGCACTAGCTGCGCCACGCGAGAGCGTCCGAGCCGCCATCGTATTTGTTTGGAATTCATCGGCGATCTGTCCCATAGTCAAGCACCGTACTTCCCCGCTGCGTACCATAGCGCCCAGTTCATCAAAGAAACTCGCAACAAGATTCTCTAACCGCGGCCTTCCAGCGTAGAGGTTTTCTGGGTGAAACCACACGTGGAAGACACCTCCTGCGCGTCGCACCCGATGCAACCCCTTTTTCAGTCGGCGCATGCGCATCGCGTCTGGTATGTACCTGCGCCAGCCACCCACGTAACGCACCATAAGGGACCCGGGAATCGAAACCAACCCTTCCTTAGTCGAAGGCTCCACCATTAAAGGCGTTACTCCCGCAAAGTCTGCAAGCGCCGCCGCTACGGACTTTAACTTACTGCTCTGAAAACGAAAGGGCATTTCATCGACATCCCGGTAGCAGGTAAATCCCGCGTCGCAAAGGTCGCTCAGGTAAGCTACCGAATTTCGGGGGAACACGAAACACGTCGTTGGAACTGAAAGCTCGCGTGCTATCTGGGCGCAAGAACGAAACTCGGCAATTGCCCTCTCTCGCGTCATTCCCGGCCATCCAAATATTACGTGGGAGAATGAGTGAAATCCGACTTCCTGTCTCGGCCGTGCCTTTCGGATCATTTCCACCAGAGATGCTCCGAACCATTCGGGATGGAGTGCCTCGTCGCCGGCCTTCGGAACATACTCGAACCACGGTTTCGGGAAATGAGGGAAATGGACTTCTGGCATCTTCGATACATCGGGCAGAGACGAACGCATCATCCCGCCGACGACCGCCCACGATGCGCATAGGTTGTTGCGCGTGAGATGATTCAATAAATTAGGGACTCCGACGTCATGCGTCCATCGACCCATCTGTAACAGTTCCGGGCCATAGGCGTGATCGAAACTGCCCCAGCTCAACTCTAAATCCAGGCTGATGACGACCGTTGGCTGTGTCATTCTAGTCCCCGAGACGGGTATCACACCCGAAGTCCCAGGCGCCTCCGCTGATCCAGAAGTCCACCGGACGAGATTCCTTCCTACGTGCGAACCAACGAGCGCCGATTGGCTTGTTCCGATCTTCCCAGCCTCTCGTCCGTAGGCATTGAGCCACTTCCTCAGAACCCGTGACCGCCAAACAGAGCGGAACTCGAAACTCAGAAAAACTCCGATCCACTTCTTCACATAGTGCTTCTAAACAATCCCGGTCCTGAAACGCCAGTTCCACTATACGAGCCACAACAGCGCCGTTCCTTAGGCCAATCGAGGTAACAGCTCGACCATGAAAGTTGCCATGTTTACGCGCGAGAAACAAAATATTACGGGGACCCAACCTATGAAAGAAACGCCAGCGAAATGATGCGAGGTCCCAGTCTGGGTAGGTGGTTGCGGTGGATAAAACACTCAGTGCTTCTGACAGCTCTTCGTCGGTGGGAGCTGCAATCCTTGAAATCTCATATCCGTGACTTGATCGGACATTCCTATTGGCTTCTCGCCGCGTGCGCACCGTCCATCCCAGGGCCGATGCGGCTATCTGCATCCCAGCTTTCACCCTACTCCGCACGTTTTGCAGCCAGAAGATTTCGATCTTCGGAATTCGCATGCGCTCGTAAATCGTGTCCGGGATTGGATTGAGGCCAAGTATCGCAACATGTGCCTCCGTTTCCAAACCGGCCAGCATCAGCCGCAGTCCAGGCGGCATCAAACAGCCCTGCCCCGACTCATTACGATGTGACTCGAATACAAAGAGATCGTGGAGGGCAGGTACGATCACCCTCTCCCCGTTCACCCTCCAGGGAACTCTCATCCGGTGATGCGATCCAACAATTTGGTCTCCGTCGCACAAAACCAATAGGTCCCGTTGCATTCCCAGAGTGTTAGGGTTCTCTTTGTATAACCAATCTAAGAATGACGCGTCAGATTGCCGGGAATGTTTCCCCCAAGCGCTGCGGGCAAATTTCACATATGCAGCTTCCTCTGTTGCAAAGAGCCCCCGACAATTGATCTCGTTCGCCGTCCGAGCACCGCCTAAAATGAGTTTGCTTTTATGCATCTTGGCTCTTAACCGAAATCTTATCGTAGGGGTCAATCCATTGGCTACCTTAGTTTGCTACTGGAACATGTTGCAGGCTCCGACGCTCTGCACGGTTGGCTGACCCTATCAGGCTAGGCAAACTTCGCTGGGAGTAAGTCGTTCCGCCGCAGGAGGCCTTATTTCGACCGATCGCTTTTGGTCCGCGTCCGCTGCAGAGTTCCCTTGCCGAAGCCAGCTCACCCGCTTCGTTCCATCTTTCAAATTCACCTCCTCGACTGGAATCAACTTCGGCTCCGCATCTTCGGCACGTTTGGACTTGGTTTCGCTAATCGCAACCTCGGACTTCTAACTTTACGTCGCGGCACAGGGCGCAGTCGCGTGCGAACGTTGCTCCGCTGCGCAATTCGCGCCAGGTCGCCTGCCAGCGGCACGTTGCTTGCGCTGCCGAGACCGTCGTAGCTATTGCAAAAGTGAAGTAAGGTCGAGTGCTTGACTCGTGGTTCTGTGTTGCTAAGAGCTGTTGAATATTACATCAAGCTTCAGTATTGCCGCGCAGTTGAGAGCGTCGGGAGCCGAGGCGCCGTTAGGCAGAACAGAAGGACGAAATAAGAATACGTACGGCTAGCAGAAATTCTTAATCATCATCGTTCCGGTTAGTCAATCACGCTGGCGTTCCATAACACAGAATTCGGTGTCGCCGTGCTACTTGCACAGAGATGAACAGTTATTTCATTTGCGGCATTTATCCACGATTGCCAAGAAAAATTCCCTCCGAGAGAGCCCTCAGGATTGGCGGTTGCGACTCCTTTCGTCGTTATACCAGACAGCGTTAGGGTTTGTTCTTGGCAAGTTCCAGCGGCTATAGAGGTGAAGGCAGAATTGAGGGGCAGACCGGCGGCGTAGAAGATGGAATTTATAATAGAGCCGCCACCGACGCGTATTCCATAAAGAGTCGTGACTCCGGTGTTATCTGCGATCTGCCCACCAGCCGGTGTGCCTGAAAGAAATCCAGTGATGCCTGAATAGATATTGGGACCGATGTTCGCATTGACGCCAGTGCCGAGAGAATAGACCGTAGCAAACTGTTGGATGACGTTGCCCGAAGCTGTAAAGGCTTGTCCATTGCCGATTAAAAGCATCGTCCCGGCGGTCGAAACGGCATTCGGAATTACCAAGTTCCCAGTGAATGTGAATCCTCCAAGATTGCCACTGGCTGGAGGAATGGAGATGAGTGTATAAGCGTTGGTACAATTATTCGCGCCGGGGCTAAATAGGCTGTTGGTGATCGAAAGCGACTGCATGTTTGTGAAGCTGTTTATGTACTGTAAGAAAGGAACGCAGGTGCCTTGCTTCATCGATTCCGCAATGATGTTCGAGAAATTCCAATCGATGCTGGCATTCTGAACGGCTGAAGTTCCCCAGTTTTCCATTACGACCTGATTGAAGACCGAAAGATCACTGAACCCCGAGCCAGACGAGTTGGTCGCAGGACCTTCAACGAAAACGCTTGCCTTGTAGAACTGCGTCCAAGCATCGAACGTGACGGAATCAGTATTCTGATCAAGAATGATAGGGCCGACTGTGGTACTCGGGCCTTGGAAAGCTACACCATGAAAACCGATCTGCTGGCTGTCCGTGTTCAGCGATGAACGAGATAGATCTACCATTGGACCGACGACGGCGCTGGGGAAGTTCAGGGCGATGTCGTAGAAGTTTATTGTCCCGGCTGATCGAATGGAGAGACAGGCAGATGGTGCGCAGGTTCCGGTGAATTTGATTGTGGCCTGGTGGTTGCCAGAGGGGAGCGCGGCGCCCCAGCCACCGCGCACGGACACGCCTTCGAAGCCGTCTAGGGTAAGGGAGGTCACTGCACAAGTTTTCCCTGGCGGAAAGTAAATTGTAGTGGGAACTGAATTCGCGGCGTTGAGTGCATTCTGTATCGCGGTGGTGTCATCGGCCACGCCATCGCACACCGCACCGTAAGTAGAGCTGGCGACATCGATCCACGGAGGTTGGCCGAAGAATTGTGAGGCGAAGGGGCCATTGACTGCCACCCTACCAAGCTGGGCCGAGGCGATGCACGAGACTCCTCCCACGAGTGTGAATAAAAAGAGCAGTTTTGGTTGCAGATTTTTCATCATTTCGACTCGTATTGTAGGAAGTGCTCGAAGTAATTCCTCTGAGCGCCTGGAGAATTGCAAGGCACGGCGTATCCGTTTTCGATTGGCAGGCGATGGCACGATGCGTTCTTTTCCCCCGGGAGTCTTCAACCGGTACGATTCCTATTTCGCACCATGCCGTTTCGTCTCATCGTTTGCTGAGCAGTTCGACGTAGCTCGCATTTTACCGCATTTCTGGACATCGCTCGGAGAAAGGCCGCTCTTACCCGCGTATCAGTGGAAGTCGCGTTATGGGACAAGCTATCCTCAAATTCAGTCGCAAAAAAGTGGAACTAAATATCGCCCTTGTGGCAATATGTGTGATCCCTGCTGCACGCATTTAGCTTGTGATTGCGACGTTTGTAGTTATGGTCTTGCCGAAAATCGCTGGCCGACGGATGGAAGGGGGGATCCGCGAGATATGCGTGACTTCAGGCGGGAGGTGCGATGTGCACGTCTCCTCGTGGTGGTAATATTCGGTTCTTTGTTGCATGTCGGATGTGCCAAACAAGAAGACGCTCAAGTGCTAAGCATGCCGCCGCCGGTTCCAGCCAGCGCGACCCCTTATAACAAAGCCCTCGATTTTGATCTCTCGGCTTCGCCCGTGATCAACAACGCGAGTATTACCATCTCGAATGAAGGTGCTGATTACATTGTGCTACCGGCGGTTTTCACCGCAGGTGGTTATGCCCTCAACCGTTCTTCCATTTTGTCTCTCGTCCAGTCCGGCAACACTCTTGCTCCCGAACAGTTCGCGTTGACCACGTGGAAGCTGGTCAGCCAAGACACATTCCACTTTTGCGCTGCTGGAGCTCCTGGGGATCCTCTCGCGTATGCGGTCGAACCGTTGCGATTACTAAGCGGCTTTGGCTTTACGTGCTGCGATCAAGCCTCGGCCATACTCAATTCGCTGTGGCAAGCGGCTGGTTACGAAACGCGCATCGCCTCAATGACCTTTCATACCGTGCCCGAAATCCATTACAACGGCGCCTGGCATTTGTATGACGCGGACCACAAAGTCTATTATTTGGCCGAAGATAACAAGACCGTCGCAAGTGTGGCTGAGGTCGTCGCTGACCCGTCTTTGGTGGCACGTGTCGCGGATGCGAACGGTAACGACCCAGTTGGCTACCCAGCGGAGTTGATGGCTGAGCAGTATGCAGCATCGACGCCCGAGTACCTCATGCCCGACTACCGAAAGGCGGAGACTTACGGTTTACAGCCAAATCAGAGCTTCACACTTCGATCCGATAACCTGACTACCAGCATCTTCGACTATTTAGAACTCAATGATCCCGATTTACAGCCCACCACCGTCACTTCGGGACAGTTCGATTGGCTGCTGGATTTTGCTCGAACTGACTGGAGGCAGTTCGCCTCTTCAGTAGACGGAATAACAACCTTGCCGGGCGGTACCGAACTTTTCATCGCGAACGCCGCTACGAAGTCCGGACACGTTGTCTACTATCTTTCGAGCCCATTTCCTGTCTTCACCCTCCAGGTGAGCGGAACTGTTTATCGTGAGAATGGGGCAGCGTCGGTTAGCGCATCTTTTTCGAGCGATGGCATCCACTGGTCAGCCGCATTTCCAATGAACCCGGAACCCGGT
>Ga0307476_10001226_pt1 | contig 16061 bp, 14 predicted proteins | sample atmos_gasesECM2C_2_FD_203314 | JGI IMG/M metagenome (GOLD analysis project Ga0307476, IMG submission 203314) | Hardwood forest soil microbial communities from Morgan-Monroe State Forest, Indiana, United States - atmos_gasesECM2C_05 | ecosystem: Environmental > Terrestrial > Soil > Temperate... | reverse complement strand
ACCTGAACGCGTCCCGCCAGGGCGGTACCGGTCGCCACCGTACCGCGACCCGGCAGCGTGAACACGCGGTCGACGGCGAGTCGAAACAAGCCAGCCTCGGAACGCATCGGCCAACTCGCAGCGATACGCATCAAGTGTGCACGTAGTGCGGCGACACCCGGATCGTCGGTCCCGGCTGCATTCAGAGCGAAGAGCGGCGCATCATACAGGGCCGTGCGGGAAAGCAGGGTCTTTATTTGCGCCGCCACCGTCTGGGATCGCGCCCCGTCCACGCGATCGATTTTGCTGAGCGCAACTGCGCCGCGAACTACTCCCAGCAACTCCAAGATGGCCAGGTGTTCGCGCGTCTGCGGCATGACGCCGTCGTCCGCCGCAACGACCAGCAGCGCGAAATCGATTCCACCGGCGCCGGCCACCATTGTATGCACCAGCCGCTCATGGCCCGGGACGTCGATGAACCCCAAGGTCTCGCCGCCGGCCACGGTGGAATAGGCATAGCCAAGTTCTATGGAGATTCCGCGTTCCTTTTCTTCCTTGAGCCGGTCCGTATCGACACCGGTCAAGGCGCGCACCAGGCTGGTCTTGCCGTGATCGATGTGACCGGCAGTGCCGATGATCATCGGCGGAAAGCGCTCCATTGCGCGGTGAACTCGACTTCATCGATGACTTCTAGGCAGCGTAGGTCGAGCCAAAGCGCATCGTCGGCGAGGCGCCCGATGACGGGGCGGGGTAATTCACGCAGCATGGCCTCGAGCCGATTCAGACTCGAGCGCTTGGCGCGGGATTTGAACACGCGCAATCCAAAGCTCGGTAAACGGTCGGCCGGCATTGCGCCGCTGCCGACCTGCGACGTCATCGGCGTCGCCACCACTCCGAACGCATCACCGAATGCCGCCTGCAACGCCGGCAGCAAGCGTCGAGCCTGGTTCTCGATCTCCGGCACAGACCGCGTCAGCAAACGCAGTACGGTCAATTTCTCAGCCAGCAATTCCGGTGCGCGGTACAGTTCCAAAACCCCCTCGAGCGCGGCCAGGGTCAGCTTGCCCACCCTTAGCGCCCGCTTGAGAGGGTTCTTCTTGATGCGCGCAATCAGATTGGCGCGCCCAACGATGATGCCGGCTTGGGGCCCTCCCAAAAGCTTGTCGCCGCTGAATGCGACTAGATCGGCGCCCGCTGCGATTGTCTCGTGCACCGTCGGCTCTTTCGGCAGGCCCCATCGCGCAAGATCGACGAGACTGCCGCTGCCGAGGTCGACCACCACCGGCACGCCGTGCGCCCGGCCGAGCGCCGCGAGTTCGCCGATGCCGACGGATGCAGTGTATCCGGTGATCACGTAGTTGCTGGTGTGCACTTTCATCAGCAGCGCCGTCCGCGCGTTGACAGCGCCCGCATAGTCCGAGGCATGCGTACGATTGGTCGTCCCGACTTCTATGAGTTTTGAGCCGGCACTGCGCATCACGTCCGGGATGCGAAACGCGCCGCCGATTTCGACAAGTTCTCCGCGCGACACCACGACCTCGCGCCGGTTGGCCAGGGTATTCAGCATCAACAGAACCGCGGCGGCGTTGTTGTTCACCACCGTCGCAGCCTCGGCGCCCGTCAACTCGTGCAGCAACGGCTCGACCACATCATCGCGGTCGCCGCGGCCGCCGTTGCTCAAATCGTATTCCAGGCTGACAGGAGTACTAAGCGCGCGGACCACGGACTCTTGCACCGGGGCCGGCAGCAAAGCCCGCCCTAGATTCGTGTGCAACACCGTACCCGTCAGATTGAAAACGGATCGCAACCGTGAGCGCCTGTCTTGTTGCAATCGCGCGTCGACATTTCTTGCGATGATCTCCGGAACGAGTGCATCGTGAAGCAGCTCGCCGAGGGCCGCCCGATGACGCAGGGCGGCCAGCGCCTCGCGAAGTGCAATAGTCACCTGAGTTCGCGAGTAGCGAGTCAGCGCGGGTGCGAAATCGACGTCGTTCAGCAGCCGATCCAGTGACGGGATATCGGCTGCACGCGCCGGAGTGGAGTCGGACGGCACTTCAACTCTCGTTGGGCTGCCACAGCAGCGGGTTGACGCTCGCGCGATGATAGCCGCTTTGGCCGAGCAACAGATCGAGGTTCAAGCTGGCCAGGTCGTCGGCCACGGGCTCTACCCCGGGATCCTTCTCCTGATAAAGAATCTTGCGGTAGCTATGGCATTCCTCGCAGGTTTCCGCGCGCACGGCTGCCTCGGTTGCGCTGCCGTCGTCCTCCTCGTTCGAACCGATCATGGCGGATTGGTACGCAATGCTCTTGCCCGAGGCGCCGCACCGCGAGCATTGCACGCGCACCATGTGCCACTCGGTGGCACACAATGCACAATGTAGATATCGATATCCCTGGTAGAGCGACTGGGCATAAACTATGCTTGCCACCGGCTGCCTGCCGCACAGCGGACAAACACCTGGCACGTCGAGTGCCGTGACCCGATCGGCGGTGAAGGAAGCGGCCAATGCGGCCCAATGCACCTGCAGAGTTGCCATGATGATGGGCGCAGCAGCCGCGTCGATCGCCTCATCTCCCGACTGCAGCAAGGCGTCGGCCTGGCCTTCGACCCAGTCGCGCGAGGCCCGGCGAATCCTGGAAATCACCTCGGTAACGCCCGCCGGAAATTCCGGGTGCGCGGCCAGCCCCTCGCAAATAGTCTTCAGCGTTTCGAACCAGGCAGCGGGGCGAGGCCTCGCGGCCGGTTGAATGGGCGGCATGCCATGCTCGGTCGACATCTTGATGTGCGCCGGCGTTGGAACGGAGACCGATAAGTCTGCCACCGCCGAATGTTGCGCGTCCACCAACACCGCAAGGAAGCGCAGGTAATCGCCGATGCTGGCGCACACACCGAGTTGACGCAGGCGCATCGCGCGTCGTGCAAACAGCGTGGCCCGAGCCGGCAATCGAACTCGAGGTATGGATCGCTGCGCGAGGGTTTCGATCTCGCCCGGTTCAAGGATGCGTTGCGCCATGATAGGCGCAACTCTACCTCTGTTGTATGCCCTTGGTCACCTCGCGAAACCATGCGCGATGATGTTTCCAGGCCCAGCCCGGCGTAACCCAGCCACGGGTCATCGCGCGAATCGAACCCTTGACCCAGATCCCCGCGTAGATATGGACGATGATCGCACAGATGAGCACGAAGGCGAAAAACGCATGCGCCAGCGCACCGAGGCGCAACACGCCGATGGAGAAATACCCGGAGAAGTACTCCCGCCAAATAACGACGCCGGACACCAACAGGCACGCCAGGCAAACGACGATGGTAAAGAATAGGAGCTTTTGGCCGCCATTGTAGCGGCCAACTTCCGGCAGGTTCTGCTCGCGGTTATTGACCACCTCATTGATCTTGCGCAGCCATATCCAGTCTCGCTGCTGAAGAGTGTTGTCGCGCCAGAGCTTCGCTCCCAACAAAAAAAATGCAACGACCATGAAGCAACCGACGAAGGGATGTAGGATCCGCGTCCAGGGGCCGCCGCCGAACAGATTGGTAAGCCAAAACAATGCCGGATGGAATAGCGCGAGCCCGGACAATGCCAGCATTACAAAGCTGATCGCAATGATCCAGTGATTGATACGGGTGGCGGCGCTGTAGCGCTCAAAACGCTCAGGAATGCGTGAGCTCATGGCATTTTCTCCAAGTCACGGCGCGCGGCTTCCTCATCTCGTTCGTCGGTCTCGTTCGGCCCGATGCCGATGTAGTGCAGGAAACCCACCGCCGCGGTCGCCGCAATGGCGAAAAGGGCCAGCGGTTTTGTGAAGCCCTTCCAAAGTCTCACCGTCGGACTGATTCTGGGCTCTTCGGGCAGCCCGCTGTACAGCATCGGCTGATCCGCGTGGTGCAGAACGTACATCACATGCGTGCCGCCCACCCCCGCCGGATCGTAAAGACCGGCCTGGTCGAAGCCGCGCGATTTCAGATCCTCGATGCGCTCATCCGCGTGGCGTGTCATATCCTCCTTGGTGCCGAATACGATGGCCCCGGTGGGACAAGATTTTACGCAGGCTGGTTCCAAGCCGACCGCAACCCGATCGGAACACAGCGTGCACTTGTAGGCTTTTTTGTCCTTCTTCGAGATGCGCGGAACGTCGAACGGACAGCCGGTGATGCAATAGCCGCAGCCGATGCAATTCTCCTCCTGAAAATCGACGATGCCGTTGGCGTACTGCACGATCGCGCCCGGTGACGGACAAGCTTTCAGGCAGCCGGGGTCCTCGCAGTGCATGCAGCCATCCTTGCGAATCAGCCACTCGAGGTCGCCCTTGGGATTCTCGTACTCGGCGAAGCGCATCAGCGTCCAGGAGTGTTCAGAAAGGTCGGGGGGATTGTCGTAGTGACCGGTGCAAGTGCCAATCTCATCGCGCAGATCATTCCATTCCATGCAGGCGACCTGGCATGCCTTGCAGCCGATGCACTTGGTGGTGTCGATGAGTTTCGCCACCTGGCCGGTATGCGCGCCGCGCACTTCCGGCTCCGGAAGGGTGGTCGCCGAGCGGCGGACGATGTCGAGCGACTGCAGCGGCATGGATCCTCCTAGACCTTCTCGACCCTGACCAGAAATGCCTTGAATTCGGGCGTCTGCGAGTTGGCGTCGCCGACGGAGGGCGTCAGTGTATTGGCAAGGAATCCCGGCTTGGCGAGGCCCATGAATCCCCAATGGATGGGCACGCCCACCGTATGCAAGACCTTGCCGTCCACGTTCAAGGGCCGGATGCGCTTGGTAACCATCGCCACGGCCTTGATGAACCCGCGGTTGGAACTCACTTTGACCGGCTCACCCGTCGTGATTCCGATCTCTTTCGCGAGTGCTTCGCCAATCTCAACGAATTGCTGCGGCTGAATAATGGAGTTCAGGCGCGCATGCTTGGTCCAGAAATGAAAGTGCTCGGTGAGCCGATACGTGGTCGCCACATGGGGGAACTGCGCCGCCTTGCCGAACTGCTCTCGATCGTCGGGAAACACCCGCGCGGCGGGATTGTTCGTCGCCTGCGGCTGCTTCGGATTCAGGGGGTTGTAACCCAGCGGAGTCTCGAACGGCTCGTAGTGCTCGGGAAATGGGCCCTCGGCCATGCCGCCTCGGGCAAAGAATCGCGCGACTCCTTCGGGGTTCATGATGAACGGACCCATGCCCCCGGCCGGATTCTCATCGACTTTGAAATCCGGCACGTCCACGCCGCTCCACGCCGTCCCGTTCCAACTGATGAGTTTGCGCGCGGGGTTGTAGGGCTTGCCGCTCGGATCACAGGACGCCCGGTTGTACAGCACGCGGCGGTTGGCCGGCCATGACCAGGCCCAATTCAACGTCTGCCCGATGCCGCTGGGATCAGAGTTGTCGCGCCGGGCCATGAGATTGCCGGTGGGGCCCCAGGAACCGCAGAAAATCCAGCAACCGCACTGCGTACTGCCGTCGTCGCGAAGTTCTGCGAAACCCGCCAGCTGCTCGCCCGCCTTGCGCGTAATCTTGGTCGGATCCTTCGGATCCGCCAGATCCTTGAGGGCGTTGCCGGAGTATTCCCGAGCCAGTTCCTCCGGACTGGGGCTTTGCGGCTGCGCGTACCTCCAAGTCAAGTTCAGAATGGGATCCGGGAACGCACCGCCGTCCTTGGAGTACATGACTCGCATGCGAGTGAAAATTCCCGCCATGATTTCAATGTCGCTACGGGCTTCGCCGGGTGGGTTGGCGCCCTTCCAATGCCATTGCAGCCAGCGCGCCGAATTCACCAGCGCCCCGTCCTCTTCCGCGAAGCAGGTGGTCGGTAGTCGAAACACTTCCGTTTCGATCTTGACGGGATCGACGTCGTTGTGCTCGCCGTAGTTGCGCCAGAACTCGGAAGTCTCGGTCGCCAGCGGGTCCATGATGACGAGGAACTTGAGCTTGGATAGGCTCGCGGTCATCTTGGCCTTGTTGGGCGCCGCGGCCAGGGGATTGAAACCCTGTGCCAGGTAGCCGTTGACCTTGCCCTGATGCATCAACTCGTACATCTGCAGCATGTCGTAGAGCTTGTCGACCTTGGGCAGGTAGTCGTAAGCCCAATTATTCTGCGCCGTTGCCGCATCGCCCCACCACGCCTTCATGAAGCTCACGTGAAACTTCGGCGTGTTCTGCCAGTAGCTCAATTGATTGGGCCGCAGCGGCTTGAGCGTCCGGGCCGTGATGAACTTTCCGTAGTCCTGTTCGCTTTCGAGAGGCAACCCTATGTAAGCCGGCAGTTGATTCGACAAGAGACCGAGATCGGTGAGTCCCTGGATATTTGAATGTCCGCGCAGCGCGTTCATGCCGCCGCCGGCGATGCCGATGTTGCCGAGCAATAATTGCACCATCGCACCGGTGCGAATCATCTGCGAACCAATCGAATGCTGCGTCCAGCCGAGCGCGTACATGATGGTCATCGCCCGCGTCGCCGTCGCCGTGGAGGCGATCAGGTCCCAGATAAACAGCATCTTGTCCTTGGGAGTACCGCACACTCGCTCGACCATTTCCGGCGTGTAGCGCGCGTAGTGCTGCTTGAGCAACGTGTACACGCAGCGCGGGTGCGACAAAGTCGCATCGACCTTGGCAAACCCGTCCGGGCCGATTTCGTAGTCCCAGCTGGATTTGTCGTAGCTGTGCTTCTCTGCGTCGTAGCCGGAGTAAATGCCATCGGTAAAGGTGAACTCTTCCTTGACGATGAACGACAGATCGGTGTGATGGACGACATAGTCGCGTTGGATCTTGTCCTTGGTCAAAAGGTAGTTGATCAAACCGCCCAGGAATACGATGTCGGTGCCGGAACGAATTGGGGCGTAATAATCCGCCACTGATGCCGACCGCGTGAAGCGCGGATCGACGACGATGAGCTTCGCCTTATTGTGGGCTTTCGCCTCGGTTACCCATTTGAAGCCGCAGGGATGGGCCTCGGCGGCATTCCCACCCATGATGAGGACCACGTCGGCATTTTTGATGTCGACCCAGTGATTCGTCATCGCTCCACGGCCAAACGTCGGGGCAAGACCTGCCACCGTCGGACCGTGTCACACACGAGCCTGGTTATCGAACCCCAGCAGTCCTAAAGATCGCGCCACCTTGTGAGTGATATAGCCGGCTTCGTTGCTCGACGCGGACGCTGCGAGCATGCCGGTGGTCAGCCATCGGTTCACCGTGAGACCGTCTGACGTCTTGGCAATAAAATTCGCGTCTCGATCCTGCTTCAGGAGTTTGCTGATACGGTCGAGCGCGTCGTCCCAGGTGATCCTTTGCCACTTGTCGGATCCCGGCGCACGATACTCGGGGTACTTGAGGCGACTCTCGCTGTGCACGAAGTCAATGAGGCCGGCGCCTTTTGGGCACAGGGTGCCGCGGTTGACCGGATGATCCGGATCTCCCTCTATGTGGAAGATGCTCGGCTGAGCGTTCTTCGCACCATCACCCAGGCCATACATCAAAATGCCGCAGGCGACCGAGCAATACGGACAGGTGTTGCGCGTCTCGGTGGCCCGCGTGAGTTTGTACTCACGCACTTCCGCGAGCGCTTCGTCGGGCGAAAAGCCCATGAGTGCCAAACTCGAACCCACCAGCGACATGCCGGTGACCTTCAAGAATTGGCGTCTTGTCAATTCAGACATGACTACCCCCTAGTGCGGCGCCCGCGCGGGACACTTGGAAACAGAGGCTAGAGTCTAGATCCGTACTCGGAACAGCACAAGCTGCGTGAAAGCGCCACGCACAACCATCTAGGACCATCAGAACTTCAAGTCGAACTTCGGTCGCCACACCATGACGTCGGGAGCATATCGTCCCATCAATCTCATACAAATCTCGACCGATCGTCACTCAATCCAGTTTTTCAATATTGAGATCTTGCACGCGACCGAACTCGTGTTGTTGGTCATGGGTGTGAGTTCCAAGACATCGACGTGTCGCAGATACTCATCGAGCGCAGCACGATCCTTCTGTCGCCTGAGAGACCTTCAACCGCGAACAGGAGCTCCGACTTAGTAAGTGACTGTTTTTAATAAATTTTATTTCGGCAGTTCCTCGCTTGAGGCCCGCCACTTGCGCGACCCCTTGGAAATCCTCCCGGGTGAAGTCGTCAGTTTTGCCGTTGAGCGTCATTTGGTGGCGGTCCTTTCCGTTCTTGATCGGCATCGCTCGATACTGCATCAAATGGCGCGCAGCGCCGTTGTCACGGGGACTCGCGCCGCCCGCAGTGCGGGGAGGAGTCCGCCGGCCAAGCCCATCGCCAGCGCCCACACGACGCCAAGCGCGACGAGCGACGGTGTTACCGCAAGTTGAAAGCTGTAGCCGAAGGGACTCGCGGACAACCCGTTGAAAAAAGCCCACGCCAAGGCGCTTCCCAACAGCGCGCCCGGAATGGCCCATACCAGCGACTCGCACAACACGGAAGCAACGATTGCCGCGGACCCGAAGCCGATGGCGCGCATCGTAGCCAGCTCGCGGCGCCGCGAATCGACGATCGCGTACAGGGAATTGACGGCGCCCAGCGTCGCGCCGATCGCCATGATGGTGCCGACGAAGTAGCTGACGAAGTTCAGGATGGCGTTCAGTTGTTTGAACCCGTCTTCGATAACTTCGCGTTCGCGTTTCGCTTCGAGGTGCAGGCTCGGATTGGCCTTGATGGCATCGCTAAAAGCGTCAAAATCTGCCGGTGTTTGCAGACGCACCGACACCGAGGTGTAGGTATTGCTGCTGAAAGTCGACATGAGGCTGTCGACGTCGGCGTAGACCGAGCATTGTTGCGCCTGTCCCAGATCGAAGTGGCCGACCACGGTCCACTCGCTGCCGTGAATCGGACGTCGATCGCCGAGGTCGAAGCCCGTGAATTGGCGGACACAGGAATTGCTGGCGATGAGCTCATGCAGGCCCCGCTGAAACATGCGCCCCCCCGTGAAGCGCATCTCCGGCAGATATTCAGTCACGGTCGGTGTCGTTCCGATCAGTGGAAAAAAGATTCGGTTACCCGTCACGCGCCTGCGGCCTTCGACGGGAACCTCCGAGTCGAAGACCACGATGGGCTCACCCTGGCTACCCTTGCGGATGCCCGGCAGCTGAAGAACGGCCGCGGCCTCCTCCCGGGAGATGTTGCCCTGAAATACCCGCTCGCCCGCAGTGGCCAATATCACGCGGTCGTCGCTCGCGTCGCCCATCTCTTGCCGGCGCGCGCCGGTGCCCATCGCCAGCATGGAAACCAACACACCGACCGCGCAGGAGACACCGATGATGATGGTCAGGACGGGCGCGATCCGCTGTGGGACCCCCGCCAGATTCACGAGCAGTATGCCGAGAAATTGCCGGATAAAGTTCATCGGAGGGCGCTAGCGGCTGGCGAGCGCGGCAGCGATCTTCAGCCGCGCCGCCGAAAGCGCCGGGACCGACACACTGATCACCGCCACCAGGACCGCAGATGCCACACCCACCGCGACCACGATCACAGGCATCGAGAGACCCGGTACGATTCGCGAAGCCAACGGGAACACCAACATTGCAAGCGCGAGCCCGCACGCCGCTGCTGCGATGAAGACGACCAAGGCCTCCGCGAGTATGCAAAGAAACACGGCGCGATTGGAAAACCCCAGGGTCTTCAGAACCGCAAGCTCCGGGGTGCGCTCTCGTATCGATTGCATCATCATGGTGGCGGTCGCGAACAGCAGCGCCACCAGCACCGCACTGACGATTGCCCGAATCAAGAAGTTGAGATCGCCGATCGACTGCAAATTCATCTGGGCCAACTCACGCAACGATTCGGTGCGCGTTTCGTTCGAGGAATTGGCGAAGCGCCGGTCGATTTCATCGGCCACCGTCACCGCCCGCTTCGGATCGGAAACCGCGACGTTGAAATGCTTGACGGTGCCCCTGCCGGCGACGCGGGCCTCATCGTAATAATCATAATTGATCAGGATGTTGTCGCGCCCGCCGCCGACGTCGCTGTCGGTGTAGGTGCCCACGACCTCGAACGTCCAGTCGGTCGAACCGTTGGTTTGCACCGTGGCGGACTTCAGGGGGATGTGGTCTCCGATCTTCCAACCGTACCGCTTGACCAACCCCTCCATGACGATGGCTCCGGTGCGTGTCCGCCGCAACGCCTCGGCGTATTCGGGCGCGATCGTGAAAGTGAACGCCGCCAGCCAGCCTGGCTCGGGGCGTATGGCGACGATGCCCAATTTCTGACTGGGGTTTTGGTAGATGCCCCCGGACAACTCCACAGGAACGACCACTTCCACGCCGGGTACCGATTTGATTTGGTCGAGCAGGCTCAACGGCAAGGAATCGATCAGGCTCAGACTGCCGTGGACGAGCAGCACATCAGCGCGCGCGGCGCGGACCAACTGTTCGACGCCGGTCTTCAGGCCCTGGAGCACGCCGAAAAGCGCGAAGGCGACGCAAACCTGCAGAAAGATCAGGATGGCGCGTCCGGGCTTGCGCCAAATGCCGGACCATATGAGCGGCAGAAATCTCACTGTCCCACCCAGTCTGCAGGTTTCACCATTTTCCGCCCCCTTCCCCGCTTTGTACGCCACCGGCCGACTGCTGCGCAAGTCGGAACCATTCCGTCCGTGCTACAAAGAGCAGATGGATTTGAAGCGTCGCATACCATGAATAGCACAGGTAAAGTGATTGCCCCGCCGGGTGCACTCTCGCCCCTGATTCTCAGTTGCCTCGCCGCGACTTGGCTGGTGTGGGGTTCGACCTATCTCGTGATCCGCTTCGCGCTGGCGGGCTTTGCGCCTTATTTTTTGATGGCCACCCGTTTCCTATTTGCCGGCGGACTCCTGTTGGCGTGGCAGCTGGCGCGCGGGGCAACATTGCCAAGTACCCGGCAGTGGGGCAACGCGCTGCTCGTCGGCACGCTGATGCTCGGCGGCGGAATGGGCGGAGTCGCCTATGCCGAACAAACCATCGGCTCAGGTCTGGTCGTGGCGTTCATCGCCGTGATTCCGCTGCTGCTGGTGGTGATCAATCTTGCCTTTGGCACCCATCCGCAGCGCCGTGAGGTGCTGGCGGTTTTTATCGGCCTCGGCGGCGTGCTGATGCTCACTCAAGGGGCCGGTCTGCGCGCCTCTCCGGCCGGACTCGCCGCGATCACGGTTGGCACGACGGGATGGGCCCTCGGCAGCGTTCTCGCTCAGCGGGGATTTGCGCTCGCACCGGGCGCGACCGGCTTCGCGACCGAGATGCTGTGCGGTGGAGTTGCGCTGCTCGTGATGTCGGCTGTGCGCGGCGAACCCTGGCATTGGCCCTTGCAGACCGGAGTCTGGCTGGCGTGGTGGTACCTGGTCGTGTTCGGATCACTGATCGCGTTCAGCGCCTATATGTTGCTGCTCGCGCGCACCTCGTCGAGCGTTGCCGCCAGTTATTCGTTGGTGAATCCGCTGGTGGCGCTCATTCTCGGGGTGACGCTGGGCCGCGAAATCGTCTCGACCTGGGAGTGGTTCGCGGCGGGCGTGGTGATGATCGGCGTGGTGCTGTTGTTTTGGGATCGGCAGGGATAGGCGCTAACTCGCCGGCGGCGCCGCCGGCTTTTCGCCGTGAAACGCGGCTCGCGTTTGTGCCGCGCCGCGTTTGGCGGCAGTGGCAATCTCATGCCCGACCGCGCGGGCGGCGACCGCAACCCGCTGCGCGCCCTCCTTGCATTTGGCACCCACCACCTGCGAATCGTGCCTCACAGCCGCGCCAAACGCCCTCGCGTGCGTCGAGATCGCGGACTCATGCGGCGCATCTTCCGCCGCATGCACTGCGACCCAGGGCGTCAGCAGCAGGGTCCCTACCACCAATAGGCTGGCGGCCCGGCTGCCCACGCTGCGAACTCGCTCATCTGTCGTCGTGTTGGTCATGGCCTTCATGTCCGTGTCCGCGCTCGTCCCCGTCATGGCCGCGTCCGTGTCCTCGATCGTGATCGCCGTCGCGATCACGCTCCTGATTCCGTTGGTGGTCTTGCCAGCGCTGCCGCTCCAATTCGCGGTCTCGCTCGTGCTCTTGATAGTGGCGCTGGTACTCCGGATCGTATTCCTGCGATCGAACGAAATACACGGGCCGGTTGCAGGCATTGTATTCATGACAGTGCACGCGCCAATTCTTTGCGTGCCCGGGCGGTACATGCAGATAAATCGGCGGCGGCGGCGCTGCCTGCGGCTCGATCAACATGGGCTGCGCGTAGACGACCGGCGGCGGACGTTCGTTGCCGAGATTCACTTGACCGTACAAGCCGGGCGCCACCTCGCCCGACAACATGACGTGAATATCCAGGCCGCCCGCGTAACTGAGACCAGTGCCGACGAGTGATACCGCGACCAACATGATTAACCGCATATGACAGTCCTCTCCGTAATTTGAGCTGAGTTTGCATGATCGAACGGGCAACGCAAGTGTCGGCCGCGTCGTGAAAAGCAGACATCGGGGTCGGCGGTCAATCCGCGCAAATTCATAGGTTTTTGCCGGATCGGGCGGCGTAATTCTTCGTCGTGGAATTCCAAAACGTGACGTGCGTCACCGCACGAAACTCGGTAATCCGCATGTCATCCCGCGCGGACCTAACTGCGGAGGCGATCGATGGCCGCAACGAGGGGGTAGCACGAATCCAGCAGCGGCAACGCCAGGCGATGCTGGCGAGCCGTCCGCACCGCCCAGCCCAATGTCTCTTCAACTTCCAATGCGCGTCCGGCCTCCAGATCCTGCAGTGATGACATTCGATGCTGGGGCGCGGTCGCTTGCAGGTGAGCTCCGAAGCGCTGAATGGCGGCGACGGCTTCTGGTTCCGACTCTCGACACAGAGTGGCCACGGGGAGTACGGATTGATCCGACAATTCGATGCGGTGGGCAGCCGCCAGCAGGTTGATTTCGCGCATGAGACGCACCAGCACGAGCGCCGAGCCAGGATCGCTGAAATATTTCCACGTCGAGACGCGCGTCGTCACGGATAGGACCATCATGCCGACCCAGGATGCAAACTTGGACCATTCGAGGCGCTGGATATCCGCTACCGCGGCGGCCCGCACCCCCGAGGCATCAATGGCGCCCGCTATCTTTTGCGCGCGCAGGCTATTCCCGCCATCGAGTTCGCCGATATAGATGTTGGCATTGCGGCTGAACATGACTTCACCGGAAGGCTTGAGCTCCCCGCTGGTGTCGGCCAAGGCGCCGAGGACTCTCTCGCGGCCAACACAATCGGCAAGCAAATCATTTTTCATGATCCCATTCTGAATGGACAATGCCGCATCGATCGATGCGCCGCGTAGCGGCGCCAGGGCGGCCGCCGAGTCCCGCGTTTTTGTCGCCATGATGAGCACGTCCGCTGCGCGCAGGCGCGCCGGCTCGGTGACGACGGATACCGGCTGGGAAAACTCGGCCAAGCCTGTGATGCGTAGACCGTCCTCTTCTATTTGCTGGGCGCGGCCGCCTCTGGCCAACATGACCACCTTGCAGCCCGAGCGCGCCAAATGGGCGCCAATGATGGACCCGATGGCACCCGCTCCCACGATGGCAAAATCCACTTTGTTCATGCTCATGAGCAATCGTCGCCCTACCCGCCTCCCTGCGCAACCCGCGGGCGCGCCGCGATCGCACGAGCTTGCCGCTGATACTGCATCACGAAATCGAGGATGAGCCGGCTGGCGTCCGGCCCATTGGCGTCGTTGAACTCATAGCGCATATCGCCGCCGCTCCAGGCATGACCCAATCCCTCAACCAGAATCTTGCGCAGCACGAGCCGTCCCTGCTGCGTCGAGTCCTGTTGCCGGTAGGGGCGGCCACGGTTCTCGACGCGGCGCTCCTCGGACGTCAACAGCGGACCTGCGCTCGGATCGACTTCCTCAGCCCGTAGCTTGAGTTGCTCGATGATTTGATCCGCATTCAAGGGATTGACGGTGGTATCGCGGTCCCCGTGGATGACGAGCGTCGGCACGGTTACAGATTCATGCGTCTCCCGCACCAATTGGCGCGCCTTTTCCATCGACGCGGACGACGGCCCGGACCGCATCGCGGCGAGCGCTTGCGCGGGCGAGATTGCCGCGCCGTACATCAAGCCGGAATGGATGGCACAGGCCGCAAACAGCCGACTGTGGCGCACTGCCAAGAGGCAGGCCATCGCACCGCCCGCCGACATCCCCGCCACATAGACGCGTTGCGGATCAATGGGTCGGCGGTGCGTGACTTGATCGATCAGCCGGGCAAGCAGCGCTGCCTCACCCTGCCCGGCGAGCGAAGCTGGTTCGAACCAATTCCAACAGCGCAGCGGGTTCGAATGCTTGCTTTGTTCCGGATACAGCACGGCACAGCCGTATTCCTCGGCGAGCATGTTCATGCGGGTGCCCTCGGCAAAGCTGAGCGGATCTTGATTGCATCCGTGCAACATGACGGCAAGCGGCATGCTGTCGCGGCGCGACGAGCCCGTCGGCAGATAGAGTCGATACCCCAGGTCATGCCGGCGCAGCCCCAGCCGGAACACACCCGACGCGTGCGGATCCTTGAATCTCGCCGTGAGAAAGCGACTGCGGCCCCTCGCGCGCGACCGCAGTGAACGCCGCATCCCGACTATTTTTTTCGCCAACCGGCGCAGCGCTCTCAACATGCGCGCATTCTAAGCCGCAGTGGCGAGGCGCCCGGCGCGATAATCGGCGAGCGCTTGCTCGATTTCCTCACGCGTGTTCATCACGAACGGACCGTACTGCACCACCGGCTCGCCCAACGGCTTGGCCGCCAGCAGCAGAAATTGCACCCCGTCCGGGCCGGCCTGCACGCGTACGCTGTCTCCCTCGGACAAGACGCCGGCCGCCCGATGCGGCAGCGGCTTGGCCGTGGCGGCCGCACCGATCTTGGCGCTGCCCTCATAGACATACAGGAAGGCATTGTGACCGGCCGCCACCTGCGTCATGAATTCACTTTCGGCCGGCAGGCGTACATCGAGATACAAGGGATCGGTGCTGCGTTTGGCGTCGCTGCCGTTGACCGGACCCCGGGTGATGCCGCCGTCCAGCGTGAACGTCCCGGCAATGACCTTCACCTCGCCACCCTGCGGCAGCGATACCCGCGGAATCTCGCGGGCGGGAATGTCGCGATAGCTCGCGGGCTGCATTTTTTCCTTTGACGGCAGATTGAGCCACAGCTGGAAGCCGCGCATGCGGCCCTCGCTCTGCTGCGGCATCTCGGAGTGGATGATGCCGCGCGCCGCCGTCATCCACTGCACGTCGCCCGGGCCAAGATCGCCGCGATTGCCGAGGTGATCCTCATGGCGCATGCGGCCATCGAGCATATAAGTGACGGTTTCGAAGCCGCGATGCGGATGCGCCGGGAAGCCGGCCATGTAATCGTTCGGGTCGTCGGAATAGAATTCATCGAGCATCAGGAAAGGATCCACCTGCAAACCTCGCTGGCTGCCGAGGCTGCGGCGCAATTTGACGCCGGCGCCGTCGGACGTCGGCATCGATTCGATGACATGAGCCAGAGTTCGGATACTCATCTTAAATCTCCTTTTGAATATCTTGCTTGATCGGCAATTTTAGGCAGCGAGCCGCGCGATTTCGGCCGCGGCTTTGGCGAGGCCCGCTTCCTTGCTTTGCGCGCTGATGGCGAGGCCTTCGGCGTAGACGAATTCCACGTCGGTGATGCCGAGGAAGCGCAGGAAGTCGCGCACATAGCTGGTCTGGGTATCCAACGGGGTACCGGCGTACAGTCCACCGCGCGCCGCGAACACATACACCTTCTTGCCGGTGAGCAGGCCGACCGGGCCCTTCTCGGTATACTTGAAGGTCACGCCGGCGCGGGCGACGTGGTCGAAGTACGCCTTGAGTTGCGACGGCACACCGAAGTTGTACATGGGCAAGCCTAGGATGATCACGTCGGCCCGCTTGAGTTCATCGATCAGCGAATCGGAGTAGGCCACCACCGCGTGCTGGGCAGCGCTGCGATTCTCCGCCTGCGTGATGAAGGCGCCAAAGCGCTCTGCGTTGAGGTGCGGCACAGATTCGGCTGCCGCGACGTTGCGCACCACGATGTGCGCCTCGGGATGGCGCGCCTGGAAAGCCGCGACAAACTGGTTGGCCAACTGGC
>Ga0307476_10001225_pt1 | contig 16068 bp, 12 predicted proteins | sample atmos_gasesECM2C_2_FD_203314 | JGI IMG/M metagenome (GOLD analysis project Ga0307476, IMG submission 203314) | Hardwood forest soil microbial communities from Morgan-Monroe State Forest, Indiana, United States - atmos_gasesECM2C_05 | ecosystem: Environmental > Terrestrial > Soil > Temperate... | reverse complement strand
CGTCGGGTGATCTTCTCGGGGCCAGCTCATGGAGTGCCTCCAATCAACAACGTGCGTAGTCGGCGTACGGCATCTGCTTCGCCGCGAGCAGCCTGCCCGACTTCGGTCGCGACGCGGAACCATGGCAGTGCGCGAGGAAGCTCGTCAGGAGGACCAGTGGAGATCCTATTGTATGTGTCTGCGAACACGGTCTCCAGCTCCCCCACCTTGCCGGTGAGCCGTGGGTCCTGGTGGAGCGACTCGAGGAACCGCGCTACGTCGGCCGCGCCGGTTCCAGTGCCCTGATGACTGATTGGATCGAGGGAGGCGCGGATACCCCCGACATCCTCGGCCGACATCCTGCCAAACATCATCACCTGCGCTTTCGGGTTGGTTCTTCGCGCCTCCGCGGTCGCCTCCGGATCGATCCTGTAGTCCTTGAACTCGAGCGCGCTGGCACCTGCGTTGCCGAGTTCGGCCGTGGCCGGGACCTTGGCCGCCAGGAACGCCGTCTCGAGCGGCGCGAGCTGCGCGCGGATCTGAGCGACTTGCTCGGCGCCCAGCGCGCCCACGACCTCGGGCGAGGCGAGCTGCGAGTGAACGGCCTGGATGTCTCTCTGCTTTGCGGCCGTGGACATCAAGCCGCCGCTGGCATACTGGTTGTGCAAATCAGCGAGGCTCTGCGCCACGCGCTTGACCGCAGCCTGCAGGCGATCACGGAACACGTCCTTCTTGGCTTCGATCTCCTCCGGCGTACGCTCGGGCATCGCAGCCCACTCGTCGACCATGCCCGCCAGCGTCGCGCCACGCCTCAGGTTCGGCACGGGCTCGCGCGCGTGGCTGGTAAGCTGCGCGGTGGTGCCGCCCGCAACCTGGGCCGTCCCGCGCTCGGCCTCGGGTTCGAGCGTCGGCACCTTGGCCGCGACCTGGGCGCGGAGCTGCGCCTCGATCTCCGCGGTCGCCATGCTGTCGTAGACTCGGATCGTGCCGACCTCCTCTCCGCCGTTGGTGACGTGGAAGCTGTGCACACCATCGCGGCCGGTCGCCACCAGGGTCATCCGCACACGGCCCGGCCGGCCGCGCAGCGCCGCGGTCAGGTAGGCTTCGAGCCGCGCCGCCCACAGCTCCGGGTGGCCCGGGGGCAGTGAGAGCCGCTCTGCGGGGATGGTTGCCGGCAGCGCGAACTCGCGGGCGCCCAGGACCTCGCGCGCGACCGGCAGCCGGTCCCGCTGGGTCTCGATGCCGGTCGTGACGCCCGGTGAGTCCTTGGTGATCGTATCGCCGGTGTGCGTGCGCTCGCCGACGGCGCCCATCGTTCGGGCCTTGGCCGCGAACTCCGAGCGCTCTCCAGGCACGACCCACGGCGCAAGCTTCTCGGTCGCGTATGCCGCGCCGAGCAGTCGCACTGTACTGCTCGCGTTTTCCAGACCCACCAGGCGGCCATCATGATCGAGGATCATGTGCAGCGCGATGGTTCCCTCGGGCACCGCCGTCTGCGTATCGACCTGTCTACGCGGGAGGTCGCGGTTCAACGCGGCACCCTTGCCGAGCAGGCCCGCCGGGCCGCCTGGATCGCCGGGGTTCTGGCCGAGCGCCATCACCACCCGATCGTACACGCGCACCGTCGGCCGGTCGCCCACCCCGGCAGCCGCCTGACCCACGCCGAAGGTGACCTCGACCTTGCCGTCCGGGAGAAGCCGTATCTGGGTTGGCACACCAATCTCGACGTGGATGCCGCGCTGCCGGGCATCCGGCCCGTACGTCGCGCCGGGTTGCCGGTTGCGGTCCAGGGATCTTCCTGTGTGGGTGGTCCGGATTCGCGCCTCGAGCAGCTCCTGTACGCGCGCCGCGTCGCCGTCACTGCTGGCCTGCCGGAGATGGGCCTCGAACTCGGCCGCGGTCGTGACGTCCGGCTGTGTCTTGTCGGTCCGGTGCACGTCCGCGCTCTCGCTCACGACGTGCGTCCTGGCCCCGTGCATACCCGCGTCCTCGCCGGCCCACGCGCCAGTCGGCGAGCCGCCCCAGACCAGCACGCGGTCTCCGGGATGGAAGCGAGCCGAGATGTCCGGGTCGTCGCCGCCGACCAGCACGCCCGCCGCGCGCATCTTCACGAACATGTCGGCCTTGGCCTTGGGACTCGCGCCCGGCTCGCCGACGATCGCCCTGGCCGGGCCGTAGTTGGTCGGCCCCATACCACCGAGGTTGTCGACGCGGTTGCAATAAATCCACCGACGACCGCGGTCGTTGATGACTTCCAGGCGCAGCATGCGATTGGGGTGCAACCACGGATTGGAGGCCACGCCCGGAGCGGCGCTCGGGCGCTCCTCGAGCTTGGTGACATTGCCCTGGTATGCCGGGGTCTGCACTTCCAGCCGACCGACCTCGGTCGCATCGCCGAGGTCATCACTCCGCGTGTAGCCGGCTTGATCGGTGGTGTGCTCGCGCGTCCGCACGCCGGGCATGGTCTGCGGCCCCGGAGGTTGCCCCGACGGCAGCGCGCCGCGGCCGGTCATCGCACCGTCGTGCGCATAGATGATCAGGTGATGCCTTGGATCGCCTGCGGTGCCGTGCTCGTGCTGGGTGTCCTGGTTCATCACCCCGCCGAAGCCATGGCCGATCTGCACGGCGTCGGTCGCGAAGTCAGGCGCGGCCTCGACAATGCTCTTGATGCGATCCTCGATCACCGGGCGCAGGCCCCGCGCAGTGCGCGCGTAGCCCTTGGCCTCTACCACCGTCTTGGCGGTGACCTCGTCGCCGGGAACCGCCTCGCGAACGCGACCCACGCGAGCGCGCTCGCGGATCTCGAGAGCGTGATGCGCCAGACGCGCGCCGTCGGAATCTTTGCGTCAGACGAGGACGGCGGCGGTGTGACGGTCAACGGGAGGCGCGCGGCCTTGGCGTTCGCGAGCGCCTCGGCGATCTGCTCAGTGTCGCCGACCCACAGTCGGCTACCCGCGACTTCTTGCTCGAGCCCGGCGAGCCGCAGCGGCAGGTACTGGAGCGCCAAGCCCTGCAGCTCGGTGGCCTGGACCTCGGCCGCGGCGAGCCGCGCAGCGGCCTGCGCGCCATCGATGCCGAGCATGCGTAGCGCAGCTGGGTCGGCCGCGACCTGGCGCCAGAACGCGATTTCGTCCTGGATGAGCTGCTGGTGCTCGATGACGAGTTGCATCGCCGCGCCGCGCTCGATCGCCTCGGCGCTCTGGTAGGTAAGCGTCCGGGCCTGCTGTCGCGCGGCGCGCGCGACGAGCTCGCCCGCGCGCGCGCCGGCCCCCTTGAGCCGCTCGGTGACGGCATCGAGCCGGGTGTGGATGAGGCGCGCAAGGACCAGCGTCGCGCCCTGGACGGCCCAGGTGGCGACCGTCTCGTCGTCGGGCTTCTCGCCACGCGCGAGCGTCGTGAGCCGGTGGACGACGTAGCTGGTGGCCCCCGCGGTCACCAGCTCGGCGGTGACCACCGCACCCTTGGCGAGCGCGAGCTTGCCGCGCGCGCCTTGCTGGGCCCACAGCTCGAGCGCTTCCTGGTCGAGCCCACCCCAGGTCCGGATCGCCGCATGCAGCGGCTTGAGCGCCGCGCGCACGGCGGCGTTGCTCAGCAGGTTCTCGGCGAACGACGAGCCGAGGTGATCTCCATTGAGCGCGGTCTGCGCCACGGCGTTTGCAGCGGCATCGACCACAACGTTCGTGACGCTTCCGACGACGCGGGCGGTGCGCAACGCGCCGGTCGCCTCGCAGATCGTGGTGACCGCGCGACCGCCGCCCACCAGGCCCTCGGCGAAGTGGCCCGCGATCGCGGCCAGGCCCCCCGAGATCACGCCCACGGCGAGCAGCACCACCACGTTGGCCACGAGCGCCCGGATCTGCGCATCGCGGATCGCGTGCTCGGCCTCGTGGAACAGCGCGCCGTCGAGACCCTGGGTCTTGGCGATCGCGGCGAACCGCTCGTGTGCGCGCGCGAGCTGGGCCTTGCGGGTGTCACGGAGCTCGAACTGTCGACCGTACTCGCGAGCGGGGCTCGGCGGCATCGCGTCGTAGCGCGCGTTGACCGCCGCCGGCTGGCTCGCGTCGAGCGCGATCTCGATCTCGCCCAGCGCCTGGCTGGCGAGGTCGAGGTGATGCCCGGTCAGGACCATCCGGGCGCCGGCGGACAGGTTCGCGAGCGCGGCGATCAGGCTCTGATCAGCGGCGTCCAGCGCGTGGCCGAGCGTGGACAGGCTGCCCTGCAGCTGGGCGATGCGAGCCCGGAAGGCCAGGGTTTCGGCATCCAGGCCCGCGGTCTCGAGCAGCACCGGATCGGGCCGGCCAGTGGTCATCACCTGGCCTTCGAGCGTGGCGACCTCGCCCGCGAGCTGGGCGTGGTCGGTCCCCAGCGCGCGCGCACGGGCCGCGGCGGCACGACCACCGGCGCCGTCCTGGCCGACATGCGAGAGCTGACTCAGCTCGTGCCCCGCATCCTGGCTGGCGCGCGCGATCAGCGTCACTGGCAGCATGGCGTGGGCCGTCCTCGCCTGAGTGAGCACGGTGCGGGCACTCTCGACGAGCTGGGCCGTCCCCGCCGCCTGCGCGTAGCCGTAGAGCACTTGTAGCCCCGGATGGGCGTTCTGAGCACGGTCCAGGGAGGAGAGCTGCGCGGGGGTCACGCCCGCTTCGGCGAGCACCTTCTGAACCTCAAGCACGCCGGTGGCCGCGTCGCGCACGATCGCGCACTGGCCGGTGAGGACCGGCGCCCACAGCGCGAGCGCGTCCGGGGTCGCGCCCGGGAGGGTCGCGCGCTGGCGGGCGACGAACGAGCGCCCGGCGTCGAGTACGCAGGCCAGGCCCCACGGTCCAAGCTGGCAGGTGAGCTCGTCGAGAATCACCGAGGTCGCGTCGAGCGCGTCGAGGAGCTGCGCCCGATCCGGTGCGCGGTCGTGGGCTTGCGGCTGCGCACTGCCCGAGGCGGCGCTGGTGGCCTGGGCCGCATCGCCCGCCTGTGTGTGCGCCCCCTGCACCAGCGCGGCGCCATCGGCGAGCTTGCTCGCGGCGAGCTCCTCGACCGGCGATCGCTCGAAGCGATCGAGCGCCGGGCTGCCGAGCGCCCCACGCACCTGGACACCGGGGACCTGGCGCGCCCATTCCTTGGGCACCGCGACGTAGCCTCCCGCCCGGGTCAGGCCGTAGGCGTACTCGGTCCGGTTCCACAGCGCGAACGCGATCTCCTCGAGCGTGGCGTCCGCAGGGTCGTCGACCTTGAGCCAGTGCCACAGCGTCGGATCGACGTCACCGAGCCAGCGGTAGGACATCACCAGGCGAATCCCGCCGGTCTGCACGTCGTAGCCGGCTGGCGCTCCAGCGGCTTGGCCGGGCCGGGCCGCGTGGTTCGCGCCGAGCGTCACGACACCGCTGGCCACCAGCGCCTCGGCGATCACGCGATCCATCGGATGGGTGGCCACCAGGAGGCTCGCACTCGGCGTGCCTTGCTCGGCGACGTAGCGTGCCGCGACCCGGGGCAGCGACGCCCGCACGCTGCGCTCGAACGCTGCGGCCAGCGCCGGGCCCGCCGCGGGCGACCAGCCCATCGCGCCGGTGGCCAGGGTCGGATCGGCGTCCATGGTGCGGTGCGCGTCGATCAGCGCCCACGGATCGCTCGGGTAGAGCAGATTCGGGAGCTCGTTGGCCTCCGGTCCCGTCAGCGCGAAGCCCAGCTGCTCGACAAAGCGCGCCGGTCCGCTCATCCAGGACAGCCGCGGCGATCCCGGCGCAAGGTTCGCGGCGAGCAGGCGGGTGCGTACCGCGTCGAGGAACGCGGGCTGATGCAGCCGGTAATACTGCATCGCGTGACCATGCTGCTCGAGCTGTGACTTGGCCGCCGTAGCCGCAACCCGCCCATCTTCCGCGACTGTCGATACCGCACTCGGCTCCGGCGTCGCTGGCGCCAGGTGCACGTGCGCGGCTGGGGTCGCGGTGATCGGCGGGACGCGCACACCCAGGCCGTTCGCTGCCACTCGCACCGCGATGCCGTCGGCCTCTGCTTCCGCGGGGCTGTCGCGCCGCGCGACCATGCCGGCCGCCATCGGCGCCGCGCCCTCGGCCTGCTGGCTCTGGATCTCGTGCGTCACCTCGTGCGCGACGATCGCCGGCGACGGCTGCGCATCGGCGAACAGCACGACGCCGCCGGCCGATAGCGCACGGGCGCCGTGCGGCGCGAGCTCGGCCGACATACCGGTGTACGCCTGGATGTCGCCGAGCGGACGCCCGAACGTCTGCTCCATCCCGGCGCGGTACGGGATCGCCGACGGGGCGGAACGTGCCGCGAGGTCCACCGGCAACGGTGCCTTGCGCAACTCGGCGGGCGCCGAGAGCTTCGGCTCGGCGGTGCCACCGCGTGCGCTCGCCTGCGGGATCGTCGAGCCCTCGCCCATCACCAAGCGCTCGCCCGTCGAGGCGGCATCGTCCGTCGACCCGAGCACGAGGGTCGAGCCACTGTACTCTACCGCCGCGCCGGCAGACGCACTCATGCGCGCGCTGGCGAGGGATGCGCCGCAAGCATCGCCGCTCGTCGCGCTCGCTGCCCCGGCGCCGGCCCGAAGCCTGGCATACGCCGCCCGACCGAAGTGGGTCCTGGGGTTCTTCGCGACATCGTAGAACGCCTTCGACATCCGCTTGTCGGCGAGGTAGTTCGCGAGCGCAACGGCAAAGCCATCCGTCCGGTCGGCAGTCTCCGAGAGGCGCCTCACGCGCGCCGCGAGGACCGACCGCTCGCTGGCGCTGCGCCCAGCTACCCAGGCCAGCACGTCGTCGGGTACAGCGAGGCGTGTCTGGATCGACGGCTCGATGGCCTCCTCTCCGGACACCGGCGGCACCGGCCGCGGCTCCCGGGCGCTCTCCAGAACCTCGGCCGCCGTCCTCAGCATGTCACGTGCGTCATCACGGTACGCCTGCGCACGCTCTGACGCCTCCGCGTCGACCCCGTGCTCGGCGAGTTGCTTGACCAGGGCTGCACGCTGGCCTCTCAGGCGCTCTCGCTCGGCGCGCCAGGCGACGCGCTCGACGATCATCGGTAGCTTGCTCACCGCAGCTGCGATCGACGCGGCCCCCTGATGCACGCGATAGACGCGATCGGTGGCTACTTCCTCGGGAGTCCGCCTCCGCGGCTCACCTCCACTGCCACCGGATCCGCCATCATGGCCCGTTCCGCGCCCACCGCCCTCTCGATCAAACATACGCTTGGCGCTCCCTGTGCAGGCGCCTCACCGAACACCCCTGGGTTGCCCGACTCGCAAAGGCGGACGACAACATCACTTGATGCGCCAGCTACGGAGAGATTGAGGATCGGTCCTCGTCGAGAGGTGAGCAATCATGGACTACCGGGCGCCGTGGTCACGCTGGTTGACGGCGCGATGGTTGCCCCCGATGTTCGCGTGCGCATGACCGCGACCATCGCGAAGATAACAATCCCGGCGAGAACAGCGGCTGCCGCCGCCAATAGCGCGAGCTTCCAGATGGCAGGGGCCAGCGTCCCCCCCGCGGCACCGAGCGTGGTCGACGTCGGTTCCCCCGGGTTCAGAGAGGACGTCGCCATCGAAGACGAGCATTCCGACATGGCGGCGCCCGGCCATGATCCTGCAGGCCAGGATCCCGACGTTGCCGCGCACAAGTCCCCGGGAGTAGCAGCGTGCCACGACCCTGACGAGCTCGCAGGCCAAGCACCCGAGATGGCCGCGCGCCAGGCACCCGACGTACCGGCCCTTCCCCGCAGCGTTTCGTCTAGCGGTGAGGGCTCTGCCCACCGCCGCGCGACCGCGCGAAGAATTTCCAGCCCGCTCTTGTGCGAATGGCTTGGCGGAAGCAAACACGCGAGTGGATATATGAATTCACGCATTGACTGTGGTCGCTGTCGTGGATCTGGAGAAAGCGCCCAGAGCACCATGTCCTCCCACCCAGGAGGCATCTCAGGCGCGGGATCCGGCGATTCGCACATTTGTCGACGGTAGAGCTCAAACACGCTGTGATGCTCACCCCAGGGGTATCGACCAGTGACCATCACGTACATCATCACAGCCAACGAGTATACATCAGCAAGCGCCGTTGCCTCACTCGCACGCTCAAACTGTTCCACAGCCATAAATAGCAGCGTACCCATTGGCCCTCGCCAAGCTGTCGCTGCCTGTGCTTGCATCTGCTTGGCAATACCAAAGTCGATCACCCTGATCTCAAGGGGATCATCCTCTGAGGGAACAACGAAGATATTTCCTGGCTTGAGGTCGCGATGCACAATTCCCCGGCGATGCGCGTAGTCGAGAGCGCGCGCAATCTGAGCTGCGACGTGTAGTGCTTCGTGAGGAGCAAGACGACCATCTCGCTCCCGAAGAATCTGCTCGAGTGTCCTTCCATCGAGAAAGGGCATCAAGATACATCGTCGGCCGCCGACCATCCCGATTCCGTCAATTGGCACGATATAGCGATGATGCAGCTGAGACACCGCCATCGCCTCGCGCTCGAATCTATCGAGCAAGAACGCCCGAGCGCGTTCGGCACTCTCGCGCGCAGATGGCGAGGTGGATGGATCGGGCTCTTTGAGGAGCTCGGCAGGGATCACCTTGAGCACCTTGCGAAGGTTTGGCAGCTCCTTGTGCCGGCACAAGTACACCGCGCCCATGCCGCCTTGAGCGAGCAGGCGCTCGACGATGTAGTCGTGAAACATCGTCCCGAGTAAGGGATCGCTTGCGTGCCAGTGCTGATCTGCCATCGGTTCACCATGCTTACGTCGAGTGGTTTTCCGAAATATGATTGAGGACACATCAATCCCACTCGCCTTCAGTGGCGGGCTTGTTGCCTTGCACACCCGAACGTCGCCGCAACCCGTACGTCTTCCTCCGCTGCCGTCGGTGCCTGCGCAGCCCCGGGCGGGGCACGCGAGGCCGGCCTCGCCGTCCCTGAAGCTCCGGTTCCCAGCTCGGCCCGGTGGGTAGGGGCAGGCGCCCAAGAGTTACCTCCACCGCGGGGCGGATCGGCATTGACAGCGGACGGCTGACGAATCCCTAGCGCCAGGCCTTGGCGCCCTGGCGAAGGCTGGGTCAGCTCATTCGCGGCGGTCTGGTTCCCGAGACCTCGAGCCGCGGGCACGGCGATCGGCGCGTCGAAGTCACGCATCGAGGGCACCCGGACGAAGGCGGGACGCGAGGCAGCAGCGCCCCTCGCGCGAGTTCGAGCTTCCTGCCCCATAGGCAGCGCTCTTCCCGCCCTCGTTCCGTGGTGCAGACCTGCCGCGTACGTCCGCTCGCACCTTGCGCGCGCTCCACGCGCGACATCGTGCAGCGGGCCGCTCAGGACGCGCATCGACAGACAACGTCACGGGTGCTTACTTCGCCGAATTGCGGACGAGATTCAAGTACGGATTGGCTCAACTCGACAAAGAACGTGCGTTAGAGCGCATTGGACGTCAAATCTCGCCGGCCCTGAGAGGCTAGCTATCAGTAAGTACCGGCAGTTCCTCGGTCGGGTGTTCAACGAAAAGTCATTTCCCGATCTTTCATTGAACACTATCGCATGGACACGTGAGCCTGGCTACGTCGCAGCGAGTCAACCTCTTGCCGTTGCTGACTATGCGCGCGTTCGGTCGTGTTTAATCAAACCGACTTTTCGACTTTCCATTGAACAGCGCCCTGCTACCCCAGGTTGGGTCCGCTGGGTTACCCTTACCCTGACGGAGGGTGCCGGAGGTCCCGACGCCCGACCGGATCTTCTTGCATCTCGATCGGAAATGGTGCTGTCTCGGGACACGGTGAGCGAAGCGCCCCCCAAGGACACGGTGACCAACGCGAAGGCGACCTCGGCCAAGCGTGGGACGCAGACAGTTCCAGATGCACAGCGAGGCGGTGTACAGCAGGATGACGACCGCGCCAAGGCGCTGTTGCTCTACGGTACCGACAGCATCTATCAGCTGTCCCCCCGCAAGTCGGGGATGAAGTACTACGAGCTCGGCTCGGACCCTGCGCAAGACATCGTCATCTCCAGCCCGTATGTTTCCGCTCGGCAGTGTCGCCTGTACCCCACTCGCTCGGGATTGAAGGTCGTGGATTCGAAGAGCAAGAACGGAACCTACTTCGAGGGCAAACGGCGGACGTCGTTCGAGGTCGAGCCAGGTAGGACGTTCTTCGTGGGCGCTCGCCTCCATCAGCTGGTCGTGCTCAACGAGCCGATGCGCGCGAGCTACCCGGCGCTGGCGGCGATCCTGGGATACGAGGACGAACACGTCATCCATAGCGAGACGCCTTCGCCGAGCGAGCTCATCGTGGCGGCGGTGGACGGCCCGCACATGCTCATCACGAGCGAGTCCAACTGCGAGCAGGGGCGCCTCGCCCAGATCATCCACGAGATCTCTTTGCTCCGTGATCGTACGCTGATCCCCTTCGACCATGCGTCGGGGAGGCAGGAGCTGGAGTCGGATCTGTTGCAGCACTGCGCCGCCACGGTACTGCTCGATCTCAGTGACAACCGCGAGAGAATCTCGCCAACTCTTACAGCGCGATTGTTCTCGTTGCGGTACCAGACCCGGCTGATCGCGCTGGCGAGCGCGGTGGATATCGCGAACGCCGCGCTCGGCGAGCGCTACGTCAGGAAGATGAAGCACATCTGGCTGGAGCCGCTGTCAGGTCGTGCCAAGGCCATTCAGCGACTGCTCGACATGGAATTCCGAGCGCTCGGAGCAGACCTCCGTTTCAACGCGATGTCCGCGCATAATCAGGCCGCGCTTCGCAACTACCGTTGGCCCGACAACTTCGGATCGCTCCGCGTAGCAGCGCGCCGGCTGCTGGCGATCGCCCAGGCAGGAACACTCCGGGGCGCCGCACGCGCTCTCCAGATGGACCATGGCACGCTGACCAACTGGTATCGGGAGCAGGTGAGATTGGAGCTGAGGCTCCTCGAATCATGGCCCGACAAGCGCCACGCCTCGACATTGGGCTGACACTGGACCCCAAGTAAGTACGCGATTTCCATCATTGGCGGCTTGGCAGACTGTTCAATCGAGGGAACGATTTTCATATTGGATTGAACATCCCTTCCATTTTTTCTTGGGATCGTGCTGTCTAGTGCCGTGGGCGAACCGGAGGTTCCTGCGCAGACAAAGTGGAAGGGGAGCGAGGCGCTGAGCCGCGGCTTGGCTGCGAAACCGAACGAGACAAGGGGCGACGGCGCGATGGAGAACGAGATGGGCGGGAGCACAGATCAGCCGACCCAACGGGACGCAGGCCCTGAGCTGGAACAAGCGGTCCGGGAGCTGTGTCGGTTGTTTCTGGACCTCGAGGTCGAGCGGGACGCCCTGGCGTCCGCGATCAACGAAGCCGACCTCCTCGACATCGAAATCTCGGCAAGCGACTCAATATGCGCCTTTCAGGGCGTTCAGCGCGCCCTCCAGGTTGTCGAGGATCTCGTGGCCGATGCCCAAGCGCATGAACAACGCGGGCGAGAAGCGCTGCGAACGCAGCGATTCCGGCTCGACGAGCTGTTTCAGCGGGCAATGGAACAGACGGCGGGAAAAGCCACCCATGACCTCCTTGGCAGGCTCCGTGCCGAACTCGGCCCCGTCGATGGCGAACCTGCTCACGCGAAAAGTGACGCTCAACCAACGAGCGCCGGGTCGTCGTCCGAGATCGCGAGGGCGACATGAGGCCGAGTAGTGGAGCGTCCCCCCCATGCCCCATGCCCCTCGACTCTGGTTCTATCGTTCTCCATCTCCAAACGCTGGAATGCCAGCTCGCCAAGGTGCCCCGGCATGCCGAAGCACTGAGCGTGGCGTGGGCGCGACCTGACCCAGGACATGTGCTGCGCGCAACAGCGCTTGCCGAGCACCACATCCGCACGATGGCACTCACGGCGGGGCGTCTCAAGGCCCAAGTCGTGGCTGCGGATGACCTGGGCGGGAAGGTCGAATCCCTGTCCGAGCTGGGACTGCGTGCGGCACGGATGGTCGTACTCGCCGAGCTGCAGACGTTGCGCGAACTGGCGTGCTCCCTCCCCGGAGATAGTCCGTCTCCCGGGCTACCCTGGGGGCGCTTCGGGGGCATCGACAACCTGACGCTCTGCGTGCACGCCGAGCTGAACAGCATCACCGACGCGTGGCGCGTCGGCCTGAGCCGAGCGCGCAGCGATCGGCCCGCGTTCCGTGCCGAGCTGCGAGCGGCATACGCATTGATGCGAAAGCTCGGAACAGCTTCCGAGTTCGCCCGTTTTCTATGGGAGGGGCGGCATCGCGCGGACTGGCCTGCGCTGCAGACGCTCTGCGCGCGCATATCCCTCGCGCTGACCATTCGGCTCGACGTCGATCCGGAGATGCTGCTGATGATCTACGTGAAGCCGGCCGAGGACTGCGGCGCGGAGCGTGCTTCGTGATCCGCGAAGACCCGACGCGAGATCCTGGCGTTGGCAGCGCGGTGCCGGCCGAGCCGATCGACACCCTTCGCGCCGCGATCACCGACGCCGCAGGGCTCACGATAGCGCTGAGGTCGGCGATCGCCGCAGGTGCCTTTGAGCGCGCTGCCGGGCTGCACGACGAGCTGGCGCAAGCGCTATCCCGCGGTGAGTGGTTCGCCAGCGCCCTTTCCATCGACGCGGAGCGAGCCTCAGCATTGCGGCAGGTGGAAAGGATGAGGGGTGTCGCATCCCGCCTGTTCGCCGCCGCATTCGCGCCAAACCCTGCGATTGAGGCGACGCCGGGAGACGATCCGGCCTCGCAAGAGCGCGAGGAACAGGCGCAGGTCACTCACCTGCTTGCGAGGGGCTCGTCCCCGCAGCTGCCAACGGTTTCTCGGGCGCACCGCAACACGGAGCCAGCCTGCCCGACGGCTCTACGCAAGGCATCGAGCAAGGCTCGTGGCGCCAGTGACACGGCGTCGCACTTCCCCGCGAGTCCTTCACAGGTGCCCACCGCCGACAAGGAAGATACGCGATGATCGCCATCGATCGATCCGTGGCCGACGTGCGGCGATCTCGCCAGCGCTTCCGTCGCGCCGCACAAGCGGTGCGGCTGGGTCTCATCGCCTTGGCCCGCAGGGTCATCGCGCCGCTCGCACGTGTGTGCACCTGGCGAGGGGAGCTATGCGCCAAGGTCGAGCCGACCGACTTGGCCCTGCCGGTCCCGTCCTCAGCAGCTCCCCCAAGCGCCGACGAGATGGACTGCGCCGCAAACCTCGCACGTCGGCTCCAACGAGCCGCAGTCGACGTGGTGGAGGTCGGCCCGGACTTCGACGAGTCGGGCTACGCCGAGATGTTCGCGCGGCTTCAGAATCCCCGGTCGAAGCTTCTCGACCTCCGCGCAGTGCGGGTGGTCAAGTTGAGCCTGTTCGAGCACCTGGTCAGCACCTGGCAGGCCCCGTACGGCACCGTGCCGCAGCTCGGCATCTTGTTCGGCTACGAACACTGGATCGTGTTGCGCAACGTGGCAGCTCGGCGACTGCGACCGCTCGCTGATCAGGGCGTGGTAGTTGATACGTTCTACGCTCAGCAGGCAGAGAGCGTGCCCGAATGGTTCGCGGGTGGCGAGGCTCGCCACGACCGTCTCCCCGAGGTGATCGAATGGCTCTGGACAGAGTGGCAGCCGGGGGGAATCTGGCCCGCAGTCCTGAGCCGCACCGCGATCCTGATACGGGAGTCCGCCGACATCGCTGCTGGTCCGGAGATGCTCGTCGAACTCGCGGCAATCGCGGGTTCGTTCGGAGACACCGAAGGCGTCGAGCAAGTGGCTAAACATGCGAGTACAGCGCTCGCGTGGATCGGTGACCAGGCAACCCTCGCGCGCTGCGGCGCCCTGCGTGCGCTCGCTGTCGCAACGTTGGCTCGGGGCAAGACAGAGGACGGGCTTGCGCTGCTAGACAAAGCAATCACGACTGCTGCGGTGCTTCAAGATCCAATCGAGGAAGCGAGAGCACTTGCCATGATCGGATTCGAGGCGCTCCGGCTCGGGCACTATGCATGCGCCGAGGATCGGATCCGGACTGCCCTCGCGCTGCTATTCACCGGCAAACCGAGGTGGCTTCGAGCGATGCTGCACCACGACCTTGCGCGAGCGTTGCTTGAGCAGCACAAGGACCTCGATGAAGCGGAGCTGCACGCGGCCATCGCCCTTCGTCTACGTGAAAGCGGCGAATCCGAACAGGCGGGCGAGGACATCGCGCTGATTGCCGAGATCTCCGCGCGGCACCCGCCATCACTCCGCTCGTTATGCCCGCCACCACCCAACCAACACCACGAGCAGCTCATCCACAACAGCGCTCAAGGAAGATAATGGTCGATCAGCTTGAACAGGAGTTGAGATGCTTAATTCAAAACTTCCTTGCAGATGTAAACGGCCTGGCCCAGCAGGCCGTGCTTCGCATCATTCAATCGGCCTTCACCGGGACTCCTCGGGCAGATGGCGATCTCGCCGAGCTCGGTGAAGTGATCGATGGCTTCGTTGCAAATGTGACGAACCTAGCCCAGCACGCTGCGCGAAGGCTCGTTCAACCCGTTTTCGACGGGACGGGACATGTAGGTGAGACCGTCGCGAGCCACGGCGATCGCCAGCCATCGGCCCGGCGGCCTGCTTCGCGCCGGCTGACTGTCGACGAGCTGACCTCCGTTGGTACGCAACTTGCCACGCTCATCCGCGAGCAACCAGGACAGACCACCGCGCAGTTGGCCCGCGCGCTAAGCATTCCGAGTCACAAGCTGATTCGACCGCTGCGCCAGCTCAAGGATGCAGGTGTGATCCGGACAGAGGAGCGATACATTCGTGGTTTGTGGCGGCTTACTTATTCTGCAGCCGGTCCGCGGCACGCACATCACACCGAGCCGCTACCGGGCAGCGCGGCGTCGTGGGCCGATCCCGCCTCTGACGTCAGTAGGCTCGTACTGCACGACATCGATGGCGCCCCCGGCACGTCGCTAGTGACGCTCGGCCGGTACCCAATGCAATGATGGCGAAACACCATCTGCTTGCGGTGCTGTTTGATGCAGTACCGGCCGACGAAGCTCTCGTCCAAGCCCTGGCTTCGGATCCGGAGTGCCACGCGGAACTGACACGACTCGCCATATTGCTGAGCAGTCTCCCAGGCGATGGTGCTCGGGCAGCTGTGGCAAGGCTCGACATCCTGTTCGACGCTGTGTTGCGCGCCGTTGCCGACAACACGAACCTGTGCTGGCCCGAGTCGGCCGCCACATCCGCATAGGTTCTGGAGCAGCGGGGTGGCGGCGTGTCAAGCGCGCGGCTGGCGGGGTGCCCGAGTTCGCGGTCCCGCCTCCGCGTATCCGTCCGAAGGAGGGCGCATGGCGGCTCGCTTGGGAGTAGGAGATCCTCCCCGGTCCCATGCGCCGAGGACGCGAGTTCTGGTCTCGCACCTCGACCATCGCCGAGTTCGGGCGAAGCCAGCTGACGCAGAAGAGCTTCGCGCAACGGCGCGGGATCGCGCTGGCGACGCTGCAATGGTGGCAATGGTGGGGTGGATCGCTAAGCTGCGCCGGGAGCGGGCGTCGAGCGTGTCGCCGGTGACGACATCGCGGACTGAGCGGCTGCCTTGCGCGCCGGTGGTGGCCGCCAGCCCACTCCGCTCGGCGAGCTGTCGCTGGCGTCGAGCGGGTCGGGCTGGCGGGCAGCACCGCCGCAGCGGCGGACAACGAGCTCGGCGGCTGGGCGGCGGGGTCGGCGGCGGCATCGACCTTAGCCCCGTGGCGCGGACGTCGGCAAACCGGGGCGGCGGCGAGCAGGGGATCGCGGGGGCGGTGGCCGGCCTCGAACCCAGCGATCGTGGTCGAGCGCTCGGCGATCGCTGCGGCCGGGGGGGCGGGGCGAGCCCGTCGGCGCGGACCTAGCGCGCGAGGTCCGCGGCGCTAGCGCTCGCACCACGTAGCTGAAACTGCTACGTTCGGCGGACGAGGTTACCGCAATGTTGATAGCTACGCGACAAGAACGTAGCGCGTTCCCGTCGAACACGTCGTAGGAGAAAGAGTATGATGAGTGACAGTGAATTGGAGGCGGAGCTGCAAGCAACCCGAGCTGCCAATCCTGGAGACTCCCACAGCCTGTACATGAAGGAAGCGTGGATCCTGATTGCGCTACGCCGGCACGCGGAGGGAGTTG
>Ga0307476_10001223_pt1 | contig 16072 bp, 11 predicted proteins | sample atmos_gasesECM2C_2_FD_203314 | JGI IMG/M metagenome (GOLD analysis project Ga0307476, IMG submission 203314) | Hardwood forest soil microbial communities from Morgan-Monroe State Forest, Indiana, United States - atmos_gasesECM2C_05 | ecosystem: Environmental > Terrestrial > Soil > Temperate... | reverse complement strand
CTATTGGTATTGGTCGCAGGGGCCCGATCCGGCCCATGCCGCCCGCTCCGCTCGCGCGGCCGTGCCGGTCAGCGTCGCCACGGCCTCCCGTCAGGACGTGCCGATCTATCTCACCGGGCTTGGCACCGTGCAGGCGATGTTCACCGTCGGCATCCATGCCCAGGTCGACGGCAAGCTGCAGGAGGTGTTCTTCAAGGAAGGCCAGCGCGTCAACCGCGGCGACGTCTTGGCCAAGATCGATCCGCGGCTCTATCAGGCCGCGCTCGACGCCGCCAAGGCGCACAAGGCGCTGGACGAGGCGGCGCTGACGGCCGCCGTCAAGGATTTGGCCCGTTTTCAGGCGCTGGTGCTCAAGAACGCCGAAACCCAGCAGAACGTCGACCTGCAGCAATCCAAGGTCGATCAGAACAAGGCCTCGATCGCCGCCGACGACGCCGCCATCGAGACCGCGCAGACCAACCTCGATTACACCAATATCGCGGCGCCGAGCGACGGCCGCATGGGCGTGCGCATGGTCGATCCGGGCAATATCGTCCATGCCAGCGATCAGGCTTCGATTGCGATCCTCACGCAGACCGAACCGATCACGGTGACGTTCACTTTGCCGGCGCAGACTCTCGACGACGTGCGCGACGCGGTGGCGCGCGGTAGCGTCGAAGTCGCGGCTTACGATCGCGACAATACCCGCCTGCTCTCGACCGGAACGCTGACGACCATCGACAATCTCATCGATCCGGCGACCGCCACGTTCCGCCTCAAGGCGACGTTCAAGAACGCCGACGAAAAACTATGGCCGGGCGAATTCGTCAACGCCCGCCTGCTGGTCGATACCCGCAAAGACGTCGTTGTCATCCCGCCGGTCGCCGTTCAGCGCGGGCCGCACGGGCTGTTTACCTGGATCGTCAAGCCGGACAACACCGTCGAGCCGCGCCCGATCCAAACCAGCGCGACGGCGGGCGATCGCACCATCGTGACGTCCGGCGTCAACGACGGCGAACGGATCGTCACCGACGGCCAATACAAGCTGCAGACAAATTCCTCCGTCACCATCACCGCGCCGCCCACTGCGGCGGCGCCCGGAAATGCGTCGTGAACATCTCCGAGCCGTTCATCCGGCGGCCGGTCGCGACCACGCTGATGATGGCGGCGTTGGCCTTTGTCGGCGTCGTCTCGTTCCCGTTCCTGCCGGTGGCGCCGCTGCCGCAAGTCGACTTCCCGACCATCCAGGTCACCACGACCTGGACCGGCGCCAGCGCCGAGACCATGGCGACCTCGGTCGCGGCCCCGCTCGAGCAGCAGTTCGGCCAGATCGCCGGCATCACGCAAATGACGTCGCAGAGCGCGCTCGGCTCCTCGACCATCGTCATCCAGTTCGACCTCGAACGTAACATCGATTCCGCGGCGCAGGACGTGCAGGCGGCGATCACGGTTGCCAGCAAGCAATTGCCGCAGGCGTTGACCACGCCGCCGGCCTACAAGAAGGTCAATCCGGCCGACGTGCCGATCCTGCTGTTGTCGGTGCACTCCGACACCGTGCCGCTGATCACCGTCGACGAATTCGCCAACGTCTTTCTCGCCCAGCAGATCTCGCAGGTGAACGGCGTGGCGCAGGTCTCGGTGTTCGGCGACCGCGCGCCGTCGATCCGCGTCCAGGTCGATCCCGCAAAGCTGGCCTCAAGCGGCATCACGCTCGAGGACATCCGCGGCACACTGGTGTCGTCGACGACCAACGCCGCCAAGGGCGTGATCAACACCGACAAGATCACCTTCACCATCGCCGCCAACGACCAGATCACCGACGCCGAAAAATACAACGACGTCGTGCTTGCCTACCGCAACGGCGCTCCGATCCGGGTGCGCGACGTCGGCCAGGCGGTGTCGGAACAGGTCGACCGCACAGTCGCCGCCTACCAGAACAACCGCGACGGCGTCATCCTGGCGATATTCAAGCAGCCCGGCGCCAACGTCATCGACACCGTCGACCAGGTGAAAGCCGAGCTGCCGCAGCTCGCTGCGCGCATTCCGCCGGCGGTCAAGGTCGAAACCATCCTCGACCGGACCGTCACCATCCGCGCCTCGGTGCTCGACGTCGAATTCACGCTGATGCTCACCATCTGCCTGGTGGTGATGGTGATCCTTTTGTTCCTGCGCAATTTCTGGGCCACCCTCATTCCGAGCGTGACCGTGCCGCTGGCGCTCTCCGGCTCGTTCGCGGCGATGTACCTGATGCATTTCAGCCTCGACAACCTGTCGCTGATGGCGCTGACCATCGCGGTCGGCTTCGTCGTGGACGATGCCATCGTCGTGGTGGAGAATATTTACCGCCACGTCGAGCACGGCGAGCCGCCGTTCACCGCGGCGCTGAAGGGCTCGCGCGAGATCGGCTTCACCGTGCTGTCGATTTCCTGCTCGCTGGTCGCGGTGTTCATTCCGCTGTTGTTGATGAGCGGCATCATCGGGCGGCTGTTCCGCGAATTTGCGCTCACCGTCACCGCCTCGATCGCGGTCTCGGCGCTGGTCTCGCTGACCTTGGCGCCGATGATGTGCTCGCGCTTCATGAAGCGCGAGCCGGAGAGCCATGGCCGCGTCTATCGGGTGATCGAGTCCGGCTTCACCGCCATGATCGGTTTCTACCGGCGCACCCTCGACATCGTGCTGCGCCACCAGCCGATCACGCTCGGCGTATTTTTCGCCACCATGGCGCTCACCGTGGTCATGGCCGTGGTGATCCCAAAGGGCTTTTTCCCGATCCAGGACACCGGAATGATCCAGGGCTTCGCCGAAGCCGCCCAGGAAACCTCTCCGGAACAGATGATGCGGCTGATGCAGACCGTCGGCGACGTCATCCTGGCCGATCCTGACGTCCAGGGTTTCGGCTCGTTTACCGGCGCCGCCGGCAGCGCCCAGTCGGCCAATACCGGACGCTATTTTATCGTGCTCAAGCCGCGCGACGAGCGCAAATTCACCTCCTCGCAGATCATCGACCGGCTGCGGCCGCAGCTGGCGAGAATCCAGGCCGTCAATCTGTTCCTGCAGCCGACCCAGGACATCAATGTCGGCGCCCGCATCGCCCGCGGCAGCTTCCAGTACACCTTGCAGGACACAAATATCGCCGAACTGAATGAGTGGTCGCAAAAGCTGCTGGAGAAGCTGCGCACCGTGCCGCAGCTTGCCGACGTCACCTCGGACCTGTTGGCCAACGGTCCGCGGCTGCAGATCACGATCAACCGCGACCAGGCCTCGCGCTTCGGCATCTCGGCGCAAGCGATCGACGACACTTTGAACGACGCTTTCGGCCAGCGCCAGATCACGCAATATTTCACCCAGCTCAAGACCTATTTCGTGGTGCTGGAAATTTTGCCCGAGCTGCAGAAGGACCTCTCCACCCTCGACCGCCTTTACGTCAAGTCGCCGCTGACCGGCGGCGCCGTGCCGCTGTCCGCGCTCGTCACCGTCGATTCCAACGGCGTCGGGCCGCTGTTGATTTCCCATCAGGGCCAATTCCCCGCCGTGACGATTACGTTCAATCTGAAACCCGGCGTCGCGCTCGGCCAGGCCGTCGAGGCCGTCAACGACACGTCGCGCGAAATCAACATGCCGGCCTCGATCATCCCGACCTTCCAGGGCAACGCGCAGGCGTTTCAGACCTCGTTGCGCAGCGAGCCGGCGCTGATCGCAGCCGCGCTGATCGTCGTCTACATCATCCTCGGCATCCTCTACGAAAGCTTCATCCACCCGCTGACGATTCTTTCGACCCTGCCGTCGGCCGGCATCGGCGCGCTGTTGGCGCTCAGCCTCGGCCACATGGACCTGTCGGTGATCGGCATCATCGGCATCATTCTGCTCATCGGCATCGTCAAGAAAAACGGCATCATGCTGGTCGACTTCGCCATCGCCGCCGAGCGCGACCGGCACATGACGCCGCACGACGCCATCCGCGAAGCCTGCCTGTTGCGCTTCCGCCCGATCCTGATGACCACGGCGGCAGCCATGCTCGCCGGCATCCCGCTCGCCATCGGCTCCGGCGCCGGCTCGGAAATGCGCCAGCCGCTCGGCTACGCCATGGTCGGCGGCCTGGCGCTCAGCCAAGTGCTGACCCTCTACACCACGCCGGTGGTCTATCTCTATCTCGACCGGCTGCAGACCCGGCTGTTCGGCGACAGGCGCGGGCCGGTCGAGGCGCCCGAAGAGCCGGTGCACGCGGTGGCGGCGGAGTAACGTAGAACTACGCCGCCTTCCGCCACAGCTCCGCGGTCGCAATCCGCGCACCCTCAACGAGCGCGCCGAGTTTCGCCCACATGATGCTCGGATGCACCCGGCGGTGGAACGGCCCCTGGGCAAAACCGCAGTCGGTGCCGGCGAGGACGCTTTCGCGGCCAACCAGTTTTGCCAGTCGCACGATGCGCTCGGCGACCAGTTCCGGATGCTCGACCACGTTGGTGGCGTGGCTGATGACGCCGGGGATGAGCACTTTGTCTTGCGGCAGTTTTGCGCTTTCCCAGACCCGCCATTCGTGCTCGTGGCGCGGATTGGCGCCCTCGATGACGAAGGCGCCGACATTCATACCGAGAATGAGATCGACGATGTCCTTGAGCGCCACGTCGGTGGTGTGTGGGCCGGGCCAACTGCCCCAGCAGACGTGATAGCGGATGCGGTCCGGCGGCAGGCCTTTGATCGCCTCGTTGAGCACCTCGACCTGCAACCGCAGCCATTTACGGTAATCGTCAAAACTGCCCGGCGGCACCATGCGGTCATAGGTGACGGCGGCCCGGGCGTCGTCGAGCTGCAGGACAAAACCGGCGTCGATGATCATGCGGTATTCGGTGCGCATCGCGGCGCCGATGGCGCGGATCAAGTCTTCTTCGCTTTTGTAATGTTCGTTCCTGCGGTCGGGGATGACGCTGGCCGGCGCCGCCACCGGCAGGAACGCCTCGACCACATTGACGGCTTTCAGCGCGGCTTTGAAATTGTCGATGTCGCGTTGCAGCTCGGCCTGGCCGGTATAGGCGATCGGCCCCACGCACACCGCCTCGACGGTGGTGGCTACGCCTTCGCGGGCGTCGAGCTCGGCATAAAATTCGGCGAACTGTTCGCGGTCGACGCCGCGGGTGAATGGATTGGCTCCGGCTTTGATCGGCCGCCGCTCGAAACCGCTCAGCCGCTCCAGCACATATTGCGACCAGCTGATCGATTTGCCGAACTCGCCGTCGCTGATGACGTCGATGCCGACCTCGGCCTGCTTGTGCACGACATCGGCGACCGACTGCGTCAGGCACTTGCTGTACGCCGTCTCGTCGTAAGGCTTGCCGGCCTGCTTGGCGCGCAAGAACTCTTGCAAAGCGACAGGCCGGATCAGGCTGCCGACATGAGTAGTCAGGATGCGGTCGGTACTGCGTTTCATTGCTGCTCCTTGCGCCCTCGCCCGTTGCGCGGCGCCGTTTGCCTTAAAAGAATTCACCACCAATTGGCGCGCTTGCGCAAGGCGACGTTGGCAGCCGCGGCGGCTTGCACGATGATTTCCGTGTTCATCGCGGTGAGCTTGCCGTTGCGCTTGAGAATGCGGCCGTCGACCACGACCATGTCGACATTGGCCGGCTCCGCCGCGGTCACCAGCATATGCGCCGGGTCGCCGAACACGCCAAGATTGATGCCGCGAGTATTGACCATGATCAGGTCGGCGCGCTTGCCGGCCTTCAGCGATCCGGTCTGGCCGCCGATGCCCATGGAGCGTGCGCCTTCGCTGGTCGCGAGCGCCAGCACACGCCGCGCCGGCAAGGTAAACTCGGTCTCGGCGATGCCGTTCTCGGCGTTCTGCGTCACCTTCATGATGCCGAACATGTCGGCATTGCCCGACAGCTCCACGGTATCAACCGACAGGCCGACCGGAATTTTCGCCTCGAGGAATTTCGTCGTCTGCGGCAGGCCGAAGCCGATGCGCAACTCCGTATAGGGCGAGATGCTGATCGACGCGCCGGCATCGGCAACCGCCTTGATCTCGTCGGCGCTGGCCTTGTTGGCGTGGATGAGCTGCATGTCCTTGCCGAGAAGGCCGGCCTTGGCGATGGCGTCGATCTGGCCGATGGCCGGGCGCGAGCCGCTGGCGTGAACGGAGATCGGCAGCCCGAGCTTTCGCGCGGCGCCGATCTCCGCGATGTAGATATCCGGCGGAATGGCGGTCGCCGGATTGTTGCCGCCCTGCCCGCGCCAGGCCAGGCCCAGGGTCAGCAGGCCGTCCGGCGAGAGTTTTGCCCAGTTATCGTGAAGCCGCGTCAGATCGGCAAGATCGATGCCCTTGGTGTTGGGCATGCCCTGCGCGGCGCCGTAGGAGAAACGCGCGCGCAGTCCGGATTCGCGCAATGCCTTGATGTCGGCATCGGCGTATTCGGGACCGCGAATATTATGGCACCAGTCATGGACATGGGTGACGCCGTTATTGATCGCCTCGGCGCAAGCGAGCCGTGTGCCCTGATACATGTCGTCGGCCGAAAATTTCTGGCCGAGCATGGCGGTGGAGCGGAAGTAGCCAAAATCCGGCTTGTCGCCCGACATGCTGCGCAGCAGCGTGTTCCACATGTGCCAATGGGTCTCGACAAGACCCGGCAGCACGATCATGGCTTGGCCGTCGATGGCCGCGGCTCCCGGCGCCCCGAGATTTTGTCCGACCGCGACGATGGCACCGTTCGCAACGTGCACGTCGGCATTGGCGATGTCGCCGGCCTCGTCCATGGTCATCACATAGGCGTTGCGGATGACGAAGGCGCCGCGTGCCGGCAGCGCGCCCGCACCTTGCGACGCCGCGGCGAAACCGCTGGGTGCAGCGCCGCTCGCCGCGAGCGCAGCAGCGGCACGCAGCAAATGGCGGCGGCTCATCACCGTCGGTCTCGGCATCGTTTCCTCCCGCATTTCGTGCCGCAGCTATTACAGCACCGCGCCGGTTCCGCAATGGCGCACGCGGCATCGGCAACGCCGGCAAATTGGGCGGTATCCCATCTCGCCTCGATCAGCGCGACGCGCTAGCCTTGACGGCACGCGCTCAAGAGCAAGAAGCGCACGAGGAGGATTTCATGATCACATTCACGCGGCGTTCGCTGGCTCTACTGCCGGCGCTCGGGCCTTTGCTGTCGCCCGCGCTTGCGCGCGCGGCCGAACTCAATCCGGCCGCGGTCGCTTTCAAATTGCCCGACCAGATCAAATGGTCGGAGACGAGCCCGGCCGGCGCGCAAAATTCGGTGCTGGTCGGCGATCCGGCCAAGGAAGGGCTCTACGTACAGATGGTGAAATGGCTTGCCGGCCATCATTTCAGCCATCCGCATTTTCATCCGCACGACCGCTTCATCACCGTGCTCAAGGGCACGTGGTGGGTCGGCACCGGGACGAAATTCGATCCCGACGGCACCGTCCCCATGGCGGCAGGCACTTTCGTGACCCATTACGGACAGCAGGTGCATTTCGACGGCGCCAAGGACGAGGACGCGGTTTTGCTCATCGTCGGCGAAGGTCCGGGGACGTCGACGCCGGCCGAAGTGAAATGAGATTTGGCGGTTGGCGCTAGGCTGCGGATTTCGCCGCCGCTTTGGCGCTGGCCGCGCGGTCGGCGGCGGCGCTGGCGCGCTTGACTCGGTCGAGGATGAGCTCGATCGAGGCGATCTCGATGCGGTTCCTGCCATTGTCCTTGGCGCGATAGAGCGCGTGGTCGGCTTGCGCCAACAACGCCGAGAGATCGAGCACGGCATCGTAGCTGATGACGACGCCGATGCTGACGGTGGCGACCACCGGCATGCCTTCAACCATGCCGGTCACATCGACGAAGGATGAGCGGATCTGCTCGGCCACGGCGAGCGCACGCTCGCGCGAGGTGTCGACCAATAGCGCCGCGAATTCCTCGCCGCCAAGCCGGCCGAAAATGTCGTAACGGCGCATGCAGCCGGAGCCGACTTCAGCAAACAACCGCAGCACGCGGTCGCCGATGGCATGGCCGAAGCGGTCGTTGATGCCTTTGAAATTATCGAGGTCGAGCAGCAGCACCGCCATCGGCCGCGGTTCGGTCGCCTGCCGCTTGAGTTGCGCTTCGGCGTCCTGCAGGAAGGCGCGGCGGTTGGCGATGCCGGTCAACGGATCGATCAGCGAATCCGTCTTGTGACGGTACTCGGTGCGCTCCTTCGCCATGGCCAAGAGGATGAAGGCGATGGCGATGGTGAAGAGCAGCGCCTCGAAGCTGAGCACGGTGAGCCAGACGCTGGCGAACACTTCGTTGTTCACCGGCGCCAGTATGGCGCCGAACGGGGTGCGCAACAGATAGAGCGCGCCGTGGGCGAAGAACATGAAGATCGCCGGCCAGCGCGACACCAACGGCTCGCTGCGGCCGCGCCAGAACTCGTAGGCCGTGGCCCAGGTGTAAGCGGTGATGATGCCCGATGCGACCAGCATACGCAGGTCCCAGGAGCCTTGGATCGCCGGAATGCGGCCCAACACCAGCCAAAGCACGGCGCCGCCGAACAGCAGGATCCATTGCGGCTTGCGGTGATCGAACACCCGCGCGCCGGTCCAGGTCACCGCGAAGGCGGTGAAAAGGATGGCATTGGCGAGATCGATCGAGATCAGATCGGAGACCGTCCCGTACATGCCGAACAGCATGACGGATGCCGCGCGCAGCAGGTCGGCGAAGCCCCACCACGCCACCGCATAGATCGCGGTGTTCTGCACCCAGGCGAACAGCAGCAGCAATCCGAGGATCGCTTCCACATAGATGGTGACGAGAAACAGGGTATTGACGTCGAGATTCATCACGTTCAACCGATTGGGCCAGGTCCGGGCAAACGAGCGCTGATAACCCTAGTCAGGGTTTTCGCTTAGCGCCAAGGCCGCAAAGAATCGGTGAATTCTTCGGCCGCCGCATCCGACATGCGGCGGTATGGTTTCGACAAGCTTTCGATAAACGGCGGTATTGTTGCCGCCTTGTTTCCTAACACTTGGTCATTTAGGGTCCCGCGTCTTCGAAAGTGACGCAAATGCAGGTTCGCAACGGGATAATCGAGGCGATCGGCAACACGCCCCTGATCAAGCTCGAGCGCGTATCGGCGGCGACCGGGTGTGCCATTTTGGGCAAGGCCGAATTCATGAATCCGGGCCAGTCGGTCAAGGATCGCGCCGCGCTGTTCATCATCGAGGATGCGGTGAAGAAAGGCGAGTTGCGGCCGGGCGGCGTCATCGTCGAAGGCACCGCCGGCAATACCGGCATCGGGCTCGCTTTGGTCGGCAATGCCATGGGCTTTCGCAGCGTGATCGTGATCCCACAGACCCAGAGCCAGGAGAAGAAGGACACGCTGCGGCTGTGCGGTGCCGAGCTGATCGAAGTGCCGGCAGTGCCCTATTCCAATCCCAACAATTACGTCAAAGTTTCCGGCCGGCTCGCCGCGCAACTGGCCAAGAGCGAAAAGAATGGCGCAATCTGGGCCAATCAATTCGACAACGTCGCCAACCGCCAGGGTCATGTTGAAACCACGGGTCCTGAAATCTGGCAGCAGACCGACGGCAAGGTCGACGGTTTTGTCAGCGCCGTCGGCACCGGCGGCACGCTGGCCGGCGTCGCGATGGCGTTGAAAGCGCGCAGCAATGCAGTGCGCATCGCGCTGGCGGATCCGATGGGCGCCGCGCTGTACAGCTTCTACACCACTGGGAAGCTGAAGTCGGAAGGCTCCTCGATCACCGAAGGCATCGGCCAAGGCCGCATCACCAAAAATCTGGAAGGTGCGCCGATCGACGTCGCCTATCAGATCCCTGATGCCGAGGCGGTGCCGATCATCTTCGATCTGCTCGAGCACGAGGGACTCTGCCTCGGCGGCTCATCCGGCATCAATATCGCCGGCGCCGTCCGCCTCGCCAAGGAGCTTGGTCCGGGTCACACCATCGTGACGATCCTCGCCGATTACGGCACGCGCTACCAATCGAAGCTGTTCAACCCCGACTTCCTGCGCGAGAAGAAACTGCCGGTGCCGGCCTGGCTCGAGCGCAAACCGGACATCAAAGTTCCTTACGAATGAACTTCGCCGCAAGGCCGGCGTTATTCATTGAACCGAGAACAGAAAAAATGCTGCGAACCGAACCGGACCCTGCCCCGTCGCCGCCGAGCCGCTGGCTCAAATCGACCGAATGGCTTGCCGAGCATCTGCGCGATCGCGATGTCGTCGTGGTCGATGCCTCGTATCCCACGGTGACGCAGAAGCGCGACGTGCTTGCCGAGCATCGCGCCGGCCACATCCCCGGCGCGGTATTCTTCGATATCGACGCGGTCAGCGATCATTCGACCGAGCTGCCGCATATGCTGCCCGGCCCGAAACACTTCGGCGAGGCCGTGGGCCTGCTCGGCGTCGGCGACAGTGACACCATCGTGATCTACGACAGTCTCGGCCTCTATTCGGCGGCGCGGGTGTGGTGGACGTTCCGTATCTTCGGCGCCAAGAACGTCTACATCCTCGACGGCGGGCTGCCGAAATGGAAGACCGAGAACCGGCCGCTGGAGACCGGCGACGGCAAACGGCCGCCGCGTCAGTTCAACGCGCAGATGAATGTCGGCGCCGTGGCGACGCTCGGCGACGTGCGGATGGCGATCACCGACAGCAGCGTGCAGATCGTCGACGCGCGCTCGGCGGAACGCTTCAAGGGCAAGGCGCCCGAACCGCGGCCCGGCTTGCGTTCCGGCCACATGCCGGGCGCGTTCAACCTGCCGTTCGACCGCGTGCTCGAGAACGGCACGCTGGTTTCGCGCGAGCGCATCGCCAAGGCCTTCACCGATGCCGGCGTCGATCTCGGCAAGCCGATCGTCACCTCGTGCGGCTCGGGCATGACGGCTGCGATCCTGACATTCGCGCTCGAATCGATCGGCACCACCGCCAAAGGCCTCTACGACGGCTCGTGGACGGAATGGGGCTCGCGGCCCGACACTCCCGTCGAGCGCGATTAGATTTTCGGACCCATCGGCATGGCGACAACAAAACCCGTCGCGCTGGTGACCGGCGGCGCCAACGGCATCGGCCGCGCCGTCGCGCAGCACCTGCTCGCAGCCGGCTGGCGCGTCGGCATCATCGACAGGCCCGGCAGCGGATTGAAGCGCGCTTTTCCGCCGCGCCGCCTTCGCAACCTCGTTCTGGTCGAAGGCGATGTCCGTGACGAAGAGGCGATTTCGCGTGCGGTGAAAACGCTCATGGCGCAATTCGGCAGGCTCGATGCCGTAGTCTCGAATGCCGGCATCATGATCCGCAAACCGCTGCGCCAGCTGACGCTCGACGAATGGCATCGCGTCATCGACACCAATCTTACCGCGGCGTTCCTGTTGGCACGCGCCGCCGAGCGGTTTTTGTGCAAGGCGCGCGGCGCCATCGTCCTCATCGCCTCAACCCGGGCGCTGATGTCGGAGGCGAACACGGAATCCTATTCGGCGTCGAAAGGCGGGCTGGTCGCGCTTACCCACGCGCTCGCCATCAGCCTCGGACCGGACGTACGCGTCAATTGCGTCAGTCCCGGCTGGATCGCGACCAAGAACTACGGCGCGCTGCGCCGCAAGGACCACGCCCAGCATCCCGTGGGCCGCGTCGGCAAGCCGCAGGATATCGCCGAGATCGTCTCCTGGCTGCTCGATGCCAAGCGCTCCGGCTTCGTCACCGGCGCCAACGTCGTCGTCGACGGCGGCATGACGCGCAAGATGATCTATGAGGAGTAACAACCGGACGGTGCTCGTCGAACAGGGCCAATGTCCCGGCGACATCCATCTTGTTCATATCCGCTGCCTCGTGCGCGCCTTCATCCTGCATAGGGTGTAAGGTGCACGTGAGGAATCGCCCATGATCTTCCGCCAGCTATTCGACTCGACCTCTGGCACCTACACCTACCTCATCGCCAGCCGGCACGGCGGCGAGGCGCTGATCATCGATCCGGTGCTGGAGCGGGTCGACCGCTATCTGCAGCTGGTGCGCGAACTCGACCTCAAGCTGGTCAAGGCCGTCGACACCCATCTGCACGCCGACCACGTCACCGGGCTCGGCGCGCTGCGCGACCGCACCCATTGCATCACCGTGATGGGCGAACACACCCACGCCGATGTCGTCTCCATGCGGGTCGCCGAAGGCGATCGCATCGAGATCGAGGGGTTGCGCCTCGACGTGCTGTACACGCCCGGCCACACCGACGACTCTTATTCGTTCCTGTGGGCCGACCGCGTCTTCACCGGCGATACGCTCTTGATCCGCGGCACCGGGCGTACCGATTTCCAGAACGGCGACCCCCGAGCGCAATACGAATCGCTGTTCAACAAGCTCTTGAAACTGCCCGACGAGACCATGGTCTATCCGGCCCACGATTACAAAGGCGACACGGTCTCGACCATCGGCGAGGAGAAGCGGTTCAACCCTCGGCTCAAGGTGACATCGATCGACGAATATGTCGACCTGATGAACAATCTGAAACTGCCCAACCCGAAGATGATGGACGTGGCGGTGCCGGCCAACATGCATGTCGGCCTGCACCAGGAGAAAGTTGCGAAAAAAGGCTGGGCGCTATCGGTTGTCGAAGCGATCGCGCTGCGCGGCCGCGCTGACGTCGCCATCGTCGATCTGCGCGAGAAAAGCGAGCGGGAAAAGCACGGCGTCATCCCGGGCTCGCTCCACGCGCCATATCCGGCGCTGCCGGAACATATTTGCACAGGCGGCATGCTCCAAGAGCTCGCCGCCGCGACCGGCAAGCGCATCGTGTTCTACTGCGCCTTCGGCGAGCGCTCCGCAATGGCCGTGCAGGCGGCGCAGGATGCCGGGCTGAAGACCGCCTGCCATATCCAGGGCGGCATCGACGCCTGGAAGAAGGCCAATGGACCGCTGGGGCGGTAGTCCTCGCTCACCGTCATTGCTTCGCCGCTTCGCTCCTCGCAGCGACACCGTGCAAATATAAAAGCCGCAGGACTCGTGTCCTGCGGCTCTCGCTTTGGCGCCCGCTGCGGGGGAGGCGAAAATCAGCGGTCGCCGGCAATTCCAGTCGCAATCAGAGTTGCGAATCCTCATCGCCGTCGTTGTTCATCGGGTTATGCATGTGGCCGTGGCGCCAGCCGTGGCCGTCTTGGCCATCCTGGTCCTCTCGGCCGAATCCCGGACCGTTTTCGCCGAACCGGCGTCCACCCCAGCCTGGGTTGGCTTGGCCGCGGCCGTCACGATCGAAATTGCGGCCTTCGCGCCGCTCGCCGCCGTTGAAGCCGTACCGATGCGGCCGCAACATGCGCGCCAGCATGGTGAAGCGGGCTTTTTGGGCGTCGTCGAGGCTCTGATAGAGCGGCGCGCCGGCCTCGGCGATCTGCTTGAGCGCGGCGCTGCGCTTGCTCATGGCGTCGGCGCGCTTCGCCAACCGGTCGAACGGCGAGATCGGGGTTTGCGCCTGATCCTGCTGCGCCGCCGCCTGGCGGGCCTTGATGCGATCGATGCGCAACTGCACCATGTTGCGCAGCGCCGCCTCGAATCCCGGCCAGTTCTTCGCCTGGTCCGGGGTCAGTTCGAGTCCGGCCCTGAGCGCAGCGATGCGCGCGTCGGCGAACGCGGACACGTCATCGACGCTGAACCGATGGCGGTGTTCGAAGCCGGCGCCGCCATCGCGAAAGCCGCGATAACCGCCCTGTTGCGCGTAGACGAACGTTGAGCCGGCGATGGCAAGGATGGCCGTCGCGGCAATTACAGGCTTGAGCATGTCATCCTCCACAGATGCGTTTGATGTGAAAATAATGAGCCGGCGCACGCCGAAGCAAGTTAAACTTTGGACAGACTGAAGTGCTCGCTGGATTACAGCTTTGTAATCTTCGATATCCAAAGTATAGATCAAGTATTGTGTCCCACCGGAGCAGCCTGCCGCACCGGCGCGTGCGCGAAAATTGCCAACTGTCATAACGGCGCCGGCTGCGGCGGAAACGTGCCGCGCGGTTTGCCACCTTCAAAGCTTGATATAATAGCTGCCGCGCGCTGGAGGCCGGCCACCGCGGACGGCCCGGAGAAAACGATGACAACGGCGATCGATAGCGTCGAGCTGACACGGGTCGGCCCCGCCACCCCCATGGGTCAATTGATGCGGGAATACTGGATTCCCGCGCTGATGTCGTCGGAACTCACGCGCGACGGCGCGCCGCTGCGCCTGATGTTGCTCGGCGAGAAGTTGATCGCATTTCGCGACAGCGCGGGCCGGGTCGGCGTGATGGATCATCGTTGCCCACATCGCTGCGCGTCGCTGTTCCTCGGGCGCAACGAGGAGGGCGGCATCCGCTGCATCTATCACGGCTGGAAATTCGACGTGTCCGGATCGTGCCTCGATATGCCGAACGTACCGCCGCATCAGGACTTCAAACACAAGGTCAAGGCAAAAGCCTACCGGGCGGTCGAGCGCGCCGGAGTGATTTGGGTCTATATGGGCTCGCGCAGCAAAGCGCCGCCGCTGCCGGCGCTCGAGATTCTGGATGTTCCGGAGCACGAGGTCGGGATCAGCCTCATCCATCGCGACTGCAATTACCTGCAGGCATTGGAGGGCGATATTGACACCTCGCATTTCGGATTCCTGCACGCCGGCCACGTCGATCCGGACGAGCTTGGCGAGTCCGATCCAATTCACCACACGGTCGCGATCCGCGCGCCGGAATATCACATTGCTGATACGGCCTGGGGCACGACCTATGCAGGCTACCGCGTCGCCGGTCCCGGCCGCACGGCATGGCGCTTCGGCAACTTCCTGTTTCCGTTCTGGACCCAGGTGCCGAACGGGGAGTTCGGTCGCCACGTCCAGCTGCGCGGCTGGGTGCCGCTCGATGACGAGCACACCATGTACTGGGTGCTATGGTGGAAGCGCGGCGTTTCGGCCATGACGCAGCAGGCGCCGGCGTTCAAGGATGGAACGCCGGTCGGTGGCATGGGGCGCCGCAACGATTTTCTGCCCAACACGACCGACTGGCTCGGCCGCTGGCGGCTTGCGGCAAATGCGGGCAATGATTGGCACATCGACCGTGCGGCGCAGCATGACAACGCCATCTATAGCGGCATCGACAGCATCCACTTGCAGGACCAAGCCGTCACCGAGAGCATGGGCGCGATCCTGGATCATGCCCTCGAGCATCTCGCCCCGTCGGATCAAATGATCACGCGCACGCGCCGCCGCCTACTGACGGCGGCCCGCACGCTGCGCGACAAAGGCGTGCTGCCGCCGGGCGTCGAGAACGTCGAGGTATTCCGCGACGCGCGCGGCGGGTACTTCGTCAGCGACGACAGCAGCGGATGGCGGGACGCCTATGCCGCGCAATTGGCTCTGGCTTGGCGTCCGTCTCCGATCAGTTTGAGCGCCGTCGAGTAATACGTTGCTGCAGGCGCTCACAAAAATGGCGCGCGTAGGGATAATCCAGTTGATCCGGCCGACGATGCTCGCTTTGCGGCACGGCTAATTTGCGCTCTTTTGCCGGGCCTTGATCTCGTTGAATTTGGCCAGCGCTCGTTGAAATTTTTCATCGAAGAGCCACATCGCGTCGAGAATTTCGCGAAAAGTTGCCGACGTTTTTAGCCTGTCAGCTTGCCCAAAGGTGAAGATGCTATTGTTTCGCAGATACCCCATGACGGTCGGGTCAGAAATTTGATAGTTGACCAGATTGCCTGACTTGAGCGCGGATTTGGTCGGACTTGGGATGATTTGGATAAGCTCGAAAATCTTCATCTGATCGATCGAATTTGGCAAGGTCTTCACGATCGCCGGTATTGCCGAAAAAAGCTCTGCGTGCGCATTCATGAGGCCATCTCTCACGGCGGTCCAGTGATTGAGCCGATGATCTAGCTTGCCGACCCTCGCCTCTTCCATGTCGTCGCGAGCGCTCAGGGCAGGATCAAGGGCCTTTATCGACATTTTGATCGCCGCCCATTTTTTTTGGCCATTCAGATCTTCAGAGGTACCCGTTTGAAAACTTCCTTTGTAGGTATTCGAGCGCGCATTGCCTATGTTTTGATTGCCATTTGTCTCGGCAAAGAAGAGTCCCAAACTGATTCGACCTGCCACGTCGGCATTTGTTGCATCGAGG
>Ga0307476_10001222_pt1 | contig 16086 bp, 14 predicted proteins | sample atmos_gasesECM2C_2_FD_203314 | JGI IMG/M metagenome (GOLD analysis project Ga0307476, IMG submission 203314) | Hardwood forest soil microbial communities from Morgan-Monroe State Forest, Indiana, United States - atmos_gasesECM2C_05 | ecosystem: Environmental > Terrestrial > Soil > Temperate... | reverse complement strand
CGCCGCGCGAGCGTGAAGTGCTGTGGTGGGCGGCGGAAGGCAAATCGGCCGCGCAGATCGGCAAAATTCTCCACATCACCAAGCGCACGGTCGATGAGCATACAAAAAATGCTGCTCGAAAGCTCGGCGCCGCCAATAGGACGCAAGCGGTCGCCATCGCGCTGCGAGAAAGGCTGATCGGCAAAAGTCCCCCTTCAGCCGCGTAAAGGCGCGGCCGTCATGCCGGATCGGCTTCAGGCGCGTTGGAAAAGATCCAAATTACGACTTCTCACAATTGCGGCGGTGCAACAGGAATTTGGCTGGCTCGCCCGCTCGATATCATCGAGTGTGTAGGCGACGCCGCGGCGTCCTGATCTGGATCAAAAAGTCTGCCACACCCTGCGCCGTATCGAAACGGTTCGGCGATTGCCCAATCAACGCGAAAGCGTGTGACCTCGGGTCGCAGGCAGTTGTTCCTGTCATATATACCAATTTCGCAGTGTCGATATTCGTACCAGATTGCAGCTCAGGGGGGTTGAGCATGCAGCGAGATGGGAATGCCCGCTTCCTTTGACGTGATGGCCCTACTCAGCCAACACAACACGCGATGGACTTTGTCGAAGTATCAGGAAAAAGAAATCGTCTACGCGCAGGGCGATGCGGCGGATTCGGTTTGCTATATCCACAAAGGCAAGGTCAAAATCACGGTCATTTCCCGGCGTGGCAAGGAAGCCATCGTCGCCATCCGCGGACCGGACGAATTCTGCGGCGAGGGAGCGCTGACTGGAGCGCCGTTGCGCCTGGCAACAGCCATCGCAATGTCAACATGCGAGATTATCCGGCTGCCCAGGGAGACCTTGCTCCGCCTGCTGCATGAAAGCCAGAAGTTTGCCGACTATTTCCTCGACCACCTTTTGGCTCGAACCGCCCGGTTTGAAGCGGACCTGGCCGACCAATTGTTCAATTCCAGCGAGATGCGGCTGGCGCGAGCTCTTCTGCTGTTGGCCAATTATGGCGATAATCTTGGGCATGACCCGATGCCCGTAAAGGTGAACCAGGAGACGCTTGCCGCGCTCATTGGCACGACCCGGCCGCGCGTGAATGTATTCCTGAACAAATTTCGCAAGCTGGGCTTGATCAAATACAACGGCAAGCTGGAAGTTCAAAAGGCCCTGCTGAACTTTGTTCTCAATGAACAACCCAATCGCGAAACTTAGAATTACGCGGCACCGGCGGGCTTACTCCAACGACCATTGAAGATGGTCGCTGTCGAGTGGGGAGCGCGACCCGTTCCCCGCATTTACATCGACGACTGCTGCAATGACCAACCACATTTCCCCTAGACTATGATCCAATTCAATTGAATCGGATCATAGTCTGGAATCTTTGTTTGAGCATGATCTTATCCGAAAACCGGTATCCACTTTTCAGGATCATGCTCTAAACAACGGAGCGCAGCTGCCGCCTGTGGCGAAATAGCTTGCTTAGCACACTGAGCACAGATCGCGGCGCAGACTCCGTAATAATAAGCCGAAATTGATTGTTCTGACAGCATTTCAAAGCCGACATTGTGCCTGAGCGTTTGCGAGTCCACGCCCTATTCGTTCGCCAGGCTGCCGCCGCGCCCGGCTTTATAAACCGAGCCGCGCCACTGCGTCGGCCGGCGTCATGAGTTCCCGCGTGCCGTCGGCGCGCCGTTTCACCTCGACCTTGCCCTCGGCAAGGCTGCGCGGTCCGACCAGGATCTGCCAGGGCACGCCGATCAGGTCGGCCATGGCGAATTTCGAGCCGGGCCGCTCGTCGCGGTCGTGGTAGAGCGTGTCGACGCCTTTTCCAGAAAGTTCGGCGTAAAGCCGTTCGCAAGCGGCGTCGGTGTCGCTTGCCCCCTGCTTGAGGTTGAGGATCATGGCTTTGAACGGCGCCACCGGCTCCGGCCAGACGATGCCGGCGTCGTCGTGGGAGGCCTCGATGATGGCGGCAACGAGCCGGCTCGGGCCGATGCCGTAAGAACCCATATGCACCGGGTGGTCCGCGCCGTCGGGGCCGGTCACAACAGCCTTCATCGGCTCGGAATATTTTGTGCCGAAATAAAAGATATGCCCGACCTCGATGCCGCGCGCCGACACCCGCTTGTCGGCCGGCAGCGCCTTGTAGGCCGCCACGTCGTGTTTCTCCGAGGTGGCGGCGTAGAGCGAGGTCCATTTGTCCACGATCGCCTGCAAGCGGCCGACATGGGTGAAATCGACGTCGGGGCCTGGAACCTCGAAGTCCAGATAGTCCTTGTGACAGAACACTTCGCTCTCGCCGGTATCGGCCAGGATGATGAATTCGTGGGACAGGTTGCCGCCGATCGGGCCGCTCTCCGCCACCATCGGGATCGAGCGCAGGCCCATGCGGGCAAAGGTGCGCAGATAGGCGACGAACATGCGGTTATAGGCGTGCTTGGCGCCGGCGAAATCGAGATCGAAGGAATAGGCGTCCTTCATCAAAAATTCGCGGCCGCGCATCAGGCCGAAACGCGGCCGCACCTCGTCGCGGAACTTCCATTGGATGTGGTAGAGGTTGAGCGGCAAATCCTTGTATGAGCGCACATAGGTGCGGAAGATCGCCGTGATCATTTCCTCGTTGGTCGGGCCGTAGAGCATATCGCGCTCGTGGCGGTCCTTGATGCGCAGCATCTCCTTGCCATAGGCCTCGTAGCGGCCGCTTTCGCGCCACAGCTCGGCGGACTGGATGGTCGGCATCAAAAGCTCGATGGCGCCGGAACGGTCCTGCTCCTCGCGCACGATCTGGCAGACCTTTTGCAGCACGCGTAAGCCCAGCGGCAGGAAGGCGTAAATCCCGGCCGCCTCCTGGCGGATCATGCCGGCGCGCAGCATCAGCCGGTGGGAGGCGATCTCGGCCTCCTTGGGGGTCTCGCGGAGGTTGGGCAGGAAGAACCGGGAAAGGCGCATGGACTCTCGCAAAGATGGGTCGCGGCACTGAAACCGGAACCGGCACGGAAAGACAAGGGAGGTATTTTTTTGCCGTTTGAGGTGGGCGGCCTCGTGACAATAGCCCACGGATCGATTACCAATGTTTTCGCGCAATCCCGAAACCGCCATCTCGTTCACGAGATTTCGGGAAAGCGGTCCAAGTCTTGGGAGGATATGCCCGGACGCGTAAAGCGGCTTCACTGCCACGGTGAGGATGCGTAAAACCACATAAGTACGCGGAACTAAGGGTTCACATGAGGATTCTCGAGCAGGGCTTTTGCCCTGCTTTTTCTTTTGGCGATAGCGCCATTGCCGACGTCCCGCGCACCGCCAGACCGCGCCTGAAGTGTTAAAAGGACTCCATAAGTTGTTGTTTTATTAGAATTATTTATTGTTGCCGGCGTTACGTTCTATGGGGTCATGTGCAGGCCAAAGGGCGCCAACAGGCTTTCCAACGTGACCAGGCGCTCGACATAGATGACGTAGCAGGCCGCGAAAACCACTGCGGAGACCAGCGTCGTCCAAACCAGCTTTCGCCGCAGGTTGGGGATCGCCGGTGCGCCCGGATCGGTGCCGGGCGCGACCACCTCGTCCTCTTGCTGACTGCGCACGCCCCATGGCAGCACCGCGAACAGCACGATCCACCAGATCAGGAAAAAGATCGCCACTGCGGTGGTGACGGGCATGTTTTCAGGCCTGTTCCAGCTCGACCAGGGTGCCGGAAAAATCCTTTGGGTGCAGGAACAGCACCGGCTTGCCGTGGGCGCCGGTTTTTGGCTCGCCATCGCCCAGCACGCGGGCGCCGGCGGCTTTGAGCGCATCGCGGGCGGCGCGGATATCGTCGACCTCGTAGCACAGGTGGTGCATGCCGCCGTCCTGGTTGCGCTCGAGGAACTTTGCGATCGGCGAATTGTCGCCCAGCGGCTCCAATAGCTCGATCTTAGTATTGGGCAGCGTGATGAACACCGTGGTCACGCCATGGTCGGGCTGCGGCACGGCGGCGGAAACGTCGGCACCGAGCACGTCGCGATAGACCGCCGCCGCCTTGCCGAGATCGCGCACCGCGATCGCCACGTGATTGAGTCTGCCGATCATTGTTGCCCTCTCCTGCATCCCGGCAGAAGCATCCTACACCGCGAGCACATGCACGTGGCAGATCGGCTTCTTGTTCCAGCGTTGCGCGATGGCGCCGCGCACGGCGCGCCGCACTGCCTCGGCAACCGCATCCGGGTCACGCCGGCGCGGCTTTGGCATCGACTCGAACGCCTCCTCGACCGCGTCGCGGGCGATCTCGGTCATCGATGCGCCGCCGGCATCGGTTTCGGGGATGCCGATCAGCTCGATTTCGGGGTCGGCGACCAGCGCGCCCTTCTCGCTCAATGCCAGCGCGATGGTGACGATGCCGGAAAAGCTCAGGCGGCGGCGTGCCGCCACGGTTTTGGCCTCGGCACTGATCAGCAGCGAACCGTCCTTATAGAGCCGGCCCGAGGGCACTTCGTCGATGATTTGGGCACCGTCCTGCGCCAAGCGGACCAGATCGCCGTTGCGGCAGACTAGGACGTGCGGCACGCCGGCGCGGCGGCCGAGCTCGGCATGTTCGGCAAGGTGCAGCGCCTCGCCGTGGGCCGGGATCAGGATTTTTGGCCGCACCCAGGCAATCATGTCGAGCAATTCGGCGCGGCGCGGGTGGCCTGAGACGTGGACGAGATGGGTGCGATCAGTGATGACCTCGACACCTTGGCTGACCAGGCCGTTGATCACCCTCGCCACCGCCTTCTCGTTGCCGGGAATGGCGCGGGAGGAAAAGATCACGCGGTCGCCCTTGGCCAGCGTGACTTCGGGATGCTCATCCTCGGCGATGCGCGACAGCGCGGCGCGCGGCTCGCCCTGGCTACCGGTGCACAGCGCCAAAACCTTGTCGGGCGGCAGATAGCCATAGCTCTCCATGCTGCGGAAATCCTGCACGCCGTCGAGATAGCCGGTCTCGCGCGCCACCTGGGTGACGCGCTCCATGGCGCGACCGACCAGAACGACTTCGCGGCCCACAGCGCGGGCGGCGTCGGCAACCGCGCGGATGCGCCCGACATGGGAGGCAAAGGTGGTGACCGCGACGCGCGCCGGCGCGGTGCGGATCAGTTCGGCGAGCGTGCGCGCCACGTCGGATTCCGACGGCGAGCGGCCGTCGCGCACCGCATTGGTGGAATCGCCGATGAGCGCCAGCACGCCCTCGTCGCCGAGCGCGGTCAGTCTGGCCTGGTCGGTCGGCGCACCGATCAGCGGCGTCGGATCGATCTTCCAGTCCCCGGTATGCAACACGATACCGGCCGGCGTGCGGATCGCCAGCGCGTTGGATTCCGGAATCGAGTGCGCAACGTTGATGAAATCGACCGTGAACGGCCCGAGGTTCAGTCGCCCGCCAAGCGGCACGACTTTGACCGGAATTTGCGGCGCGCCGGGCTCCGACAGCCGCTTGGCCTCGAACAAAGCGGCGGTGAATGGCGTGGCATAGAGCGGCACTTTCAGCCGCGGCCACAGATCGATCAGCGCGCCGATATGGTCCTCGTGGCCGTGGGTGATCACCAGCCCGACGATGTTCTTGCGCTCCTCGACGAGAAAACGGATGTCCGGCAGGATCAGATCAATGCCGGGTAGTTGCTCCTCGGAGGCGAACGACACGCCGCAATCGACGATCAGCCATTGCCGGCGGCGCTCGTCGCCAAAACCGTAGATCGAGAGATTCATCCCGATCTCGCCGATGCCGCCGAGCGGCGCAAAGACCAGTTCGTTCTGCGCCATCAGTTTCGCCCGCTCGCCGCGACCGGAAAGACGTCGCCGGCCGTAATCGTCTGTAACGTGCCGTCCGCCAAGCGCAACAGTAACCGGCCGCGTTGGTCGAGCGCTTCGGCGCGGCCGGAAAATTCACAGTTTGGCAACCGCACCCGCATCTCGCCACCTATTCCCGCGGCACGATCGAGCCAGTCGGTACGAATGGTCTGAAAATCTGCACCGCGGCTCCATTGCACGAGCCGCCGCGCCATGGCGCCGGACAGCGCGAAGAATAAATCCTCGGCGGAAACCGCCGCGCCGGCAGCAGCAAGGTCTGTCGCTGGATAAGCGGTGTCCACCGGGTGATGCATGCAGTTCACGCCGATGCCGATGGCCACCGCAAGTCTTGTTCCGATACTCTCGCCCTCGATCAATATGCCGGCGAGCTTTTGTCCGCCGCAAAGAATGTCATTCGGCCATTTCAACGCAAGATTTTCGCGCAACGCGGCGGCGCGATGGACGATGGCGTCGTGAACGGCAAGGGCTGCGACGAACGACAGTTCCGGCGCGTTGTCCGGCGCCGCCGGATCGCAAACAAGCAGCGTGGCGTAAAGATTGCCGGGCGTGGAAATCCAGGCGTTGCCGCGCCGGCCGCGGCCCGCGGTCTGCTGCCGCGCGGTCACCCAGAGCGGCTCGGTTTCGCCGCGCCGCGCCTGCGCCAGGGCTTCGATATTGGTCGACGGCAGCGTGTCGTGGGCCGAAAGACGAAAGCCAGCCGCCGCGGCCGCGGGATCAAGCCGCATCAGAACAGCGAACGCGCAGCCGCGCTCGCCGCGCCGACCAGCGGCCCCGGATAGAGGAAGAACAGAACGTTGAACAGGCCGCAAACCGCCAGCACCAGTTTCAGTTCGACGGGGGTCGGATAAAAGCCTTCGGCCGCGTCGTCGAAATACATGATCTTGATGATGGCCAGATAATAATAGGCGCCGACCACGCTGGCCAGCACGCCGATCACCGCAAGTATATAAAGCCCGGCCTTGATGGCGGCGAGGAAGACATAGAATTTCGCGAAAAAGCCGGCGAGCGGCGGTATGCCGGCCATGGAGAACAGCAGCATCGCCATGAAGAACGCCGCCGTCGGGTTGGTGCGGGCGAGGCCGGCCAATTGATCGATCGATTCCACCATGCCGGTCGAGCGCCGCATCGACAGGATCACGGCGAAGACGCCGAGCGTCATGGTCAGGTAGATCGCCATGTAGAGCAGCACGCCTTGCACGCCTTCGGCGGTGCCCGCCGCAAGCCCGACCAGCGCAAAGCCCATATGGCCGATCGACGAATAGGCCATCAGCCGCTTGATGTTGCGCTGGCCGATGGCCGCGAACGAGCCGAGCAGCATCGAGGCGATGGCGACGAAGACGACGATCTGCTGCCACTGCGCGGTGATGCCGGGAAACGCCACGACCGTGGCGCGCACGAACATGGCGATGCCGGCGACTTTGGGCGCCGCGGCAAAGAACGCCGTCACCGGCGTCGGCGCGCCTTCATAGACATCCGGCGTCCACATGTGGAACGGCACGGCGGACACCTTGAAGCAGAAGCCGGCGAACAGAAAGACGAGGCCAAAGATCAATCCGATGCCGCCATGGGCCGCCGCCTGCGCGATGCCGGCAAAGCTCACGGTGCCGGTAAAACCGTAAACCAGCGACGCGCCGTAGAGCAGCATTCCCGACGACAGCGCGCCGAGCACGAAATATTTCAGGCCCGCTTCGGTCGAGCGCAGCGAATCGCGATGGCTGGCGGCGACCACGTAGAGCGGCAGGCTCATCAATTCGAGGCCGAGATAGAGCGCGATCAGGTCGGCGGCCGAGATCAGCATCATCATGCCGAGCGTGGAGAGCACGATCAGCACCGCATATTCGAAGCGCTGCTGCCGCTCGTGCTTGGCGTAGTCGAGCGACATGGCGATGGCGGCGGCCGAGCCGGCCAAGGCGAGAATTTTCAGGAAGCGGGCAAAATTGTCGACAACGAAGCTGCCGTTGACGCTCACAAGCTTGCCGGCAGGCAGCAGGTAGAGGATCACGCCGGCCGCGATCAACAGCGCAATGGCGAGGCCGTCGATGACGCGGGGCCCCCACCCTAACCCTCCCCCGCTTGCGGGGGAGGGATGGGTGGGGGCAAAGGCGCCGAGCATCAACAGCGCCATGGCGCCGAGCCCGAGCACGATTTCCGGCAACAGCGGATAAAGCGTCGACATGTGCGCGGCCGCGTTCATCGCCTCACCTCGCCATCGCCGCTTTGATCGGCGCCAGCGCGTGCTGATAATTGTCCATCAGCTGCGCCACGGAAGCCGCCGAGATGTCGAGCACCGGCTTCGGATAGATGCCGAACACAATGGTCAGGATCACGAGCGGCGCCAGCACCACCATCTCGCGCCAGCCGATGTCGCGGATATTGAACAGGCTCGGCTTCTCCAGCTTGCCGAAAATCACCTTGCGGTAGAGCCACAGCGCGTAAGCCGCCGACAGGATGGTGCCGAGTGTCGCCAGCGCCGCCACCCAGGTGTTGACCCGAAACGTGCCGATGAGCGTCAAAAACTCGCCGACGAAACCCGAGGTGCCCGGCAGCCCCACATTGGCCAGGGTGAACACCATGAAGGCGAACGCGTAGATCGGCATGCGGTTGACCAGGCCGCCATAGGCCGCGATCTCGCGGGTGTGCATGCGGTCATAGACGACGCCGACGCAAAGGAACAACGCGGCCGAGACGATGCCGTGGGAGATCATCTGGAAAATGCCGCCGGCGACCCCCTGCGCCGTCATCGCAAAGATTCCCATGGTCACAAAGCCCATATGTGCCACGGAGGAATAGGCGATGAGCTTCTTCATATCCTCCTGCATCAAGGCGACCAGGGAGGTGTAGACGATGGCAATAATCGACATGGCGTAGATCAGCGGCGCCAGCGATTGCGAGGCGTCCGGGAACATCGGCAAGGAAAAGCGCAAGAAACCATAGCCGCCGAGCTTCAACAGGATCGCGGCCAGGATCACCGAACCGGCGGTCGGAGCCTCGACGTGGGCGTCGGGCAGCCAGGTGTGGAACGGCCACATCGGCATCTTGACGGCGAACGAAGCGAGGAAGGCGAACCACGCCCAGGTCTGCAAGTTTCGCGGAAAAGCGTGATGCAGCAAGGTCGGGATATCTGTGGTGCCGGCCTGCCAATACATCGCCATGATGGCGAGCAGCATCAGCACCGAGCCTAAGAGCGTGTAGAGGAAGAACTTGAAGCTGGCATAGACCCGGCGCGGGCCGCCCCACACGCCGATGATCAGGAACATCGGGATCAGTCCGCCCTCGAAGAACAGATAGAACAGCACCAGATCGAGCGCGCAGAAGGTGCCGACCATCAGGGTCTCGAGGACCAGGAACGCGATCATGTATTCGCGCACCCGGCGCTGGATCGCGGTCCAACTGGCGACGATGCAGATCGGCAACAGCGCCGTGGTCAGGATCACGAACGGCAGCGAAATGCCGTCGACGCCCATGGAATACGTGATGGTACCGCCGAGCCAAGGCCGCTTTTCCAGAAACTGGAATTCCGCCGAACTGGGATCGAAGCGCCACAGCAACAGCAGCGAGACGGCGAAGGTGGCGAGCGTGGTCCACAGCGCGACCCAGCGCGCATTGTCCACGCCGGCTTCATCCTCGTTGAGGAAGGCGATGAACAGCGCGCCCGCGAGCGGCAGGAAGGTGACGACGGAGAGGATCGGCCAGCTCGTCATCCGTGCGCTCCGGAGAACATGAACCAGGTGATGAAGGCGGCGACGCCGATCAGCATGGCGAAGGCGTAGTGGTACAGATAGCCGGTCTGCAGGCGAACGACATTGCGGGTGACATCGAGCACGCGCGAGGAGACGCCGTCAGGCCCAAAACCGTCGATGACAAAGCCGTCGCCGCCTTTCCAGAACAGCCGGCCGAGCCACATGGCGGGACGCACGAAAAGGAAATCGTAGATTTCGTCGAAATACCACTTGTTGAGCAGGAAGCGGTACAGCACGGCCTGGTCGCGCGCCAAGGCTTCGGGCAGATCTGGCCGGCGGATGTAGAACTGATAGGCGACCAGGAAACCAATGATCATCATCACCGTCGGCGTCAGCGAGATGTAGAGCGGCAATTGCTCCATGGCCTCGAGGATTTTGTTGTCCGGCCCGAATTTCAGCGATTCGCGGAAGAAGCCTTCGACATCGTGGCCGGTGAAGATGGACAGGAACGGCCAGCCGGCCGCGATCGAGCCGATGGCCAATAGCGCCAGCGGCACCAGCATCACCATCGGGCTCTCGTGGGCGCCTTCGTAGTGGTGCTGGTCGTGCGGGGCGCCGTGGAACGTCTTGAAGATCAGCCGCCACGAATAGAACGACGTCAGCGCCGCGGCGGCGACCGTCATGATGAAGCCGTAGCTCGCCATCGGATTGGTGCCGGCGGCGGCGGCCTCGATGATCTTGTCCTTGGAGAAATAGCCGGCGGTGAAAGGAAATCCGGTCAGCGCCAAGGTGCCGACCACCATGACGCCGTAGGTGAACGGAATTTTGCGCCACAGCCCGCCCATCTTGCGGATGTCCTGCTCGTGATGCATCGCCAGAATCACCGAGCCGGAGCCGAGGAACAGCAGCGCCTTGAAGAAGGCGTGCGTGAACAAGTGGAACATGCCCACCGAATAGGCGCCGACGCCCATGGCGACGAACATGTAGCCGAGTTGCGAGCAGGTCGAATAGGCGACGATGCGCTTGATGTCGTTCTGCACGAGGCCGACGGTGGCGGCGAAAATCGCCGTGGTGGCGCCGATGAAGGTGACGAAGGCGGCGGCGGTCGGCGAAAGCTCGAACAGCGGCGACAGCCGCGCCACCATGAACACGCCGGCGGTCACCATGGTGGCGGCGTGGATCAGCGCCGAGACCGGCGTCGGGCCTTCCATGGCGTCGGGCAGCCAGGTGTGCAGGCCGAATTGCGCCGACTTGCCCATGGCGCCCATGAACAACAACAGGCAAACGACGGTGAGCGCGTCGAAATCCCAGCTCAGGAAATGCAAGCTCTTGCCGACGAGCCCCGGCGCCTGCGCAAAGATGGTGTCGAAATCGACCGCGCCGGTCAGATAGAACACCGCGAAAATGCCGAGCGAAAACCCGAAGTCGCCGACTCTGTTGACGATGAAGGCCTTGATCGCGGCGGCATTGGCTTCCGGCTTGTGGAACCAGAAGCCGATCAACAGATAACTCGCAAGTCCGACGCCTTCCCAACCGAAGAACAGCTGCACCAGATTGTCGGCCGTCACCAGCATCAGCATGGCGAAGGTGAAGAACGACAGATAGGCGAAGAACCGCGGCCGGTACGGATCTTCCTCCATGTAGCCGATGGAGTAGATGTGGACGAGCGAGGAGATGGTCGTGACCACGACGAGCATCACGGCGGTGAGCGAATCGACGCGCAGTGCCCAGTCCGCTTTGAGATCGGCGAAAGTGATGAACGAGAACATCGGCACGCGGGCGTCATGGCCGCCGAAGCCGACGTCGAAGAAGGCGTACCAAGACAGCACGCAGGTGATGACCAGGAGCGTCGAGGTGATCAGCTCGGCGGCGCGCGAGCCCGCGGCCGGCGGCTCGGTCGGCTCTTCCTCGTGATGGGATTCATGAGCAACCGCGTGCGCGCCATGCAATGACGGTGCGGCATGGCCGTGGCTCTCGCCGACGTGAGACGACGCATGATCGTCGGGTGGCGGCGGGTCGGCGCCGGGCAGGCGGTTGCGCGCGCCGATCAGCGCGATGGCGCCGGCAATGACGGCGCCGAGCAGCGGCAGGAAGACGATCGCCTCGTACATGCCGCTAATTCCCTCGGGTCCCAGCACAGGAGAACGAGCCAACGTTGCATTCTTCTCCCTCTCCCCAGCGGGGAGAGGGAGGAGTGAGGGGGTACGGCCTGTCGGTCAGAGCCCCCTCACCCCAACCCTCTCCCGGCAGGGAAGAGGGAGTTCGCATCAGCAAGCGGCTCACGCGTCACCCTTTCATCAGATTGATGTCTTCGACCGCGATCGAGCCGCGGTTGCGGAAATAGGCGACCAGGATGGCGAGCCCGATCGCGGCTTCCGCCGCCGCCACCGTGAGCACTATGAGCGCATAGACCTGGCCGACGATGTCGCCGAGGAAGCTCGAGAACGCCACCAGGTTGAGGTTGACGGCGAGCAGGATGAGCTCGATCGACATCAGGATGACGATGACGTTCTTGCGGTTGAGGAAGATGCCCAAAATCCCGAGCGTGAACAGGATCGCGGCGACCGCGAGATAGTGGCCGAGGCCGATGATCATGGCAGCCCCCCGAGCCCCTGCCCCGACTTGACCTTGACGATATCGATCGCGGTTGAGCGCCGCCGCGCCACCTGGTCGGCGATATTCTGCCGCCGCACATTCGGCTTGTGCTGCAGGGTCAGCACGATGGCGCCGACCATGGCGACCAGAAGGATGATGCCGGCGGCCTGGAAGTAGTAGATATAGCGGGTATAGAGCACGAGCCCGAGCGCTTGAGTATTGCTGATGTCGCCCGCGGGCGGGATCGGCGCGGTGATGGCCTTGGCGACGTCGGGCCCGATGACCCAGGCGAACACCACGGTCAACAGCTCGGCGAGCAGCACGGCGCCGATCAGCGCGCCGATCGGCAGATAATTCAGCACGCCCTGGCGCAGCTCGGCGAAATCAACGTCGAGCATCATCACCACGAACAGGAACAGCACGGCGACGGCGCCGACATAAACGACGATCAAAATCATCGCCAGAAACTCGGCGCCCATCAGCATGAACAGGCCGGCCGCGTTGACGAAGGCGAGAATGAGAAACAGCACCGAATGCACCGGATTGCGCGACACGATGACCATCACGGCCGAGGCAATGCACACGCTGGCGAACAGATAGAAGAAGATGGCGTTGATGATCATGGACGACGCATCTCACCGATAGGGCGCGTCGAGCGCGAGGTTTTGCGCGATCTCGCGCTCCCAGCGGTCGCCGTTCGCCAACAGCCGCTCCTTGTCGTAGTAGAGTTCCTCGCGGGTTTCGGTGGCGAATTCGAAATTCGGCCCCTCGACGATGGCGTCGACGGGGCAGGCCTCCTGGCACAGCCCGCAATAGATGCATTTGACCATGTCGATGTCGTAGCGCGTGGTGCGCCGCGTGCCGTCGTTGCGCCGCGGGCCGGCTTCGATGGTGATCGCCTGCGCCGGACAGATCGCCTCGCACAGCTTGCAGGCGATACAGCGCTCTTCGCCGTTCGGATAGCGCCGGAGCACGTGCTCGCCGCGAAACCGCGGCGACAGCGGATTTTTCTCGAACGGATAATTGATGGTCGCTTTCGCCTTGAAGAAGTAGCGCATCGACAGCACGAAGGCTTGGGCGAATTCCTTCAGAAACAGCGAACGGGCGGCTTGATCGAGTTTCATGTCAAAAACCTCTGTTGCCGCTCAAAATCTCGAACCGCCGATGGCATGGCCGATCCAATAGCCGACGGTGGCCAGGATGGCGATGTCCACGGCGAGGATCAGGCGGCGCGCGATGGAAAACTTCTCCTCGAACGCAGCGCGCTGCTCCGGCGTCTGCGGACCATGTTGCGCGCGAAAACTGCGCGCGATGGCGCGGATCGCCGGCAGGTAGATGAGGACCGCAACCACGGTTCCGGCGAGCGCACCGAGCCAGGCTGGCAGCGAATATTCCATCGGCGTGCTCGCTCATTTCGGCGCCCATCCGGTCACTTGCAGCACGGCGGCCACGATCGCGACCATGGCGAGCGAGATCGGCAGAAAGACCTTCCAGCCGAGCCGCATCAGCTGGTCGTAGCGATAGCGCGGCACGAAGGCCTTCACCATGGCGAACATGAAGAACACGAAGCTCGCCTTGAGCACGAACCAGATCACGCCGGGAATCCAGGTGAACGGCGCCACCGGAAACGGCGGCAGCCAGCCGCCGAAGAACAGGATCGTGCACATGGCGCACATGGTGGTGACCGCCACGTATTCGCCGAGCATGAACATCATGTAGGGCGTGGAACCGTATTCGACCATGAACCCGGCGACGAGCTCGGATTCCGCCTCGACCAGATCGAACGGCGGCCGGTTGGTCTCGGCAAGCGCCGAGATGAAAAAGATCACCAGCATCGGGAACAGCGGCAGCCAATACCAGCCGAGCAAGCCCCATTTGCCGTTTTGCGCCTCGACAATGGCGGTGAGATTGAGCGAGCCGACGCACAGCAACACGGTAATGATGACGAAGCCGATCGAGACTTCGTAGGACACCATCTGCGCCGCCGAGCGCAGCGCCGCCAGGAACGGATATTTCGAGTTCGACGCCCAGCCGGCCATGATCACGCCGTACACGCCGAGCGAGGAGATGGCGAAAATATACAGAATGCCGACATTGATGTTGGAGATCACCCAGCCGGCATCGACCGGGATCACGGCCCAGGCGGCGAGCGCCAATACGCAGGTGACGAGCGGGGCCAACAGGAACACGCCCTTGTTGGCGCCGGCCGGAATCACCGGCTCCTTGAGGACGAATTTGAGGAGATCGGCAAAGGATTGCAGCAGACCCCATGGGCCGACCACGTTGGGGCCGCGGCGGATCTGCACCGCCGCCCAGATTTTGCGGTCGGCGAGCAGCACATAGGCCACGGCGATCAGCAAAATGACGAGGAGGAGCACGCTCTCCGCCACCATGACGACCAACGGCCAGATATAGTCGGACCAGAACGCGGCCATGGCCCCTACTCCGCCGCCGTCAAGGTGGATCGGCCGTGCGCCAGCGCCGAGCATTCCGCCATGACCGCCGAACAGCGCGCGATCGGATTGGTGAAGTAGAAATCGTCGACGCTCGAGCGCAACGGTGTCTTGTCGCAATTGCCGCCCATGGCGGCAAGATTCTGCAGGTCGGCGGCATTGCCCGGCGCGATCTGGCCGATGCGCTGCATGTGCGGATAGGCGGCGAACAGCGCCTGGCGCAGCTGCGCCAGCGAGTCATAGGGAAGCTTCTTGCCCAGCACGTCGGACAGCGCGCGCAGGATCGCCCAGTCCTCGCGCGCATCGCCGGGCGGGAACGCGGCGCGCGTCGCCATCTGCACCCGGCCTTCGGTGTTGACGTAAGTTCCCGATTTTTCCGGGTACGCCGCGCCGGGCAGCACCACGTCAGCGCGGGTGGCGCCGCGGTCGCCGTGGGTGCCGATGTAGACGACGAAGGCGCCAGGCGCGATATCGATCTCGTCGACGCCGAGCAGGAATAGCACGTCGAGCGTGCCCGACGCCGCCATCTGCCGCGCGGTCAGGCCACCCTGGCCCGGCACAAAACCAAGATCCAGCGCGCCGACCCGCGACGCCGCGCTGTGCAGCACGCCAAAACCGTTCCAGCCTTCTTTTACGGCGCCGAGATCGACCGCGGCTTTCGCCGCGAGCGCCGCCATCGCCGCGCCATCGGCGCGGGCAAACGCCGCCACGCCGACCAGCACCAGCGGGCGCTCGGCCTGGCGCAGCGCGTCGGCAAAGCTGTGCCGCGCAATATCGGCGAGCGTTTCCGGGCCGGCGCCGAGATAGTCATAAGCGTAAGTCAGGTCCGCTTTCGGCCCGATGACACCGATCGGGAAATTGCCGGCGCGCCAGCGCTTGCGGATGCGCGCATTGAGGATGGGCGCTTCCTTGCGCGGGTTCGAGCCGACGATGAGCAACGCATCGGCCGTCTCGATGCCGGCAATGGTCGGGTTGAACAGATAGCTCGCCCGGCCCCATTTGGGATCGAGTGCCGAGCCGTCCTGCCGGCAATCGAGATTGCCGACGCCAAGTCCCGTCATCAAATCCTTGAGCGCAAAGATTTCCTCGACGGCCGCGAGATCGCCGACCAGGGCGCCCATGCGCTTGGGAACGCCGCGCGCGACTTTTGTTGCGATCGCCTTGAACGCTTCGCTCCAAGATGCCGGGCGCAGCTTGCCGTTCTCGCGCACATAAGGCTGATCGAGCCGCTGGGTGCGCAAGCCATCGACCACGTGGCGGGTCTTGTCGGAAATCCACTCCTCGTTGATATCCTCGTTGGTGCGCGGCAGGATGCGCATCACCTCGCGGCCACGGGTGTCGATGCGGATGGCGCAGCCGAGCGCATCCATGACGTCGATCGACTCTGTCTTGTTGAGCTCCCAGGGCCGCGCCGCAAACGCGTAAGGTTTTGAGGTCAGCGCGCCGACCGGACAGATGTCGACGACGTTGGCCTGCAGTTCCGACGTCATCGCCTGTTCGAGATAGGTGGTGATCTCCATGTCCTCGCCGCGGCCGATGGCGCCGAGCTCGGACACGCCC
>Ga0307476_10001220_pt1 | contig 16097 bp, 15 predicted proteins | sample atmos_gasesECM2C_2_FD_203314 | JGI IMG/M metagenome (GOLD analysis project Ga0307476, IMG submission 203314) | Hardwood forest soil microbial communities from Morgan-Monroe State Forest, Indiana, United States - atmos_gasesECM2C_05 | ecosystem: Environmental > Terrestrial > Soil > Temperate... | reverse complement strand
TGGGTATTCCTCTGGAGCGGCTGGGGCAAGCTGCATGCGCTGCCGCAGGTGACCGAGAACTTCGTCGGCTGGGGAATTCCCGCCCCGCACCTGTTGGCGCCGTTCACGTCGGCAGTGGAGTTCTTCGGCGGACTGTTCCTGCTGCTCGGGCTCCTCACCCGCGTTTCCGCGGGTGCTCTCGGCATCACCATGATCGTCGCCATCGCTTCCGCCAAGTGGGCCGACGTCGATTCGCTCGAGACGCTGCTCGGCTTCGATGAGTTCGAGTACCTGGCGCTGTTTCTGTGGCTGGCGATCGCCGGAGCCGGTGCGGTATCGGTCGATGCATGGCTGCAGCGCTGGTACGACCGCGGCAGCGGCAGATCCGTGCCGACAGGCGCCGGCCAGGCGCTCACCTAGCGAATGCGACTCGCGGTGCGCGCGGCTACGGCGGAACGCCGTCGAAGAAATCGACCACGCCGGTCTCGAGTGAGTACTCCGCGCCGACTACCCGCAGTCCTTCCTTCTCTATGAGCTGCTCGAGCAGCTCCGAGCCGTGGCGCAGGTGCGCAGCGGACATGCGAATGTTGGCGCGCACGGCCTGCTGCTCGAGCGTCTGCCGGTCGAGCGGCGGCCCATGCTCGAGCAGCCCCTCCACCGCCGGCCGGATACGGTCGACGATCGAGCGCAGGTTGCGCGACTGCTCGGGCGAGGGGCGGGTGAGCTGCTCGAGCGTCGCGTGAATCGCGCCGCAGTTGGTATGGCCGAGCACTACCACCAGGCGCGTACCGAAGGCCGCGGCCGCGAACTCGACGCTTCCGACCTGCGAGGGCGCCACGATGTTGCCGGCGACCCGGATGACGAACAGGTCTCCGAGTCCCTGATCGAACACGATCTCCGCGGGCACGCGCGCATCGGAGCACCCGAGCACAATGGCAAGCGGCTCCTGCACGGCCGGTGCCGGCAGCTCGCGCCGCGGCGCTCGAGCGACGCTCGCCTCGAGCCCAGGCTCGCTGTCCCGCCCGAGCTTGTCAACAAAGCGGCGGTTGCCTTCGCGCAGCGCCTGGAGCGCAGCGTGCGCCGTGATCATCGTATCCCCCGTGACCGTGAGCGCCGAAATATACCCGAGCGCCCTAATGCGGGCGACGCGTACCGCGCGTCGGCTGTGCCTCGAGCGGATTCTCCGGCCAATAGTGCTTCGGGTAGCGGCCGCGGAGGTCCTTGCGCACCTGCGTGTAGGCGCCGCGCCAGAAGCTCGCGAGATCGCGCGTCACCTGCACCGGCCGCTGCGCGGGCGACAGCAGACGGAAGGTGACGGGCACGCGGTTGCGCCCCAGGCGCGGTGTCATCGCGAGCCCGAACACCTCCTGCAGCCGCACCGACACCAGCGGCGCGCTCTCGTCGAGGTAGTCCACGCGCACCCGCGTCCCCCCCGGAAGCGTCAGGTGCGTGGGTGCCCATTCGTCGAGCTGGCGCTGCTGCTCGAAGCTCAGCCGCGCGCGAAGAGCCTCATCGAGCGGCACGCGCTTCAGCTGCTCGCGGCGCGTGACGCCTTCGATCCACGGAGCGAGCCAGCTCTCCAGTGACTCGAGCAGCGCGGTATCGGAGACCGCCGGCCACTTTGCGCCCTCGGCGGCGCCGCCGAGTTCGCCTCGTACGAACTCCATGCGTCCCTGAAGATCGCGCGCATTCCGGTCCCATGGAAGTGCCGCGATGCCGAGCGCGCGCACGCCCGCGAGCATCGCCGCGCGCGCCGCATCTGTCGGCGGCGTCGCCAGCGGTTTCTCCTCCAGCACCAGCCCATCGAGCTCGAGCGTGCGGCGCGCGAGCACCGCCGCATCGCGCACGCTCCATGCGAGGTGCTCCTCGCGCCGTATACGGTCGGCGAAATGCTCGAGCAGCTGCTGCCGATCGAGAGGCGCGGCGAGCAGGATGCGCGCGTCGCGCTCGCGATCATCGAGGTCCACGGCAACGATGAGCTCCTGCCGCGCGAGCGCCTGCGGCTCGGCAAAAGCCGCACCGCGGCCATTGGCGAGTGTATAGCGGCCCTCGCCTCCCGCACGACGACGACCGATGCGGTCCGGGTAGGCGAATGCCAGCAGCAGTCCGGCATCGATCCCGAACGAGCGCCTCTCCTCATCCGCACCGGCGGCGGCGAGCGCGCGCTCCAGATCGCGCGCGCTGCGACGCGCCCGCGCGAGCGCGGATCGCTCGGCGCCGTGCCGCCGCTCCTCGCCTGTCAGGATCTCGAGGCGCGTGCGCACATCCGCATCACGCGCTCCGGGCGTGGAGCGCAGCAGATCGCGCTCGGAGAGGAGCGCCGCGAGTTGCGCGCCGAGCGGCACAGCGCCCAGCTCGCGGGCCCGCAGCAGCATGTGCGCGAGGCGCGGATGCACGCCAAGGCGCGCCATGGCGCGTCCGTGAGCAGTGATCCTTTCCGTGACATCGAGCGCACCGAGACGCTGCAGCAGGTCACGCGCGCTCGAGAGCATCGCCGCCGGCGGCTCGTCCAGCCAGGCGAGCGTGCGTGCGTCGCGTGCTCCCCAGTTGGCGAGCTCGAGCGCCAGGGGGGTGAGATCGGCATCGACGATCTCCGCCGGTGTGAAGGCGGCGAGCGTCGCATGCGCGCCTTCGCCCCACGCGCGGTAGCAGACACCGCTCTCGGTGCGCCCGGCACGGCCCTGACGTTGCTCGGCCGAGGCCCGCGAGATGCGCTGGGTCTCGAGGCGGCTCATGCCGGTCGTGGGATCGAAACGTGCGCGCCGCATCAGTCCGGAGTCGACCACCACACGCACCCCCGGTATGGTGAGACTGGTCTCCGCGATGTTGGTGGCAAGCACGAGCTTGCGTGAGCCGCGGGCAGAGGGCAGGAGCGCGGCGTCCTGCGCTTCTGGCGCAAGCTCGCCGTAGAGCGGCAGCACGATCGCGCCGGAGGGGGCCGCGGCCTCGAGAAGCGACTGCACGCGGCGGATCTCCCGTGCCCCCGGGAGGAACACCAGCACATCGCCGTGCTCCTCGTGCAGCGCCCGTAAGACGAGCTGGGCGACGACCTGCTCCGGGGAATGAGACGGTCGCCGCGCTCCCGGTGCGGCCGGCAACAGCGGCAGCCCCGTGCCAGCGAAGCGCGTCTCGACGGTGTACGAGCGACCGGCGGCCGTCACCCGCGGCGCATCGCCGAGAAGTCGCGCAACCGCTGTGCCGTCGAGTGTCGCGGACATCACCAGGATGCGCAGCTCGGGGGCGAGCGTCGCGCGGGCATCGAGTGACAGCGCAAGCCCCAGGTCCGCCTGCAGGCTGCGCTCGTGGAACTCATCGAAGATGACCGCCGCCACGCCCTCGAGCGCCGGGTCGTCCTGCAACAGCCGCGTGAGCACTCCTTCGGTGACCACCTCGATGCGGGTGGCACGCGAGACGCGCGTGTCCAGGCGCATCCGGTAGCCGATCGTCGCGCCGGGAGCCTCGCCGAGCGTGTGGGCCATGCGCGCGGCGATAGCGCGTGCGGCGAGGCGACGCGGCTCGAGCATCAGCAGTCGCTTGCCCTGCGCCCACGGCTCTGCGAGCAGAGCGAGCGGCACCACCGTGCTCTTGCCGGCGCCCGGTGGTGCCTCGAGCACCGCGGCAGCGTGCGTCCTCAGTGCCGAGCGCAGAGCCGGCAGCGCCGCATCGACCGGCAGGCCCGAACTCACCAGATGCGCACGCGCTCCTGCGGCGGCAGGTAGAGCTTCTCTCCGGTGCGTACGTCGAAGGCGGCATACCAGGCGTCGATGTTGCGCACCACGCCATTGATGCGGAAGCCCGCCGGGCTGTGCGGGTCGCTGGTGACCTGCGAGCGCAGGTCCTCATCGCGCTGTTTCTCACGCCACACCTGCGCCCAGGAGAGGAAGAAGCGCTGATCGCCGCTGAGACCGGCAAGCAGCGGCGCGGCCTTGCCGTGCAGCGCGCGGTGATAGGCATCGTTGGCCACCGAGAGTCCCCCGAGATCGCCGATGTTCTCCCCGAGTGTCAGGCGGCCATTGATGTTGAGACCCGGAAGCACGCTATAGGTGTCGTATTGAGCCGCCAGGTGATCGACGCGCGCGTGGAAGGCGTCGGTATCCTCCGGCAGCCACCAGGTGTGCAGCACGCCGCGCGCGTCGGACTTGGAGCCCTGGTCATCGAAGCCGTGGCCCATCTCGTGACCGATGACGCCGCCGACTGCGCCGTAGTTGACGGCGGCGTCCGCATGCGGATCGAAGAAGGGCGGCTGCAGGATCGCGGCCGGGAAGACCACTTCGTTGAAAGTTGCGTTGTAGTAGGCATTGATGGTCTGCGGCGTCATGCCCCACTCGCCCCGGTCCGTCGGGCCGCCGAGGCGATTCACCTGGCGCTGCCAGTCGAAGGCGGCGGCGCGCGTCAGATTGCCGAAGCCCTCGCCCGAGCGGATCTCGAGCGCCGAGTAGTCGCGCCACTTATCCGGATAGCCGATCTTCGGATGGAACGCGGCGAGCTTCTCCAGAGCGACCTTCTTGGTGTCGGCACTCATCCAGGGCAGCTTCTCGATGTGCTCGCGGTAGGAAGCGCGCAGGTTCTCCACGAGCTCGAGCATTTGCGCCTTGGAGGAAGGTGGAAAGTACCGCTGCACGTACAGCTCGCCGGCCGCCTCCCCCAGCCCGGCATCGACCGCGGCGACGGCGCGCTTCCAGCGCGCCTGCTGCTCCTGACGCCCGTGGAGGATGCGGCCATAGAAGTCGAACACCTCATCATCGAATGCCTTGGGCAGGACCGCCGCGTTGCCCACCAGATAATGATAGGTGAGGTACTCCCGCCAGCGCGCCACGGGCACCTCTTTGAACAGCGCGCCGAGCGCCTGCACCGCATCCGGCTCGAACACGATGAAGCGCGGCTGGCTCTCGAGCCCCGCGGCGGCCAGCAGTTGCGGCCAGGGGAAGCCCGGCGCATAAGCGGCGAGCGCCTCGCGCGTGTACGGGTTGTAAGTCAGGTCGCGCTCCCGCGTCTTGGCGCGCGGCCAGTGCGCAGCGGCGACGCGGGTCTCGAGCTCGATGATCGAGCTGGCGGCGTGCGCCGCGTCGGCCTGGCCGGCGAGAGTCAGCAGGCGCTCGATATGCGCCGCGTACTTGGCCCGCAGCTCCTTGTAGACGGCGTCATCTTTCAGGTAGTAGTCGCGATCCGGTAGTCCGAGGCCACCCTGACGAAGCGCCACCATGTAGTGGTCGGGATCCTTCTCGTCGGCATCGATGTCGATTCTCAGCGGCGCAACGAGCCGCAGGTCGGCACGCGTCATGAACCCGGCGATATCCTCGGGCGTGCGCGCGGCCGCGATGGCGTCGAGCACTGGTTTTGCCGGTGCGAGGCCGGCGTGCTCGATCGCGTCGGTATCGAGATACGACCGATAGAGGTCGCGCAGCTTCTGCTTGTTGCTGCCTGGCGGGCTGTCCGCGGGCAGTGCCTCGAGGATCTCGCGCACCTGCTGCAGCGAGCGCTCGCGCAGCATGGCGAAGCTGCCCCACGAAGAGCGGTCCGGCGGAATCTGTGTGGTATCGAGCCAGTGGCCGTTGGCGTAGCGGGCGAAGTCGTCGCCCGGCTTCACGCTCGGGTCCCCGCCCGCGAGATCGAGCCCGAAGCTGCCGATCTGCGCCTGGGCAGCGCCGCCGGAATGCACCTTGGGTGCCGCGGCAGCCGCAGCCAATGTGACCGCGCAGCCGGCGAGCACGGCGGCAGAGATGGATCGATTCAACATGAGGACAACTCCTTTGGAGTGCTCAAGCCTCAAGCGCCCGCGCGCCACAGGCCGAACGCGAACAGCAACCAGGCAGCAATCCATGCGAGACCGCCGATGGGCGTCAGTGCGCCGACTGCGCGCGGGGCGCCGAGCGCGAGCGCATACAGGCTCCCCGAGAAGAGCACGACGCCGATGATGAGCAGAGCCGCCGCGGCGCCCACGGCTCGCACCGCCTTCGCTATGCCCGCACCCTCCTCGAGAAATCGCAGTGTCAGACCCACCCCGAGCAGGCCCAGCGCCTGAACGAACTGGTAGCGCACCGCGGTGTCCCAGAGCTGCAGCCGCTCGCTTGGCAGCTGGCCTTTCAGCGCGTGGCTGCCGATCGCTCCGCAGGCAGTGGCGAGCGCCAGCAGCACCCCGGCGAGCGCGAGCGCGCGAGCACTGGCGGGGCCCCCACGAAATTTCGTTTCTTGCCGATCGATGTGCACTTGTCGAGTGCGGTGAGCGAGATTTCGTGGGGTGCGTTATTCACGCTGGCCGAGCAGCGGCTTGATCAGGTCGAGCGGCAGCGGGAACACCAACAACTGCGTGCGCTCGTGGGCGATGTCGGCGAGGGTCTGCAGGTAGCGTAGCTGCAGGGCGGTCGGCTCGGCCGCGAGCAGGTGCGCCGCCTGCGCGAGTGTCTCGGCCGCCTGCTTCTCGCCTTCGGCGTTGATGATCTTGGCGCGCCGGGTGCGCTCGGCCTCGGCCTGCTTGGCCATGGCGCGGACCATGGTCTCATCGAGATCGACGTCCTTGATCTCGACGGTAGACACCTTGATGCCCCAGGCCTCGGTGTTCTGATCGAGGATGCGCTGCAGGTCGACATTGAGCTTGTCGCGCTGCGCCAGCAGGTCGTCCATCTCGTGCTGGCCGACCACCGAGCGCAGCGTCGTCTGCGCCACCTGGCTGGTGGCATCGAACGCGTTGGCCACCTGGATGATGGCCTTGCCGGGATCGACGATGCGGAAGTAGACGACGGCGTTCACCTTGACGGAGACGTTGTCACGGGTGATCACATCCTGCTTCGGCACGCTGAGCACGATGACCCGCAGGTCCACCTTGCGCATGCGCTGCACGACCGGATAGATCAGCACCAGGCCCGGTCCCTTGATGCCGGTGAAGCGCCCGAGCGTGAATACGACGGCGCGCTCGTACTCGTTCAGCACGTTGATGGCGCTGAAGAGCAGCACGGCGATAATGATGACGACAGCGATCACGAACGGCATGCGGGACTCCGGGGTGGCGCGCTTACTGCGGCTCGACCCACAATGTTAGACCTTCCACCTTCACGATGCGCGCCGCATCGCCCGCGTGCAGCGGGCGGTCGCTGCGCGCGTTCCACAGCTCACCGCCGTAGCGCACCTTGCCCTTGCCGGTGAAATCCGCCACCACTTCGGCGCTGGCGCCGATCATGCCCTGGGTCCCGGTGGCGACCGGATGGCGCATGGCGCGGGTCGCCATGTAGACGATGAAGGCGACCATGAGCGCACCCACCGTGGCGATCGCAGCGATCAGCGGCCGCGCGACGCCCAGGCCCGGTATGTCCGTGTCGAAGAGAATGAGCGAGCCGACCACGAATGCAATGATCCCACCGATGCCGAGCGAGCCATAGGTGGGAAAGAAGAACTCGGCGATGATCATGGCGGTGCCTACCACCACCAGCGCCAGGCCCGCGTAGTTCACCGACAGAATCTGGAAGGCGAACAGCGCGATGAGCAGACAGATGGAGCCCGCCACCCCCGGGAGCACCGCGCCGGGGTTGTAGCCCTCGAGCAGTAGCCCCCAGATGCCGATCACCATCAAGCCGTAGGCCACGGTCGGGTTGGTGATGACGGCGAGCAGCTGCGTACGCCAGTCGGGCTTGACGCGCACCATGGTCAGATCGTGCGTGGCGAGCTTCTCGGTGCGGTTGTCGATGTGCACCTCGCGCCCATCGAGGTGCGCGAGCAGGTCCGGCACATCCCGCGCGATGAGATCGATGACTTTCTGCTGCAGCGCTGCGCTCGCCGGCAGGCTCGCCGCGCCGCGCACAGCCTGCTCGGCCCAGTCGGCGTTGCGCCCGCGCAATTCCGCAAGGCCGCGGATATAGGCGACCGCGTCGTTGACCACCTTGCGCTCCATGGCGCTGCGGGGGATGTTGTCTGGTTCGCCCTCCGGCGCAGCAGGCTCGGGCGTCTTGCCCGCAGCCGGCTTGGCTTTGCCCTGGTCGCCCCCGCCGCTGCCCGTGTCGGGTTTCTCGGCGGGGTGCGTGCCGCCGCCTGGCATCGGCACGGAGCCTGGCTCGGGCTCACCGCCGATCGGCACGGGGGTCGCCGCGCCGAGGTTGGTCGCCGGCGCCATCGCCGCAACATGACAGGCGTAGAGGATGTAGGTGCCGGCACTCGCCGCGCGTGCGCCCGGCGGGCTGACATAACCAACGACCGGCACGGGCGAAGCGAGGATCGCGCGAATGATGTCGCGCATGGCGCTGTCGAGCCCGCCCGGTGTGTCCATCTCGAGCACGACGACGCGGCTGCCGGCTCGCTGCGCTGCCTCGAGGCCGTGCACGATGTAGCGCGAGGTCGCAGGGCCGATCGCGCCGTTGATCTCGAGCACCGTGGCGGTGCCGCCACCGGTGGCCGGTATCGGGGCCGGGGGCGCCGCCGCGACGTGATGGAGCGCGGCGCTGGCGAACAGCAGCGCTGCCACCATGCCTGGATGAGGCGCGCGGCGCACGGAGAGCTTCATGAGCGCACAGTACTCTTGCGTCGCTGCGACCCGCAATCGCACCGCAGGTGCCGCGGGCGGGGGCTCCTCAGGAGGGTTTGGGACGCGCCCGCTGCGTCGGCTTACCTCTTGGCGCACGCGGCAGGCCGGTGTGCTGAGTGTGGAACGGGCGTGCGGTCGCACGCCGCCCCGTGGGAGCGCCGCCCGTGCCGGGCGGCTGATACGCCGGCACCAGCTGGCGGCGGCCGTTGCCGATCAGATCCGCGCGGCCCATGCGGCGCAGCGCCTCGCGCAACACGGGCCAGTTGTTGGGATCGTGATAACGCAGGAACGCCTTGTGCAGGCGGCGTACCTTCAGGCCTTTGGGGACCAACACCGACTCGCTGTCACGCGTGATGCGCTTCAGCGGGTTCTTGCCGGAGTGGTACATGGCGGTCGCGGTCGCCATCGGCCCGGGGAGAAAGGCCTGCACCTGGTCGGCGCGGAAGCCGTTTTTCTTAAGCCACAGCGCCAGTTCCAGCATGTCCTGGTCCGAGGTACCCGGGTGCGCGGCGATGAAATAGGGAATGAGGTACTGCTCCTTGCCGGCCTCCTTCGAGTAGCGCTCGAAGAGCTGCTGGAAGCGATCGTAGGCGGCGACGCCCGGCTTCATCATTTTCGAAAGCGGCCCCTCGGCCAGCGCCTCGGGCGCGATCTTGAGATAACCGCCCGTATGGTGCTGCGCGAGCTCCTTGACGTATTCGGGCGACTCGATCGCGAGGTCGTAACGCACGCCGGAGGCGATCAACACCTTGCGGATGCCGGGCAGCGCCCGGGCACGGCGATACAGGCGGATGAGCGGGGCGTGATCGGTGTTGAGATTGGGGCAGATACCGGGATAAACGCACGAGGGACGACGGCAGGCAGCCTCGATCTCGCGGCTCTTGCAGGCGAGCCGGTACATGTTGGCGGTCGGTCCGCCGAGATCCGAGATGACGCCGGTGAAGCCCGTCACGGTGTCGCGCACCGTCTCGATCTCGCGCACCACGGAGTCTTCCGAGCGACTCTGGATGATGCGCCCCTCGTGCTCGGTGATGGAGCAGAAGGTGCAGCCGCCGAAGCAGCCGCGTTGAATTGCGACCGAGAACCGGATCATCTTGTAGGCGGGAATGTTGGCCTTGCCATAGAACGGGTGCGGTGCACGCGTGTACGGCCGCTCGTATACCCAGTCCATCTCCTGCGTGGTGAGCGGGATTGGCGGCGGGTTGAGCCACACGTCGGTGTCGCCGTGACGCTGCACGAGGGCCCGCGCGTTACCGGGGTTCGACTCCAGATGCAGGATGCGCGAAGCGTGTGCATAGAGCACCGGATCGGCGGCCACGGCCTCGCAGGAAGGTATACGGATCACACTGCGCTCGCGGTCGGCATTCTTCACGCGTCGCACGAAGCGCACGACTTTCTCGGCGAGCGGTGCGGAAGTCGCGCCCGCGCAGGCGGGCGTGGCGCCGCTCGCAGAGGTGCCACCCGCAGTGAGAGCGTAGGGATCGATCGCCGGGTTTAGCGGACCGGGGGCATCGAGGTGCGTGGAGTCGATCTCGATCCAGCCTGTGGGCACCCCTTTGCGCGCAAACGCGGTGCCGCGCAGATCGGTGATGTCGTGTATGGGCTCGCCCGCCGCGAGGCGGTGGGCGAGCTCGCAGATCTGCCGCTCGCCGTTGCCGTAGACCAACAGGTCCGCCCTGGCATCGAGCAGCACCGAGCGGCGTACTTTCTCCGACCAGTAATCGAAGTGCGCGATGCGGCGGAGCGAGGCCTCGATGCCGCCGATCACCAGCGGCACGTCGCGGAAGGCCTCGCGGGCGCGCTGCGCGTACACGATGACCGAGCGATCCGGGCGCCGCCCACCGCCACCGCCGGGTGTGTAGGCATCATCGCTCCGCAATCGGCGGTCGGCGGTGTAGCGATTCACCATCGAGTCCATGTTGCCCGCGGTGATGCCGAAGAACAGGTTGGGCCGTCCGAGCGCTGCGAAGGCATCCGCACTGTGCCAATCCGGCTGCGCGATGATGCCGACACGAAAGCCCTGCGCCTCGAGCACACGGCCGATGATGGCCATGCCGAAGCTCGGATGATCGACGTAGGCATCACCGGTGATGATGATGACGTCGCAGCTGTCCCAGCCGAGCAGCTCCATCTCCGCGCGCGACATGGGCAGGAACGGCGCGCTGCCGAAGCGCGCCGCCCAGTGCTTGCGATAGCCGGTGATGTCGGGTGCGGTTTGCATCCAGCCGCGCATTAGAGCAGAACGGCGGTGGTACGGTCAGGTCCTCATCTTGGGCTTGGCGGCCGGTACCCGCGGACGACGCAGGCTGCGCAAGCCTGCCAGGAGTGCGAGCTCGAGGAGGCCAATGGCGCCTCCGCCTCCATGGCCGCCACCGCTGCCACCGCTGCCGCCGGAAGATGCAGTGATAATTGCCAGCGCGGCGGCGCCGAACCGCCGCTCAATGTGCGTCGCCATCTGTCCCCCCTGCTCGAGCTCTTCTAATTTTGTCTTGTCGACGATGCGCTGCCGTCGAGTTGGTTGCCGTTGTGCGCTTGCGGGCAGCGTTCGGCAAGCCCTCCACGGCTTCACGCCATCTGACTTGCGCGCGAGACTCCTCCTCCGGCGCACAGTACCAGCGAGCGCGTGGCGGGATCGACCACAGCGAGGTCCACCAAGCGTCGAGACGTCGCAACGATTCCGCTATAGTCGTTTCAGCCAGTTTGACCGGACGTACCGCAACGAGGGAGGGTACAGATGCGCGCTTTACAGAGGCTGGTGGTTGGGCGCGAGGCACTGCTCGCCCTGGTCGTGTTATCGGCTGTCGGGCCGTCACTGGCCGACTCGCCCGGGGAACCGCGCCTTGCCGCGATCACTCCCGTGTTCGCGCAGCTGGTGATGTTCTCGCTGCCACCGGAGTTCAAGTCGCAGAAACCCACCTACGAGAAGAACAGCGGCAGCTTCTACATCCGCGAGCAGGTCCCCGACGGCGAGACGCTCGGCAAGTGGTCACGCATGATCACCCTCACCGGCACGCGTGGTCTGGCCGCCAACCCGAATGCGACACCGCAGGCGATGCTCGCGCGCATGAGCGCGGACTTCCAGCGCAACTGTCCCGACAGCTTCAGCGCCGCGTCGCCCGGGGCGCAGAAGGTCGATGGCTACGATGGGTACGAGGTCATCGTCAGTTGCGGCCGCATGGACTCGGGCAAGGAGTCCTACAGTAACTCGGCCGTCATGCTCGCCGTGAAGGGCACGAACGATTACTACACGTTCCAGTGGACCGAGCGCGGCCGCGACTCCGCTGCTGCGATCCCCATCGACACGGCGTACTGGAACAAGCAGCTCGCCAGGTTGAACCCTATCCGGCTCTGCCCGATCGTGCCGGGGGAAGCGCCACCCTATCCGAGCTGCGCGCGCCGTTGAGATCCGCCCGGTAGCACCGGGTGCCGCGGCGCCAGTCGGTACTTGATGTTACCATGGTACATTGGTACCATACGCCGATCGTGAAGACCATCACCCGTACTCAGACCGGCGTGCGCCTCGAGAGCCGCCTGCTCAAAGTGTTGAAGGCCCTCGCCACCGAGCTCGACCTGTCGCTCGGCGATCTGCTCGAGGGCATCGTGCTGCACGCCTTCGAGGGCAAGCCACCCTTCTCGGCCGCGACGCTCCGCAAGGTCAAGGCGCTGCGGGCGGTCTACGGGCTGGAGCTCACCGCTGCCGACTCGCACCAGCTGCACGAGGACGGCGATGGTCGCTGACTGTCCGGAGCTCGAGCGCTTCGTGCGCGGGGAGATTGCGGCCGCTGGTTTCGCGCATCGCGAGCACGTGCGCATGGCCTTCGAGATGCTGCGGCGTCATGACTTTGCGGAGACGGCGCTGCACTTCTCGCGCGCGCTGCGCGCCATGGCGCAGCGGGCGGGCAAGCCGCAGGCATTCCACCAGACCGTCACGATCGCATTCCTGTCGTTGATCGCCGAGCGCCTGGAGGGAGGCCGGTGGAACGACTTCGCGGAGTTCGCGCGCGACAACCCCGATCTCCTGGAAAAGGCTCTGCTGGCACGCTGGTATCGCCCCGAGCGGCTGGCGAGCGAGCCTGCCCGACGGACATTCCTGCTGCCGGAGCCCGCGCCGTGAGCGCTGCGCGGGTGCTCAGCGGTTACCGCTTGATCTTCGGCGCTCTCATCATCATCGCGAGCGTCCAGTCGCTGCTCGCCGCGCAGCCGCACGACCACGCCGTGATGCTGCTCGCAGGAGTCGAGATCGCCGGCGCCCTGATTCTCATGTGGCGCCGTGCGCAATGGCTCGGGGCGTGCCTGCTGTTGTGCGTGTTCGCCGTCGCGCAGGTGATGTCCGCAATGGCCGGAGAATGGCCGACCCGCTTCCTGCAATACGCGGTGAGCACGCTGCTCATCGTGACGCTCGATCGGGCGCTCCTTGCGGGCACCCCGAGAAATCACGCGTCTTGAGCGTCGGCGCATCGCACGCTTCCCGTGTCGAGCGTGATTTCTTGGGGTGGTCCGCTCAGTAGAGCAGCACCGCCTGCCGCTCCCGCTGCCAGTCGACCTCATCGGCCGCCGCGAGCGCATCGAGGTCCTGGGGTGTCGCCTGCGGATCGTCCACCCACTCGCGCAGCAGCTCACTGCCGTTGATGACATCGATCGGGCGGCGCTTGAATTCGTACTCGTAGGGGAAATCGGCCCACAGCGGATAGTCCGGCCGCAGCCGCCGCAGCGCCTTGAAGGTGAGCGCGATCAGCCGCCAGGGGCGGAATCTCGCATGGTCGTAGTGCGCGGTGTCCTCGACGTGCATCTGGAATCCGCTGCAGAGCGCACCGGTGTGTTTGTTGAACGTCGGCTCGAACCAGCACGGTCGCAGAACGCACCCCGCGAGCCACGTCGGGGCGAGCGTGCGCATTTCCTTGAGCAGTGTCTCGACCTCGAGATCCGGGGCGCCGAGCAGCTCGAGTGGCCGCGTGCTGCCGCGCCCCTCCGAGAGTGTGGTGCCTTCGAGCATCACGGTGCCGGCATAGCAGCGCGCCATCCAGGGGTTGGGCGCATTGGGGCTCGGATTCACCCAGCTGCGCTCCTCGAGCGGCCAGCCCCACCCGGGCGCGGCATCGGGCTGCCAGCCGTGCATCGTGATCACCTCGCACTCCACATCGAGTCGCAGCGCGCTGACGAACCAGCGGGCAAGTTCCCCCAGCGTAAGTCCGTGACGCATGGGCAGTGCGCCCGCACCGACGAAGCTCTCCCAGCCCGATCGCAGCCTCAATCCCTCGACCGGCCTTCCGACCGGGTTCGGGCGATCGAGCACCCAAACCGCCTTGCGCGAGGCCGCCGCCGCCTCCAGCACGTAGCGCAGCGTGGTCGCGAAAGTATAGATGCGACAACCGAGATCCTGCAGGTCGACCAGCAACACATCGAAGGTATCCATCATCGCTGCGGTCGGCCGGCGCACGTTGCCGTAGAGACTGAAGACCGGAATGCGATGCTGCGGATCGACGTAATCAGCCGACTCGACCATGTTGTACTGCTTGTCGCCACGCAGACCGTGCTGGGGCCCGAACGCCGCGGTCAGCCGCAGCGCCGGCAGCGCCGCGATTGCATCGAGTGAATGGGTCAGATCGCGCGTCACCGACGCCGGGTGGGCGAGCAGCGCCACGCGTCGTCCGAGCAGCGGCTTGCGCAGGGCGGGCTCTTCGAGGAGCCGCTCGATGCCGAGTTTCATGTGCGGCGTAACTCCAGTATGAAGCCGTCCGGGTGGTGGAAGTCAGGACTGCCGGGCGCATGGCGCAAAGCCCAGTAGGCAAGCCGCCCGTTCTCTTCCTCGATCACGGCCGCGAGTGCCACACGCAGCGCCGGCGCGCTGCACAGCGGCGCGAGCCCGGCGAGATGCACCGTCGCCGCGAGTTCCAGTGCGTCGCTGTTGCGACGCACCTGCAGGCCCGGCGCCTGGGCGAGACTCGCAGCCGTCATGCCGATGCGGTAGTCCTCGAAGCGATAGGCCGCCCAGTCGAGTGCGGGCGAGAAGTTGAATTCATAGTAACCCGCGCTGTCCGCCGTGCCGATGAAGGCCTCGAAACAGGTATGTTTCCACAAGCCATCGGCGCGGCGCCCGTCGCGGGCCTGCGGCACGCGCAGCCGCGCCATCTCCGCGTGCAGCCGGTATTGACAAGTCAGCGTGCCGCCGGCGGCGTAGTGCGCCGCGGCGGTAATGTTCCACACGAAATCCCCGCCGGCGTCGGGATGAGCGAGCAGATACGCCCGTTGTGCGCCGGTGGAGCTCATGCAGCGCGGCTCTCAGGCCTGCAGCCATTGCAGCAGCGCCCGCGTCACTTCCTGCGGCTGCTCGAGCGTGGACACATGACCGGACTGAGGCACAGTCACGAGGTGCGCGCCGGCTATGCCGGCTGCGATCTCGGCGGCACGCTCGGGAGGCGTGAGCTCATCGCCATCGCCCACCAGCACCAGCGTCGGACAGCGAATGGTGCCGAGTGTGGGGCGTGAATCGCTGCGCCCGAGGATGGCCGTCTGCTGGCGGATGAATGCAGCGGCGCCCACTTCCTCGGCCATGAGATTCAATACCTCGCGCAGCGCTGGGTCTGTGCGGTGTGCACGGTGTACCAGGCGCGGAAACTGCTGCTCCATCACCTCGGCCAGCCGCCCCTGCGAAGCGAGCGTCATCTGGGCGCGCCGCATGGCAGTGTGCTCGGGAGCGTCGGCGCGGGCGCTGGTGTCGAGCAATGCCAGCCGTGCGACGCGCTCCGGCCCCTGCCGCAGGATCTCGAAGGCAGCGTAGCCGCCCATCGACAGGCCGATGAGAGCGAAGCGCGGTGGAGCCGTCGCCAGGATGCGCCGCGCGATAGCCGCCATGCTGTCATCGCGGGTGTGATCGGCGACCGTGACGGGGCCGGTGCGCCACAGTGCCGGAATCTGGCCGGCGTACAGACGCGCCGAGGCCAGCAGCCCCGGGATCAACACCATGGGAAGCGACTCGCTCACGTGCCCGAGGGTAGCATGTGGTCATGCGATGCCGCATAGCGAGCGCCCGTGTCCGGATCTGCATCACACTGCTGGCCGCGGGCCGCGGCCTGACCGCGGTGGCCGCGCCACTGGCAGGCGCGGTCACCGCATTGCCGCCAGCACCCGCCGCGGCGGACACTCTGCCTCCGGTCGCGGGCTCACTCGATGCCGGTGCGGCGGGCCGCTTTGCGGCACTCGCGTTGAAATGCCTGCACCAGGAGTACCCGAACCACCTCAGTCACACACTGAACGGCGACGCCGACGCACGGCCGCCGCACGAACTGACACCGGCTTTCTACGGTTGCCTCGACTGGCATTCGGATGTCCACGGCCATTGGCTGTTGGTGCGGCTGATGCGGCTCTTTCCCGATGCGCCGTTCGCGGCCGAGGCGCGCACGGCGGTGGCACGCAGTCTGACCCCGCAGCACATCACCGGCGAAATCGCTTATCTGCGTGCCACGGGTCGCGCCTCGTTCGAGCGACCGTACGGTCTCGCCTGGCTGCTGCAACTCGCGGCGGAGCTGCGCCGCTCGGACGATGCCGACGCACGCAACTGGTCAGCGACGCTCGCACCGCTCGAGAGCGAGGTCGCCTCGCGGGTGAAGAG
>Ga0307476_10001219_pt1 | contig 16099 bp, 13 predicted proteins | sample atmos_gasesECM2C_2_FD_203314 | JGI IMG/M metagenome (GOLD analysis project Ga0307476, IMG submission 203314) | Hardwood forest soil microbial communities from Morgan-Monroe State Forest, Indiana, United States - atmos_gasesECM2C_05 | ecosystem: Environmental > Terrestrial > Soil > Temperate... | reverse complement strand
GCGGATGAACTTGCCTGAAGGTCTGCTCGACGTAAACTCGCCGATTACCGCTGAGGAGAAGCGGGAGCAGGCTGCAGGAAGGAAAAAGCGTTAAACACAGAGGCCACAGAGAACCACAGAGTAAAGGCAACCTTACCTGTTCCACTGTTTAGGATTTTGGGTTCACGATGAAGGCCGACATTGTCACTATTTTTCCGGACTTCTTTCGTGGACCGTTGGATTACGGCATCACGCGCCGGGCTCAGGAAATGGGGCTGGCGAAAATTCAAGTCCACGATCTGCGGGAGTTTACGCATGATCGTCACCGCACCGTGGATGATCGTCCTTTTGGTGGCGGCGAAGGCATGGTGCTGAAGCCGGAGCCGCTGTTCGAATGTTTGGAATCGATGGGCCTGGCGCCGCAGGGAGAGCGTCTCGCGGGGCGCGCGAAGCAGTCAGTAGTTCTGCTCTCAGCGCAGGGGCAACGGTTTAGTCAGAAGGTCGCGGGGGAGTTGGCTTTGCTCGACCGCATTGTTTTGGTTTGCGGGCGATATGAGGGGGTAGACGAGCGAGTCGCGCATTTTCTTGCCGATCGCGAGATTTCGATCGGCGACTATGTTTTGAGCGGCGGGGAAGTGGCCGCTGCGGTGATCGTGGAAGCGGTGATGCGGCTGCTTCCGGGGGCAGTTGGTAACGAAGCGTCAACCCAGCAGGAATCGTTTTCGGTTGATGTGAAGAAAAGTGTGAGCGGTGCGGATTCGACTTGCGGGTCGAATGGATTGTTGGATTATCCGCATTACACCCGGCCGGCGGAATTTCGCGGGATGGTGGTGCCGGAGGCTTTGCTGTCCGGCAACCACGAGGAGATTCGGCGCTGGCGCCGGCAGCGGGCGCTGAAGAAGACGTTTCGCAACCGTCCGGACTTGCTGCATGGCGCGACGCTTAGTGTGGAAGATCAAGAGTATCTCGCGGGACTGAGACGGGATGAGCGCGAGAAACACGAGAAGCAGAAGATATAAATTTTTGGCGTCGGAATTTGAGAATCAGAATCTAGAGGGACTAAATATCATGTCGAACCTAATTATCGAAAAACTGCTGGCGAAGACGCAACGCACCGATATTCCTGCGTTTCATCCGGGCGACACCGTCCGCGTGCATGTGAAGATCAAGGAAGGCGATAAGGAGCGCTTGCAGGCTTTTGAAGGCGTCGTCATCAAGCGCGACAACGGACCGCAGGCCAGTTTCACCGTGCGCAAGATCAGCTTCGGCCAGGGTGTGGAACGTATTTTCCCCGTCCACTCCAAGGTGATTGACAAGGTGGATCTGCTGCGCTCATCGAAAGTGCGCCGCGCCAAGCTGTATTATCTGCGCGGCCTCAAAGGTAAAGCAGCGCGCTTGCGCGATGTCGAATAAAAAATAGTCCGATCGCACTTGCTGGTGCTTGCGGCTTCGTGTGAGGTTCGGGGTGAGGAGCCTTTATCTGGCGGCCGCAGCCAAAGGCACGGTGATCACTTCGAGATCCGCGAAATCTTTGTTGCGGCGTCCTTTGACTTGTTTCAGCACGTAATCCAGCAAGGGACGATCGCCCTGCCGGATCTCGTGAAACTCCACGCCCATAGCGCGATTTCCCGCGGTATAACGTACGTCGCCTTTCAGCGCTACGCTCACATCGTAAATATTCAGAGCAAGCCGTAGGCCCGTGCCGGGAACTAGAAGATTCGTAGCGCTGACTAGGCAACCATATTCTGAAATCTGTTCCAGGTGGCCTTCGACACACGATTGTCCGCCGATTTCCAGCAGATCGGCTCCGCCTTCGACGTTGAAGCGCGGATGACGGCGCCGGTTCTGGTCGGTTCTGCCGAACGTATTCATCGACGTTTTTTTCTTCGGGGCATCAGGATTGATGGGCAGATATTGCTCCTGCATTTGCCGCAGTTCGTCTTCCCAGGGAGTTTTTGCACCTTCCACGCACTCCACCGTGAACTGACCGCGTAGCGCGGAGTTCGGATCCGCAGTCCAAACGACCTGACAGATGGACTTGTTCCGGCCTCGCTCGACCGTGATCAGGTCTCCGACCTTTACGCCGCGAAAGCTGAGCAAGCGCGCGCCGCGAGGATGAATATCGTAGGTGCATGCCATCTCGGGACCGCAACGCTCGCCGTTCTGCATGTGCGTAAGACGCACCGGGAGAGCCAGGTGGACCAGCTTATCCATTGGCATAATTCCGGGCTGCGGTTCGATTGGTTTTGCGCTCAAAACTACTCCTCGCGGATGCGCGATCTACAGCGAACATAGCAGTACATGTCCTACCGGACAATGTACGGTCGTAACCGAAGTAATGGTTACCATGCGGCGACCGCGTGAGCCGGAAGTGGCATAAGGTAAGGGAACGGCGCGAGTTATTCACAAGATAATTTTCACTCTGGCTTGCGGGGATGGCTTCTGGCGGGGCAAGATGGTGGGAAAGTTTCTTTCATTCCTCTTTCATGTCTCCTACAGCGAAGATCGCATCCGAATGTTCTCTTTCTCCGTCAGCGGTAAAATTGCGTCTACTGAAAAAGCTGCGCTGCACGCTGCGTTACGAAAAAAAAGCGTGGGATGCGGGCGCGATCATGGTGGCGGGAGTGGACGAGGTAGGGCGCGGATCGTTGTTTGGTCCAGTGGTGGCGGCGGCGGTGATTCTCGAGCGCGGCTATCGCATTCGCGGACTGCGCGATTCCAAGCTGCTATTGCCGGAGCGCCGCGAACAGTTGGCGCCGCGTATTCGGGAACATGCCGTTGCTTGGGCCGTGGCGGCGGTGGACGCGGCGCGTATCGACCAGATCAATATCTATCATGCATCTCGGCTCGCGATGCGCGAGGCTGTGATGCGACTGCAACCGGCGGCGGATCATTTGCTGATCGACGCGCTGCGGTTGGATTGCGAGCTGCCGCAAAAAGCCATCATCCACGGGGATGCGCTTTCCGTTTCGATCGCGGCAGCTTCCATTCTCGCTAAGGTCGAGCGCGATCGCATGATGTGCGAGTGGGACGCCGTCTTTCCTGAGTACGGCCTGGCTTCGCACAAGGGCTATAGCACTCCGCAGCACTTGGCTGCCTTGCTGGAGCACGGGCCGACGCCGCTGCACCGGCAATCGTTCGCTCCGGTGTGGATGAATCCCGGGGATCAGGAAGTATTGAAATTCGACTGACTCTTCCGGCACATACTCTCCGAGCCGATCTGTATGTTTGGCAAGCACGAACTTCTGCATCGGGACCGTGATTTCGATTGCTCGAGAAAATGCTCGGACTGAAAGTTGTGAACGCCGGAAAGTGAGCAGTCCCTACGCTGGGCTTTATCTCAGCGGACAAATTCTTCGCTTATTCATCAACTTACGGCAGCAGTGTAAGCGGCTGCTCGGGCGAAGAATCCGTGATTTGAAGATCAGTTGCCCCTTGCTGACGTCTCGCCGGTTAGTGTGGAATTGAGATCGTTGACTAGCTTTGTGTTGTTAATCAGTGCCTGCTGCAGGATTTCTGCTTGCTGTTTAGCGGTGGGCCAGTCCTGTTTCTCGACGGCTTCGGTTAATCCGGGCAACTCCAAATGCGCGTAGGTGAAACGGGCGCCGTAGAGGATGTGTTTGAACCAGGGACGGCCGGGGATTCCATCGGGGTTGAGCCAGTTGCGTTCGACTTGCATTGTTCCGTGATTGATCGTTGCTGCTAGTTTGGAATCGATTGCGCCTGAGGCTAGCACACGACTTGCGGAATCATCGAGACGTTTGCCAGCGGCTTCGAAGTCGTCGATGGCTTTTCTTACTCCGCTTAGGTCGAGGTGAGTAGCGGCGCCGGACGGGAAGGGATCCTTCGACTGCGCGGCTGCTCCGTTTGGCGGAACAGTCCCTTCGCTCAGGATGACAGTGTTATTCTTGGCGAGTTCGTTTACGAACTGGCGAATGTTGTCGGCGTAGCTGGCGAAGTCGAAAGGGAGCAGGTCAGCGTTAGCGAGACGTAGCGCGAGCACGCCCCACAATTGTGTCATCAGAGTGTGATAGCGATAGCCGGGATCGCCGAAGTGGTTCATCCAGAAAAAGTCGTCGTAGGCCGAATGGTAAACGCCGTAGGGACCGTCGAACTGCAGGCCGAGGACCGGCATGCCGACGAAATTCAAGAACACGGTATGGTCGGAGCCACTGCCGATGCGGGTATCGGCGAGGTTTGCGTCCGTGACATCCTCAGTTTGTTTGGCCTCGCGATGTTCGCGCGTCGACGATTCCTTCCAGGCTTCATACAAACTCTTGCCTGAGGGATCCTGCAGCGTATGCGCGGTTTCGACCAGCATGGGCGCAAGTGATGCCACTGCCTGACCATGGAAATTTGGACCCGAAGTAGAGGAGTCGACGTTAATGTAGGCGATGGCTTTCTTGCGTAGTTCGTCGGCGAATTGCTCTCCCCATTCGGTGGAACCGGTCAGACCCATTTCTTCGCCGTCCCAACTGCAAACGACAATCGTTCGTCGTGGACGTACGCCTTGTCTGGCTAGCTTTCCCAGCGAGCGCGTGAGTTCCATCATGGACGCGGTGCCGCTCGAGGGATCGACGCCGCCGAAGACCCAGGCGTCGCGGTGATTGCCAACCACGATCCATTCGTCGGGCAACTCTGCGCCGCGAATGCGGCCCTCGACTACGTAGTAAGGTTGCGTGGAGTTATCCATTTCGATTTTCACGTGGACGCGGACACGCCTGCCGCCAAGGCGATATTTGAGGGGCAGGCCGCCTTGCCAGTTATCTGGTGCGATGGGGCCGTCCATTTGCGCGAGCAGAGGTTTCGCATCGTGCCAGGAAAGTGGTAGCGCCATAATTTTCGGAATCGAGACTGCCTGCTCGACGGGAATGCGTTTAGCGCCGGGAATCGATGCCCATCCGGGAGTGAGCGGATCGCCGGGAACCATAAAATCGTAAGTAATGGATCCGCGCTGAATGTGGTACTCGGGCCCCCACGGGCCGTTGGGAACAACTTTGCCTTTTTTGAATCCGTCTTCGGCGGGATCGCTGTAGATGAGAATAGCGGCCGCGCCTTCGCGCTCGGCGGTGAGCGCTTTGAATCCGCGATAGCTGTAGGGATTGGAATAGCGGACGAGGACAACTTTACCTTTGACGTCAATGCCCTGCTTGCGCAGAAGATCGTAATCTTCGGGATTGCCGCTGTGGGCGTAGACGAGCGGAGCAGTAACTTCTCCGGAGGCAGACATGCCGCTCCACGCCGAGCTGATGCTTTTGTTTTTTAAGTCAGGATCGCCGGGGACGGGCATTTCGCGCAGCACGGCGCGATAGTGAACGGGAGCGACCATTTCGAGCGAAGTGAATTTTGGATTGCTGCCGTAAACGTCGTAGCGGCGGATGACGACATCTTCGAGTCCTTCCTGCCGCCACTGATCAGCGATGTAGCGAGCGAGTTCGTTGTTGCGTGGAGAACCGGCGACGTGTGGCTCGGCAGTGAAGAGATGATTTTGACGGCGCTCTTCGTCGGGGGACGGGATTGCTTTGAATTTTGTCTCGAACTGATTCTCGCGAGTTGCCGAGGAAGGAGTGAATCCCAGGATGCTGGTTTGAGAACGAACCGGGCGGCTGGTGCAAAGCAAGAGAACCAGCATCCCCAGCAGCGGGACTCCTGGCTTTCTGTGCCGCCGTTCTTCGCGCGGGCTTCGCCGATGCGGACTGGAGAGAGCTTGAAACGCTGAGTGCGCTGAGAACTTCCGCGGAGAGCGCCGAGACGCATCCCCGCAGGTGGAGTCCATATTTGTTTGCTCCCCTCTTACGGAAGGCTATTTGGGTTTATAAATCTCCGTCAGCAAGTCTGGCTTTGAATCATCTCTCACCAGATGTGGATAACGCTCGCCGCCGTGGTAATCGATCTTGTAAGTCTTGAAATAGTCGGTGTTCTCCACAAGAAGTTCGAGGGGCGCGGTACCGCTCTTGCTGGCTTTCAGCGCGTCCCGCAGAACTTCGGGAGTGTATCGGCGGCTATTCACGGCCACGAGTTTCATCCCGGGACCGATTCCGGCAAGCGCAGCGGGCATGCCTTCGATGGTGTCAGTGATGACTCCGTCTTCGCGAAGGTCGAGGCCGATTGAAAAGGCTCCGGTGGCAATGTGGCCATCGCTTTCCGCGCCACGCAGCAGCTCGGATTGCGTATCATCGTAGACAACTTTCCACCCGCTGCCTTCGATCCCACCAAGCGGTGCGCCGGGGCCGTGATTGGTGAGGCGCTCCGTCCAGAAACCACGCCAGTCATAAGGCACGACTTGATTCAGAGTATTCACCACGTCGTCAAAGGTATAAGTCTTCACCAGCGGCCCCGCGCTCGGCGGACCGTGGAAGAGATGACAGAAATCGTCCAGCGACTTCGAACCTTTACTTTGCTGGCGGATGATGACGTCTGCCCAGAGCCAGTCCAGCGTGCCTTCGTCATAGAAATCCACTCCTCGTCGCCAGGAGTGCCAGGCCTCGGGAGAGAAATAAAGTTGCGGGGCAGCGTCGGCGGTGTCCTGGAGATTGCGCCATGCCCGGCCGGGCATGTGATCCAACCCGGCAGCGGTCAGAGAGAGGTCGTCGCGCGCTTGTTCGGGAGTGAGCAATCCACTGCGCGCGGTCAGCACGGTGCCGAGATAATTCGTCAGTCCTTCGTATACCCAGAGCAGATCGTCCTGCATGGGCTGTTCATAATCCGGCGTGGTGAGATCGGCAGGGCGACGATATTTTCCGTTCCACGAATGAACATATTCGTGAGGGAGCAAGCTGGCTTCGAGTTTGCGGGCGGTTTCGTCTACGAGTCCGCGCTCGCCAACCCGGCTGTCGTCGGACTCGTGGTGCTCCAGCCCGAAATGCGCGACGTGATCGCTGAGGCTGAAAAGAAAGTGGTAGTCGCGATAATGATGAGCGCCGAAAAGTTTGTTCGCCTGCTCGACGAGATTCTTGTAGTGATCCCAGACCTCTTGCGGAGGTTCGAGTGCAGCGGCGCTATCGGCGGCGACGTCCATCTCGGTGGGAGGGTCGTCCGCGAGTTTGACGATTTTGAGAAATTCGCCGGTGATTACGGGCGAGTCAACCAGAGTATTCAGAGACACCGGCTTAAATGAAATTTGCGTTTCGCCGTTGTCGGCGCCGGTGGATGCGATGGGCAGGGCGGTTCCGTACTTCCAGTTGGCGGGAAGTTTCAGACTGGCAACGTAAGTGAGTTCATCGGACTTCCAGCCCTTGGGATAAAGCAAAACTTGATTCCAGCTGATTACTGCCATCTTGTCAGTGGCGGAAGAACCGGCGGAGAAACCGCTCTCGAAAGTCGCAGGAGAAAGGAAATCCAGTTCGGCATCCACGGCGCTTTCCCCGGCGGGAACTTCGACGTGAACAGTGAAGCCATCGAGCAGATCACGACGCCACTTCAGGGTTTTGCCGCCGGCGAAGAACTTGAGGCCTGCGAGATCGATCACCGGTCCATCAGGAGCGTGTTCGCCGGGAATCCATTTCGGGTAGTAGAGAGTCAGGTCTCCGGCGCTGGCGGGAATCTTTAGTTTAGCGTGGAAGATTTTGCGGGGAGCGGAAGTGGCGTCGACAAAGACGGTTACGGTTGGTGGCGCAGCGGAAAAAGCGGAAATAGAGAAGAGAAGAAGACAGATTGCTCCCAGGAGTCTCGATACTTTCATTATTAAGGGCCCCATTTCGACGAACCGAATATCACAGCACGCGCGGAATTTTAAATTTTAGCAGCCGGAGAGAGTAGCGGTACAGAGATGCACCAGCGCTGCTATCATTCCGACAATGTCACGGCAAGGAAAATTTATTACCTTCGAAGGGCTCGACGGGACCGGGAAGAGCACGCAGATGCGCAAGCTGGCGGAGAAGTTGCGTGCCGCCGGACACCAGGTTATGGAAACGCGGGAACCGGGAGGAACGGCGACGGGCGAGAAAATTCGGCGCATGCTGCTGGATTCGAAGACCGAGAGATTGTCGCCGATGGCTGAAATGGCGTTAATGTTCGGTTCGCGCGCGCAGCATATTGCGGAAGTGATCCAGCCCGCACTCGATCGCGGGCAGATTGTGCTGTGCGACCGCTTTACCGATTCCACCGAAGCCTACCAGGGAAGTGGGCGCAGGCTGGGAAGCGAGGCGGTGCTTGAATTGCATCGCATACTCTGTGGAGATTTGCAGCCTGATCTGACAATCTTGCTCGACTCCGATCCGGCGAAGAGCGTTGGTCGTGCCCGGAATCGCAACCGAATTGCCGGCCGCGCGAACAAGAGCTCCGGCAAGTACGCCGACGAGAACCGCTTTGAGCAGGAGAATCGCACGTTCTTTGCGCGCGTGCAAGAGGGGTATATGGCGATTGCGGCAAGGGAAGCGGGGCGGGTCGTGGCGGTGGACGCGAGCGGCACGCCTGAGCAGACACACACGAAAATCGTGGACATTGTGACGAACAAACTTAAGCTCATGGCAATGCGGGATAGGCCTAATCTCATCAAGAATTTCTTGTAGTTTAGATTTTGATTTGGACATGTAATGAGCTTCTCTGATTTTCACGGTAACGCAGAAACCATCCATCGCTTGCGCGATATGCTCGCGCGCAATCGTTTTCCGCATGCCGTGATTCTTTCAGGGGCGCGTGGATCGGGCAAATACACGCTGGCGCTGATGCTCGCGCAGGCGCTGAATTGCCTGGCGCCGACCGAGACGGACGGCCTGCCTGACTTCTGCGGGCAATGCGCGAACTGTCGCCGCATCGCGCAGGCGGCCGACCTCGATGCGCGTTTTGCCGAAGCGGTGGAGACGCGCGAAGGTCTCCGCGACGGCGACAAAAAAGACACCCGGCTTTTCGTCCAGACCCATCCCGACGTGTTGATCATTCCTCCCGATCCTCCGCAGATGATGATCAAGGTGGACCAGGTGAGACGGGTGATCGAGACCATTTATTACCGGCCATCGGAAGCGCGGGAGCGAGTTTATATTTTCACCGACTCGGCGTTCATGAAAGAGGCGGCAAATTCATTGCTCAAAGTTCTGGAAGAGCCGCCGGAGTTTGCGACGATTTTCCTGCTCTCGGAAAATCCGGGAGAACTGCTGCCAACAATCCGGTCACGCTCGATGGTCTTTCCATTGGCTGCCTTGCCGGTGGAAGAAGTGGAGCGCTATTTGGAAAAACATCGTCCGGAGTGGAAGCCGCCGCAGCAGGCTCTGGTTGCCAGACTGTGCGAAGGTGCAGTAGGCCGGGCGCGCAGCTTCGATCTCGAGAGCTACGTGGCTGCCCGCGCGGATGCGCTTACCATTCTCAACTCAGCTTTGCTGGGGGGCGAACACAGCGCGCTGTTTAAGATCACGGAAACTTATCGTGCAGGTGCTGAGGGGCGGGAGAAGACGGAAAATCTTCTACGCACGCTGTACGCTCTGCTGCGCGATTTAATGTTCCTCAGTTCTGCAACGCCTGAACTGGTTCACAACACGGATATTCAGAACCAGCTTATGAAGCTTTCGGAGGCGGCTGATTTTGAATGGATCAGCGCGGCCGCCGACCGGCTGGCTGAAGTGGAACGCGGCATGCGGCGCAATCTGCTGCGATCGTTGTCGCTCGATGCGTTAGAGTTGGCTTTGGAGAAGGGCTAAGGATTCTTCCGCTAGCAGGAATTGTGCCGTCAGTGCGAGCAGCAGGTTCCTCCACTCCAGGCGGAATGACAACTCTTGGGAATGGCTCCCTTTGAGCCACTACCCAATTTCTCGGAGGACTTCATTACGACCCTATTAATTATTGCGTTTTCATGAAGTTACCGAGATTACTTCAGTGGTTCTACACCCTTCGGAGTGATTGCCCGACGTTTCCAGCGCGCCTATAATCGACTTACTCTGGTTTAAGAATTCTCCGTCAGGTTCCGGGTAGCAATATGCGGGGCAGAAGTCTGTCTTCGCAAATGAGGAGCATAGAAGCCCGGTAATGCGAAAGCGCCTGCAAATCGCACTGATGGCTAGCACCGTAGCCGCGACCGCTTTTCTTCTTGCACCACAACTCCGTGCCGAGGACGGCGACGGAGTTCCCCAAAAGATCACCGCGACCGATGATCATGGCCGCACTATTTATGTGAACGATTCTGTCGCCACAAGCCGGGCTCGGCGCGCGCCAGAGGCGGAAGCGCCGCGGCGGACGCTGATGTATTGGAGTTCCAAGGAGAGTCGCTGGAAGCCGGTGCCTCCGCAGAATGCGGCGGCTATGCGGGCAGCGCGATCGGCGGCGGCGGAAGTGAGCCAATATGTCGGACGGGACTCGAATCAATCGGCGAACGCCAAAATTGTCGCTGCCAATTTCCGCGGTACGCTCAGCACTGCGGCTGACATTGATAGCGCCATTGAGCAGGCTGCCGCCCGGCATAACGTGGACCCCAACCTGGTGCGGGCGGTGGTGAAGGTGGAATCGAATTTTAATCCCAACGCGGTGTCGCGCAAAGGCGCGATGGGGCTGATGCAGTTAATGCCTTCTACGGCGAGGCAATTGAAGGTAAATAATCCGTTTGATCCGGAACAAAATGTGGACGCCGGGGTTCGTCATTTAAAGCAACTGCTGGAAAGTTATGGCGGCGACATCAAACTGACCCTGGCCGCCTACAACGCGGGTGCGGGAGCGGTCGCGCGCAGTTCGGGCGTGCCGCGCTACGCGGAAACGCAGAACTATGTCCGGCGGATTACCAATCTTTACTATGGCAGTCCCGCCTCTAGCCCGAGTGAAGTGTCGCACGATCCCGTTCGCGTTCACCGAGATGCGCGGGGCGTGCTTTATATCAGCAACACTGAATAAGTTTGCGGCATCTGTTACTTATCTTTTTATCTCTCAGGCACCCAGGCAAGTTCAACCAAAGGGAAGTTCAACCAAACGGTTCGTCGAGCAGGAACGAAAGCGCGGGCTGGCGATTTTGAAAAGCTCATCGCGGGAGCGTGGTCTGTGGGGAGGACTGCTGGTGCTGGCCTTATTGGCCGCACAGCCGGCATACGCTCGCGCACACCATTCCGATGCCTGGGCGCGGGAGCACTTCGCCGCCGCCGAGCGTATGCGCGAGGCGCTAAACGGTCGGCCTCCACTTGAGCGGACTCGCCGGGATTATCAGCGTGTGGTGAATGCCTACCGGGTGGTTTATCTGGGTGCGCCTACTTCCTCCAAAGCGGATCCCAGCGTGGTTGCCGTCGCTGAGACCCTGGTGGAGATGGGACGGCGCTTCGAAGATGACAGCATCCTGAATAAGGCGATTGCGCAGTACAGGTTTTTGCGCCGGGAGTATCCCGGGAGCAAGTATCGCGCCGACGGATTGTTCACGGTTGCCGAAATCTATAAAGACGATCTCAACGATTCCCCAGCCGCGCGGGCTTCCTTCCAGGAGTTTCTGCACCACTATCCTCACAACCGGCTGGCAGACGACGCCCGTCAGGCCATTTTAGAGATCGATCATCAAGCGCTGGCCGAGAAGAAAGGACAGTCGCGACCGGCCGAAGCGATGGCGCGGCCGCTAACAGACGTGAAGAATGACGATACAGAAGGCGCGTCCGACGGTAAGAGTCCGGTTTCACGCGTACTGCAGTCGCATTCCGGACGTCTGCCTAGGGTCACCGGCATCAGGCATTGGTCCACGCCCGACTACACTCGCATCGCCATCGACGTGGAAGGAGACGTGAAGTTTTCCTCGCAAAGAATCGCCACTCCGGCACGCATTTTCTTCGATCTGAACGGTACCAAACTGGCTTCTACGCTGGTAGGCAAGAGTTTCGATGTGGACGACGGCTTTTTGAAGAAAGTGCGAGTGGCGCAGTTTGCTCCGGGCCGCACGCGAGTTGTGCTCGAGGTCGACAATCTTTCCGATTACGATGCCTTCCTGCTGCCGAATCCTTATCGCCTGATCATCGATATTCATGGCAAGAACTGGCATGTCAGACAGCATAGAGAGTCTGGCGAGACTATGATGGCGGAGAATCCGCGCGGGCTCGCGGCGACACCTGTAAGCGAACTCGATTCGAGTTCGTCGGAGCCGAAAACTCCCGCCCTGACAACAGCCGCCTCATCGGAAACAGAGACGGCGCCAGCTACGGACTCCGAAGCCAAGAACTCGCAGATCGTCACCCGGCTGGAAGTCGCCTCTATCGGTAAGAACCAGTCCGGGTTGGTGAAAAGAGTAGTCGATGCCGACGACGATGACGCGAGCGCGGAAGAGTCACAACCGGAACCGGTAAAGCGACGTGTTCCGGTGGGTAAGAAAGACTTGCTGGTTGCACGTAATGCGGGCGTCACTAAGAAGATTGTAGACAACGATCTCTCCGACGAAACAGCAGCTCTGAATTCCGGGCTTTCCCAGACGACTGATCGTAGCGATCCACTTGAGCCGCAACATAAAAGCACAACACGCACTCTCGCGTCGAATCGAGCGCGACGCACCTCTCACCCGGACGTTCGTGAAGCCCAGCCCACTGCCAGTGGCGACCGTTCTCTGATTCGCGCCCTCGGGCTGAAAATCGGCAAGATCGTCATCGATCCCGGCCATGGGGGACACGATACCGGCACGATTGGTCCGAATGGTCTGGAAGAGAAAGATCTCGTCCTTGAGGTGAGCCGGCGTCTGGGGAAATTGCTTGAGACGCGGCTGGGCGCCGAAGTCGTTTATACGCGCAAGGACGACACCTTCATTCCGCTGGAAACTCGCACGGCAATTGCGAATCAGGCGCGGGCCGATTTATTCGTTTCCATCCATGCGAATTCGAGTCACGATACTGCCGCCCGCGGAGTTGAGACCTATTATCTGAATTTCACCTCTTCACCGGAGGCCCTGGAAGTGGCGGCGCGCGAGAACGCAGTTTCGGAGAAATCCATCTACGAACTGCAGGATCTGGTAAAGAAGATCGCGCTGAAGGAAAAGATCGAGGAGTCTCGGGAATTTGCCGGAGACGTGCAGTCGTCGCTGCATAGCGGCTTGGCGATGAAAAGTCCGGCGATCCGCGACCGCGGGGTGAAGAAGGCTCCTTTTATAGTTCTGATCGGCGCGAACATGCCATCAATTTTGGCCGAGATCTCTTTTGTCAGCAATCCTACCGACGAGCATCGCCTCGCCACCAGCGAATACCGCGAGCGCATCGCCGAATCGCTCTACCGCGGCATTGCCAAATATGTGAACGGGCTGAGCGGCGTGAAAGTGGCCAGCAAGATGGATAAGGCTGGTGGCCAATAAATTCTTCCGATGTTTCCGGCATCCATCGATGATGCCCATTTCACCCACCCGCCGATAGCTAGTCCAGAGGATCAGCCTTTGGAAACTTTTTCCCCTCCTGTGTGGTCTAATTACAGGAGGGATTCTGTGCCTCGTGGTGTCTTCATGCGTCTTTCCAAGTCCGCAGCAATATTCGCCATTCTTGTTCTTTTCGTGAGCACGGCATTCGGCGCAGCGGGTGATTCGGCTGTGCCGCCGATACTTCCTGCCCAGTTTGCCGGATGGCAAATGCAGGGCGCGGCTCAACCCAGCAAAGATCCCGCTGTCGCCGATCCCACTAACGCGGCACTGCTCAAGGAATACGGGTTCAAGGACTTCGAATCTGCGACTTACAAAAGTGACGACGGCCGCTCGCTGAAGGTCCGGGCCGCGCGGTTTGCCGACGCCAGCGGGGCCTTTGGCGCGTACACGTTCTACCTGCAGTCGGGCATGGCGCGGGAGGAGATCGGCGATCAAGGCGCGTCGGCGGATCGCCGGGTACTGTTTTATCGTGGGCACATCGTCGTCGACGCGGTGTTCAACGAGTTATCGGTAATGTCGGCGGCGAGCCTGCGTGAGCTGGCAGGTGCATTGCCGCGGCCCGGGGGCAATGCAGGCAACCTGCCGCCGATTCTCGCCTTCATGCCGCATCGTGGATACCAGGCGAATACGGAAAAGTATGCCGAGGGACCACTGGGCCTGAGTGCGATCACGTGTCCAATTCCCGCCAATCTCATCGATTTCAGCACGAACCCCGAAGTGGTCCTCGGGCAGTACACAGTTGGAGGCGGGGAAGCCACGCTGATGCTCATCGAGTACCCGACGCCGGCATTGGCGGCGGAACATCTGCGCCGCATCGACGCCGCGAATCACGCCGCGCAACCACAGGCGGGAGTGGAATCCGTGGAAAACATCGGCCCGTTCTTTGACAAGCGCACCGGACCAATCGTGGCGATTGCCGCCGGACCGCTTTCGCCGAGTGAAGCACAGACGCTTTTGGGTGCGGTGAATTACGACGCCAGCGTCACTTGGAATGAGAACACCTACTTTGATAAGAAAAATAACATTGCCAACCTGCTGGTCAATATCATTCTTCTATGCATCATCGTGGGTGCGATCTCTTTAGCGGCGGGAGTTGCTTTCGGCGGCGCTCGCGTACTGCTGCGGCGCTATTTTCCGGGTCCAGTATTCGGTCGCGCCGATCAAACCGAGTTCATCTCGTTAGACCTGAGTGAGCCGGCGGCCCAAGCTTCATCTACGCGCCCCAGCAACCCGTCGGACGCACTGAAGGGTTCTTAAGTCTCTCAGGAGTATCGGTTTAGGGCCATTCGGAGCGCCTCTCGTCTCAAATTGAAACATTTGAGCCTTGTATTGATCAATTGTGTAAGTTATTGAAAGTAAAGACATTTATTTGCTAAAAATTGCTTGACACCCTGCTTTTTCGGCCCATAAGATTTTGGCAGAAAGTTTCGACGGAATTTTCAAGCCTCTGTTGGAACTATTCTCCCTTGAAAAAGAAGAGGTCGCCCTGTTGCCGGGCGGCCTTTTCGTTTTGTACATGACCGATTTCGCTAAATCTTCATCCTCAATCCAACGATCGTTTAAGAAACGAGCCAAAGGGAACTCTTTCTTTAGCTTTGCGTATCTTCTGTTGAGCGTTTGTTAGTGCGAAACCGGAGGCAATCATGTTTTGCGACGGATGCGGCACTGCGGTGCAACCTGGACAAGCTTTTTGCAGCCGTTGTGGCAAGCAGGTTGTCGGGCCAGTGGCGGCGTTTCAACCTCGACGCAATCGCGTGCAGGAGCACGTTCATCTGCTCGGCATCCTCTGGCTGGCGGTTTCAGCTTTGACTACGATCGGCGCTGTGGTTCTTTTCATTGTCGCGAATACATTGTTTCCGCACTTACGCGAAATGGGAGCGCCTCCGGAAACGCCGACCAGGTTTCTGCATGTGTTCTTGAGCGCCATCGCTGTCTTTGTGCTGGTCAAAGCAGCTGCGGGATTCATCACCGGCTGGGGTTTGTTGCAGCGCGAACCCTGGGCCCGGGTTCTCGCGTTGGTTTTGGGATTTATCTCATTATTCAACATTCCGTTCGGCACGGCCGTAGGCGTATACACCATGTGGGTCCTGTTGCCCGGTGCCGCGCAAAGGGAATACGACGCTCTGGTCGCGTCCCGCGCCGCATAGCTGCCGCAGCAATCGGCATCATTTTCTACTTTATTTCTTTTGAAGAAATAGGGAATCGCTCACTAGGGAATCGGGCACTTCTGCGGAATCGGGCACTTCTGCCTTCGCCCTGCCGATGATTTGATAAACTGTGAGCATCAACCAGAAGCCGACGTAGCTCAGTTGGTAGAGCAGCCGATTCGTAAACGCTTTTCTCTCCTGTATTTTCATGTACATTCTTGCATCGTGCTCCTCCACCCCGTAGCTTTGAAATCAATGAATTACAAAAGTACGGGATAAAATTATCCTAGGATAAAGGAACCTATTCCCCGCGAGATTAGCTCCCGTAGAAGCCATGATAGGGAAAGATTCGTTGGGAGGCTGTCTTTTAGAATGGACACAATGGTCCCGTAGACGGCAAGTTGGGAATAGATTTGACCGGCACGCTATTAAAAGATCACTCGCAGTGCTGAAGGATGTCGCTAGAAGTTTTCTTCCAGAAGCCGCGCTCTCGCTCTGCGTTATGTCGCAAAGTTCTCTGCTGCATCCAAGCGTGATCCTTGATCTGGTACTCGTTAAACCAAATGAGATTGCTCAAGATCAGCAACACAATCAAAAATACCTTGGTTCCCATAACCCACTCCTGCTGTCGGACGACTAACATTGTAGAAGTGCAGGGAAGAATTCGTCTGACCTTCAGCGCACACGGCCT
>Ga0307476_10001218_pt1 | contig 16100 bp, 11 predicted proteins | sample atmos_gasesECM2C_2_FD_203314 | JGI IMG/M metagenome (GOLD analysis project Ga0307476, IMG submission 203314) | Hardwood forest soil microbial communities from Morgan-Monroe State Forest, Indiana, United States - atmos_gasesECM2C_05 | ecosystem: Environmental > Terrestrial > Soil > Temperate... | reverse complement strand
AAACTGGCTGGAGTCGAACTTCAGCGGCGCCTCCTACCAGTCGACGTCGGTGCTCGCCGGCGTGCGCCTGCAGCGCTGAGGAATTAGCCGCCGTTGAGCTCGCCGAGCATCTTCTTGATCTCGGCGCGAAAGCCCGGCGCGATGTCCGGCCGCGCCAGCGCGTAGGAGACGTTGGCGGCGAGGAAGCCGATTTTCGAGCCGCAGTCGAAACTGCGGCCTTCGAATTCCAGGCCGTAGAACGGTTGCGTCCGCGCCAGCTGGATCATGGCGTCGGTGAGCTGGATTTCGCCGCCGGTGCCGCGCTCCTGGGTGCCGAGCAGATCGAGGATTTCCGGCTGCAGGATGTAACGGCCGGTGAGGATGAGGTTCGACGGCGCGCGGTCGCGCGGCGGCTTCTCCACCATGTCGGTGATGGCGAACATCTTGCCGATGCGCTCGCCGACACCGACGACGCCATACTGGTCGACGCGCTCGTTCGGCACTTCCTCGACGGCGACGATATTGGCCGCCGATGTCAGCCCGCGCGCCGCGTCCATCATCTGCGCCAGGCAGCTGCGCTCGTGCTGCACCAGAACGTCCGGCAGCAACAGCGCGAAGGGCTCGCGGCCGACCAGCTCGCGCGCGCACCACACCGCGTGGCCAAGCCCGAGCGGCTCCTGCTGGCGGGTAAAGCTGGTCGAGCCGGGGATCGGCAACTCCTCGGTGAGGAATTTCAGCGCGTCGTGCTTCTGGCGCTCGAGCAGCGTCATCTCCAGCTCGAACTGGCGGTCGAAATGGTCCTCGATGACGCCCTTGTTGCGGCCGGTGACGAAGATGAAATGCTCGATGCCGGCCTCGCGGGCCTCGTCCACCACGTGCTGGATCAGCGGCCGGTCGACCACCGGCAGCATCTCTTTCGGCATGGCCTTGGTCGCCGGCAGGAATCGAGTGCCGAGGCCGGCCACGGGAAAAACCGCCTTGCGTACGGGCTTCATGCGGGGCCGTTCGATGTCGGGGGATTCGATGTCAGGGGAGATTTGGCAGGCATGGAAATCGCTTTCTTGCCAAAATGCTTGTTCAAATAAAGACGACGCATCGGTTTTGAGCACAATCCTCGGTAAAGCTTAGCCAAATCTCGTTGCCGCTCTATGAATGCGGGCCACCCACCGGCAACCGGGGCGACGTGGGTGTTAAAGCTTCGGTAACGCAGCGGGGCCCATTGCGGCGGCCCTCAATCGAGAATTTTCGTCATGGTCGATTCCAACCCTATTCGGCGCCTTGCGGCGGCTGCGGTGCTCCTGATCGGCTTTGCCGATTTGGCCGCGGCGCAGGACAGGCCGGACAACTTGCTGATGCGTCTGTTTCAACCGCCGGCAAGCGGTTCCGTTCCAACGCCGGGCGGCACCGGCGCGGCCGATTGGAGCGGACAACCGGGCGCCTCGGGCGATCCGCGCATGACCGTCGACGCCATCCGCGCCGCGGCGGCCGATTTCGGCAATTGCCTCGCCAACATGTGGCCCGATGCCGCGCGCCGCGGCGTCGGCCGCGAAAACTACCAGCGCTTTACCGCGGGGCTAACGCCCGACCTGCACATCATGGATCTGCTCGACGCCCAGCCGGAATTCACCAAGTCGACGTGGGACTATCTCGATTTGCTGGTCAGCGACGAGCGCATCGCGCGCGGCCGCGAGCTTCTGACCCAATACGCCACGACCTTCGCGGCGGAAGAGCGCGCCTACGGCGTCGACCGGACCATCATCGCTGCGATCTGGGGCGTCGAATCGAACTATGGCACCTTGGGCGGCGACCGCTCGGTGCTGCGCTCGACGGCGACCTTGGCCTGCGTCGGCCGCCGCCGCGATTATTTCCGCGAGGAGTTTTTGTCCGCCTTGGACATCCTGCAGCACGGCGATATCGCGCCCGACCGCCTGGTCGGCTCGTGGGCCGGCGCCTTCGGCCCGACGCAATTCATGCCGACGACGTTCAAGCGCTACGCCGTGGATTTTGACGGTGACGGCCGGCGCGACGTCATCGACTCGGTGCCGGACGTGATCGCGTCCACGGCCAACAACCTGAAAACCGACGGCTGGGTCAGCGGCCAGACCTGGGGCTACGAAGTCACCTTGCCGCAGAATTTCGATTATCTGCTCGCCGACCGCGCCAAGCAGATGACGGTGCGCGAATGGCAAAGTCTCGGCGTGCGCCGCGCCGGCAACAAGCCGTTTCCGCATGGCGACGACCGCGCCTTTCTGCTCATTCCCGCCGGCGCCCGCGGGCCGGCGTTCCTGATGCTGCCGAATTTCCGCGTCATCATGAAATACAATCCCGCCGAGGCTTACGCGCTCGCCATCGGCTATCTCGCCGATCGGCTGCGCGGCGGCGCGCCATTCGTGCAGGATTGGCCGCGCGACGAGCGCGTGCTGACGCTGGACGAGCGCTACGAGCTGCAGCAGCAGCTCGCCCGCCACGGTTTCGATATCGGCACCCCCGACGGGCTCCTCGGCCCGCGCACCCGCATCGCCATCCGCAATTTTCAAGCCTCGGTCGGCCTCGTTCCGGACGGTTTTGCCTCCTCCAGCGTGCTCGACCGGCTGCGTCAACCCTGAGGCCGGGAAGCATCTTCAAACCGACATTTTTCCGCTAGAATGAAGGGAACGAGCGCCGGACCGCCTGGTTAACGGCCGTCCCTGGCGCGATCGGCTGAACGAGCGTTTCATGGCAAAGCGGAATCGGCAGATGCTTGGGCGGCTTGCGATCGCACTCGCGATTGCCGTCGTGTTGCCGATTCCAGCGGGAGCGCAGTTTTTCGGCTCGAACAATTATTATTACGGCCAGCGCCCGACCCGCCCGCCGCCATCGCACGGCTTCTTCTCCTTCCCGCTTTTCGGCAATCCCGGCGGCGGTGACCAATACAATCCGTTCTATCGGCCGGCGCCGCCGCCGGTCGAATCCTACAAGCCGCCGCCGCCGCGCAAGCTCGAGACGCCGCCGGCCATGACCGTCATGGTGATCGGCGACACCATGGCCGATTGGCTCGCTTACGGGCTCGAGGACGTGCTGTCCGATACGCCCGACGTCGGCGTGGTGCGCAACATCCGGCCGACCTCGGGCCTCGTGCGCTACGACGCCAAGAACGATTCGCTGGAATGGTCTGGCATCATCAAGGACGCGCTCGTCAACGAAAAGCCGAGCGCCATCGTTGTCATGCTCGGTCTCAACGACCGGCTGCCGTTCCGCGACAAGGTGCCGCCGAAATCGGCGCCGCAAGCCGGGCCAGCGGCGCCGGCTCAACCCCAAGCTCAAGACAAGGCGACCGCCGCGCCGCCCGACGCCGCCAAGCCCGACGGCGAGCAGCCGCCGGTCGCGGCCAGCGAGCCGCAGCGCCAAGGGCCGCCAGGCAATTACGACTTTCACACCGACAAATGGGCCGAGCTCTACGCCAAACGCATCGACGACATGATCGCGGCGCTCAAGAGCAAAGGCGTGCCGGTGCTCTGGGTCGGCCTGCCGGCGGTCTACGGCACGAAGTCGACCAGCGACATGAGCTATCTCGACGAGATTTTCCGGGCGCGAGCCGAGCGGGCGGGGATCATCTACGTCGATATCTGGGACGGCTTCGTCGACGAAAGCGGCCGCTACGTCATCCAGGGGCCGGATTTCGAAGGCCAGATTCGGCGGCTGCGCACTGGCGACGGCGTGCATTTCACCAAATACGGCGCGGTGAAGCTCGCCCAATACGTCGCGCAGGATTTGCGCCGCGTCATGTCGAGCCACGTCGTGCCGGTGGCATTGCCGGCGCAGGAAGGCGCTAGCCCGGCCAAGCCGGGCGCCGGGCCGCGGCCGGCCGTCGGTCCGGTGCTGCCGTTGACCGCCGACACCAGCGTCGACAGCAGCAATCTTCTCGGCGACGGCGGCCGCACCACGCCGGCGAATGCCGATCCCGTCGCGGTGCGCGTTCTGACCCACGGCGATCCGATCCCGGCGCCATCCGGCCGCGCCGACGATTTCTCCTGGCCGCGCCCCGGCAGCGATGCCAACGCCGAGGCGCCGGAGCCGGCCGCCGTCACGCCTTCGACGCCGCCGACAAAAGGCGCGCCCACAAATCCGAAAAAGACCGACGACGCCAAGCCCGATGCCAAGACCAAGGTCGCGCCCGCGGCACCCGCTACGCCGGCCGCACCCGCGCGCCGGCCGAGCGCATCGCTCGACGGCGGCCCGCCGCGACCACCCGCGCCGGTCGGTCGCGGATTCTAAAGACGGTCACGCGCTGACTATTATTCCGTCACCCTGAGGTGGCCGCGTAGCGGCCCTCGAAGGGCGACGGCCCGGGCCGTGCATCCTTCGAGGCTCGCTTCGCTCGCACCTCAGGATGACGGATCAGGGCCGCGGCACTTCGACGTCACCGCGGCAAGAGCGTCGAGCCCATCAAAAACTTATCAACCGCATGCGCGGCCTGGCGGCCTTCGCGGATCGCCCAGACCACCAGCGATTGGCCGCGGCGCATGTCGCCGGCGGTGAAGACCTTGTCGAGCGAGGTGCGGTAATCGTCGGTCGAGGCGGCGACGTTGCCGCGCTGGTCGAGTTTTAGCCCGAGATTTTTGACCAAGCCCTCGTGCACCGGGTGAACAAAGCCCATGGCGAGCAACACGAGATCGGCGGGGATCTCGAATTCGCTGCCGGGAATCGGCTTGATCTTGTCGTCGACCCGCATGCAGTGCAGCTTTTGCACAGCGCCGTTGGTGCCGGAAAAGTGCGTGGTGGTCACGGCGAAATCGCGCGCGACACCCTCTTCGTGACTAGAGGACGTGCGCAATTTCAGCGGCCAGTTCGGCCAAGTCAGCGCCTTGTTCTCGTGAATCGGCGGCTGCGGCATGATTTCGAAATTGGTCACCGACGCCGCTCCTTGCCGGAACGAAGTGCCGATGCAGTCGGAGCCGGTATCGCCGCCGCCGATGACGACGACGTGCTTGCCGGTGGCCAGGATCGGCTCGCCGTCGTCGGCTTTTTCGCCGCTCACCCTGCGGTTCTGCTGCGGCAAAAAATCCATGGCGAAATGGATGCCCTTGAGCTCGCGGCCGGGCACCGGCAGGTCGCGCGGCGCTTCGGCGCCGCCGGTCAGCACCACGGCTTCATAGTCTTTGAGCAGCGTATCGGCCGGAAGGTCGACGCCGACATGGGCGCCGTAATGGAACACGACGCCTTCCGCCTCCATCTGCACGACGCGGCGGTCGACGTGGATTTTTTCCATTTTGAAGTCGGGGATGCCGTAGCGCAAAAGCCCGCCGGCTTTGGCCCAGCGCTCGTAGACATGGACCTCGTGGCCGGCGCGCGCGAGTTGCTGGGCGCAGGCCATGCCGGCCGGCCCCGAGCCGACGACGGCGACTTTCTTGCCGGTGCGCGCCGCCGGCGCTTCCGGCTTCAAGCCCTGTGCGATGGCACGGTCGGCGATGGCGCATTCGATCGATTTGATGGTGACCGGGTTGTCGTCGATGTTGAGCGTGCACGACGCCTCGCACGGCGCCGGGCAGACGCGGCCGGTGACTTCCGGAAAATTATTGGTCGAATGCAGGTTGCGCGCCGCCTCGTCCCAATTGCCCAGATAGACGAGGTCGTTCCAATCGGGGATCTGGTTGTTGACCGGGCAGCCGGGCGCGCCGGGCGCAACGGCGCCGGTGCCCATGCAATAGGGCACGCCGCAATTCATGCAGCGCGCGGCTTGCGTGGTGTAATCCTGCTCCGGCAGCGGCAGCACGAATTCGCGCCAATGGCGCACGCGCTCCGCGACCGGTTCGTAATCGCGGTCCTCGCGCTCGTATTCGAGAAAGCCGGTGATCTTGCCCACGTCGCGCTCTACTTTGGCACTCTAGACTATGATCCAATTCAATTGAATCGGATCATAGTCTGGATTTTTTTGTTGAGCATGATCTTTTCCGAAAACCGGTTCCCACTTTTCGGGATCATGCTTTGGTGCTTCATTCCGCGGCGATCTGCGCCGCCTTCATCTCGTTGAGCGCGCGGCGATACTCGACCGGCATCACTTTGCGGAATTTCGGACACCAGTTTTTCCAGTCGCCCAGGATTTTTGCGGCGATGAGCGAACCGGTGAACCGGGCGTGGCGCGCGATCAGATGGTGCAGCCGGTACGCGTCGAACCGGCTCATGTCAGCCATGACATCGACCATGCCGTGGCTTTCGAGATCGCGGGCATGGTGGAAGATCTTCGAGTTGATGTCTTCCTCGTCCGGCATCGGCTCGAGTTCGACCATGGCCATGTTGCAGCGCGATTCAAAGGTGCCGTCGTCGTCGAGCACATAGGCGATGCCGCCCGACATGCCGGCGGCAAAGTTGCGCCCGGTGCGGCCGAGCACCACCACGACGCCGCCTGTCATGTATTCGCAGCAATGGTCGCCGGCGCCCTCGATCACCGCCACCGCGCCGGAATTGCGCACGGCGAAGCGCTCGCCGGCGACGCCGCGGAAATAGCACTCGCCCTCGATGGCGCCGTACAGCACCGTGTTGCCGATGATGATCGAGTCTTCCGGCACGATGCCGGACTGTGCGGGCGGACGCACCACGATGCGGCCGCCGGACAGGCCCTTGCCGACATAGTCGTTGGCGTCGCCGTCAAGCTCGAAACTGACGCCGCGGGCGAGGAACGCGCCAAAGCTTTGCCCCGCGGTGCCCTTGAAGGTCGCGACGATCGTGTCGGGCGGCAAGCCGGCGTGGCCGTAGCGCTTGGCGATCGCGCCGGACAGCATGGCGCCAGTGGTGCGGTCGGTATTGCGGATCGGCAGTTCGATGCGCACGGGAGTGCCGGTCTTCAGCGCGCCTTGCGATTGCGCGATCAGCTTGCGGTCGATGATGTCGTGGATTTTGTGATTCTGCCGCTCGCGATTGAACAGCGCGACCTCCGCCGGCACCGGTGGCTTGGTGAACAGCTTTGAGAAATCCAGCCCATTGGCCTTGGCATGCGCCAGCACCTTGACCCTGTCGAGCATCTGCATCTGGCCGATCATCTCGTCGAACGTGCGGTAACCCATTTCGGCCATCAGCTCGCGCACCTCTTCGGCGACGAAGAAGAAGTAATTGATGACGTGCTCGGGCTGGCCGGTGAAGCGCTTGCGCAGCACCGGGTCCTGGGTGGCGACGCCGACCGGGCAAGTATTGAGATGACACTTGCGCATCATGATGCAGCCGGCGGCGATCAAGGGCGCGGTGGAAAAGCCGAACTCGTCGGCGCCCAGCAGCGCGCCGATGACGACGTCGCGTCCGGTACGGATGCCGCCATCCACTTGAACGGCGATGCGCCCGCGTAAGCGGTTGGCGACCAGGGTCTGATGGGTCTCGGCAAGGCCGATCTCCCACGGCGAGCCGGCGTGCTTGATCGAAGTGAGCGGCGAGGCGCCGGTGCCGCCTTCGTAGCCGGCGATGGTGACGTGGTCGGAGCGCGCCTTGGAGACGCCGGCGGCGACGGTGCCGACGCCGACTTCGGAGACGAGCTTTACGGAGACGTCGCCGTCGGGGTTGACGTTCTTCAGGTCGAAGATCAGCTGCGCCAGATCCTCGATCGAATAAATGTCATGGTGCGGCGGCGGCGAAATCAGGCCGACGCCCGGCGTCGAATGGCGTACCTTGGCGATGGTCTTGTCGACTTTGTAGCCGGGCAATTGGCCGCCTTCGCCCGGCTTGGCGCCTTGGGCGATCTTGATCTGCATCACGTCCGAGTTGACCAGGTATTCGGCGGTGACGCCGAAGCGGCCCGACGCCACTTGCTTGATCGCGGAGCGCATCGAATCGCCGTTCGGCAGCGGCTTGAAGCGGTCGGCTTCCTCGCCGCCCTCGCCGGTATTGGACTTGCCGCCGATGCGATTCATGGCGACGGCGAGCGTGGTATGCGCCTCGCGCGAGATCGAGCCGAACGACATGGCGCCGGTCGCGAACCGACGCACGATGGTCTTCGCCGGCTCGACCTCCTCGATCGGCACCGGCTTGCGCGCGTCCTCGTCGGCCGACTTGATGCGGAACAGGCCGCGGATGGTGTAAAGGTGCTCCGACTGGTCGTTGATGATGCGGGCGAACTGCCGGTATTTTTCGAAAGAATTGCCGCGCACCGCGTGCTGCAGCGCCGACACCGTCGCCGCATTCCAGACGTGCTCCTCGCCACGGACGCGGAAGGCATATTCGCCGCCGACGTCGAGCATGGTGCGGTAGACCGGAGAGTCGGAAAACGCGTCGCGATGCCGCCGCACCGCTTCCTCGGCGATCTCGGCGAGGCCGACGCCCTCGATGCGGGTTGCGGTGCCGGTGAAATATTTGGCGACGAACTCGGACTTCAATCCGACCGCGTCGAAAATCTGCGCGCCGCAATAGGACTGGTAGGTGGAGATGCCCATCTTCGACATCACCTTGAGCAGTCCCTTGTCGATCGACTTGATGTAGCGCTTGACGATTTCCTTGTCGTCGAGCTTTTGCGGCAATTCGCCCTTCATCGCCACCAGAGTCTCGAAGGCGAGATACGGATTGATGGCTTCCGCGCCGTAGCCCGCAAGGCAGGCGAAATGATGCACCTCGCGCGGCTCGCCCGATTCCACAACGATGCCGACCGAGGTGCGCAAGCCTTCGCGGATCAGGTGATGGTGCACGGCGGCGCAGGCCAGCAGCGACGGAATCTGGATGCGGTCGGCGCCGGCGCGGCGGTCGGAAAGGATGATGATGTTGATGCCGTCTTTCACCGCGACGTCGGCCTCGCGGCACAGCGCGTCGATGGCGGCTTCCATGCCCGAGGCGCCGGCTTCAGCCGGCCAGGTGGTGTCCAGCGTCAGCGACTTGAAGTGCGATTCGGCGACCTCGGAGATCGAGCGGATCTTTTCCAGATTGGCATTGGTCAGGATCGGCTGATGCACTTCCAGCCGCTTGGTGTTCGACATGCCTTCGAGATCGAACAGGTTCGGCCGCGGCCCGATGATCGAGACCAGGCTCATCACCAGCTCCTCGCGGATCGGATCGATCGGCGGGTTGGTGACCTGGGCGAAATTCTGCTTGAAATAGGTGAAGAGCTGCTTCGGCCGCTCCGACAGCGCCGAGATCGGCGTGTCGTTGCCCATGGAGCCGACCGCCTCCTCGCCGGTGGTCGCCATCGGCGTCATCAGGATTTTCAGATCCTCCTGGGTGTAGCCGAACGCCTGTTGGCGATCGAGCAGCGCCAGGTTGGATATCGGCGCAGCTTCCGAGGCGGAAGGCAAATCCTCCAGCACAATCTGGGTGCGATCGAGCCATTCGCGATAGGGGTGGCTCTTCGCCAGGGTGGCTTTGAGCTCTTCGTCGGGAATGAGCCGGCCGGCTTCGAGATCGACCAGCAGCATCTTGCCGGGCTGCAGCCGCCACTTGGTGACGATGTCTTCTTCCGGGATCGGCAAGACGCCGACTTCCGATGCCATGATGATGCGGTCGTCGCGGGTGACGACGTAGCGCGCCGGCCGCAGGCCGTTGCGGTCCAGCGTGGCGCCGATCTGCCGGCCGTTGGTAAACGCGATCGCCGCCGGGCCGTCCCACGGCTCCATCAGCGCGGCGTTGTATTCGTAGAACGAACGGCGCTCCTCGTTCATCAGCTGATTGCCGGCCCAGGCCTCCGGAATCATCATCATCATCGCATGCGCCAGCGAGTAGCCGCCCATGGTCAGGAACTCGAGCGCATTGTCGAAGCAGGCGGTGTCGGATTGGCCTTCGTAGGAGATCGGCCAAAGCTTCGAAATATCGGCGCCGAATTTCGGCGACGACACGGAAGCTTGCCGGGCGGCCATCCAGTTGTTGTTGCCGCGCAGCGTGTTGATCTCGCCGTTATGGGCGATCATGCGATAGGGGTGCGCCAGCGACCAGGTCGGGAACGTGTTGGTGGAAAAACGCTGGTGGACGAGCGCCAGCGCGCTCGCGAAATCCGGATCGCGCAAATCGGGATAATAGGTGCCGAGCTGATCGGCGAGGAACATGCCCTTGTAGATCACGGTGCGGCACGAGATCGACACCGGATAATAGTGCGACGTGCTGCGCTCGCGCCGGCCGTAAAGCGTGCTGGAGATGGTTTTCCGCAAAATATAGAGCCGGCGCTCGAACTCGTCTTCGGACGTCACTTTTGGATTGCGGGCGAGGAACACCTGCTTGTGGAACGGTTCGGTCGGCTTGACCGATTCGCCGAGCGTCGAATTGTCGGTCGGCACGTCGCGCCAGCCGAGGATGGTCATGCCCTCCTGCGCGGCAATGACCGCGTAGGTCTCCATGATTTCCTGCCGCCAGGACGCGTCGTGCGGCAGGAACAGCGCGCCGACGGCGTAGTGGCCCGGCGCCGGCAGCGTAAAGCCGAGCTCGGCCGCTTTCTTGGCGAAGAACTTGTGCGGCGTCTGCACCAATATGCCTGCGCCGTCGCCCGCGCGTGGATCGGCGCCGACCGCGCCGCGATGTTCGAGATTGAGCAGGATGGTCAGCGCGTCTTCGACGATCTTGTGCGATTTGCGGCCCTTGATATCGGCAATAAATCCGACCCCGCAGGAATCCTTTTCCAGCGCCGGATCAAACAGGCCGAAACCTGACGCGCTCATCGCCGTCCTCGCACTCCCCGCCGGGACCCCGCGTGCTGTGCCGCGGCACCGGCGCAATCCACCCTGCGCAGGTTCGCATTGCCCTGCGCGCACGGGCGATCAACTCATTCTGGAGGCAACCTTCGTGCCGCTCAAAGGCCTGTGGCTGCTTTTGCGCCGCCGTTCGACGCGCCCTTGCCTTACCGGCGGCTGACCCCCGCGCTCCCCCTCCTGCCTTGCCCCGAAGCGGGGGAGAGAAGGGAGGAATGGCCGCGCGCAATGCGGGTCACCAATTGGGACAGCAATGCTGTCCTATGCCGAACATGGCAAATTCCCGGCGACAACACAAGGGCGGAGCCCTCGCGCGCACGACGAAAAGGTCCTCAACTCACCGATCCGACGCGGATTCTTCGCCACATTCTGCCATCCGAGTGGATCATGGGAAGGCAACGGGCGCAATGGTCGATCGCGCGGCGCCGTTTCACGTGTTGACGTAGAACGTGACCGTTTGAGCGATGAAATTACCGGACATTTGCGCGAGCAAGTAATACTGGCCCTTCTCCAGGTCCGGAATCGGAATCTCGGCCGAGCCGTCGCCCCCGCTGCTGAGGGCGCCGCTCTGCGCGGGTGTCTGTGCCCTGGAGACTTGGTTGACGAAGACGAGGTTGGCGGCCGGCGGAATATCCGTGTAGGTCACGCTGACGCTTTGCGGAGTTTGGCTGACGTAGTTGAGGGCTGGCATCGGGGTGTCCTTTGTCACAATTTCGGTTTTGACGGGAATGCTGGGTGTTGAGGCGATTTAGGCTAAGAGTTGACGCTGGGGTTTGTTCCAATTGGTGTGTGCTCGCTCTCTACCACTTATCCGTGATCGGTGTCAGACGTGAATTTCGCCAGCGACAATACGGCACCGGTGGCGCCCGCCATTCTCGATGCCATCGTCAAGGCCAATGAGGGCTTTGCGCTGGGCTACGGCAATGACGATTGGACGGCCGGCGTCGAACGGCGGCTGGCGGAAGTCTTTGAGCGCGAGGTGGCGGTGTTCCTGGTGCCGACCGGGACGGCGGCCAATGCGCTGGCGCTGGCGCAGGTCACCCCGCCCTGGGGCGTGGTGTTCTGCCACGCCGAATCCCATATCGCGACCGACGAATGCGGCGCGCCGGAATTTTTCGGCGGCGGGCTGAAGCTGGCCGGCCTGCCGGGCGGCGACGGCAAAATCGCGCCGGAGACGTTGGCGGCGGCACTGGCCGGTTATGGCGATCATAGCCCGCACCAGATGGTCGCTTCGGCGCTGTCGCTCACCCAAGCGAGCGAAGCCGGCACCATCTATCGCACCGACGAGATCGCGCGTTTGAGCGAAATCGCGCACGCCCGCTCGCTCGCCGTGCACATGGACGGCGCGCGCTTCGCCAATGCGCTGGTGCGGCTCAACACCACGCCGGCGCAGATGACCTGGCAATCCGGCATCGACGTGCTGTCGTTCGGCGCCACCAAGGGCGGGGCGCTGGCGGCGGAAGCGGTGGTGGTGTTCGACCCCGCCCGCGCCGGGTTCATGGGCGAACGGCGCAAACGCGCCGGCCATCTCTTGTCGAAACACCGCTTCATCGCCGCGCAAATGGCGGCCTATCTCACCGACGACTGCTGGCTTCTCCTGGCGCGCCACGCCAACGCCATGGCCGACCGGCTGGCGCAGGGGCTTAAATCCGTCGGCTTGGCGCCGGTCTGGCCGGTGGAAGCCAATCTCGTTTTCGTGGCGTTGCCGCGCGCGCTCGATGCCAAGCTCAAGGCTGCCGGTGCCGGCTATTACGTGCGTCCAAGCCAAAATCTCGATCTCGGCGCCGACCGGGTTTTGGTGCGGCTGGTGACCTCGTTTGCGACGCAAGCGGCTGAAATCGAACGCTTCGTGAACCTATGCAAAAAGTTTTGAGTTGCGCCAAAGCGCCGCCCTAATTTCAATTCACGTTTTGACGGCGAACGGGCAGAATGCAGGGCAGGGGAGGCGTTGCGTGGGTAGAGCGTTCGGCGTGGCGTTGATAGCGTGCCTTTTCGCGGCTCCGCCCGGGCGCGCCCAGGTTCCGGCGCCGCCGCCCACAACCCAGCCGGTGACCGGCTTCGTGTCGTCCTACGAGATCACCAGGATCGCGCGCTCCGCCGGCTTCGATCCGCTGGCGCCGCCGTTGCGCGAAGGCACCATCTATGTGCTGCGCGCCACCGATTACCGCGGCATCCTCATGCGCGTGGTGATCGACGCCCATAGCGGCGCCATCCGCGATGCCAATCGCATCGTGCCCGGCCCGGGGCGCTACGGTCAGTTCTATGGCACGCCGCCGCTCTACGATCCGGCGGACCTCGCCGAGCCGGTCATGGTGCCGAGCGCGGCCGAGATGGAGCCGGCGCTGTTGCGGCCGATGGCGCCGCATGGCGCGACGCGCTCGGCGTTACCGGAAATTCCGCCGTTGCCGCGACCGCGGCCGGCGGCTTTGGCCTCGCGCAAGCCGTTTGCCGACGCCGCTCCCAAAGCGCAGCCGATCGCCGCTCCGACGCGCGCCGCGCCGGACGCTGCGCCCGCCGCCAAGCCGCAGATCGATTCCGCGGTCATCACCACGGCGCCGCCGGCAGCGTCGGCCGCACCCGGCGCGCCGAAACAATCACCCGCCACGGTTGAGCCGTTGAACGATTGATTGAAACGGCAGTTGCTTGTCGAATCGCGCCGGTGCTGAGCACTATTCGTTGCGCGCAAAAATCCCGCCGAATAATAGTCCTCAAGGGGGGCGCCATGCCGCCGGACGCGGTTCGTTTCGACGCAGTGGATTTAGCGCGACAAGTCGAAACGTTGAGCCAGTACCAGCTCGACACGCTGCCATTCGGTGTCATCCTCATCGACCGCGACGGCACCATCGTCTTCTACAGCCAAACCGAAGCGCGGCAATCCGGCTACGGCGAGATTCCAATCGGTCAGAACCTGTTCGAAATATCGCCGTGCATGGCGAACAACGATTTCCAGGGCCGCATCAAGCGCGCCATGGACGAGGGGCCGGTCGATCTCGAATTCGGCTGGGCCGGCGATTTCGCCGATCCGACGCGCGACCTGCGGCTGCGCGTCATCTCGTCGAGCAACAACGGCATCTGGATTTTCATCGAGCGCGACGGCGAGAGCCCTCGGCCTGGTTCATAGCCGAGAATCCGTCCGGCCTGGAAAGCGATCAAGGCCGCACTCCGACAAGTCAGAAATGCTGTAGAGCCGCTGGTCATCGCCCACATTGCGCCCTAGCATCCCCGAAATATTGTCGGGAGGCGCCGCCGTGAAAGTGTGCATGTTCCACCTGATGCCGTATCGGGATTTGCCTTCCGATTTCGTCCAGCGTTACGACTCCGCTTTCATCGATCCGCTGTGGTTCGACGTCGCCGACTCGGAAAAAGTCGGCGAGTACTACAACGCCACCCTCGATGAATTGCTGTACGCCGCCAAGGCCGGCTTTCACGGCCTCTGCACCAATCAGCATCACCAGAACGTTTATGGCTTCATGGCCAATCCGAGCATCATGGGCGCGGTGCTGGCGAAGGCGACCAACGGCCAGAACATCGCCATCGTCCAGCTCGGCTCGACCCTGCCGTCGACCACGCCGCCGACGCGCATCGCCGAGGAATACGCCATGCTCGACTGCATCAGCGGCGGCCGGCTGGTCGCCGGCTTTCCCACCGGCCTGCCGTCCGACGCGGTGATCAGTAACGGCATCGTGCCGATCGAGCAGCGCGAGCGCTTCCGCGAGGCGCTGGCGCTGGTGCTCAAGGCGTGGTCGGCGCGCGAGATTTTCGCCTGGAACGGCAAGCACTATCAGCTCGGCATGGTCAATCTCTGGCCGCGCCCAATCCAGCAGCCGCATCCGCCGGTGTGGATTCCGGGCTCCGGCTTTTCCTCCACCGCCCAATATGTCGTCGAGCACGACCACTGCTTCTGTCATTTGAGCTATTTCGGCGCCAAGAACGCCAAGGCGGTGACCGACCGCTACTGGGATCACGCGGTGCGCAATGGCCGCGACGACAATCCGTATCGCTTGAGTTTCTTGCAGCTCATCGGCGTCGCCGAGACCGACGCCGAGGCGGAAGATCTTTACGCCGCGCACGCCGAGTATTTCTTTCACAAGCTGCTCTACTCGCCGCAGCACTATCTGGCGATCCCGGGCTGCCTCGAATATGGCGCGCTGGTGCAGACTCTCAAAAGCAATCCGCGCGCCGCGGTCAATCCGCTCGAGCTCAAGGCCAAGGATTTCTACGAGCGCGGCTATGTCGTGGTCGGCTCGCCGAAGACGGTGCGCGAGCAATTGCTCGACGGCATCAAGGAATTGCGCATGGGGCATTTGCTGGCGCTTTTGCATTTCGGCTCGATGCCGACCGCATTGTGCAAGCGCAACATCGATCTGTTCGCCCGCGAGGTGCTGCCGTATCTCGCCGATCAGTGGGACGATAAATACGAAGACCGCTGGTGGCCCGAGCGTCTGAGGAAGAAGCGCGCCGCGGCTCCGGCCATGGCTGCCGCATCCTGACGCGCGGAGAGCTGGGATGACGACGGCGGAAACACGCAGGCTGAAACTCTGGCAGGGCCGGATCGAGACCGAGGTCGAGATCGCCGGCAACAACGGGCCGCCGCTGGTTTATCTGCACGGCCCTTGGGGGCTTGGTCCCGACCGCGCTTTCGTCGCGCGGCTCGCCGCGCAGAACACCGTCTATGCGCCGAAATTTCCCGGCACCAGCCGCGGCGATACCGAGGCGGCGCATGCGCTCGACAGCTGGCTCGATCTCATCGTCTATTACGCCGAACTGTTCGACGCGCTTGAACTCACGGCGCCGGCGCTCGTCGGCCATTCCTTCGGCGGCCTGCTCGCTGCCGAAATCGCCGCCGCCAGCCCAAAGTCGGTCGGCCGCCTGGCGCTGATCGATCCGGTCGGTCTGTGGCTTGACGATCATCCGGTGCAGAACTGGATGGTTCTGCCCAGCAAGACGCGCCGGTCTTTTTTGTTCGCCGATTCGGACAGCGAGGTGGCGAAGCATTTCTTCGATGCGCCGGCCGACGACGCCGACCGCGTCGAGACCCAGGCGCAATTCATCTGGTCGCAAGCCTGCACCGGCAAATTCGTCTGGCCGATCGCGGACCGCGGTTTTGCCCAGCGCAGCCACCGCATCGCGGCGCCGACCTTGATCGTCTGGGGCGACGCCGACCGCATCATCGCGCCGGTCTATGCACGGGAGTTTGCGAAGAAGATTCCGGGCGCGCGGATCGAGATGATCGCAGGCGCCGGGCACTTGCCGCAGCTCGAGCAGCCGGACGCGGTGTTTAAGGCGCTGTCGGGATTCTTCAAGAGCTGATTAGCTTTCGCCGGCGCGTACTTCAGAGTCAAACCCAATCGGTCGAGAAAGCGGCCTTGATCGCATGGACAGCACTCTGTTCGTGTTGATGATCTTGTCAAGGATCGAAGACCGCCGGAGGCGGCGGCGCTTCGCGCCGTCCTTGACAAGATCATCAACACGAACAACCAGCATCCATGCGATCAAGGC
>Ga0307476_10001217_pt1 | contig 16117 bp, 17 predicted proteins | sample atmos_gasesECM2C_2_FD_203314 | JGI IMG/M metagenome (GOLD analysis project Ga0307476, IMG submission 203314) | Hardwood forest soil microbial communities from Morgan-Monroe State Forest, Indiana, United States - atmos_gasesECM2C_05 | ecosystem: Environmental > Terrestrial > Soil > Temperate... | reverse complement strand
AGGGCATCCTGACCGCGCCGACCGATACCGGTTCCGGCGGCTACACCCACAAATTCTTTCGCGCCGCGCATTCGCGCGAGGATCTGGTCGCGCAACGCGACGCCATCGCCCAATGGGCGCGCATGTCATACGGCTGGATGGGGCGCTCGCCGGACTACAAGGCGTCCCTGATGAACACGCTCGGCGCCAATTTCGATTTTTACGGCAAGTTCGCCGGCAACGCCAAGGCCTGGTACCGCCGCGCGCAAGAGAACGTGCTGTTCATGAACCACGCCATCGTCAATCCGCCGGTCGATCGCGCCAAGTCGGCCGATCAGGTCAAAGACGTCTACATCACCATCCAGAAGGATACCGATGCCGGAATTTATATCTCCGGCGCCAAGGTGGTGGCGACGTCGTCGGCGCTGACCCATTACAATTTTCTCGGCCAGAACGCCGCGGTGCCGCTGCACGACACCGATCTCGCGGTCATGTTCATCGCGCCGATGAACGCGCCCGGCGTGAAACTGTTCTGCCGCACGTCTTACGAAATGACCGCGAGCGTGATGGGCACGCCGTTCGATTATCCGCTGTCGTCGCGTTTCGACGAGAACGACGCCATCTTTGTGTTCGATAATGTGTTCATTCCCTGGGAAGACGTGCTGCTGCACCGCGACCTGGAAAAACTGAAAATCTTCTTCCCGCAATCGGGCTTTTTGGCCGGCTATCAGTTCCAGGGCTGCACGCGGCTCGCGGTAAAACTCGACTTTATGGTCGGCGTCATCGCCAAGGCGTTGCGCGCGGCCGGCTCCGATGAATTCCGCGGCAATCAGGCCATGCTCGGCGAAGTCATCGCCTGGCGCCACCTGTTCTGGGCGCTGACCGACGCCATGGCGATGAACCCGACCGAGTGGGTGAACGGCGCGGTGCTGCCGAACCTGCAATCGGGCTCGAGCTACCGCGTGTTCGCCGGCGACGCCTACGGCCGCATCAAGGAGATCGTGGAAAAGATCGTCGCCTCGTCGCTGATCTATCTGCCGTCGTCGGCCAAGGATTTCAAAAACCCGGAGATCGACCGTTATCTGGCGCAATATGTCCGCGGCTCCTACGGCATCGACTATAAGCAGCGCATCAAGGTGATGAAGCTGCTGTGGGACGCCATCGGCACCGAATTCGGCGGCCGCCACGAGCTTTATGAGCGCAATTACGCCGGCAACCACGAGGACATCCGCATCCAGGCGCTGTGGAACGCGCGCGGCTCCGGCATGATGGAGCAGATGACGGCGCTCGCCGAGCAATGCATGTCCGAATACGACGAGAACGGCTGGACCGATTCGGCATGGCTCGATCCGGACGATGTCGCGTATCCCGGTCTGCCGGGCGAACGGCGGGCGGCGGAGTGAGGATCGGACGACGGACGACGGAAATAGCTCTTTCTTCATCCGTCGTCCGTCGTCTGTCCTCCGTCGTCTGTTTTCCGTCGTCCGGCATGCTAGAATGCCCTCATGAGCTGGATCGACCAACGGCCCGACGATGCCATGGACGGCGCCTTCACTGCGGTGGCTCCGCAACCGGCGATCGACAGCGTCGATGCGGCGGCGTTCCGCGATGCCATGAGCCGGCTCGGCGCTGCCGTGCACGTGGTCACCTCGGCCGGTCCGGGCGGCAAGACCGGCTTTACCGCGACCGCCGTGTGTTCGGTGTCCGATCAGCCGGCGACGCTGTTGGTGTGCCTCAACCGCCGTGCCAAGAGCGCGCCGCTCTTGGCCCAGAACGGCGTGTTCTGCGTCAACACGCTTGGCGCCGACGAAGAAAAGCTAGCCGATCTGTTTGCGGGCAGAAGCGGCGTGCATCTGGACGAGCGTTTCAATCTCGGCGAATGGATCACGCTGAAGACCGGCTCGCCGGTGCTCGCCTCCGCCGTGATCGCATTCGACTGCCGCACCATCGAGATCAAGGCGGTGGCGTCGCACAACGTGCTGTTCGGCGCGGTCGAAGCGGTCCGGCTCGGTCCCGCCGGGCCGGCGCTGGTGTATCACGACCGCCTTTATAAGAAGGTGTGAAAGCGGACGACGGAGGACAGAGGATTACGTAGAAAACCGGGGTTTTCTGTTGCCTTCTGTCGTCCGTCGTCTGTCCTCCGTCCTCCGACCGGCCTATGCTTCCGGCATGGCCTCAACGCTGCCATTGTTCCATCTGTACGGCGATCCGCCGGACGATCAGGCGTTCGACTTCATTCACGTCGAGACCATCGCCTCGCGGTCGTCGATCCACGACTGGACCATCCGCGCCCACCGCCATCGCAATCTGTTTCAGATTCTGCTGATCGAAAAGGGCGGCGGCGAGATGACGTTCGACGTGGCGCGGCTGCCGTTTGCGGCGCCGGCGGCGATCCTCGTTCCGGCGACCATCGCACATGGTTTTCGCTTCGAACCGGACGTCACCGACGGCTGGGTGCTGAGCTTTACCGAGGATGCAGCGGGCGCGCTGACCGATCGCGCCGGCGAGGCCTTGGCGCGGCTGCGCGCGCTTGCCGCGCAACCGGTCATCCCCATCGGCGACGAGGCGGAGCGGGCGCGGCTGTCGGTGCTGTGCGCGGAATTGTTCGAAGAGCACAGCCTGGCGCGCGAGGGCTTTCGGCTGGCGATGCGCGGCCTTCTGGTGCTGATCGCCGTCGGCGTGGCGCGGCTTGCGGCGAGCCGCGCCCGCACCGGCAGCGTCACCTTACGGCCCGCCGACGCCACGGTGGCGCAGCTGCGCGCTTTGGTGGACGAGAATTTCCGCGCCGAGCGTCAGCTCGATTTTTATGCCGAAAAGCTCGGCATGACCGTCGACCGGCTCAACGATCACGTCAAACGCTCGACCGGCGTCACCGCCGGCCATCTGATCCGCCAGCGCGTGCTCACCGAAGCCAAGCGCCAGCTCGTGTTTACCGCCCAGCCGATCCACGACATCGCCGGGGAACTTGCGTTCGCCGATCCGTCGCACTTCGCCCGCTTCTTTCGCCAGCAGACCGGCACCACGCCGCACGAATTCCGCGCGCAACGCGGCGGGTGACTGTTGCGAGTGACGACTTGGGGCGTTGCGCATAAACGCGCGGCGCGATGCGGGCGACTTATGAAGCCGGCCGCTGCACGACGTACATTCAGTGCGTGCTGGACTCGGCTTTTGCGCTGATCCCAATCGACAGGGCGGCGTTTGCATACCAGCTGGCGGATTTCAGGATTATCGCGCGGCGCGCCGGGCGCTTCTTGGATTTGACGTTTTTCAGCTTTTGCTTGAGTTCCCTGGAGGCAATGCCACCTGCTGGCGCTCTCGTACGCACGAAAAACCTCCCTTACGAGTCTGCAACCGGCGTTTATTGAATGACGCCGTATTGGGAATAAAACACTAGCCCGTTGCAGCGTCGAAGATCAACGTCTTCGATATCGCAACGGGATTGGATCGAACGTCGCGATCAGCGGTGAACTTTGAGATTTTCTGCCGAGGTTTTGCCCTTGTTGGCGACTTCCTCGTATTCGACAACCTGCCCCTCGTTGAGGCCGCTGAGGCCGGCTCTCTCAACAGCGGAGATATGCACAAACACATCCTTGCCGCCGCTCTCCGGCTGAATAAACCCGTAGCCTTTTTGCGAATTGAACCACTTCACCGTGCCGCGCGCCATTCTCGATCTCCATTGATGACGGCTATCAATAGACGCAAAAGCCCAAGATAACAATGCCGATATGGCCGGAAACGGACCTGGGAACCCATCCTTGGGCGCCTATCCTTGGACGCCTATCCTCGGGCGCCTGGCACTGTGTGCTTGCCGGGCAGGAGCTGGGGCCGCGGGGCGGCGGTCCACCAGGGCACCGGAAGCGGGCAATCTCACCTGCGTTGCCAGCCCCACGGCCATCAGGAACCGGATGGTGAGCCAAGCCACATCGATTTCCCACCATTTGTGCCCGTGGCGCGCCGAATGGGGATCGGCATGGTGATTGTTGTGCCAACCCTCGCCATTGCTGATGAAGGCGATAAACGCATTGTTGCGGCTGTTGTCGGCTGTCTCGTAATTGCGATATCCCCACAGATGCGTGACCGAATTGACCGACCAGGTAAAATGGCAATGTACGACGGTGCGCACGATCACACCCCATAACCACACGCTCAAACCGAACTGAGCCGCCTGCGGCAGCGGCCACCCGAGCAACAGACCGGCCGCGAGCCCGCCGGATAAAAATACCCCCCACGACATGAAGACCAGCCAGATCCACATCTTGCGGTCTTCTATCCAGGCGTAGAAATCATCCCGCAGAATGTCCTTGGCATAATTCCGGTAGAGCCCGGCGCGTTCCAAGGTCTCATTCTTGACGAGCACCCAGCCGATATGAGCCCACAAAAAGCCGATGATCGGGCTGTGCGGGTCCGGCTCGTCGTCGGCATGTTCGTGGTGACGGCGATGGGTCGCCACCCACCGTGATGGGCCGCCCTGCAAACAGCAGACCCCGAGCAAGGCAAAACTGCGCTCCAGCCATTTGGGGCAGACGAACCCCTTGTGGGTCAGCAGCCGGTGATATCCGATATTGATGCCCAGGACCCCGAAGACATAAATGCCGAAGACGGCAAGAAGCACGCCCGTCCAACTGAAGAACCACGGCACCAACGCGAGCAAGGCCAGCGCGTGATAGATCGCGATCCCGACCACCTGGGTGCGCTCCAGGCGCACGCCAGGCGGAAGCCACGTGAGCGTGTGTAACGTCGAGACCTTCAGGTTGGTTGGTGCCGAACCCGGCCGGTTCATATTCTTCACTTCTCAAGGCAGGCGTCTAGCGCCACGACCGTCGGCCGTGCCGATAGTGTGTGTCCAATTTGACGGAGCAGATGCGCTCGCTTGTCCTCCAGGACCGGAGTCATCCGGACTTAGCACATTGTGCGCAATCGGCCCGAAAAAAATGAAGGCGCGGATTTTGGCCTAGTTCCGCAAAAATCCAAGCACGGTATCCGTGTAAGCCTGCGGCTGCTCAATATTGGCGATATGCGCGGCCTCGAGCACGGCGATCCTGGCGCCGGGAATGTGCTGTTTGATGAACTCGTTGCCTTCGAGCGGCGTCGCCGGGTCGTGCCTGCCGGCGATGACCAAGGTCGGCGCGGTGATCTTGGACAACAGCGGCCTGTGGTCCATGTCGCGGATCGCTTCGCCGCAGCCGATATAGCCTTCGACATTGGTGGCGACGAACATTGTCCTCATGCGCGCCATGGCTTGCGGCGCGCGGTCGCGGAAGCCCTTGGTGAACCAGCGCTCCATATTGGCGTCGACGATGCCTTCCAGGCCTTTTTCGCGCACCAGTTTGATGCGGCCCTCCCACATGGTCTTGTCGGGAAAATAGCTCGAGGTGTTGGAGAGGATGAGCTTGTCGATGCGGCTGCCCGCATTGGCGCCGAGCCACATGCCGACCATGCCGCCCATCGACAGCCCGCACCAATTGATCTTGGCGATGCCGAGACCGTCGAGCACGCCGACCACGTCGCGGCCGAGCCGCGCCATGGAGTAGGGGCCTTTGGGCACATCGGATTTGCCGTGGCCGCGGCGGTCGTAGCGGACCAGGCCAAAATGCTTTGTGAGCGGCGCGACCTGCTCGTCCCACATATGCAGATCGGTGCCGAGCGAGTTCGACAGCATCAGCACCGGCGCCCGCTCCGACCCTTCGACCTCGACATGAATGCTGCAACCGTCATCGACTTTGATGTCGGGCATTGCTATTTCCTCCCTGGTGCTCGCACAGTTGTAGCACCGCCCGCGCGAGCCGCGCCAATACCCGGCGGCAGCGCGAAGCGCCGGCGGCGCGGACGCAAGGAGTAGGTGGCATGGCGATGACGATGAACGGCGAGTATCAGCTTCCGGCGCCGCAACAGACGGTGTGGGAGAAGCTCAACGATCCGGAAGTGCTCAAAGCCTGTATCCCCGGTTGCGAGTCGCTGGAGAAAACCTCCGACACCGGCTTCCAGGCCGTCGCCACCATCAAGATCGGGCCGGTCAAAGCCAGGTTCAAAGGCGCCGTCACGCTGTCCGATATCGATCCGCCGAACGGCTACAAGATTTCCGGCCAGGGCGAGGGCGGCGTCGCCGGGTTCGCCAAGGGCGGCGCCACGGTGAAGCTCGTGCCCAAGGACGGCGGTACGCTGTTGACCTACGACGTCGAGGCACAGATCGGCGGCAAGCTCGCCCAACTCGGCCAGCGCCTGATCAACGGCGCCGCCAAGAAAGTGGCCGACGATTTCTTCGGCAATTTCGTCAATGCGGTGAAGGGCGCCTGACGCGGCCGCGGCCCACCGCAACGTCGCGGGTCGGCGCCTGTGAGGTTTTTCGTCTGCGGAACTCCCTTGACCGGCAGCCGGCCTCCGGTTCAGAGTAATTCTTGTTCTAAGGAGAGAAAACGGGCAAAATCGTCGAGATTTCGCCCTTCGGACCTGCCGGCGAAATGAACCGCCCGGCAAATCGAAACGTTTGACCGGAATTTTATTCCTGAGGAGGAGCCCATGGCAGCCGTTGCCCTGACGGTGAACGGCAAACCCGTCACCGCCGACGTCGACACCCGTACGCTGCTGGTGCAGCTATTGCGCGAAAACTTGCGGCTCACCGGCACCCATGTCGGCTGCGACACCTCGCAATGCGGCGCCTGCGTCGTGCACGTCAACGGCAAGGCGACCAAGTCGTGCACCGTCCTGGCGCTGCAGCTCGAAGGCGCCAACGTGCTGACCATCGAGGGGCTCGCCCCATCGGAGACGCAGCTGCATCCGATGCAGGAGGCGTTCCGCGAGAACCACGGTCTGCAATGCGGCTATTGCACGCCAGGCATGATCATGACCGCGGTCGATATCGTGCGCCGCAAGGGCAACGATCTCGACGATCACACCATCCGCGAGGAGCTCGAAGGCAACATCTGCCGCTGCACCGGCTACCACAACATCGTCAAAGCGATCGCCGCCGGGGCCAAGGCCATGCGCGGCGGCGCGGGCGCGTCGCAAGCCGCCGAATAGGGAAGGGCCGTTGGGACAGCGACGGGCTGTCCCAGAGAGCGAATTGCCGGAGGGCAATGCCATGAGCGCAACCGGGATCGGCGCCTCAGTGCGCCGCAAGGAAGACCAGCGTTTCATCACTGGCAAAGGCCACTACACCGACGACATCAACCGGCCGGGGCAGGCGGCGATTTATTTCATCCGCTCGCCGCACGCCCACGCCAGGATCAAGACCATCGACACCGCGGCGGCGGCGAAAATGCCGGGCGTCGCCGGCGTGTTCACCGGCGAACAGTTCGCCCAGGACAAGCTCGGCAATCTCATCTGCGGCTGGACGGTGCTGTCGAAGGACGGCTCGCCGATGAAGATGGCGCCGCACGCGGCGCTCGCCGCCGGCAAGGCCAATTATGTCGGCGACGCGGTCGCGGTCGTGATTGCCGATACTTTGGCGCAGGCGAAAGACGCCGCCGAGAAAGTCGTGGTCGATTACGAGCCGCTGCCGGCCGTGGTCGATCCGGCCAAGGCCGCGCAAAAAGGCGCGCCGCTCATTCACGACAGCGCGCCGAACAACACCATCTACAACTGGCATCTCGGCGATGCGGATGCCACGGCCGCCGCGTTCAAGAACGCCAAGCACGTCACCAAGCTTGAATTCATCAACAACCGGCTGGTGCCGAACGCCATGGAGCCGCGGGCGGCGCTGGCCGAATACGATGCCGCGAGCGGCCACCTGACGCTTTGGAATGCGACGCAGAACCCGCATGTCGCCCGCCTCGTCATCGCCGCCTTCGTCGGCATGGCGCCCGAGCACAAATTGCGCGTCATCGCCCCCGATGTCGGCGGCGGCTTTGGTTCGAAGATCTTCATCTATCCGGAAGAGGTCGTTTGCCTGTGGGCGGCGCGCAAGCTCGACCGGCCGGTGAAATGGACCTGCGAGCGTTCGGAAAGCTTCATCACCGACGCCCACGGCCGCGACCACGTCACCAAGGCGCAGATGGCGTTCGACGGCGACGGCAAGATCACCGGCTTGAAGGTGCATACCACCGCCAATCTCGGCGCCTATATGTCGACCTTCTCGTCGGCGGTGCCGACCTTCCTCTATGCCACCTTGCTGTCGGGCCAGTACGAGATCCCGCACATCTATTGCGAGGTCGACGCGGTCTATACCAACACCGTGCCGGTCGACGCCTATCGCGGCGCCGGCCGTCCGGAAGCGACTTACGTGGTGGAGCGGCTGGTCGAAGTCGGCGCGCGTGAGCTCGGCATGGATCCCGCCGACCTGCGCAAGAAGAATTTCGTCAGAACGTTCCCGTATCAGACATCCGTGGCGTCGCTTTACGACGCCGGCGACTACAATGCTTCGCTGCAGAAGGCGCTGCAAATCCACGACTACAAAGGGTTCGGCAGGCGCAAGCGCGAGTCCGAGCGCCACGGCAAGCTGCGCGGCATCGGCTTTGCGACTTACATCGAAGCCTGCGGCGTGGCGCCGTCAGCGCTGGTCGGCCAGCTCGGCGCCGGCGTGGGTTTATGGGAATCCGCCGAGGTGCGGGTCAATCCGACAGGTTCGGTGGAACTGCTCACCGGCTGCCATCAGCACGGCCAGGGCCACGAGACCACGTTCGCGCAACTGGTATCGGAGCGGCTCGGCATTCCGATCGACAATGTCTCGGTGGTGCATGGCGACACTGACAAGGTGCAGTTCGGCATGGGCACCTACGGCTCGCGCTCCGGCGCCGTCGGCATGTCGGCGATCGTCAAGGCGCTCGACAAGGTCGAGGCCAAGGCGAAAAAGATCGCGGCGCATCTGTTGGAAGCCGCCGAAGGCGACATCGAGTTCAAGGATGGAAAATTCAACGTCGCCGGCACCGACAAGTCGGCGGCCTGGGGCGAAGTCGCGCTCGGCGCCTACGTGGCGCACAAATTTCCGACCAGCGAGATCGAGCCGGGCCTGAAAGAGGGCGCGTTCTACGATCCAACCAATTTCACCTTCCCGGCCGGCTGCCACATCTGCGAGATCGAGATCGATCCCGAGACCGGCAACACCGAGATCGCCGCCTGGACCGCGGTCGACGATTTCGGCACCGTGATCAATCCGATGATCGTCGAGGGCCAGGTGCACGGCGGCGTCGCCCAGGGCGTCGGCCAGGCGCTGCTCGAGCACACCGTCTATGACGACAAGGGACAGTTGGTGACCGGCTCGTACATGGATTACACCATGCCGCGCGCCGACAATTTTCCGTCGTTCAAGGTCGACACCACGTTCACCCGATGCCCGTCGAATCCGCTCGGCATCAAAGGCTGCGGCGAGGCCGGCGCCATCGCGGCGCCGGCTGCGGTGATGAACGCCATCACCAATGCCTTGGGCACCGAGATCATCGACATGCCGGCAACGCCCGCTTCGGTCTGGGCGGTGCTGCAGAGGACCAGCAAGCTGCCGCACGCGGCATGAGCACATTCCATCTCGCCACGAGCGGCGAGAGACAGAGATAAACGGAGGACTAAAGATGTACGCTTTCACCTTCAATCGCCCGCAGACGGTGCGCCAGGCGGCCAATCTGTTGGCCAAGGACGAGGATGCGAAAATCCTGGCCGGCGGCCACACGCTGTTGCCGACCATGAAGCTGCGGCTGGCAAAACCGTCGCAGCTCGTCGACCTGTCGCTGGTCGAGGGTCTGTCCGGCATCGAGCAGAGCGGCCGCTCGCTCACCATCGGTGCCATGACGCGGCACAACGACGTCAACACCTCGCCGGTGGTGCAGCAGGCGATCCCGGTGCTGGCAAAGCTCGCCGGCATGATCGGCGATCCGGCGGTGCGCCACATGGGCACGATCGGCGGCTCGGTCGCCAACAACGATCCGAATGCCGATTATCCGGCCGCCTTGCTCGGGCTCGGCGCCACCATCATCACCAACAAGCGCCGCATCAAGGCCGACGACTTCTTCACCGGCATGTTCTCGACCGCGCTCGAGCCGTCCGAGATCATCACCAAGGTGAGCTTCCCGATGCCGAAGAAGGCGGCCTACCAGAAATTCCGCAACCAGGCCTCGCGCTTCGCCCTGGTCGGCGTGTTCGTGAGCAAACGCGGCGGCGAGATCCGCGTCGCGGTGACCGGCGCCGGCGCCAACGGCGTATTCCGCGTGCCGTCGTTCGAGGAAGCGCTGAAGAAGCGCTTCTCGCCGAAATCGCTGGAAGGCATGACCATCCCCGCCGACGGCATGAACTCCGACATCCACGGCAGCGCGGAGTACCGCGCGCACCTCGTGGGCGTGCTCGCGCACCGCGCGGTCGCGGAGGCGATTGGGAAGTAGCGGGTTAGGGCGAAATTGCTCAGGGCGCCTCAGCAATCGAATGGCGGATCACGCTTTGCCAATCCGCCCTAAATTTGTGGCGGACTGTGGCAGGCTGTGGGTGCCGTGGTCGCGAGCTTTGCCGCCTCCTCTCGCGTTCTTTCTCTGAGATCTGTCTCGAAGTTTTCGCTCTTTAACCTCGCGAAAGCCGCGGAGTTGCGTTCGCAGTGATAGAAATAGTGCTCCATCTTTTGTTGTTTCTCGGTCTTCACTATTTCGGCTTTTGAGGGCTTGATACGACCGATAACTTTCAGCCAAGCCCGCGAGGCTTTGAAAAGACTGTACGCCAACACAGACGCCGCTAGCCAAGTTGGACCGACATATTGTAAGATAGCCCACGTAGCCGGAAAAACTGATAGCCAAAGCGCGAATATGATCTTTTCAACGATGGCCTGACGCCGCACGTTCCGGAGATATTTGTCTGCGTCGGATTTAATCTGGCCACTCGTCCTGAAGGGAATGTCGGCATAAGTCACACGCCAGTCTGGATGCGGCGGCAAAGTTTTAAGGTATTCGTCCGCCGCGCTTAAATTCCAAGTTGATTCCACTTCGCCGCCCGAATTGAGCCATCCGACTAAGCTTGTATTCTGTTCTTGGTTGATGGGAATAATAATTCCAGCCGAATCAAATGCTGAAACCATCAACGCTGCTGGATACCGGTTGAGCCACCTTCGCAACTCAGACTGCATCAGTTCGACGACATTGATTGGATCGGTCGGGCCTAGAAAAATGAGATCGAGCGTTGCGAACGAGAACCGCGGTAAAGGAGGCGCATATTCAACTAAGTAAGCGCCCCGGCGTTCTTTAATGGATTCAAACCGTAATTCTTCGGAAGGTTGTTCACTGCCTTTGTCCATGATTAGCTCGTTTCGAGCCTGAAGGTCACAAATATGGCCGGCGAAAAAGCCTCAGCCCTGCGCCTTATCCAACTCCGCCAACAGATCGCGCAAGTCGAGCGGATTGGTGAACATCCTTAAACCCCCGTCCTCGCGCTTCGGCCACATCTCCTTGGGCCGGTCCCAATAAAGCTCGACGCCGTTGTCGTCGGGGTCGCGCAGATAGAGCGCTTCGCTGACGCCGTGGTCGGACGCGCCTTCGAGTGGGATTTTTGCGGCGATCAGCCGGCGCAGTGCGTCGGCTAAGAGCCGGCGGGTCGGGTAGAGGATGGCGGTATGGTAGAGGCCGGTGGTGCCGGGCGCCGGCGGGGAGCCGCCGCGGCTTTCCCAGGTGTTGAGCCCGATATGGTGGTGGTAACCGCCGGCCGAGATGAAGGCGGCGCCAGGGCGGCTGGTGGTCAGCGTAAATCCCAGCACGCCGCAATAAAAATCGAGCGCCCGCTGCAGATCTGCGACCTTGAGGTGGATGTGCCCGATCTTTACGCCATCGTCGATGGTGGGGAAGGCGCGAGCTTGCTTCTCGATGGTATCCGGATTGGTCATTGGCGCGTCCCTGCGCTGGGGTTATTGGCCGGCTCTCCATCATGTAAGCGGCCTATCGTTGCAGATAAAGGCCCAGCACGCTGTCGGATTATATAGCTTACTCTTTCGCCGCTTCTTGCAGGATGGCGATCATGCGATCGATCACAACATCGAGCGATGTCCCGGCCGGAAGCTCGATCGTCTGGTTTTTGTCGCGTTCCCAGTATCCCTTGCGATGGATGTGATACCCTTCAATTTGGTACTTGCCGTCCTTTTCGTAGATCGACCATGGCGACGTCCCGCGCATGAACGCCGACCAGCTCTTGTCGCCGGTATATTTCAGCAATACCGGGGGCTTGCGAGCGTCTTCGACCGACGGTGGGACAAAACGATTTTCCTTGGGAATCGTGTCCCGCATCGCCCGCCGTAGCGCTTCGCCATCGGCGACAGGGACGACTGTCACCGGCTCGATGTCCATATACACAGCGCGGGCCTGGTTGACCGTGGTTGGGATGTAGACGGTGCCTTTTTTCAGATAAAGCTTGTACAGCATCTTGTCTCTTAGTGTTCGGTGACGATGATATCAACGGGTCGGCGTTTATTCCGCATTGCCGCTGAGCGTACCTTTTCGAAAACGAGCTGCTTGTCTCTGGCGAAGCTCCCGCTTGGAACAATCACTTGCACCGCACGGCTGTCGATGTCGGTATCACGAATATTCTTCCCTCCCCAGTCGGCGCCCTCGAATTCTCGCACGTCGGCGACGAATTTGTTGAGCCTGTTAGCTAAGCTCGCTTCATTTTGATAGGTCGCGGCGTCGAGATCGATGGATTTGACGCTGGTAGCGACGCCATTAGGAATCTTGTCGATAACCGGGTAGTTGGATGGAAACGTCGGATCGCCGAACAGCTCATTGATTTTCTGTCCGCGCAATCCCCACCCGAGCTTCCATACCGGTGAAGGGCCTTGGGGCGCGCCAACTAGGAGACCCGTACTGGCTAACACTGCCGCATTGAGAAAATCGCGCGTTCCGACATACTCGGCGGGATCGACGCGAGTGTAGAGATCGATGCTGTCCAGGATTTTTTGCCGGGTCTCGCTGCTTGCGCCCGGTTTGAGCACGACGTTTAGTTTGGCATTGAGATCGTGAGCCGCCGCATCCCAGCCAACATCTGAGTAATATCTTTTGATTTCTGCGCGGATCGCGCTCTCGTCCTGCGGTGTCGCGTTGGCGAACCACTCGGCGAAGTCGGCGAGCTCGTCGATGCGCTTCGGTCCGGATCGCAGTCGAACCCAACTCTGACCCGCGCTTGCCCCGGCATCGGAGCGAAGCGTGGGGTCTTCGTTTTGTGCCGTTCGCGTCGAGGATGACCCGCCGCCGTCGCCCTCGGTCGGCGCAAACCATCCGGGATTGGGTGGCGTGCCGGCGCGCGGATGCAGCTCCGGATTCCAAGCGTCGCCGCCGCTTTTGTCGCGCGCGTATTTGAGGAGGACGTCTATCGCCTCCATGACGTCGCGCGCGGCGTGGTCGGGCAGGTCGGGAGGCGCAAATGCACGGCCGCGATCCGCGCCAAGCCTTGGTCGCCGGCGTTCAAGGCGGCAGCGACGGTGGCTAGCCCCGGCATGATCCGGTCGGCGGCATAGTTCGTTCGGTAAGCGTGGCTGAGCAGTCGCTCAATGGCGTCCCGCTCACGCACGACGAAGCGACCGTCGCGCCGCTCGATCAGTAGCGTGCGGCCGAGCAGCAAGCCCTGGTCGGTGCAGGCGAGGCCGAGATTGTTGGGGGCACTTGTTTCACTGAGACGCCAGATTCGATGAATCATTTCGGTCCCAAGATCGGCGCTTTATATGCTTTAAGTCCTATAGCGTCAAGTAAATATGACTTATATCCTACACGAGCTTACAAGACCCCGCGCGCCGCGGTACCGAATAGGCATTTGATCGTCGTGCCGAAGGCCTATATCCAGTCGGAATGAAACCGGTTTGTTCCTCCCATCCATTGCCGGCCTCGATTGACGCCACCGTCGATCTGCTCGCCAAGGCCGATTACCTCGCCGACCGCTCGCTCGGCACCGTGCTCTACCTCGCGCTCAAGATGGGCCGGCCGATCTTCCTCGAAGGCGAGGCCGGCGTCGGCAAGACCGAGATCGCCAAGGTGCTGTCGCAAACGCTCGGCCGCCGGCTGATCCGGCTGCAATGCTACGAGGGCCTCGACGTTGCGGCTGCGGTCTACGAATGGAATTACGCCGCGCAGATGATCGCCATTCGCGTCGCCGAGGCCGAAGGCGCCCACGACCGCCAGTCGCTCGAACACGACGTGTTCTCCGAGCGCTTCTTGATCAAACGCCCGCTGTTGCAGGCGCTCGAGCCCGACACTGCCGGCGCGCCGGTGCTGCTGATCGACGAGATCGACCGCACCGACGAGGCGTTCGAGGCGTTCCTCCTCGAAGTGCTGGCCGACTTTCAGATCACCATTCCGGAAATGGGCACGGTGAAGGCCGCGCACCCGCCGGTCGTGGTCATCACCTCGAACCGCACCCGCGAAGTGCACGACGCGCTCAAGCGCCGCTGCCTCTATCACTGGGTCGGTTATCCGAGCGCCGAGCGCGAGCTTGCCATCGTGCGCACCAAGGTGCCGGGCGTGAGCAAAAAGCTGTCCGAGCAGGTGGTCGCCTTCGTGCAGGCGCTGCGTAAGCAGGATCTGTTCAAATCGCCCGGCGTCGCCGAGACGCTGGACTGGGCCGCGGCCTTGTCCGAGCTCGACGTGGTCGCGCTCGATCCGGCGACCGTCTCCGACACGCTCGGCGTGCTGCTCAAATACCAGGACGACATCGCAAAACTCGAAGGCTCGAAGGTCAAAGAGATGCTCGACGAGGTGAAGTCGGATTTACGCGCCGCAGAGTAGTTTTCCCTCTCCCGAACGGGAGAGGGTAGGCGCGCATAGCGCGCCGGGTGAGGGCCCCGGCGGTTCAGGAGAATCTCAGGAGCCATGACCGATAGGCCGGAACCCCCTCACCCCATCCCTCTCCCCGCTGGGGAGAGGGAGGAGTCTGGCCGCCTCGCGCAGAACATCGTCTACTTCGCGCGCGCGTTGCGCGCCGCGGGCATTCCAGTCGGTCCCGGCTCCGTGCTCGATGCGCTTGAAGCGGTGCAGGCCGCCGGCGTCGGAACCCGCGACGATTTTTATTGGACCTTGCACGCAGTGTTCGTGAAACGGCACGAACATTCGGTGCTGTTCGATCAGGCGTTCCGCATCTTCTTTCGCCGCCGCGGTTATATCGATCAGCTGTTGGCGATGATGCTGCCGCAGGCGCCGTCGGCGCCGCCGCAGCCGCCGCAAGCCGGCGCCACCCGCGTTCACGAGGCTCTGTTCTCCGGCCTCGACGACAAGCTCAAGAAAGAGCGCGAGATCGAGCTCGACACCCGCATGACGGTGTCCGACCGCGAAATCCTGCAGAAGAAAGATTTCGCGCAGATGACCAGCGCCGAGATCGCCGCAGCGAAGGAGGCGATGAAGCGGCTGGTGCTGCCGCTCGCCGAAATCCGCACCCGGCGATTGGCGCCGCATCCGCGCGGCCATCTGATCGACATCCGCCGCACCTTGCGCGCCAGCATGAAAGGCGGCGGCGATTTCATCGACTTGCGATTCATCGGCCCGAAGACCAAACCGCCGCCGATCGTGGCGCTGCTCGACATATCCGGCTCGATGAGCCAGTACAGCCGCATTTTTTTGCACTTCCTGCACGACCTCACCGACGCGCGAAAGCGCGTCAGCACGTTCCTGTTCGGCACCCGGCTCACCAACGTGACGCGCGCGTTGCGCGAGCGCGATCCCGACGATGCGCTGTCGGCCTGCTCGGCGAGCGTGCCGGACTGGTCCGGCGGCACGCGCATCGCCTCGTCGCTGCATATCTTCAACAAGCTGTGGGCGCGCCGCGTGCTCACCCAAGGAGCGATCGTGCTGCTCATCACCGACGGTCTCGAGCGCGACGCCGACGACACGCTGGCCTTCGAGATCGACCGGCTGCACCGCTCCTGCCGCCGCCTCGTCTGGCTCAACCCGCTGTTGCGCTTCGAAGGTTTTGAGGCGCGCGCCCGCGGCATCAAGACCATGCTGCCCCATGTCGACGAATTCCGGCCGATCCATAATCTGGAGTCCATGGCCGGACTGGTGGCGGCGTTGCGGCGCGGCGGCGACCGCGCCGGCGATCCCAAGGCCTGGATGCAGAAGGTGGCGTAACGCATTATATTCGACCGTATATAGCGTTCGGCGAACGGAGGTAGGCCATGCTCTCGACCGACAATGACATTCTCAAAGCCGCCGAGGACTGGCGCAAAAAGGGCAGGGCGGTGGCGCTGGCCACCGTGGTCGAGACTTGG
>Ga0307476_10001215_pt1 | contig 16156 bp, 14 predicted proteins | sample atmos_gasesECM2C_2_FD_203314 | JGI IMG/M metagenome (GOLD analysis project Ga0307476, IMG submission 203314) | Hardwood forest soil microbial communities from Morgan-Monroe State Forest, Indiana, United States - atmos_gasesECM2C_05 | ecosystem: Environmental > Terrestrial > Soil > Temperate... | reverse complement strand
AACAGGATGCACCCGCGATGCCGATAACGGCGGACAGACACCTCGGCACATACCTCAAGGATCGCCGCACTCGGCTCGATCCGGCGGCATTTGGGTTACCGATGAGCCGGCGGCGAACACCCGGGTTACGGCGCGAGGAAGTCGCGCAGCGCGCCAACGTCAGCGCCACTTGGTACACGTGGCTCGAGCAGGGACGCGGCGGTGCGCCCTCCGCCGAAGTACTGGAAAGAATCTCGCGAGCGCTGCTGCTGACCGAAGTCGAGCGCGAGCATCTCTTCCTGCTCGGGCTCGGCCGTCCACCCGAGGTCCGCTATCAGGTAACCGAAGGTGTGACGCCCCGGCTGCAGCGCGTACTCGACTCATTCGAGCTCAGCGCGGCCCTCATCAAGACATCAACCTGGGACGTCGTTGCCTGGAATCGCGCTGCCGCGGTCGTGTTGAAAGACTATGGGTCACTTCCACTCGAGCAACGCAACATCCTCCGCCTCATGTTCCTCGACCCGCAGGTCCGCGAGGCGCAACCCGATTGGGAAAGCGTCGCGCGGTTCGTGGTCGCGGCGTTCCGGGCGGAAGCCACACGCGCCGGGGCATCGAGAAACGTTCAAACCCTGGTCGATGAGCTCACCCGACTGAGCGCGGATTTCGCGGCGATGTGGCGCGACAATGACGTCCGCACCTACGGCGAGGGCACGAAGTTCATCAAGCATCCGCGAGCCGGGCTGCTCGCCCTCGAATATTCCGCCTTTACGGTCGACGGCCGCCCCGACCTCAGTATGGTAGTCTACTCTCCGGCCACGCCTGCCGACGCAGACCGGATTCGCTCGCTGCTCCGAATCACGATCAAGCCATCGCGCTCTCAGGAGTCGCGACGATCTCGCGGAACTCTCCTGATTGAATCGGATCGAAGTGCGGCACGACGCAGATAGCGCATGCACTACGATCGAGCGCTCCGTGGGCCGCGTGCGCGGTCTTTGGGCGCAAATCGACCAGCCGTTCCGTACACGCTGGCGTTAGCCGTCTGCCGCGGTGGTGGCACGTGCATTGCATGAGCAAACTCACGCAGCCGCGCAGACCCGCTGAATTGCAATCGTCAGTGCGCTGCGCGTGCAGACGCATCGACAAAGGACAGCACTGTGTATACCGCCACCGCTCCCAATTCGACAGCATCGTTCGCGCGTCAGCGGGCATCGCTGGCGGAGATGATGGCTTCTGATCACGCCACCCGGCGCGCTGCGCCACCGCGATCAGCGGATCCGGGTGCCGGATACGAGCCGGTTCTTCTCCTGGCGGCACTGGAGGAGATCGAGGCGCAACGGGTGGCGATCGAATGGCTGCTGGAAGCTGATCTCTTGTGTGCGTGTCTGGCGTGACCGCTCAGGAGTGATCGGCCGCTCTTTTCTTGAATTCCACACTGACGGTGATTGTCGTTTCGTCACTGACGATCGGCACGTACTTGCCAAGTCCAAAATCGGACCGCTTCACCGCACCCTTGGCGTCGAAGCCCACGAGGGTGTCTTTGCCGGTAAACGGGTCGCGACCGGCGCCGTGAAACGTGACATCGAGCGTGATGGGTTTGGTGATGCTGTGCATCGTCAGGTCGCCCGTCACCTTGAAGGTCGTGGGGCCGGTACGCACCACGTCCGTCGAGGTGAAAGTCATCCAGGGGTAGTTTTCCGCGTCGAAGAACTCGTCGGAAAACAACTCCCCGTTCAGCTCACGATTGGTGGTCTCCACCTGGGCGATCGGTACCTTTATGCTGATCTTCGTTGCGCGAACGGCCCCGGGATCGAAGACCAGGGTGCCCGTCGCGCCTGGAAACGTCCCCCAGAATTCCGAGAAGCCCATGTGGTCGACGCCGTAGCGGACCAGGGTCTCCTTGCTGTTGACGTCGTAGGTACCGGCGGGAACCTCGTCCAGCGCGAAATGCGTTGGATGAACTCCGGGGGCGACCACCGCGGTACCCGGACCGGCCGGGGCACCATGCGACGCTGATTGCGCCATCGCGGCGCCACAAAGAAAAAGCGCGCACGCCCCAACACACCTTGACCGTGATACGCCGGCACCCGCGGATGTTGGCGGGAGGCGCGAGGAATCATGTGTCGGTGTGGCATTCATACCGTCCCCGGCCGCTGTCACTGCCTCAGCGACGGTAGCATGTCCCTGCGAGACGCTGGCTCGGACTGGCTTGCACTGGCGTCAGCCTGTCGCGTCCTCCGCCGGCGCGTCGTACTCTTCCCGGGTACGCAATTCTTGGGAGGAATCGCCGCATGCTCAGATTCTATCCGGAGTCCTCCGGAGGCAAAGACGGGACAACCTGGATCGACCTGTACGACCCCACTCCCGATGAGCGTCGCAGAGCCGCCGAAGCTTCAAATGTGGAGATTCCGGACCGACATGCGCTCGAGGAGATCGAGTCATCGAGCCGTCTCCGCCTCGAGCACGGCACGCTGTATCTCAGTATGCCCGTGAGCGCACATGCCGAGCAAAACGAACCGGCCCCGACGCCGGTCGGATTCGTGCTGAACGAACGTATTCTGGTCACGGTTCGCTATACCGAGCTCAAAGGATTCGAGAATGCACAGCAGCAGCTCGCACGCGGCACCTGCCCTGCGACGCCGATCGCGATATTCACCGCGTTGTTGGAAGGCATGGTCGACTTCGGCGCCGACCTCCTGCAGCAGATCGCCGCCGACTTCAACGCGATTTCCCGCCGGATATTCCAGGTACGCGCGTTTTCCCCGAAACGCAACGTCGCCGTCCAGACTCGCAGCCTGCGAGATACGATGATCGAGGTCGGGCAGCGAGGCGACAGGCTTTCGCAGATCCGCGAAAGTCTCCTCGGTCTGCAGCGAATCGCCTCCTTCGTTGCCGAGAGAGGCCACGACTGGATCGGCACCGATATCCAGACACGGCTGAAGACCGCGACCAGTGACGTGGCCTCACTCACCGACTTCGAAGTGCATCTCACGGATAAGGTGCAGTTTCTCCTCGATGCCGTTTTGGGTTTCATCAATACGGAACAGAACGACATTTTCAAGGTGCTGACGATCGTCTCCGTGGTCGGCGTGCCGCCGACGCTGATCGCCGGTATCTATGGAATGAATTTTCAAGGCATGCCGGAATACCACTGGGCTCATGGCTATGCGTGGGGACTCTCGCTGATCTTCCTCAGCACGATTCTCCCGGTACTGTGGTTCAAGTGGCGCGGTTGGTGGTGATGCCGCACGCGCGGCCGCCGATGCCGGACGCGCTGGCTCGCTGGCACGCGCTGCTTCGTGCGCTCGCGGTGTTGAATCTGGGGCTCTGGTCGTTATCCGCCATCGCTGTCGCGCGCGCACCGGCTGGTATCCATTCTGGAGCCGGCACGATGCCGTATTTGCAGCTGCTGTTGTCCGCCGGATACGTACTCGGTTGCGCATTCCGTTCGCTGCTACCCGTCTACGACGTCCAGCGTATCGTCCTCGTCGACTCCCGACTCTCCAGAGTCGTCGTCGGTCGTTCCGTCGCGACCGTCGCTGAGTTGTGCTTCGCGGCCCAGTGGGCCTTGATGTTGCACGATACGGCCGTGTTGAGTCACAACAGCTTCGCGGCCACGGTATCGCTCATGATCGTGCCGCTCATCGTGCTCGCCGAGGTCTGCTCCTGGCACGCGGTGCTGACTACCGCTCAGCGCGGCCACGTCGTCGAGAATTCAATATGGGGACTGTCGGCAGCGCTGGTGGTTGTGGGCATGTTGACCATCGGGCCCCGTCGGCTCGTGGGCCTTTATCCACCGATGATCGCCTGGTGCCTCGGGGGCGCGGCGTACGTCGCGTTCATCTTCCTGTTCGATGTGCCCATGTACTGGTCACGATGGCTCGCCGACGAGGCCGGCGGCCGCCGATACCTCAGCATTTCCGCTGGTCTGGTCGACGTCTGCCGTCGCTGGGTCGTCTCCCGCCGCTGGGAGGACTGGAAAGGTGAGGTGCTGTGGATGTCGCTCTATTTCAGCGTCGGAGTCTGGAGCAGCATCTCGATCGTTTACGCCTCGCTTGCGTTGAAGTGAGAATCCGGCGTCTGCGAGGCTCGCGTCCCGTGCGTTGCACGAACGGTTAAGCCGACGGCTGGGCTGGGCCGGACCTCGAGTCGCCCCCAACCGAGCCTGGATACTCCATGTAAGATGGATTCTTTTTGGAAGGGGAGTCAGTTCATGGCGGGGGTTTCCTCGATCGGCAACGTCTTGAATACGCCTGCCAAACGCACGCGAATACAGGCCGAATGGCTTCGAAATGTCTCCGCCGGGGTCGCCAGGACCAGTGCCGGAAGCATCTCCTCCGAGGAGCTCGCCGCACAGGCTGAGGAGTTTCTGCGGCTGCTCGGCACGGCCGTGAGCGGCAGCGGTGGTTCCACCGACGTCACTTCGGCAGCCTATAAACCGCTGCGCGAATTCCTCGAGGGCGTCTCGCGCTCGCGCGCCCGACAAGGCTTCACCTCATCCGAGACCGCGACATTCATCTTCTCGTTCAAGCGGCCCCTTTTCGAGCAACTGAGCGCGGACAACGCGAACGACGCCAATGCGCTCTCGCAGGAGATCTGGTCGGCGACGCAGCTGCTCGACAACCTCGGAATGCTTACGGTCCAGACGTTCCAGCTCTCGCGCGAGGAGATCATCCGCAGACAGCAGGAGGATATGCTGGAGCTGTCAACCCCGGTGGTGAAATTATGGGACGGGATCCTGGCCTTGCCCATGATTGGAACGCTCGACTCCGCGCGCACGCAAGTCGTGATGGAGTCCCTGCTCAACAGGATCGTCGACACGGGATCTCAGGTCGCGATTCTCGACATCACGGGGGTAGCGACGGTCGATACGCTCGTCGCGCAGCATCTTCTGAAGACCGTGACGGCACTGCGCCTGATGGGTGCGGACTGCATCATCAGCGGCGTCCGGCCCCAGATCGCGCAGACGATCGTGCATCTCGGCGTCGATCTGCAGGGGGTTACCACCAAAGCAAGCCTGGCGGATGCACTCCTGCTCGCCTTGAAGCGCACCGGATACACCGTCAGCCGTGTCTGAGCACATTCCCATTTTGCGGATGGGACAGTGCCTCCTGATCTCCATCCAGATCGACCTCCACGACCAGCTGGCCATGAGACTGCAGGACGATCTCACCGCTGCGATTCAGCGCTATGGCGCCCAGGGGGTATTGCTCGATATCTCCGCGCTCGAGGTCGTCGATTCCTTCGTCGGCCGTATGATCTCGGATATCTCCGCCATCGGTCGCATACTTGGCGCACGCACCGTGCTCGTGGGTATGCGCCCAGCGGTCGCGATCACGCTGGTGGAGCTGGGGCTGTCCCTGCCCGGGGTCGAGACCGCTTTGACAATAGAGCGCGGCATGGATCGCTTGCGCGCCGAAGCCTCCTGAGCAATGGAAACCGTGCAGGCGCCCATCAAGTCGCCTGGCGACGTAGTGCTGGTCAGGCAGCTGGTGCGCCGCGGCGCTCAGCTCGCGGGCTTGTCGCTCGTCGATCAGACCAAGATCGTCACTGCAGCGAGCGAGCTGGCCCGCAACACCTTGATCCACGGGCTCGGCGGCGAGATGACCATGCAGGTGCTCGAGGACGGAGTGCGCCGCGGAGTGCAGCTTACGTTCGTGGACACCGGCCCGGGTATTCCCGACCTCGAGCGAGCGATGACTGACGGTTGGACGTCGGGAAACGGGCTGGGCATGGGGTTGCCCGGCGCCCGACGATTGGTGAACGACTTTGAGATTCATTCGCGAGCGGGCGAGGGAACGCGCGTCTCGATCGCGCGCTGGAGATAGATGCCGCAGCTTTACGGCAAAGTCATGCAACGGCGTCACGCGATTGGCGAGAGCAGCGCAATCGGTGCGGTGCGGCGCGGCGCGCAACGATTGGCCACGGAGGTGGGTCTGTGCGAAGCCTCGACCGGACGTATCGGGATTGTGGCGACCGAGCTGGCGACGAATGTTCTGCGACACGGCGGCGGCGGTGAGCTGCTCGTGCAGGCAATCCCGGGCGCTGCAACTGTGACACTCGAGATTATTGCGATCGATCGCGGCCCGGGCATGAGCAACCTCCACGAGTGCCTGCGCGATGGCTACTCCTCCGGCCCAACCCCGGGGACGGGGCTCGGCGCCGTCAGGCGCCTGTCGGATGAGTTCGATATCGCCTCATTCCCGGACAAGGGCACCGTTGTCATGTCACGCATCGGCGGCGGCCCCACCGGCCGTTTCGGCGCCATCTGCATTCCCCTGGAAGGCGAGACCGAATGCGGCGATGCGTGGCGCCTTGCCTGCGACGAGAATAAGCAAGGTGCGCTGATAGTGATCGACGGCCTCGGTCACGGGCCTTCCGCCGCGCAGGCGGCGCAAGCCGCCGCGAGCGCGTTTGCGAGCAACCCTTTCGATACGCCCGTCGCGCAAATCGAACGCGCGCATCAGGCACTGAGCGGCACGCGGGGTGCAGCGGTCGCCTGCGCCGCCTGGGCCACGGGAGAGTCGTTGCGCTACGCCGGAGTTGGCAATATCGCCGGGCGCCTCGCGGGACCTGACGGCAATCGAGGCCTCGTGTCCCACAATGGCACGCTGGGATTTCAGCTCCACCGTGTACAGCAATTCGAATACCCGCTGACCGCCCGCGATCTCGTCATCATGCACTCCGACGGACTTTCCGCCCGGTGGGAGCTGGCCGAGCAGTTCGGGCTGCAAAATCACCATCCGGCCGTCATCGCCGCCACGCTGTATCGCGACCATGGACGAGCGCGCGATGACGCCACGGTTGTAGTGGTGAGCGTATGAGCGAGGCGGCATCTGTCACAGTGTCAGAGCGGGCGGCGCTTTTGGAGAAGCATGAGGCAGAGATCGCCGCGCTTCGCACCGAGATCGAAGAAACCAACCGCGGAGTGGTCGCGCTCTATGCCGAGCTCGACGACAAAGCCGCCCAGCTCAAGGAGGCACTCGATCTCAAGAGCCGGTTTCTCTCTTACATGAGCCATGAATTTCGCACCCCGCTGACTTCGGTCCGGAACCTGAGTGGCATTCTGCTGCAATGCATGGACGGCCCGCTCACGAGCGAACAGCAGCGGCAGGTGCAGTTCATTCGCACCTCGATTCAGGAGCTCAGCGAGATGGTGGACGATCTGCTCGATCTGGCGAAAGTGGACGCCGGTCGAATCACCGTCTCCCCGGAATGGTTCGAGATGGTCGACCTGTTCGCCGCGCTGCGCGGCATGTTCAAGCCGATCCTGACCTGTAGCTCCGTGTCGCTGATCTTCGAAGAGCCGAGCGCCCTCCCCAAGATCTACTCGGACGATCGGCGCCTCTCGCAGATTCTGCGGAATTTCATCTCCAACGCGTTGAAATTCACTCGCGAAGGCGAGGTTCGCGTCAGCGCCCGGCCCGTGGGTGACGACGAGGTCGAGTTCGCCGTAGCCGACACGGGTGTGGGAATCGCCGCGGAGCACCTGTCGCTCTTGTTCGCGGACTTCGTGCAGATCGATACCCGGTTGCAGCGACGCCTGCGCGGCACGGGTCTCGGGTTGTCGTTATCGCGCAAGCTCGCTGAGATTCTCGGTGGACGGGTTGGCGCGGAAAGCCGGCTTGGCGTCGGCTCACGTTTCTGGGTCGTGATTCCGTTGCGGTATGAGCCATCCCGGAGTGTGCGGCCGTGAGCATCGCGGCCTCTCAACGCGAAACTTCGACGGCACCACGGCTGCTGCTCGTTGACGACCATGACCCCTCGCGGTATGCGACGTCACGGGTGCTGCGAGCAGCCGGGTTCGAAGTCATCGAGGTGGCGAGCGGCAGCGATGCGCTCGCACAGGCCGAGACGAACATCGACCTGGTGGTCCTCGATGTGAATCTCCCCGATATCGACGGCTTCCAGGTATGCCGCGAGCTGCGTGCGCGACGCGCAACCGCAGATCTGCCTATCTGCTACCTGTCGGCGACTTTTACCGACAGCGAGGACGTGGCCCGCGGGATGCAAACCGGCGCAGACAGCTACCTCGTACATCCGGCAGATCCGGCGGTACTGGTGGCGACCGTGCGCGCACTGCTGTTCGTGCGCACCGCACACGCCGAGAAGCGCGCGGCCGATGCCCGCTTTCGGACATTGTTCGATCTGGCTCCGAACGGCTTTGCCGTATTGGATCTGGCACTGCGGTTCGTAGACCTGAACCCGGCGCTCTGTGAGCTGCTCGGTCGCAACCGCGAGCAATTGCTCGCGCAGCCGCTATCGAGCTGTGGCGTCTGGCAAAGCGCCGACCTGCAGGAGCTCGAAGCCTCGCTGCGCGACCAGCGCAGCTGGAAAGGCATTCTATCCGTGCCCCAGGGTAGCGGAGGAACTGTCGAAACCGAGTGGGTGATCACACGAGATACCAACTCCGCGAGCTGCATTGCCGTGGTGTCGGATGTCACCGCGCGACGCCGCCTGGAAGCGGCGCGTGAGCATGCCCTCCTGACCGAACAGGCCGCGCGGGCCGAAGCCGAGCGCAGCAATCAGCGTAAGGACGAGTTCCTGGCGACGTTGTCCCATGAGCTGCGCAATCCGCTCAACGCGATCCTCGGCTGGACCGAGCTTCTGAAACGTCATCCCGGCCTGTCAGCGGAGGTTGTGCGGGGCATCAACGTCATCGATCGCAACTCGCGCCTGCAATCACAGCTGATCGCCGACCTGTTGGATTTCGCCGGCATTCGTTTCGGAAAAATGCGGCTGGAGAAGTCCCGCATCGACCCGCAGCAGGCGCTGCGGGCGGCGGTCGACGTCGTCTCCCTTCAGGCTGAGGCGAAGGGTGTCAGCCTCAAGCTGCATACCGTGGATCAGGCAGGAACGCTGCTCGCAGATGAAGCTCGCCTGCAACAGGTGTTCTGGAACCTGCTGGCGAACGCCATCAAATTTACCCCCCGGGGCGGTCGGGTCGAAATCACCACGCGCGCCACCGAGGATAGCTTCGAGGTCGCCGTCCGCGACACCGGCCGCGGTATCGATCCCGGTTTCCTGCCGCGTTTATTCGACCGCTTCAGCCAGCAGGATTCTGGCAGTGCCAGGAGTTATTCCGGGCTTGGTATCGGATTGACTATCGTGCGGCACCTGGTGACGATGCATGGCGGCACGATCAGCGTCGCGAGCGAGGGCGTCGGGCGCGGCGCTTGCTTCACCGTGCGCCTGCCGCGGGTGGAAATCGATGCGCTTGCGCAAACCCCTTCGGGTGAGCGCAACCTGATCGGCGTGCGCGTACTCGTCGTCGAGGACCTCGACGATACTCGCACCTTGATCGTACGTCTGCTGAGCGATGCCGGAGCTGAGGTGCGCGACGCATCGAACGTGCAGGAGGCACTCGGCATCGTCACGCAGTACCACCCCAACGTCCTCGTCAGTGACATCGGGATGCCTGGAACGGATGGCTACGAGCTGATACGCGCACTTCGCGCTCGCGGGTTTTCTGCGGAGCAGTTGCCAGCCGTAGCTCTGACCGCGTTCGTGCGCACCGAGGATCGCTCTGACGCCCTGGAAGCCGGGTATCAGATTCACCTGAGTAAGCCGGTTAACGCGGAAGTGCTCGTTGCGGCCGTAATCAACCTTTCCAATAGCACGCGGGTTCAGCGAGCCGACGTGAACGCTGAGAGCCCGTCAACTCGACCGCACCTATAGGGTCCGGGTCAGCCCGGCCCCTCAGGTCCAGTCGTCCCCTCCCCCGCCACCGCCCGGATCACCGCCAGCTCCGGAGCCGTCGTCCCACGAATCGGGCTCGTTCACGCCGAAGTCGGCACCGCCCATATCGCGATTTTCGGACTCGCCATAGCCCTCCGCTGGCGGGGGCAGTGCGTTCGCCTGCCGGCCGTCGAGCAAGTGGTGAGCGAGCTCCTCGCCCGCTACGAAACCTGCGCCAGCCGCCAACCCTCCGGCGAGACCACCGGCGACCGTGGAACCGATTCCGCCACCGACCGGGCCGCCGGGGCCATAACCACCCGCGCCGTACGGGCCTGGCGGAGCACCCGGCACGGTGGCGCCCGCGGGATATCCCGGGGAATACGCCGCGTAGCTCCGGCGACGGTGGAAGATTGCCCAAAGTACGCCGACCACCAGCACGAGGATCAGAACCGTCCCCAGCGGAAAGTGAAGCGGCGGCTGTGAGGGCACGCCAGCGCTGCGGCGCACGAGTCCGAGCTCCGCTTTGAGCTCGGCCACCGAGCGTGGATTCTCCTTTGGAAGTCCGGGAGCGAGCTGTTCCGCTCTAGCGAGCTCAGCACGCGCGAGCGTCAACTTGCCTTCGCGAGCGTAAAGCTCGGACTGAACGTAGTGAGCCTTCGCGCTGTCCGGATGGTCGCGCAGAACCTGATCCATCATCTGCTGCGCCTGATCGAGACGACCGCTCGAGGCGGCCTCGTAGATCTGGTGCACGGTCGGATCGGCCTGCGCCAGCGCCGTGCCGCCGAGAGTGAAGCTCAATGCAGTCGCAGCCAGGAGTGCGGCAATATGCTTTCGCATGGGTCAACCTCGATACTCGGGCCAGAACGTTAGAGTGCGAGCGTTTCGGCGAAGTTCAAGAGCGCTTTCCCGGTGCTCAAGGTGATTCGGGGCGGGCGGCCAATACCTTCTGTATATCCTCCGGAGCCACGGGCTTGACCAGGTGAGCGTCGAACCCGTCGCGTAGCGCTCGTGCCCGATCCTCAGGCTGGCCGTAGCCTGTCAGCGCAATCAGCCTGATCGAGGCACCGCCGGGCATGGCGCGAATGCGACGGGCAACTTCGTAGCCATCCGTGCCGGGCAGCCCCACGTCGAGAAGAATGGTTTGCGGATGAAACGCTTCAGCCTGGGCCAGCGCATCCCGTGCGGTATACGCAGTCGCCGTCTCGTGACCGTCGAAACTCAGCATCATGCTGAGCGTGTCGGCCGCGTCCGCGTTGTCATCGACCACCAGGATGCGCTGCCGCCTGACCTCACTGCCTCTGGAATCATCGTGTTTCGGGACAGGCGGCGCCGCGAGCGGCAGGCGGATCGAAAATCTGGATCCTCGTCCCGGACCCTCACTTTCGGCGGTCACGGTGCCGTCGTGCATTTCGATCAAACGCTGCACGACCGACAAGCCGATACCCAGCCCACCCTGCGACCGATCCAGCGTCCGGTCGGATTGGACGAAGAGCTCGAATATCCTGGGTAACAGGTCCTGAGCGATGCCCGTCCCGTTGTCCAACACCTCGATGACGGCGGCCTGAGCCTCTTTGCGCGAGGTGATGTGAATACGACCGCCTTTTTCGGTGTACTTCGCCGCATTGGTCAGCAGATTCACGACACATTGAACCAGCCGTGAGACGTCCCCGTGCACATGGAGCGACCGGTAGCTCGAATGAATCTGCAGGTCGTGCGCGCGCTCCCGAATCATCGGCTCAACCGTCTCCACGGCCTGTCGGACGATCTCGGCGATCTCTACGGTCTCCTTCCGCAGGTCGATTCTCCTCTGGGTAATCCTCGAGATGTCGAGCAGGTCATCGACCAGATGGGAGAGATGCGCGACCTGGCGCTGAACGACCTCGACGACGCTGCGGGCCCTGGAATCTCCGGAGATGATGCGCGTCAGGAGCTCGCTCGCGTTGCGTATCGGCGCCAGGGGATTGCGCAGCTCGTGCGCGAGCATCGCGAGAAACTCATTCTTCTGCTGATCCGCCTCTTCCAACTGCCGGCGTTGACGCTCCAGCGCTGCATGCGTCTCCCGCCGCTCTGTGATATCGCTGGCGGCGCCAAACCATTCCTCGATCTCGCCATCGTCATCGAGCAACGGAATTGCCCGCGAGAAGGTCCATCCAACGGATCCGTCGGCACGGATCACGCGGTGCTCGAGCTCGAACACGCTCTTGTTACGGATCGCTACCCGGATCGCCTCGACGACGCGCGCGCGGTCCTCCTCGAGGATATATTCTTCGAGCCAGGTGCGGCCGGGCTCTGCTGGGTCGCCCAGGAAACTGCGACCGTCGAGCTGGCGCATTTCGGACCAATCGGCATTCATCCGATATACGACATCGGAGGTGGCGCGTATGAATGCACGGAAGCGCTCCTCGCTCTCTCGACGCAGAGCCGTGAGCTCGAGGATCGCTCCCACGCGGGCGAGCAGCTCGCGGGCATGGAACGGCTTGACGACATAGTCGTCGGCACCGGCGCCCAGTCCTTCGATTCGGGAATCTTCGCCGGCACGTGCCGACAACATGATGACCGGAATCTCCTTCAGCCCCGGATCTGCGCGCAGCTCCTTGAGCAACTCGAACCCACCGATCTTCGGCATCATCACATCGGTGATGATCAGCTCGGGTCGCGCGCGGCGTGCGGCCTCGAGCGCCTTTGCGCCATCGGCCACGGTGTCGACCTGGTACCGGGAGCCAAGGAGCTCGCGAACGTAATTCCTCATGTCGGCATTGTCATCGGCAAGCAGCACCCGCGAGCCGAACGTCGAGGCGAAGCGCAGGTCGTGCTTGATGAGCGTGCGACTCTCCGCCGGCACCGTGACCACGGGCGCCTTGTCTCCCTCCTCGGGTAGGGTCCGCAGCGCCTCCTGCAAATAGACTGCCGCGTTCGTTAGCGTCGATCCAACCGGCGGCGCGGCGTCGATGCGCCCGGCGGGTACGTGCGCGGTCCCGAGCGGAAGTCGAACCCGGAAGCTCGTTCCTGTGCCGAGCCTGCTGGTGACTTCGATTGATCCGCCATTCAGCTTGACGAGCTCCTGGACGAGCGAGAGACCGATGCCGGAACCCTCCTGCGTGCGCGCTTCCATCCCCTGGATCCGATGGAACCGCTCGAACAAGCGCGGTATCTCATGGCCCGGTACGCCCACACCCGTATCTGACACTTCCAGAACTGCCTGGCGATCGTCGCGGTAGGTGCGTACGCGAACGGATCCCTGCATCGTGAACTTGAAGGCGTTCGAAAGCAGATTCAGGACGATTTTCTCCCACATGTCCCGGTCGACATAGACCGGCTGGCCCAGCGGCTCACAGGCCACCGCGAATTCGAGCTTTGCGCGCTGCATTGCCGAGCGGAACGTGCTCGCAAGATCGGTAGTCAGTGCGGCAAGATCCACCGGCGCAAACAGCGCCTGCATCCGCCCGGCTTCGATACGCGCAAAGTCGAGCAACGAATTCACCAGCTTGAGCAATCTCCCGGCGTTCCGTTGCGTGACTTCGAGATGTGCCCGCACCGGCGGCGGAATGTCCGGCAGAGACAACGCGTCCTCGAGGGGTCCGAGCATCAAAGTGAGCGGCGTGCGGAACTCGTGACTGATGTTCGAGAAGAACACCGTCTTGGCGCGATCGATTTCGGCCAATGCTTCCGCGCGACGGCGCTCTTCCTCGTAGGCGCGGGCATTGGCGACCGCAGTCGCGACCTGCGAGCCGAGCAGATCGATGAAGGTCAGATAGCGAGCGTCCGGCCGCAGGTACGCGCTGATTCCGACGACCAACGCGCCGGCGGGTCGGCCTGCGAGGTGTGACTTGAGGGGCACTACGGCCACCGAATCGGGCCGGTCCGGCCAGGGACCGGACGGCACTGCCGGCAAGAGCGACGACAGACCGTCCCGAAGCTGCAGCGTTTCCGTATCCAGCGCCGCGGCGAGCGGCCAGACGACGTCAGTCACGGGCGTGTGCAGGGTGAGCGTCGCCGGGCCGATGCTCTCGGCGGGAATTCCCGTCGTGCTCACCACGCGCAGCTCGTCCCTTGTCTCATCCTGCAGATAGATCAGCGCGAACGGTATGTCCTTCGGGTGCTGCGCGAGAATGTCCACGGCGTGCACGCATGCCTGCTCGTCTGTCTTCGCTTCGGCCACGCGTGCGCCGAGATCGCTGAGGATCTTCACGCGCCGCTCGGCGAGCACCTTTTCGGTGATCTCGTTGACCGTCGCGAGTACACCGCCGATCCCTCGCGGGGCGGCATCGTCCGGCACCGGGCTGTAAGCGACGATGAAATGGCTCTCTTCGGGGAAACCGTGACGTCTCACGATGAGCTCGATATCTTCCATCCAGGTTGCCGGGCCACCGTTGAAAGGCGTGTCAACGAGCGGCCCGAGGATGTGGTAGACCTCGTGCCAGCATTCTCTGAAAGGCTTGCCCAGAGCCTGCCTGGGATGTTTGGCGCCCAGAATCGGAATGTAGTGATCGTTGTAGATCTGGATGTAATCGGGGCCCCACCACAAGAGATGCGGGAACCGGTTGGCGAGCATGAAGCGCACCACCATGCGCAGACTCGCAGACCACTGCGAAGGGTCGCCCAACGGCGTAGCAGCCCAGTCATGCTCGCGAATGAGGCGAGCCATTTCACTCTCACCCGGGCTCGCCGGCAGCTCGAGTGCGTGTCCCTTGCGGTCCGCAGGTGTTTCGAGCTCGTCGATGTCTGCGTTAACTGCGCTCACGATCTCTTCTCGAAGTGTCGAGATCGACATTCTGGTGCACGAGAGCCCGGAAGCTCCATCGCTTTTGATTGCGGATGCCCTCGACTGCTCCCCCAATGAGGGATTCTGCAGCCCGCGCCGGCGAAATGCTGCGGAGCTCACGCTCGCAGTGCCCGGGCAACCTGCTGCAGACGCCCAGTGCTCGAGCTTAAGTAGAACACGACTACCGCTGCGGTAAGAACGACTGTTCCCTCAGAGGCTCAGCAATTCGCGCAGATTCCGCGATTGTCGCCGTGAAATCCCGACCTGCGTGCCGTCGCGCAACCGGATCATCAATCGTCCATCGATGTCCTCTTCAACCCCTGCGATGCAGCCGAGATTGACGATCTGTGAACGGTTGGCACGAAAGAACGTCGTGGGGTCGAGTCGCAGCTCGATGGCAGTCAGGGAGCGAAAGACGAGCGGAGCATTGCCGGAAAAATGCAGCCGCGAGTAATTCCCTTCGGATTCGATCAGCGAAATCTCGTTGAGGCTCACGATCCAGCAGCGATCGCCGCTGCGCACGAAGATCCGCTGGAGAACAGATGGGACGCGCGTATCAGCCGGCTGCCTGGAGGTCGTGGACAAGGCTCGGCGCGCGCGCCCCAACGCTGCGGTGAGGCGCTCCGCAGCGACGGGCTTGACCAGATAATCGAGGGCACTTATCTCAAAGGCATGGACCGCATATTCGTCGTAAGCAGTCGTGAAGATGACTGCGGGGACCTCGTCCAGCCTTTCCAGGAGATCGAATCCGCTGTCCGGCCGATGTCGGTTGCGGACTGCTGTTCGCAGCCGCGATGGGCATGATCGGAAGCGTCTTGCCCGCCGCACGTGCCGCGCGCTTGCCGATCGTCTCCGCCCTGCGCAAGGCGTAAAGCCCAACCTTCACCGGTTCGCGCCGGCGGCGATTCGCTGCGAGGATGCCGTACACAGTCACGCGCGAACGCGCGCTGGCGCTCAGCTGGTCAACGCTGTCGGCGGCGAGGTACCTGCGTCGAGGGCAGTCGTGAGTCGCGACAGCTTTTTGTTGCGTGTCCGAGGCACCTATAACATGCTCAGGGTCCAGGAACTGGCGGCCCGGGAGCGTGACCAAATGTATCGCGTTTCGATGATCACACTCGGCCTGATCGCGGTGGCGCTGGCCGCCTGTCGTGCTGCGCCGCCACTGCCTCGCACTGAGCTGCTCGAAAAGTTGCATCAGTGTCACGACACGATGACCAAAGAACGATCGGCGAATGCGCCGCCCTCCCCTTGCGCGAAGCTCGATCCGTCGTCCCTCAACGGGATCTCGCGCAGTGAGCTGGCTGCAGCTCTTGGACCGCCGACCCTCTGCCTGGGGCTGAGCGAGGGCGGCGCCCCTTCCGGACCTGACTGTCCGGCCCAGCTGAACCCGAAGTGGTCTTTCCACCGGATAGGAGGCGATGGGCTGGAGCTCTTTTGCGAAACGGACGAGAACCAGCACTGCGAAGTGGTGCGCTGGATACAGTCGGAGTACTAGCAGGCGCTCACTGACTACCTTGGAGTCAGTGACTCACTTCGAGGATGATCTTGCCGCCGGTGTGACCCTGGCGGTTCAGCGCCAGCGCCTTTTCCGCCTCGGCAAGCGGAAACCGCTGATCGACAGTGTGCTGCGGTTCTCAAAGCACCGCAGCCGACCGTTTCCGAGACGCAGTTCGCACCGCGCTGTACTGCGCGCGCTAGAGTAATCCGCTACATCCTTCCAGGGCGGCGCCGCCGTGGCCC